>PPYE01384108.1_pt1 | contig 357428 bp, 321 predicted proteins | sample 1559881 | NCBI WGS metagenome assembly PPYE01 (sample SAMN08240022, study PRJNA423297) | Human gut metagenome, whole genome shotgun sequencing project.
ATTTTGATTTGAATTTTCTTGTGGGAAGCGATATCATAACAGATGAGGAGTGCAACGCCTTTCGTACTGAAGATGTGATGATACAATTTGCTGAAATTTACGGTGAATACAGTGTGTATCATGAGAATTATAAATGGCAAAAACTCACAACAGCGGCGGCGTACTATGATTATGATTGGAACGTGAAAGGAATTGAAGCACATAATAGCCTTGCGGATTGTTTTGCAACATTGTTTGTTTATCATAAAATACTTAGTGAAGAATAGCAGCCCTGAGCAATGATATCGCAAACGTGATAAACGCTCAAAATTAAACAGCAATACTTGACATCACAAATCAATTGTGATATAATCTAGTTTGGAAAAGGAGGAAAACCATATGAAGAACACAATGAAAGCCATAGCCGCCTTGATAATCAGTGCGACAATGATAAGCATAACCGCCTGTGGCAACACAGACACCACATCATCAGCCCCTCCAAAGGCAACCACAACAGCTTCAAGCACAGAAGCTTCGGCTACCACAACGGAAGCCACACTGACCTCTCAGAGTGAGGAAACAACTTCCCTTTCGGCTACCACAACATCATCAACAACGTCCGCAAGCACAAGCAGTGGTAAATCTTCAACCACTACCAAGGGCGGCTCAACCACAAAATCGAACAGCCCAGCTAGTAATGGCGGTACAGTGAATAATAATCAGAGCTACAGCCACAGCACTTCAAACAACGGCTCAGGCAACAATAGCTACAACAGTGACAATAACAATAACAACAGCTATCAGCCACAGCAGACGGAACGTCAGACAGAAAGACAGACAGAGCGTCAGACAACGACTAAAAAGCAGACCACCACAACGGCAAAGAAAACACAAGCCCCGAAGCCAAAGCCGACTACAACTACAACGGCTAAGCCAAAGTTTAAGCTGACACAGAATGATATAGACAGAGTGGTTAAGGAACTTCAACAATATAGTAATGAAACTTGTGACTTTGACGCTATCTTCTATACCGAGCAGGAAATGTGGGATAACATAGCCACAAGAAATCTTGACAATTCATCGTGGGGTACTCCTTACACAGTATTGCCTGACACATATTCATCATGTGACGAACTATATGGTGTTGTAAAAGGCGGTATTAAAGATTTGTATGGGCGAATAGGTAATGACCAAGCTCACATAGTTGTGTATCAGCAATGGCATGGTGATGGCTCAGCAATAAATTCAGGTGGAAAGCCTGCATGGGAAATATACCTCCTTTACTGATATAAATTAAACTGAATAGAGTTTAAAAGCAATTCGATTTTCTTTCGGATTGCTTTTTTTATTGCGGAAATTCAAGTCCTATGGGCTTTTTAGATATATAAAAAATTTTTAGGAGGAAAACAAATGAAAAAGAAAAGTCTTTTCAAACGTCTGAGCAGTGCTGCAATGGCTCTCCTGCTCAGCTTGTCGGCATTAACGCAGGGCATAACAGCCTCAGCGTTCTCCGATACCAACAAGGCAAGTCAGCAGTGGCTTAACGAATGGAGCTATGACTTCAGAGGTTCGGGTCTGCCTAACGGCTATGACATTGAAACAGGCAAGTCAAATGACACCCACTTCACAGGCTATTGGGCAAGCTCAGTGCCGTATTTCTCAACATCAGACGGCAGCTATGCTTATTGTATCAACTTTGACAAGCAGCATACAAGCGGAACAACATCTAAGCAGGAAAAACTTGAGGACTATGTGAAAAAAGCATATGTGCCTGACGCAATGAGAAGGCAAATAAAAGAGTTTACCATTTACAGCTACAAGGGCAAAACTCAGTACGGCTACTCAAAAGACACAGAGATATGTGCTTCAAGCATAATGGCTCAGGCTGTTTCGGCAAGATATTATGATGAGTCTACAACCGGACTTTCAAGCAACGAAACAAAGTTGCTAAACGCCTACAGCTATAACGGAAGTAATGCAAGCAGTCATCATAAGGAATTGGTTGACTGCTACAAAAAGATGAAAGCTGAAATGCTTTCGCACTATGATGTACCAAGCGGAACATCAAAGGCGTCTTACGGCAAGCCGCTCGACAAAGCTTCATATCCTGCAAAATATGATGTCAAGACAGGCAAGTGGACAGCAAAGCTCAAGCTTGACAGTCTTTCACAGTTCAGCGTTTCAAAGCCGAACTCAGTGACTGTTACACACTCAGGCTCAAATATGACTATCACAGCAGACAATGAGAAAGATTTGAAAAACGTTGTTTTCACGCTCACAAAGACAAAGGGCAAGTATGTTGAACACATAGACGAGTGTTCACCTCTTATCCTTTCGGGCGGCTCAGACGTTCAGGAAATGGTGGTAAGCTGCTACGAGGACAAAGACCCTGTTAAGGCTTATTTGAAAATAACAACACCAATAGGTTCAGCTCACCTTGACAAGAGCTTCACAGATTACTTTGACAACAAGCAGACAGGCACAGCGGATATGTACAAAGCCGTTAAGTTTCAGCTTGCTTGCAAGGTCGGTGACAGCTATAAGTTTGTAAAGGCAACTGGAAAGGACGGAAGCTACAGCTTCACTGACCTCGCTTCACAGGCTACAGACCTTACGCCAAACACCAAGGGTGATATTGATGTAACAGGTCTGCCAGAGGGCGATTATGAGTGGAGAGAAATATCCACGGCAGACGGCTACATGATATCATCAAAGAAAGCTATCACTGTTACCGCTGACAAGACGGCTACAACGGAGTTTGTAAACAAGGCTTCTGCTCCTGAAAAGGGCAAGATAACCATTCATAAGCGTGACGCTGAAACAAGAGCTGACCTCGAGGGCGCAAAGTTTGAAGTGGCAGCAGCCGAGGATATCTACGTTGGCAACGGCTATTGTATCTACCCGAAAGGAACAGTTATTGACACCATAACCACAGGCACAGACGGCATAGCTGAAACAACAAAGGTTCTTTACAAAGGCTACAGTTATACAGTAACGGAAATTGAAGCGCCAAAGGGCTATTCGATATCCGATGAGCCTACACAGACTATCAAGCTTGTTGAACAGCAGGCTGAGTTCGTTGTAGATTTTGATAACGAGCAAAACACTATTCCTTTTGAGATAACAAAAACTGACGTGTCAACAGGCGAGCTTATCCCTGATTGCACCTTTGAAATTCTGAACGAGAATAACGAACAGGTCATTACAGGCACAACAGACGAGAACGGCATTGCACATTTTCAACTTGCCATAGGGAAGTATTTTTATCGTGAAATTTCAGCACCAGATATCTATGAAATTGATGATACTCCTTATCCTTTTGAGATAACTGAAAATGATGATATCGTCAAGGCTGAAATGACAAACAAGAAGAAAAGTGGCTCTATAAAGGTCACAAAGACAACAACAGGTAATCTCAATATCGAGGGCATTAAGTTCTTTGCAACAGGAATTTCTGATACAAACAAGGACTTGAAGTTTGAAGCGACAACAGATGAAAATGGCGTAGCAATGTTCGATAAGCTTGTTATCGGCAAGTATGTCATCACAGAGGACGGCTCAACAGTTCCTGCAGCTTATCTTGTTGCAGACTCAAAGCAAGTCACAGTTGAGTATAACGAAACAGCAGAGGTTGCGTTCGAGAATATCGAGAAAACAGGCGAGATAAAGGTCACAAAGTCTACAGTTGGCAATCTCAATATCAAGGGTATCACATTCAATCTGAGAGGTACATCAGACAGCGGCAGAGATATCGACATTCCTGCGACAACTGATGATAACGGCGTTGCGATTTTCAGTGAGATACCAATTGGAACTTATACTATCTATGAGGACGAAAAGACAGTACCAACTGCATATCTTGTCGCTGACCCACAGAACGTGACAGTAACATATGCCGAAACAAAGGAAGTTTCTATTGAGAACAAGGAAAAATCAGGCTCTATCGTAGTCCATAAGACCACTGAGGGACAGAAGAATATCGAGGGTATCAAGTTCTATATCAGAGGTACATCTGACACAGGACGTGAAATTGATATCCCTGCGGTAACTGATGAGAACGGCATAGCAAAGTTTGAGAACGTACCGATAGGTACATACAAAGTTATCGAGGATAAGGAAACAGTTCCTTACGGATATCTTGTAGCTGACGAAAAGGAAGTCAAGGTTGAGTATGCTCAGACAATTGATGAAACAATTTTGAACGCTGAACAGACAGGAACAGTTAAGGTTCACAAGAAAACTGACGGCATGACGAACATCGAGGGCATTCGTTTTATTCTTTCGGGAGTTTCCGATACTGGCAGAGAGATACGCATTGAAGCTGTTACCGATAAGGACGGACTTGCAAAGTTTGAGGGCGTACCGATCGGTACATACACTATCACTGAGGACGGCTCAACAGTGCCATACGGCTATTTGGTAGCAGACTCAAAACAGGTCACTGTAACATATGCTCAGACTATTGATACAGATATGTTCAATCAGAAAGTGCCTGACACGCCTAACACTGGTGTTTCTGACAATGACATTGACGGCAGAACAGTTCTTGGCGGTGTGGTAGTCATACTCGCAGGATCGGCTGTTATTCTGTTTTCACGCAAGAAAAAGGAAAGATAATTGATACTGTCTGAAAAAGGCAGTAAAAAGGGGATCAATTTATCTATACAGAAAGAAGCGCCTGCAACGGGGCAGGCGCTTGGAAGGTGGAAAATGAATAATAAATTATATAATTATTTATTAAATGCTAATTTTATTGCATATACCATTATAAATTCGATCAAATATATTGATTATATAATCAGATGGTTTCGTTCATGTTCGCAATATAAATCACATCGTTTTTTAATTCTTTATAGTGATGTAATAACATTAATAGTCATAGCAATGTGTATAGGTTTCAAAGAAGCTATTACTATAACTGGTTTCATAACATTAGTAGTGTTTAATCTATATATGCCTATTGTTAATAAAAACTTCAATGAAACACTGTCATCAATGCTGAAAAGGATATGCACAAATTTTCAAAAGTTAGTAAATAAATGTATAAAAAACAAAAGTCACTAAAAGAATTACCTGCACAAAACACATGCCAAACAATAATTGTTTTTGTTTAGAAAAAGAAACAAGTTTGTTTGACAAACTTGGAATGTGATTTTGCAATTTATTCATAATTACGTTCCATAAATAAAAAAGCACGCATCCTATAAATGTGGCTATCCAAAATCCATTACTGATTGAAATAACTACATTAATCATGAATGTGGGAAACCCAAAACTAGGATTTGTATAAAATAAAATAATCCATAGTAAGTTTGTTATAAAAAAGAGTGATAACGAAACAAGCACAATAGGTCTTTTGAAATTTTTGTAAAATATCTGTATCAAAGCAAACAATATGGCTGTTGCGAATGTGATGACGAAATATGTTACTGGATGATTTCTGAAAGCAAGGTAACATACACCTAGAATAATAAACGAAATTAAGTATACTATACTGCCGTCATCATCGCTTTTTGCCAAATATTGATTGATAGTGCTTTGATTATAAGTTGTGTTATTAAAACTCGTGTTATCCGTATTATTTACAACATTATCGTGCCCTTTCACAGTAATGCTCGTTTTACTAGGCTGTTTATTTATATCATTTTCCTTGGTTTTGCTTTTGCAACTAATAACTGCTGTTGCCAAGCCAACTAAACTTGTTATAAGTGCTAATAAAGCTGTTATAATTTGAAAATACATAAGGTTATCCTCCTGATACAATATTGTTATATAATACAACATATTATATCATAAAATAATAAAAAAAACAATGATTAATAGAAAATAAAGCACACATTTGTTCCACTGCGATACACAAAACCAGTCAAGCAAAGGAGATATTTTTATATGGGCAGTAATAATCAAACGCCATTTATAGATTCCAAACTACTAATATTGTTGTTTATTGCTAACTCTTTGCTGTTCGGATATCTCAAAATATATTATGAGAACAATGCAATATTAAGAGTAAAAATAGAGATTATATGGTTACTAATTAAAGCACTTATAATTTTGCTGAATAGCAGATATATGTACAAGCTTGTGTACAATCTGACTCATGACCAAGACATCTCAGTTAGCTTTTGGTCAATTATAAGAAATACACACCTTCTAAGTTGCATTTGCACTTTTATGGCTTTTTTACTTATGATTGGTTAAACGATAATAAGCGTTTGAGTAAAACACCACCATTATAAAATTAAGAAAAACAACGTTATGAATACATTTAAAGAATTAGAAAATTACTATAAAAGCAAGAATTATATGATATATCATGCGGCTAATGAGCATGAACAACTGCTGTTATTTTATCCAAATTATAAAAGCTCAAAGATATATGTTATACATAAAAGTGATGATTCTAAGTGGGTTGACCTTGGGTGTCTTGAAAAAGACGCTGATGAAAAGCTCGGTGTTCCATTTTATGACGGCTGTGATAACAAGTTTGATGAAATGATAGCGAAAATGAAAGGCGTAGATAAGGCAGCTGAGGACTACAGGTTTACAATCTTTTATGACCCCGACACGGATACTTATTGGGTAGACAATTCATTAGAGCTGTTTTTTGAAAATCAAGAAGATGTTATCGCCAGATATTTAAAAGAAAATGGATATCAGTTAATAAGCATGACAGGAGAAAAATAATACATGGAACTTGGGCAAAAAGGAAAAGGACGAACATTTAAACTGTATCATGATGTTCCTGAACGCTACAAAGCCACAGAACACATGAATGAGGAGCTGATAAGAATGGTAAAAGTACGCATAGAGGGTTTACCAGAAGAAGTTGAAAAGTTCACAGAACAGCTTGAAAAAGACGGATATGAGTTCTTACAGAAAAGCGAAAACTATCCGAACAGAAATTCGGTTTATGTTAGAAAATATGTGGAGATAAGGTTAAAAGAACAGGAGTGAGAAAAATGCAAAAAGAAATTGAAATAATCAAAGACGACTTATCATACGGTGAGGAGCTTGAGTGCATTGCAAAACGTTTTGGTATGACGCAGGAGCAAACGCTTAAAGAGATAATTCATGAGATATACACAAGCTCAGTGACTTTTACAGGGCTACAAACAGCCATGATATTGATAGGGGACTATGAGGAAAAAAGTAGTTTTGTTGAGTATGACGCTGACGGAAGAATTATATTTGATGATAACAGTTGCAGAGAGCTTGACTTATCTGATAGTGATACCGCTTTCTAAAATGCAGACAGAGGTATCTATGAAACAAAATCATGAATTTATTAATTTCAGACTATTAGTTTTTTTGTTATGCATAAGTGTGTCACAGTGACACACAACTTAAAATCGCAAACCTGAGCGTGTGAAGAAATTCATACGCTCTTTTTATATAACCGAGAGGAGTAACCACAATGATTACTGAAACGCCAAAGAAATCTAAGTTTGATATCTTGGAAGAAATCATGATAGGATTTCAAGATGATTACGAAACAGACAATGCTCAGACCCATTGGGTGAAAACCTACAAAGGGCGGCGAGAGCGATTAATTCAGCTGCAAGAGGAAGAATGTGAACTACAAGCGAATGTAATTGATGACGCTCACGATCTAGGATTTGTTGAGGGCGTAAGATATGCGCTCAACATCATGGATATGACAGATACAGGCAAGAATAAAGCGCTTTTGGAGCGGCTCTTAAATATTCTTGAAAAATAAAAGAGGAGAAACTTAAATGGATAAGCACGATAAGTATGAAGCTGTAAAACAAGCATGGTTTGAAATCAATGAGCAGCTGAGGAACAATAAGCAGGAATACATTGATTATCTCAAATTTTCTGCAAAGATGTATAAGCAGCCGTATTCAGACGCTGTGCTAGTATATCAGCAGAATAGAAACGCAACAAAGATCGCTGAGTATAAGAAATGGGGACGTCTAGGGCGATATGTAAGACGTGGCTCTCACGGCGTTGCTGTTTTTGGCAAAAATCACACTTGCAGATATTTATATGACGTCACTCAGACAGGCGGCAAAGAGTTGCCTGAGATGTGGACACTTACTGACCGCAACACACCTGAGCTGCTCAATACGCTTAATAACCGATACAATATAAGCGCAGGATCGATCAAAGAATGTATCGAAGCAATGACAGCAAACAGTCTTAATTCTGCGCCTATAGCTGAGTCAGTACAAAATGCAATATCTCAAATGGGACTTGACACAAAACAGGCTGAGATATACCGCCATTCACTGGATTCTGTGGTGCAGTTCGTTGTTTCTCAAAGATGTAATCTTTCAGGTAAAATAGATCTGCACGCCGATGTTGATGTAAGCGCTCTTGACCTTATCAAAAATGCAAGAGATATGATTCTTTTCAGCAGAGCTGTTCAGCACGCTGCCAAAGACACTCTGTTTGAAATTGAAAAAGAAGTTATCGCCATTGACCGCAAAAACGAAGCTCTTGACAATGCCAAAACCGCAAAGCAAGAAAGCACGTCTGATAGGGTTGACGATATACTCCAAGACCTTATAAAGCTTAAGTTTTCGCAAGAACAGATACTTGCATTAAAACAGGCTGTGGTGGCAGCTGCACAAAATGGTGAACATAACATACGGCATTGGGTAAGCGTCCGATATTCGCACGACGAACTGCGGCATATATCATCTTTATTATCTGATTACTATGCTCAGAGTGTCATTGAGCAAACACTCGATCCAAAGGGCATACTCAATGATTACTATACATATGTAAATGAGCTCAATGGTCGGCTGAAGCTGTCAGATATGTTCTCTCACCATGATTATAGTGATGAACAAAAAGCCATGCTGCAGCAGGGTTTTTCTGAGGGAATTTCTATTACTGTTCTTAACGAGGTCGATGAACGGCTAACTGTAGACGAGATAAAAACATTCTTTGAGATGTTTCATCAGGCAGTTGACGAACAGATAGATCCACATGATGTTCAGATATATCTTGATAAGGCTGTAATAGAGCATTCAAAGAAGAACGTTCAAGCGGTTGAAGCTCAGGATAACTCTGTTGACACAAATTCAATTGGAATTGTCAAGGGTGAAAAATCATTTGCTGAACAGGTCGATGATGTACTTGCAGGAAACGCGAACCGATACAATGACTTGAAAGTATGTGATACACCTCAAATATTGCTTGACGTTGGCTGTGAGCAACTTCCAATGTTTTATACGAAACGGCATTTGCATGACGCTTTCAAGCCGAAAGGAAATACAGGTGAAAGCATACATTACCACGGATTGAACGCAGAACAAATCAAAAAAATGCCCATGTTACTTGAAAATCCCGTGATTATATATGATTCCCTTTCGAGAAATGATAGCATAATAATCGTAACATCTGAACTTGACAACGAAAAAATGCCTATCATTGCTGCTATAAAGCCAAATGGCAAAGCTAAATATGATTTAGAATTGGTCGAATCCAACTTTGTAATGAGTTTTCATGGCAGAAACAATTTTGAAAATCAAATTAATCGTGCCGTAGAACAAAACAAAGTTCTTTATTACAACAAAGAAAAAAGCCAAGAACTGTTCAGTGTGCTTGGGCTACAATTGTCCAAGGGCTTAAACATTCTTGACTCTAATATTATTATACACCAAAGTCGCAATATTGTCAAGGGTACGCAGCAGGAAAATATTGAATACAAGAATAATTCTGTTACTCAACAGGACAAAAAAATAGAACCATCAAGAATTATAGGTTTGGCTGAAAACCAGCTACGCCCTGCTGTTCCTAATAGCTCTACAAGCAGTATAACAGACTCCTCTGGAGTTGTCAAGAGTGAAAAAACATTTGCTGAACAGATAAATGATGTTTTAAATGGCGTATTCCCAAAATACTCAAATCTAAAGGTTTGTGATACACCACAAATTCTTGTGGATATCGGCTGTGATCGGCTTCCTATGTTGTATACGCAAAGACATTTAAAAGACGCTCTACATGAAAAATCCCCGAACAATGCACATTGGCACGGCTTAACACTAGAACAGATATGTAATATCCCACATCTTTTAGAAAGCCCTGCCATAATAATGGACTCACTTTCTCCAAACAAAAGTGCTGATAAAAGTATAGTAATTTGTTTAAATAACGTTGATAATGATAATGCACCGATAATCGTAAGTGTTAAACCAAATGGGCAAGGCATTTATGAAATGGAAAATGTATCATCAAACTTTATCACAAGTATTTATGGAAAAGAAAATGGGTTTGCAAACTATGTTGAACGTGCTGCAAAATCAAATAATATTCTGTTTTTGGACAAAGAAAAAAGCCAAGCACTGTTCTCGTGTCAAAGGCTCCAATTGCCTGAGGCGATAAACAATCTTGACTCTAATATTATTATACACCAAAGTCGCAATATTGTCAAGGGTAAGCAACAAGAAAATAGTGCCGATATAAGTTCAAATGATGTTAAATCATTCACTACTTTATCCGAGCCTACGATAACCTGTGAATGGAGCGAAAGTAATTACTTTGAAGACGGCAAGACCTACAGTGTTGCAGAATTTGATACGCTCATGGAACAGGCTGACAGTGAAATGGTGGCAGGAGCAAAGGCTGCAATAGAGAAATACGGCTCAGCAAAAGCATGGTATGAAGCAGACGCTGATGACGAATTCTCACAGTTTATGGGCTATGATAAGGTCAAGTTTACTATCAATATGCCTGACGGACAAACGATCACTGAACGCCAGGACGCAGGGGACGGATACGGCGGCGTTATTGATTTTCTGAAAAGATACTCAATATACAACTCGATCGTACCTGAGCTTGAAGCTGCAAAAGCCGCACATATGGCAAACCTAGTCGATGAAGTGCCTACACCTACAAATGAAACACAGCCTGAAATAGACAAGCTTTTGGGCAGGCTTAAGCTTGATTGTGATTACTATCTGAAAACAGGTGCAGAAAAGCACTTGTGGGCAGAAACAGTTGAAAAGCAGATAGCTAAGATCAATGAGCTGTATGAGAAAATGCCAGAAAACGCCTACTTCACAAGAGAACAGATAGACGATTATGAAAAGAAAATGCTTGCGATAAAAAATGGTGAGGTCGAAAAACCTATACCATATGAAACGCCTACAATCGCTGATAATGTTCTGTCTGAAGAAAAAAAGACAACACCGCCTGTTTCTGAAAGCGTTCCTATATCTTCTACATCTGATGAACAGATATCACTCTTTGAAACGCCGCAAGAAGATATCAAAACTGAAAAGGTAGAAAAGCCAAAGAAGAATGTCAAAGCAAGCACATACCACTTTGACCCTGATAATGTTGTTGTGGGCGGAGCTGCTGCTCGTTGTGACGCAAATATAGCTGCTATTGAAACATTGCTGAAAATAGAGAGTGAAAAGCGGCTTGCGACACCTGAAGAACAAAAGAGAATGGCTAGATACTCAGGTTGGGGCGGAACTGCTCAGGCTTTTGTTGCAGATAATGAGAATGTTTCTGCTGACAGTTGGGGAGCAAGGCAGACTCGTTTAAGAGAACTTCTGACCACTGATGAGTATAGTGCTGCAAGATCATCAACACTGACAAGCTTCTATACGCCGCCAGAAGTCATAGACAGCGTATATCTTGCTTTGGAAAGATTTCAATTTGAGGGTGGAAACATCCTAGAGCCTAGCATGGGCGTTGGAAACTTTTTTGCAAAAATGCCTGATGAAATGAGGGCAGATTCAAAACTTTACGGAGTTGAGCTTGACAGCATTTCAGGACGAATAGCCAAGCAGCTCTATCCAGAGGATAATATCCAGATAAAAGGGTTTGAAAAAACAACATTCAAGAATAACAGCTTTGACGTGGTCATAGGTAATATACCTTTTGGAGATTATGGCATTGCAGACAAAGCCTATGACAAATACCACTTCAAAATTCATGACTATTTCGCCGCAAAAGCAGTAGATAAGGTAAAGCCTGGAGGAATTGTTGCCATTGTGACTTCAAAATTCACAATGGACAAGAAAAATGATAAAGCAAGAAAGTATCTTGCCGAACGCTGTGACCTTTTAGGCGCAGTAAGACTTCCCTCTGGAACGTTTAAAGACGCAGACAGTGTTACAACAGATATTATCTTTCTGAAAAAAAGAACAACAATGACCTCTGTTATACCAGACTGGGTACACGTTTCAGAAACAGCCAACGGCATTCCTTGCAATCAATATTTTGTGGATAACCCTGATATGGTACTTGGTACTATGGCGTGGGACGAGCGTATGCGAGGAAAATATGGTGCAGACAGCAAGGTAACGACCTGCTATGCAAACAGTGACACTCCCCTTGCACAGCAGCTCATAAATGCCATTTCAAAAATAGACGGCGTTATTGATACTGTGGAAACTGAGCTTGACAATGGGACAGTTGAGATACTCCCTGCTGATCCAACTGTCAGGAACTTCACTCATACCATTGTTGACGGAGATCTTTATTTCCGTGAAAATGAATTAATGGTCAAGGTCACAGAAACAGGCAAATCGCTTGAACGCATGAAAGGGCTTCATACTCTAAGGCAAGCAACTATGGAGCTTATCAATGCCCAGGCTGACGGCTGCACTGATGAACAGCTTGCAGAACTTCAGAAAAAGCTCAACAGCACATATGACAATTTCAGAACAAAGTTCGGAAACATCACTGACAGTGCCAATTCACGCTGCTTTTCTAATGATGATGACTACAACACTTTAGCTGCACTCGAAGTCGTCAACGTGGAAAATAAGACAGTTGAAAAGGCTGCAATATTCACAAAGAGAACGATACTTCCAGATATTCCAGTTTCAAAAGTTGATACAGCACTAGAAGCACTTCAAGTGTCAATGGACAGATTGGGAAAGGTCGATATTCTCTATATGTCACAGCTCACAGACACTACTCCTGAAAAGGTTATTGCTGACCTTGGTGATGAAATATTCAGAGATCCTGCCAAAGTTAAAGACAATGACCCATATTCAGGCTATACAGAGTCATCTGAATATCTGTCAGGCAATATTCGTGATAAGCTGAGAATAGCCAGAGCTCATGCGGAGCATATTGACAGCAGCTACAACAAAAACGTAGAAGCTCTAATGAAAGTTGTGCCAAAAGACCTTGAAGCCAGCGAGATATCCGTAAGGATCGGCGCTAACTGGATCGATGTCGCAGATTACAACAATTTTTTAAACGAGTATGCACACGCAAACACATATTACTACCCTGTCACAAGAACAAAGCTTGGTGAATACAAAATAGAGAATAAAACATCTGACCGCTCAGTTGCTGCCACTGAAACATTCGGAACATCAAGAATGAACAGCTATCAGATATTTGAAAATCTTCTTAATCAGCGTGATATTTTAGTTCGTGACAGACGAGAGGAGGGCGATAAGGTATGGTACGAGATAAACACTAAAGAAACACAGCTTGCAAAAGAGAAAGCTCGACTAATGAAAGAAGCGTTCAGAAATTGGCTGTGGGAAGATATGGGCAGGCGTGAAAAATACGTTGCAAAGTACAACTATCTGTTCAATTCCATAAGGGGCAGAGAGTATGACGGCTCACATCAAACCTTTCCAGGTATGAACACATCAATAACGCTGCGGAAACATCAATCAAATGCTATAATGCGTGCAAAGCTTGGTGGAAACACGCTCTTTGCACATGAAGTTGGTGCAGGAAAAAGCTTTGAAATGGTTGCAACTGTAATGGAGAAGAAACGTCTGGGTCTTATAAACAAAGCCTGCGTAGTTGTGCCAAAGCACCTTACGCTGCAAATGGCGAGTGAGTGGCTGCGGCTATATCCAAATGCAAAACTGCTTGTGGCAAAACCTGAAGACTTTACCAAAGCCAATAGAAAGCGTTTTATTGCAAGATGTGTTACTGGTGACTATGACGCCGTGATAATGTCATTTACTCAGTTTGAAAGAATACCTATGTCAGACGAGTACAAAGAGCAGTTCATGCAAAAAGAACTTCACGATATCATGAGTGCGATATCCGAAGCAGGGAGAAAGGATAAATCATCAGTAAAAGCCCTTGAACGTCAGAAGAAAAACATAGAGGAAAGGCTTGAGAAGCTGCTTTCTTCTCCAAAAGACTCATCATTGTGTTTTGAAAAGCTCGGCTTTGACTATCTTGTATGTGATGAAGCACATAACTATAAGAACTGCTTTGTTTCTACAAAAATGTCAAATGTGGCAGGCGTACAAACAACAGCAGCACAAAAATCAGAGGATATGCTGATGAAAACTCAGTATCTCAACAACAAGTACGGCTGCAACAATATACTTTTTGCCACAGGTACACCTATAAGCAATTCCATGGTGGAATTTTACGTTATGCAGCGTTATCTCAGACCAGATCTTCTCGAAAAAGCAGGATTGCAGAACTTTGACGATTGGGCAAGCACATTTGGTGAAGTTGTATCACAATTAGAGATAAAGCCTGCAGGAAACGGCTTTCAAATGAAAAATCGTTTCAGCAAATTCGTAAACATACCTGAGCTTATGCAGATGTATAAGGAATTCGCTGATATTCAAACAGCGGATATGCTGAAACTTCCTGTGCCAAAGCTTGAAACAGGCAAGCCGATAGTAGTGACCTCAAAGCCAGACGAACGTCAAAAAGCATACATGAAAGAGCTTGCCACACGTTCTGAAACGATACACAGCGGCACAGTTGACCCACGGCAGGACAATATGCTGAAAATAACTCATGAAGCACGCTTGCTCGGTCTTGACACTAGATGTATTTTCAAAGACGCTCAGCCTGCACCAGACAGCAAAGTGATGAAGCTTATCGATAACCTCGAAAAGAACTACAAAAACACTATGACAGAAAAAGGCGTTCAAATAGTATTCTGTGATATCGCTATCAACGAGGACGAAACACACTTCTCTGTGTATAAAGCTATAAAACAGGCACTTATGGAGCGTGGAATACCAGAGAAAGAGATCTGCTTTGCAGGCGACGCAAAGACAGACAAGGCTAGGGACGAAATGTTCAAAAGCCTGCGCAAAGGCGAAAAACGTTTTATCATCGCAAGCACTTCAAAGCTTGGAACTGGCGCAAATATTCAGGATAGGATCTGCGCAATTCATCACCTTGACATACCATGGAAGCCCTCTGACCTCACTCAGCAGGACGGACGTGGAATACGGCAAGGCAACAGATTTTCGCAAGTCGGAATATATCACTATCTTACAGAGGAAACTTTTGACGCATACATGATGGGCATTATAACAAACAAGGCGAAATTCATAAATCAGATCTTGACCTCAAAAAGCCCTGCAAGAGTTTCAGAAGATGTTGACGAAATGGTACTTACATACTCCGAAATGCAGGCTATAGCAAGCGGTAATCCTATGATAAAAGAGAAAATACAGCTTGACAATGATGTTGCAATGCTGAAAACCCTTGAAGCAGAACACAAAAAATCAATTTACAAAATGCAGGAGTTGGCAGAGAAAATTTTGCCGAAACAGATAACACAATACTCTGAACTTCTCACAAAAGCTAGGAACGATATGTCTAAATATCAAAAAAATCAGGCGTTGAACAAGGAGTTTGAAATGACAATAGGCGGCGTCAGATACGATAAGAGAGAAAATGCAGGAGAACAAATTGCCGTGGCAATGGCAAAATGTACTGCCACAGGTGAGCCTATAGAGCTTGGAACGTATCGTGGCTTTAAAGTCACAATAGAACGAAATCCGTCAGCAAATACATTTTTTGAGCTTGATAAACCTTGTATCGCTGTTCTCCACGGAGAACTCACCTATTCATGTGACGTTGCCACAGATAATGGCGTGGGAAATGTCAGAAGAATTGAAAATCTTGCAGGAATACAGATAAATCAGAAGCAATGTTCTCTTGAAGAACAGCTTGAAAAAGCAAACAAAGATTTCTCAGAAGCTCAGCAAAATATGCTCAAACCATTTGAACATGGACAAGAATTAGCCGAAAAGACAAAACGTCTTGAATATGTCAATGCACAGCTCAGCGGAAATTCTCAGAGTATAAATAATGCTCCTGAAAGTGCTGTGGAATTTAGATTCCATAATAACAAATATCAGGCATTGATCGGCACTAAAGACAAATCAGAATGGTGTGATGTAGTATCAAAGGGTGGCAAGCTCATCGCTGCGTCAGATACAAAGGTCTATAATCTGTCTGAAAAAGAAAGCGACCAGTTTCGCAGCTATGTTTTTAACGGTGACAAAATTGACACAAGCAAGAATAATTCCTTACTGGAAAAACTTAATCCAAAGGCTCTTAAATTATAAAACATTGAGAGGAGGTGAGGGTATATGATAGACAGACGATATAACTCTGGCGAGCAGTTTGTTATGTATTCAAAAGAAGAGATCGAAGCAGCAAGGAACACCGACATGGTAAGATTTCTTGAGCAGCACGAGGGTTTTTCCTTTAAGTCCTCAGACGGCTGGCTTATATGCAACGAACATGACAGTCTTAAAATCAACCCCGACCGCTATACATGGCACTGGTATTCAAGAAATCTGTTTGGAAAAGGTGCTATCGACTGGCTCTGCAAAGTTGACGGATATGGTTTCAAAGATGCTGTAGCACGACTCATAATGAGAGGAGGTGAGGGTATATGATAGACAGAAGATACGAATCAGGCAAAAGCTTTGTCATGTACTCTAAAGAGGAGCTTGAAGCCGCTCGGCGAACAGATATGGTCACATTTCTCGAAAGCCACGAGGGTTTCAGCTTTAAATCGTCAGGTGGTTGGTATATAGGGATAGAGCATGACAGCCTTAAGATCAATCCAGACCGCTATACATGGCACTGGTATTCAAGAGATCTTTACGGAAAAGGTGCTATTGATTGGCTTTGCAAGGTCGATGGATACGATTTTAAAGAAGCTGTTTCTCGTCTAATAGGCAATGCCAGTATACGAGCTTCTCCTGAAATGAGAAAAGCAGTAATCAGCGAACAGCACTATCAGAAAAAAACTAAAAAGGCAGAATTTAAAGCTCCACCGCCCATGCAGGGCAAATGGCGAGAGCTTTACGCTTATCTTAACATAACGAGAAAGCTTCCAGCTGACATAATAAATTATTGTGTCAGCAATAAGCTCATATACCTCGATGTTAAAAAGCGAGCTATTTTCTGCGGCTACGATAAGTTTGGCTCAATGAAGTTTGCAGAAGCAAAGATCACAAACACATACAACAAATACTATCCTCAGAACATTGAGGGAAGTATGAAAGAGTACAGCTTTTATATCCCTGCTAAACCAAATGCGTATGGTTATGACCCTACAAAGCTTTATGTGTTTGAAGCACCCATAGACCTTTTATCTCACGGAGCTTTAATGCAGCTTTCAATGAAAAAACAGTGTGCAGCAGTTGGAATGTCTGAAATGTATCGTTCTGATTGTTGGCTTGGAATAAACAGAGTATCACTATCAGGCTGCTCTGATATAGCACTTAAACAAAGACTATCTGGTGATCCACGGATCAAACAGATAGTCTTTTGTCTTGATAATGATGAAAGAGGACGTCAAGCAACAGAAAAGCTAATGTCTGACTATTCTGCAAATTACACTGTAAAAGTGAGCATACCGCCTTACGGCAAAGATTGGAACGATACGCTGAAATTTATTGTAACGTCGAAAAACAAAAAACAAAATACGGAGGAATAATTATGAAAAAAACAATTGAGAAAATCAAAGGAAAAGGCATAAAGCTTAGCGCACGAATTTTCGGAGCAATGACGGCTTGTTTTTCAACGATCGTGGCAGCTTATGCTGACGTTGAAGACACAGAAGCAGGCGGAGTATGGTCTAACATAGCAGCGTGGATAAAAAAAAATAAGGATGGTTTGTCCATTGTTGCAGAGTCACTTATTGGTTTGTGTGTTGTAGGCGTAGTTATATGCCTCAGCACAAGCGGCAAACAAGGTGTCGCTAATGTAAAAACGTGGCTCATCGCTTTAGTTTTTGCCATTATTTTGCTTGTTTTCGCAGACCAATTCTTGCAGAGTATGGGCGTGGGTTAAATCAAAAGGACACACATTTGTGTGTGTCCGTAAAAACGCTTATCTATAGTGTTTCTACGAGCATACACAAACAAAAAGCACACGAAAGGAGCATAATTTTGAAGTACATGAAAACAAAAAAGGTGTGGTATCAACTCATATTTATAGCTGCCATAGTAACAAGTGGCTTTGGAAGCTTGGAGGTATGGGCAGCCGAACGATCAGGATATACTGGCTGTTCTTCAAGTATTCTAAAAATGGTAACTGTCCGAAATCAGTTTCGTGATCTGTTACGGAATATCGAATTTAACATTCTGAGTTTTCTTGCAGATGTAATTGACTTTTTTGATAAAGCTATCAGCGCCCTGCTCAAGCTCAACTTTTTTGATTATCTGTCAGATGAATTCAGCTTTGGTAAAATGGGAACTGTCATAATAGCAGTAATGAGCCTTGCGCTCGTTTTAGGAGCTTGTGCATTAGTAGTTTACCACAATAAGATCCGTGTATCTGACTTTCTTATGAGCATACTCGTTTCATCTATACTTCTTGTGGCATTTCCTACATTTATATCTTCCTGCAACTCTCTCCGCAGCAAAGGTGTTGATGTAGCTCAAAACATTAAGATAAACGATCAATCTGAGCAAGCAAGTGTAAACAGTGACGGAACAGTTGCTATAGGAACACTCGGAAAAGATCTTTTAGCTTCAGGAATATATGACGTCGAGAACAGCGTTGACCTGAAGAAAAAAATGAATTACCTTGACACTGTAGGAAGTTCTGGAAATATAAAAGATATCGAGATAACTGGTGGTATTGCGCCTGATGATGATAAACCATGGACTACCTATTATATCACTGATGTAAATGATGTGTATCCAGCACAGAAAAAATTTAATGACCTGACAACAGAAAATATGATGTCATTGCTTGGGCTTGAAACTGAATACAATATTCTAAAAAATGCAGACGGAGAGCTTATTCTTAGTGCCGACTTTGGAACAAATATGCAAGTCTACTGTTCTGTATACAGCACATCAGGCTCAATTTATGGAAGCGTCCTGTCTGAAAAAGACTATGAAACATTTTTATCAGCTTCTATTGGTGACGCTTGTCCTTATGGTGTTACACTTGGAGATCTGCATTATCCAGACGGCAGCAGGATAACAAATGTTAGCAACTATAATACATATCTCCGTGATCTTATAGCCAACCACCCTGCTGTAGCCTCTGCAGGAAAAACGCAGGAAGTTGGAGCAAACGCACACACTGTCGAAGAAGCTCTTGATATCATTAAAAATAATGTCATAAGAGATCTTAATATAGCTGCAAACACAAGGACTGCTAAAGAAGCAGAGCCTGTTAATGCAACATATCAAGCTTTTCCGCTCTTTGATGAAGAAGAATATGACAATCTTAATTCTTTAGAACAAGTTATAAGAAGAAATATTACTAGCGGATACACATATGACAGCTTGTACTATTATCACATAGACTTCTGGTCAACATTCGTACTTATGATAGCAGTAGCTATTTGTCTTATCTTCAGCGGAATAAAAATAGCCACTACCCTTTTTGAAATAGTGTTCTCACAGCTAATAACACCTTTTATAATAGCAACTGATCTTAATGGCTCAGGACGTGCAAAAAAAGCTATACAAAATATGCTTCTCTCAAATATTGTTCTTATGATAGTTGTCATTCTCATAAGGATATATATTTCCGTTATATGGGGCGTAAAATCTTCTGATTATGGAGATAATTTTGCCGTAATGCTTATAGTCATAATCGCAGGAGCAAAGTTTGTTATAGACGGACCTGAGATACTGACTAAGCTGTTCGGCATTGACGCAGGTGTTAAGTCTGGCGCAGCCACAATGATGGCTATCAACCAATCAATGCAAATGGGCAGTTATGCCACAATGGGACTTGCCCGTGCAGGAAGCAGCGTTGTACATGGTGCAAGTAATATAGCAAAGCATACCGCAAGCAGCGCAGCAGGAGCAGTAAAAGGCTTTGCAGGCGGCGTATATGGCGGTATACACGGCGGTGATACTACCCCTGGAAAGATAGGAAAAGCTATAGGCGGCGCAGCAGCAGGAACTGTAACAGGCGCTGTCGGTGGAGCTTTCGGTCATACTAATGCAGGTGCAAAAATAGGCTATGCAGTATCAAACCCAAGCTCAATAAAAGACGCAATTTCAAATGCAAAAGATAACATAACTAACAATATAAAAGAGTCTGTGGGAAGTGGGTTTTCATCAGGCGGCGCAGGCAGCGCTTCAAAGGGTGCTGACGGAAAAGACGGCTTAAATGGCGCTAACGGCATGAATGGAGCTAAAGGCGACAGAGGTGCGCAAGGCGCAGCAGGCAAAGACGGCACAAATGGAACTGACGCAAGAGCCGATAACAACAGCGGAAACAGCAACAATAACAGCAATAATAACGGCACATCTCAGCCTGCCCGTGGCAGTGGCTTTGACGTTTCAAAAGCTGCAACAAACAATAATAACAGCAAATCCGACACATCAAAAGGAAATGGATTTAAGGACAAGGGAGGCAAGTAACATATGGGAGTAGTACCTAAAAAGACAAAAGCGGAACAGCGTATCTTCCGCCATATCAACCTTACAAAAATAATCGGATTGATAGTAACACTAATGGTGTCATCACAGTTAGCCAATATCATGGTAAGTCCCAAACTAGGCATTCCATTTATCATATTCTGTAGTGTGATATTTCTCATAATGAGCGGAAAAAGCCCCTCTGATCCATGCAAAAGCTTTGCTGAAGCATGGCTTGAGTGGCTCAGTTTCCTAATGACAAATAAAACTCTGCACAAGCACCAAGGAGGAGAGATCAATGATGAGGAGATCATCGACGCCGAAAAGCACGAATAACAAGGTCAATGGTAAAGGTTTTTCAAAAAGAAAAGCACATAAGAAAGCTGCCGAAGACCAATCGAGTATAATGTCACGTCTTTCATTTGAAAGCATTGAAAACGGCATTGTGACGCTTAAGGTCAAAGGAAAATCACTTAAAATGGGTGTTCTTGCCGTATCAGGCATGGATATATTCGATCTTAACGATTATGACCGCAATACAGTTTTCAATAATTTTGCCAAGGCAACTTTATCTATAGGCACTGATCACAAATACGTTTTCACTTCAAAAACTCCGTATCTTGCTAATCAGAAAGCCTATATAAAGTATAAAATGCAGAAAAGCATTAACAGGTATTCAGAATATCTGCTCAACGAACAGCATGATATATTTGAAGATTTTGAGGTAAGCCATTATGACCGAATGGCTTATCTTTTTATCTATTCTGATGACGAGAAGAAAATATATACTGGCGCTCAGAGGTTTATAAACCACATGAGAGATGTTGATGTATCATGGTGTTCAACCGAAGAAATAATCGTTACGCTCAATAAGCTTATCTGTCTGAATACAGAAAATCAGCAGTTGTCCGAAAATGGAGATCTTAATGAAACTATCCTGCCTGAAACAATAATATTTAAGCCAAACTATTACAAGATAAATGATGTGTTTGCTCAGACAGTGGTAGTGTACGATTATGCAGCTGAGATAGATGACCTCAGACTTGCTCAGATAGTTACACAATCGAATGATACGATAGTATGGGACGTTAAAGTGGCTGATAAAGAAACTGTATTAGATGAACTTAGTTCTTCCCTGCGAGAGTTAGAGTCACGAGGAGGTATAATTCAGGACGCCACAGAAAAGCTCGATACAAGCACTGAATATCAGAAGCTAGAAATGATATACCAGAACATAAAAAACGGCAATGAGCAGATATACTATGTAACGCTCAGATTTATTGTGAGTGATACCGATCTAAGCTCACTGAATAAACGGACACAGGAACTGATCCACGAGCTTGAACTCAGCGGTTTGGCGGCGTATGTTCCAACAAATATAATGCAGCATGAGTTTTTAACCACTATTGATAAAAGCAACACAATAAAAACACCTTTCCCAGTGTTTGATACCTTGTCACGTCAGTTTCCGTTTTACTATCAATCACATATAGACGATACAGGGCTTTTCTTTGGCTTCACGGAAACAGGCGGTCTTAATATTCTCAATACCTTTAAACGGACTAAAAGTCGTAATTCCTTTGACCTTTTGGCAATAGGACTTAAAGGTGGCGGTAAATCAGTAACGCTGAAATCAATGCTTGAAGATCAGCTGCTTATAGGAAATAAAGTAATGGTACTCGATATCGAAAGCGAGTATCAACCTATGGCAAAGGTCTATGACGGTCAGACTATAAAGATAAACAGCAATTCAAGAATAAATCCTCTGCAAATATGTAAAGTTGTAGACTCACGAGTTGATGATGAGATATCCCCAGAGGACGAAGCAAGAGAAAATTTTGCTTCTGAAATGTCAAGAATACGCACATTTATGTCAATGTATATGCCAGAAATAGATATGTACACTATGGAAATCTTCATGGATCTTGTAACTGAATGTCTGTCGGACAAGGGTATTTTCCCTGAAACAGATGTTACATATCTTGATCCGAAACAGTTTCCGTCTTTTACAGATGTAAACAACAAGCTTCACGAAAAGCTCAGCAACAGGACAGGTATGCCAGAAAGAAAATATGAAGCATACAGCAACATTCAGGTGTATATAAAACAGCTTTGCGGTAAAGGTGCATATGCAGGAATGTTTGACGGAGCGACTAATGTTGATGTAAAAAACAATGACCTGATAATCTTTGATGTTAAGAGCATAAGTGAAATGGCTGAGAATGTATACAACGCTCAGCTTTTTAATATTCTCACTATTATGTGGTCAACGATATGCAAAAACATAGGCTACAATCAAAATCTTATCAATCCTTGGGATAAAAGAAATGTTGTGTGTCTTATTGACGAAGCTCACAGATTTATCTCAGTGAAATATCCACAGGTAACAGAGTTTATTGAAAAACTTGTTCGCCGCACAAGAAAATATTTTGCAGGATTATGGTTTGCAACTCAATCAATATTAGACTTTATTCCTGACGGAAATATCACAGCAGCAGGCTCTATAAAAGTCATTTTCTCTCTTGTTCAATACCGATTGGTGCTTAAACAATCGCCTGAAAGCATTGAGATATTGCACCAAGCCTTTCCGCAATTCTCATATGCCGAGCTTAAAGAAAGCACAGCATTTGAGCCTGGTCAAATGCTTTTGTCATTAGGAGCAGGCAGGGACAAGCTGCATTGCAGAAGAATCGTTGGCGCAAGACAGCTCCTCTATATGGGCAATGCAGAGGACAGAATAGAGATAATCCACAACTGTTTTTCTCACTATTACAACGAATATTCTAAGCAGGAATATGGACTTATGTTAAGAAAAATGGATGCTGATTATTTCAGGAAATGCTTCCTTGCAGAAACATATTCCTACCTTAGAATGGAGCAAAACATAAGTCATTATATTGACGCAGTTATAGTTCAAATGGTGGATAATCTTATCAAAGAACTTCTTCAGGCTGCAGGAACGGAGGCGGCACGATGAAAGTAGTAAGTCCTAAAAGCAGCAGTAAAATATATATAATATTTACTGTTGTGACAGTGTTGTTAGCAGCATTTTTTCTTACGTCGAACAGATGGATGCAATCAATTACATACAAAAGCAAAAGCAATAATTATAATCAGACGCTAACTCTTAATTGCTACAATATAAAGATAACAGACGCTTCTTACCACGATAATATTTGCGAATTTGTTTTAAAATGCCGCCTTTCTAGCAGTGATACTAGGGCAACATATCCCGAAATTAAGACGATAAGATTTGATGATGATCTAACAGAGTATAAGTTCACAGTCAGCGAAAAATATGATGATTATTCAAGAAAAGTAACAGTGAAAGATCCTCCGTCCGACTTCAAGATAATGCGTGTTGTTGTCAGATCTGCTCTGCCAGATACAAAATATGCAGACGCATATGATGAATTTGGAGAGAAGATACCTGCACACACTGAGAAAGGAAAAGGGTACATTAGAACGATAACTATTGACCGAAAAGATATGCAGAAAAGTGCAATAAAAATCGTCCCAGGCAATACTGAAAGCCGTACACAAACGAGTACAGCAAGCAGTATTTCAAGCACAACAAAGCCAAAAACCACAACAGCACAAGCTGCCGCTGTGACTACAAAGGCTACATCACAAACAACACATAACGTCAGCGAAAAGGCGGCAGAAGAGTCACAAACAAGCACAACTACTTCAACCAAACATCAAGCTGCAACAGCAGAAAACAACACAAGACCGCAGGAGACAAGACGATATGATGAGCCTGCATATGCCCCAGAACAGACTACTGGCGCAACACATAATGAGCCTGCTCAAACACTTGCTCCATCTGCAAAGCTGACAGAGCAAGTAACAACTACAACAACGCAGCCTAGAGTCTATTCTATAAAGCTTGCTACAGATTTTGAGTATAATGACGTTCAGCTTAAAGTGGGAGGACGCACTCAGCTTCGTGCAGAGATCGAGCCTGACAATGCCATTAATAAGAACGTAAAATGGGAGAGTAACCGTCCTGATATTGCAACAGTTGACAGTAACGGCAATGTAACAGCCGTATCAAAAGGCAAAGCTATCATAACCGCAACAACAGAAGATAAGGGCTTAAAGGCAAGCTGTATGATAACAGTTAGCCAATAATGAAAAGAGGTAATCAGAATGACTTTTAATAATTCTTCAAACAAAGTAAGAGTAATAGGTTTTATCGTTTCTGATATAAAAAACCTAAGTGCCTATGCTATCGAATTTCTTATCGCAGTGCCCAGAAAGGCTAAAAAAGGCGAGCAGAGCTTTAACGATGTTTTCACTGTATACGTTAATGAGGAAAGCACAATTTCCTTTGCAAGAAATCATTTGCGCAAAGGCAGCGTGATAGTAGTTAAGGGAGAACTGAGAACTTTTAAAGATAATAACGTGAAAATATGCAGCAGTGATATAACCATCTCGTCACAGAACAAGTGAGGTAAAGTGCTATGGAAAATATACTTTTTGAGTACCCTGTCAATAACGAAAACAGTTCTTTTGATGATGAATTTCAAGTTCAAAAAGTGAGAACTATCAAGATAAAATACACTGTTATAATCGCAGTTTTTTGTGCATTGGTAATGTATTTTTTATCTGCACTTTTTGCAAAAGCAGCACTGCTTTTTTATTTTCTGACAGCACTTTTTGTGTTTATCGCAATGATAACAGGAAAGATGTTTGTGAAATATCCAAGGCATTTTCTTTATATAAAGGCAACGGAAAATGAACTGCAGCTTGCTTACTATAAAGATAAAAAAGAGGATTACCACTTCCAATGTAACAGCATTGAAGAGATAAGGTTTGCAGACAAGAATTTCACTGCTGTATATATAAAAGAAGAAGGACGTAAACCATATTACTTCGAATTAAATAAGTGGACACCTGAGCAAGGCTTTTTCCTTTACACCATACCGCAAATTCTCCCTAACGTGTTCAAGGGCAACAGCAAAGAGATAGCAAAAAAATATGGTGATGAAGCTGATTTCTACAATGAAGTATATAAGGAGAGTAATTGAAAATGGATATAAAAATAAGAAATATCTCTCCACAGGTCATAAGCGAGATAGACAAAATAGCCAAACAAGAGGGTGTTTCGCAAAACACCCTTTATAATAAAATCATTTCTGACTATGTCAAATGCAATGACGATTTTGTTATAAACATACTTCCTGCTATCGTTCGCTCGCTTGTAAACAGCGAGCTTGAACGCTTATCTGAGGGAGCAAAAACAACGATAAATAATGTGTATATTGCAGCACAAAAAATGATGAAAACGACAGAAAAAATTGATAATCTGCTTACAGAAACGCTTAAAATTTCAACAGAAAACTCAATTACAAATGATGAAATTTTGAGAATACTCGAAATTTCAGACAAAGATAATTCATAAACAAGCCTGTTTTGTTTACACAATAGAAATATATACAGATTATTACAGTAGTAAAAGTATATACTTTGAATATATTTTTACATAATAAGGGATATTTAATATATCCAAAAGATATATCGACCAAAAAAGCGGATATAAAAAGGATATATAATTGAAATGTCTACCAAAAAACGTATATCAAAAAGATATACTTATAAGTTGCATGGGGGTCATGGCAGCACACTTTAAACCTCGGTTTTACCGAGGTTTACAAACGGCGTGGGGGTCACGCCTTTATGCTCTTGAGCAACCGATTTTAACTTAGAGTAATAGAAATTAAATTCAAAATCAGAAAAGGACTGATAAAAATGCCTGTAAAAAAATTAATTACACTTACAGAGGAAAATTTTCAAAAACTGCAAGAGATACAACGCTTGCGAGGAATTACAACAACGAGCGGCTGCGTGACGGCATTGATAAATGACGCATACAATAGTGACCACGATAAAACCGCCGATGATACACAGCTGAGAGAGATCGCAGCAAATGTAGACAAGCTGCTGATGATCGCACGAGAAAGCGAGAGTATGATATATCAGGAGCGTGACGGAATCAACACACTCCTGCATTTTTACGAGGTTCAGGAATACCAGTCGGCAGACAAGCGACTGACAGACAGCAAGCCCCACGATGTGCTTAATAAGTCTGCTGAAAATTATCAGCAACTTGTGCACCGGCGATCACTCGACAAAGGTGTTTCGGCACTGCAAGATCAAGACAATGAGGAGAATGACACTGAATGACCCCAAATATATTTCATAAATGCGAATTCGTGTACAGCTGGCGTATAAGCGGTGACGGCGGCACTGTGCTGTTTGACTTTCTCAGTTATATGCTGCGTCCAGAGGCTTTCGAACCCAGCAAGCACGCTGATGAAATGGAATATGTATATTCGGAGTTCATACCAAACGAAAAGAGTCAGGCACAGGATATAAAAAAAGAACGATCCTACGGAGCGTTTACAAGCACTAAAGACAATTTGACCGCTGCTGATCTGGATAAGATACGGCAGCAGGAACGAGTAAGCCGTTCAGAGGGCTGCCCTAAGTATGCAGGTGTTATATCATTTGATAATGCATATCTGCGAGAAAATGGTTTCATTGTAGGGAATAAGCTAGACAGACAAGCACTTGTGGACGCCGCCCGAAAAGGCATTAACGCTATGATAGATAAATCGCAAAAGCTTGATGCCAACAACTGTTACTGGGTAGGTGCTATCCATGTAAACACAGGCAACGTGCACATACATTATCAGCTTGTGGAATATCACAGACTTGAGGACAGACGCATTACATACAAGAACAGAGGTCAAGACAAGGTTGAGCAGGCAGCATTAGACGAACTAAAAAGAGTAATGACACACTGCATTGACAAGAGCATAGCAGCACAAGAGCTTACAAGATTTCAAAGAGATGTACTTGCTCCGAGCATCAAAAGTGAATTTGCAGGAAGTATTCAAAAAATAAATGCACTTATCGACAAGCTTCCTGATGACCTAAAAAACAGCGGCAATCAGTGGCGGTATGCAAAACAAAGTAAACCCATAAAAAACGAAATTCAAAGCTGCATACGGTCTGTAATATCTGAAAATACCACATTGAGTATTATGTTCGACACATATCTCCATAAGCTTGACGAAATACAAGCAACGTTGTTTCGCAAAAGGTACGGACAAAATTCAAGGTGGGCAAATTATAAAGAAAACGAGCTTAATGGCAAAAACGGAGACGGCAAAGACGGATTTTATTCACGAGTCGGCAATTCGTTTCTGAACATCTGCCGAGAATACTATATGACAAAGGACAAGAACATACAGATCGACAACAACATCCCAGAGCCGAAAACGTATCTGTCTGAAAAAGAAAGCGAAGGCTTTTCTGAGAAAAATGAGCCTGACTACAACAACGGTATTTCCTCGCAGAAATCAAAAGTGTATCTGTCTGAAAATAAAAAAGATGATTTAGAGGATGCTATGCCTTATGACTCTTTAGAAGATATCCCTGATGATTTGGAAATGTACCTATCTTCAAGAAATTATGATGAGTTGTATGAACCAAATGCTCCTGACTACAGCACGGATATTTTTCCGCAAGAGCCTGAAGCGTATCTGTCTGAAAATGATAAAAGCGATCAGGCAGTGGAACGTCTACGCATAGATTGGAGCAAGAACTATAAGCTTGCCCTCGACTATATGTACGGAAATGAACAGAACAAATCAGCAGTCATAAAGAAAGACCCCGAAAAAGCTTTTGAAATACTCTCAATAGAAAGCAAAAGCGGAAATATTCTCGCAACATATGACATAGGCAAGCTTTATGACAGCCAAATGCTAAAATCCAATGACGGCGATACATTAAGTCAGCAATATTACAGCAAAGCCTTTGAAGATTTTCACAAGCTGCTATCCATAGTAAGCATGAGTGATGACAAACGTGATAATTGGACAAAGTCCTATCTCAACTATCGCATAGGTAAAATGTATGAATATGGTCTTGGAGTTACTCAAGACTATAACTCAGCCATAGAGCATTATAAGCTGTCTGAAAATAAATATGCTTATTTTGCTCTCGGAAATATATACAAATACGGCTCTGGTGTTGAAACAGACTATGCCAAAGCATTTGACTATTATATGCGCTCACTAAGCAGCAAAGGCGGAATGCCGTTCGCAAGTTATGCCGTAGGACAAGCTTATGAACTGGGACAAGGAGTAGAAAAAGACCTATCAAGTGCGCATAATTTTTACGCTGAAGCTTTAAAAGGTTTAGAGAAAGTATTCACGAAAAACCATGACGATAATATCAGCTACAAGATAGGTATGATGTATCTGAATGGCAAAGGAACGGATATAGACCTTGAATGTGCTGAAAAATATCTGCTGCTCTCGGCGGACTCCAATAACTATAAAGCACAATATATGCTCGGTAAGCTCTATCAGAGCGACAGCAAAAAAGATCTTCAAAAGGCTGAAAAAGTCCTGATAAAGGGTGCTGAAAACGCACAGGATAAAACAGGATTGTGTGAATATAGTCTTGGCAAGCTGTATCTTTCACAAGAGAGATATGACAAGGCGGCATCATACTTAGAACGTTCAGCAGCAAAAGATAATTACTATGCAGCATACACTCTCGGAAAACTCTATCAGGAGCAATTCAATGACAATGCTCTTGCAGAAAAGCACCTTATGCACGCTGCTGAGCATAAGGATGATGTTATGGGAATAGCAGCGTACCGCCTTGGTAAATTGTATCTTTCATTTCAGGACAAAAGAAAAGCATTGCAGTATTTCATCAAAGCCGCAGACAAGGATAATACATACGGAATGTATGCTGCAGGGAAAATTCTTCTTGATAGCAGAAAATCAACAGAAGTTTCAAAAGGAATACGCTACCTTTCATCAGCCGCCGATAAGGACTTTGAGCCTGCGATATACACTCTGGGCAAATATTATAGCTCATTCAATAATACAAAAGCTAAAGAATACCTTAAGCGTTCTGCGTTTGAATACAACGATCCAAATGCACAGTATATTCTTGGAAAAGTGTATCTGTCTGAAAATAAAGACGAAATGGCAGAAAAGTGCTTCCGTCAGTGCGCTTTAAACGGCAACAACAGTGGACAGCTCGCTTATGGTTTAATGCTGCTTCGTGACGGTCAAAAGAAAGCAGCATATCAATGGCTGAGAAAGTCAGCACGCTCAGGCAATGACACTGCTAAAAAGATAATAAGCGGTAAAAAAGCGGATATACCATTTGAATTCAGACTTGCAGGCTGTATGCAGGCGCAGAGGACACTTCTTCATAAATCATCAAGTATGCTGCGCAACGCCCTTAAATCTGAAGAAGCAAAAACCGCACGTCTTATGAGAGAATTTGAGATCGAGCAGGAAATGGCGAAAGCAAAAGAACAATATCATAGCATATAAAGGGGAACTAATATGGATCTTGAAAAACTTAAGCGCATAAAAAATCTTATCATCGCAAAAATTCTTTTTGTATTTGGCTGGATCTATGATCTTGCTATGCGTATTTTAAATGCGGTGAATAAAACACCTATTGAAAAAGACAAAGACCGCCGAAATGTCAGAATAAAACAATTTGCAATAGCTACATCGATACTATATGTGATCTTTAACAGCATTTTTATTTACATCTTTAAAAGTATGCGCAGGGTAAGCCTTAACGGACGCTCTGGTGAATACACAAGCACTCACTTTATGCCGTGGAACATCGTTGTTCCGTCAGGATTTATGATGTTCATTTTTGAGATTATCCTGGCAATGGTAGTAGGATTGTGTATAACAGTAAAGCTCCATACTCTGTGGCGTATGAAGAATGACAGCAAGGACATCAAGGGTGATAATAAATTCATGGAAGATAATGAGCTTCTTGAACACTTTCAGGCAGTCCCTATGGATAATATAAAGTCAGCGGAACAAGCTGGTATGCTCATTGGTGAAAGCAATGGTATGTACTATGTTGAAACTGGTACATACAACACAATGATAGTAGGCGCTCCTCGTTCAGGTAAAGGCGAATGCTATGTGCTGCCAAGTATGCGGCTTATGGCTAACTCAAAAAATAAGCCCTCGCTTATCATAAACGATATGAAAGGCGAGTTGCTTGAACTGACATATGAAGATTTTGCAAATAACGGATATAAGATAGTCACTCTTAATCTTATCGATACGGACCGATCTGATTGTTGGAATCCTCTACAACTTATCATTGACGAATATCTCGCTGCAAAACGGAGCGGAAGCAACGATCTTTCACAAACCTCTAAGCTTGTCAGCTCGTTTGCCCACTGTCTTACAGACGATGTACAAAGCGAAGCAATATGGACAGACTCTGCAAGGTCACTTTTAAGCGCCTTGATATACTATTTCCTTGATAAAGGCTATGAAAAAGGTGATATGTCAAACGTTAATATGTACAGCATAACAACATTCTTCACTGAATTTGGCGTATATAATACAGTGATCGAGGACGAAAGCGGCAATAAGAAAATGGTCAATGCTCTCGATGAACTGTTCAATGCGCTGCCTGTGGGCTGTCTTGCAAGAACATCCTATTCAACGTCAAAGTTCTCCCAGGGCGATACACGTTCTTCAATATACACTGTTCTCTCCGCAGACCTTGAGATCTTCATGACGGATATGGGAGTTCAAAAGCTGACATCTAAAAATGAAATAAACTTTGCTGACCTTATCAATGAAGATCAGCCTTGCATAATATATATGCTTGTGCCGTATGAGGAAAAATCACGTTATGTAATAGCTTCAATGTTTGCAGACCAATCCTTTATGTACCTTGCAAAGCAGGCAAGAAAATACCAGGGCGGCAAATTGCCACGAAAAATAGAGTATATCTACGATGAGTTTGGTCAAATGACAAAGCTTCCTGACCTCAGCAGCAAAATGAACGCTTCTCCAGGAGCTAACATTCTGTTCAATCTCTTTCTGCAGGACTATGGTCAGCTCAAGAAGTATGATAAAGAAGAGGACGGCATAAAGGGCGCTTGCAATATTCAGATATACATACTCTCTCTTAACGGAAACACTAACAAGGCGTTTTCCGAAATGATAGGAAACGAGACCGTAAACTATCTTACATTCAGCGGCAGCCTATATGGCTTTATCGATCACCAAGGCGAACACGTTGACCGCAAGGCTCTGCTCGATACCACACAGCTGTCTAAGCTTCCTTTTGGCACTGCCATAGTTAAGAAAATGCGTTGTGAGCCAATACGAACTAATATCACGCCTTATCACCTTATCGAGAATAAGCCGCCAAGAATACCTGTCGAAAATCTGCCTATAAGAAACCATAACATAGACCTCTCTGCTGTGCTTTACCCATATGATGAGCTTTGGGACAGTTTGGGCGTTATAGGCAATCAGTATAGACTTGATAAGCTGAAAAATAATGCAGAAAGTGCTATGAACAAATACTATATGCAGCTTAATGATATTGAGAAAATAAAAGCTGCAGGCGGAGCAGTTTCTGAGCTTGTGTATAAGACTGCATTGAATCTTGAAAAACAGGCAAGTCAGGCGCAGCGTCAGGTCATAGAGTATCAGCAGCATATCCAACAGCTAAAAGAATTTCGTGATAATGAAGCACGAAAAATATTTGCCCAGGCTTATTCTGACAATGACTTTCAGGATGACGAGGACGGCTTTGATGAAAGCACAGACGAGCTTTATCTCCCCGATGACTTCCCTGCTTCTCAAAGCGAACTCCCATATGTAGATATATCTGCACTGCTCTATAAGGTCAATGGACTTGCAGGAGATGAGCTTAGCAGCCTTATTGAAAAGAAAAACTATGCCGCTGCAAGGGGCTACATAAAGAAAATACAGAAACGTCCTGATATACGCAGCAATTTTGTTGTCGATGAATGGGCGGCACTGGAACAATACATTAATAATGAGGAATTGAAAAATGCGAATACCTAACAGCTTTGTTACACGTTTTACACAGGCATCAGACTTGAAGCTTGCCTGTGTATTCTATAGTCTTATCCACAAGAATACAAAAAGAAATCTGCTTGGCTATGAGATCACAGTCAAGCAGACAACTCTTGTGTCACTATGCGGCTTTTCAGTATCCACTGTTAAGCGTGCGGCAAGCTCACTGCTCAAGAGTGGATTTATCAAGTCACAGAAGCGCCAGACAAATGCTCCTGGAAAGCTTGGCACATATACATACACTATTGAAGCCGTATCTACAGCTTCTAAATATTTTACCATCGATAAAAAGCTTATGAGCAGATTGAATGGAAATGAATTCAGAGTTTATGCAGTGTGCTGTAAGCTGGCTGACAGCTCGCACAAGAGTTTTTTCCAAAGCTATAATGATCTATCTAAGCTTCTTGGCATGAGCCGTCAGGACGTTCTCAGGACGATAGAAAAGCTTGTAAAAGGCAAATTCATTCGTAAGAAGAAAATCAGAACTCGTGTAGGTGATTTTACAGACAACACATATACTGTCTGCATATATGTTCCTCACAGCAGAATAAAAAAAGCCTCCCGCCGCTCGAGCAGGAGGCAGGGCATTCATTGCTATACAATGAACACAACCATCAAAAACACAAGTTCATTGTATAACAAAAAATCGGATTTGTCAATAGGTTTTAAGAAAAAAATGCGGCTTTCGGAGATTTTTTTCTTAAAAAGGGGTAGTGGGTAAAATGAACTGTCTATAACTGACCCATTCTTGATTATCTGTCTGAAATCAAATAATTGATTTTGGTTTATATACTTAGTTATTATCAAAGTTATTGATGAGTATTTGTTTTTATGTGAAATTCGCTTTTTTCTTTCAGACAGATATCAATTCAAGCTGTCAAAATACCTGTTTTTGTAATATAATTAATTTATTATATCAAAAAAGGGGATCATTATGACTATCGAAGAACTAATTGACGAAAAAACAAAACTTGAAAAACTTGTGATACAGCTTGCAGGAGAAAACCAACAGCTTAAAGACAAGTTGTCGGCTAAAAAAGCTAGTGACACTCCGTTCGCCGATCTGCTTGAAACGTGGCTGCACAACAAAAAAATGTCTGTAAAAGCCAACACATATGAAGCTTACTGCACCCAGGTCAATCGCCACATTGTGCCGTATTTTCGCAGCAAGGGTACAATGCTTTCTCAGCTCACGCCAGCAGTGCTTGAAGAATATTATTTCACAAAGCTTCAATCAGGCTTATCAGGCTCAACCATCAGGAAACATCATTCAAACATCAAGATGGCGCTGAAATTTGCCGTAAAGAACGGATTGACAGACCAAAATGCCGCACTTCTTGCAGAACTTCCCTCCTGCGACAAGTTCTGTGGTAACTTTCTCAACACAGAGCAATTTGATCTTGTTCTCAGCAAAATAAAACACACTGCAATTTACACACCTGTGTTTATAGCAGGAACAATGGGGCTTAGGCGCAGTGAAGTTTTGGGGCTGCGTTGGTCGGATATCAATTTTGAGCAGCGCACTATGTGCATTCAACATACTGTGGTCAAATGCGTCAAAAACCATAAAACTACGCTTATATTTTCTGACGTGCCTAAAACAAGGTCAAGCCGCCGCACACTTCCGCTGCCTGACAGTGTATACAGCTACTTGAAATGGCTCAAACACAAGCAGTGCTTGTCTTATGCGGCTAACAGGAGCAGCTATTCACGGCAATATTTACAATACATATGCGTTGATAGCAAGGGCATTCTTATACAGCCTGATGAGCTTTCTGTCCGTTACATCAGACTAATGAACGAAATGCACCTCAGATGCCGCTTTCACGATCTTCGCCACACTTGCGCTTCCCTGCTCGTTCAACATGGCGTTCCCATGAAAGCCGTATCTGCATGGCTTGGACACAGCAGTTTGGCAGTGACGAGCGATATCTACACTCACTTAACATTTCAGGAGAAGCTTAACGTTGCTAACACTATTGAAGATTACATGAAAGATGTGAATGTGTCACCGTGACACATTCATAATTTTTCACATTGTACATAACATAAATAAAAAGACCTCCCAGAGCATAAACGCCCTGAGAAGTCTTAACAATGTTGACAATCAACTCAAATTGTGCTATATTAAAAATAGATGAGGCAACACAACTTACTAAGTTGGTTGTCTGTGATTATTTAAAATAACCGTTTAGTTTGACAGGCTAGCACGGTTATTTTTTTTGCTCTTTTATAATGTTGCCCAAAACCCAAACAAGCAAAATGGTCAGTGCTAAAATTGGTACATCCACTTGGCAATTACCTCCTTTCCTTTAGTATCTGAAAGCAGGTCTGCTTTTTATTTCCTCATCCAAGTAATATTATACTACAAAATTTTCTTGCCGTCAAACTTTGAAACGAACAAAAACCGATTTTTTTATTATTTTTTGAAAAAATGCGATAAATCGACCTTTTTTCACTAATTTTCCACTTTAGGCTAAAATTTTAATATATCACACAAAAAAATAAAAGTCAAATTTTTCACTAACAATTTTAAAAAAGTTTTTTTCACTATTAAAAAGACAAAAAACATGTTATCTTTTATCTTTATTTCTATAAATATAAAATAAAAAATATGAGTTTAACACATAAATACTCAAAACTTAACTATTTTAGTAAAGAACGTCCTGGTGTGTCATCGTGACACATTAGGGCGTTCTATATCTTTATATCAATGCACTTGTTGACAAATATATGTTTTTGCGGTATAATATATAAAAATAGGATTATAAAGGAGAAGTTGTTTATGAAGAAATGTGTTTCTGTATTTTTGGCGGCATTAATGCTCTCATTGGTATCATGCAGTGAAAACCCTAATACTGAGGGCGGCACTGACGTGGGAACTGATACAGCCTATATTCAAGGCAAATCAGGCAACAAATACACTGTTGATGATGAATACACGCTTTCTGTTCCAACATACAAGTATGTTTTTTTCACAAATGATGATAAAGAAGAAACAGGCAAGAGTTACCTCATTGTTGACTTGGAGTATAAAAACCTTGAAACAAAATCTATCATTCTTAAAGACAGAATATCAAGTAAAGCTATATATCAGGATAAATATGAATATGATTTAGATATATATGACAATGGTGGCTATGATAGCGGCATTGCATTTGTTTTGGAGAACGATAATATTGTTAACTGTTATCATGAAATTCGTGAAGGTTATGATTTAGAGCCACTTGAAAGCACCGAGTTTAGCTATGTTTATAGATTGCCAGAGGATTATGACGGATCAGACATAACAGTACACATGGATGTTGCCAATGATAAATATGATTTCACATTTGAGAAAAATGAAAATCATACTGCACTTGCACAAGAATATCTACGATAATATATTAGCCCCTAGTGTGTCACGGTGACACACTAGGGGTCATTTTGCATTTATATATAAAAGATATATTCCCCACCATTAATTTCCGCAAAAGTATTGACAAATTGACAAAATGGTGGTATAATTAATATACAGAGGAATTTTAGAGGGCATAAAAAAATTGCACCCTCTAAGGCTTATAAAAGACATTGAGTTGTCTTTAAGTCGCTTTGAGCCATGACGTTCGTTACTGTTCAATCACGCCGATCAGGCATTCTTAACATTACAGAACATGAACACGAGCCAGCCAGTAACAGTTAAGCTAACTGCAAGCCTATGTGCCGACGCCACTATGGATTAACATCAGATGATTCGCTTAAGCTCCACAATGTGAAGCTGCCTTGACAAGGTCTAAGAGCGAAACGAAACAAATGTCACAAAACATATCCTAGTTTGTTACTACAAGCTTTCATATATGCTCAGCAAGGATACTTAAAGATACTTGCTGAGGAAAGTCCACATTTTTTATATCCTGTGGATTTTCCTTTGTGAGTATCAAAAATGATTGGTGCGCCAGAAGGGACTCGAACCCCCGACCTACTGGTTCGTAGCCAGTCACTCTATCCAGCTGAGCTACTGGCGCATTCAACTCTAATATTATATCATATGCAATCCCCTTTGTCAATGAGTTAATGGAATTTTACCACTTCTTTTACAAAACATTCACATCGTTCCTTGCCACTTCACACCTTTATCCACCCTTTAAATGCCATTGTTTTTCACACTTTTTGTCAATCAAGTGTTTGTAACCATTTGTAATACTTTTTCAGCAAACTGCTCTGTTTTTAACCGGAATTTTTGTAGATTATTTATCATTCTATACCCTTGACTTATATTCTGATTGTGGTATAATAGTAAATGTTCAATATTATGTTATGATAAAAGTAACCAACCACAATATATAGTGGTTGAGCAGAATAGAATGAAAGGAAGAGTATAGGTGAAGATAATAAAAAGAAGCGGCGCTGAGAATACGTTCGATAAGGAAAAGATAGAAAATGCCGTTGCGAAAGCTAATATCACTGTAGAGGAAAAGGATAGGCTCTCTGAGGGAGAGATAGGAGAGATAGCACAGAATATAGAGGACAAATGCTCTGAAATGAATAGGGCTATGGACGTTGAAACTATTCAGGACTGGGTGGAAGCCGATATCATGCGCCACGGCAAGTATACAGTGGCAAAGCATTATATCACCTACCGCTATGAGCGTTCTATCGTCAGACAGGCTAATACTACTGACAAACAGATACTTTCTCTTCTTAACTTCGAGAACGAGGAAGTCAAGCAGGAAAATTCCAATAAGAACCCTACTGTCAATTCAGTTCAGAGGGATTATATGGCAGGTGAAGTGAGCAAGGATATCACAAGAAGATTTTTGCTTCCTGACGATATAGTTGAAGCTCACGAAAAAGGTCTGATACATTTCCACGACGCCGATTATTTCGCTCAGCATATGCACAACTGCTGTCTTGTAAATCTTGAGGATATGCTCCAGAACGGCACTGTCATAAGCGAGGTCATGATAGAAAAGCCACACAGCTTCTCTACAGCCTGCAATATCGCTACACAATCTATCGCTCAGATAGCTTCTTCACAGTATGGCGGACAGAGTATCACACTTTCCCACCTTGCTCCGTTCGTTCAGATATCCCGTGATAAATACCGCCGTGAGGTAAAAAAAGAGTTCGCAGAGCTTAATATCCCTGCCGACGAGGATACTATAAATAAGGTAGCCGAAATGAGAGTAAAGGCTGAGATAGTTCAGGGCGTCCAGATGATACAGTATCAGGTCATCACTCTTATGACAACAAATGGTCAAGCACCTTTCGTTACTGTTTTCATGTATCTTGACGAAGTACCTGAGGGGCAGACAAGAGATGACCTTGCGGCTATCATAGAGGAAATGCTCAGACAGCGTATCCAAGGCGTAAAGAACGAAAAGGGCGTCTATATAACACCTGCGTTCCCTAAGCTAATATATGTCCTTGAAGAGGATAACATAAGAGAGGGCTCAAAGTATTGGGAGCTTACAAAGCTTGCTGCAAAGTGTACCGCAAAGAGAATGGTTCCTGACTATATAAGCGAAAAGAAAATGAAGGAGCTTAAGGTAGACAAGAACGGCAATGGTCAGTGCTACCCTTGCATGGGCTGCAGAAGCTTCCTTACAACATATCTTGACGAAAACGGCAAGCCTAAATATTACGGCAGATTCAATCAGGGCGTTGTTACAATAAACCTTGTGGACGTTGCCTGCTCGTCATATAAGGATATGGATAAGTTCTGGAAGATATTTGATGAAAGACTTGAGCTTTGCAGACGTGCGCTTATGCTCCGTCACGAAAGACTTAAAGGCACTCCGTCAGACGTTGCGCCTATCCTTTGGCAGAACGGTGCATTGGCAAGACTTAAAAAGGGCGAAACAATCGACAAGCTCCTGTTCGGCGGATATTCCACCATATCACTTGGCTATGCAGGTCTTTGCGAATGCGTAAGATACATGACGGGCAAGTCACACACAGACCCTTCAGCAACGCCTTTTGCACTTGAAGTTATGCAGCACCTTAATGACGCCTGCGCAAAGTGGAGAGCAGAAACAAACATAGATTTCAGCCTTTACGGCACGCCATTGGAGTCCACAACATACAAATTTGCAAGATGTTTGCAGAAGCGTTTCGGTGTTATCGAGGGTGTAACAGACAGAAACTACATCACAAACAGCTATCATATCCATGTTACCGAGAACATCGACGCATTTGACAAGCTCACCTTTGAGTCACAGTTCCAGGCTCTTTCACCAGGAGGAGCTATCAGCTATGTGGAAGTGCCGAATATGCAGAACAACATAGAGGCTGTCCTTGCAGTTATGCAGCATATTTACGACAACATCATGTATGCAGAGCTTAACACAAAGAGCGACTACTGTCAGAAGTGCGGTTTTGACGGTGAGATAAAGATAGTAGAAGATGACGGCAAGCTTGTATGGGAGTGTCCGAACTGCGGCAACAGAGATCAGAACACTCTGAACGTTGCAAGGCGCACCTGCGGCTACATTGGCACGCAGTTCTGGAATCAGGGCAGGACTCAAGAGATAAAGGAAAGAGTTTTGCATTTGTGATTTCACAAAATTCTGTTGTAAAATTACAATTCATAATGAGATTCCAAAAAACCCAAAAATTTTTTTGAGCGATTTTCAAAAAAAGTGAACATTTCCTTAAAACCCAAAAATTTTTCAGCCAAAATCGCAAAATTTTGAACATTATAGCCGTTAAAACTCAAAAGTTCAAAAATCAAAACTCGTCAAAAAAATGAACATTATAGCAAGGAAAACTCAAAAACTCAAAACTGCAAAATCCGAAAATAATGAACATTATTATTGACATAAAACAGCAAACAGCATATAACTATCGGGGCAATACAAAATCGTATTGCCCTGCGTTGTATGTATGAAAGGAGCGGAAAATGAATTATTGTGAGATAAAGAAAACCGATATCGCCAATGGCTCAGGAGTGAGGGTCACGCTGTTCGTATCAGGTTGCAGGCACCATTGCAAGGGCTGTTTTCAGCCTGACACCTGGAACTTTGACTACGGCAAGCCTTTCACAGATACCACCGCAGACGAGATAATTGACGCTCTCTCAAAGGGCTATATAAAAGGACTTACGCTCCTTGGCGGCGAGCCTATGGAGCCTGAGAACCAGACTGAGCTTACAAAACTCCTCCGCCGTGTGAAAACCGAACTTCCTGACAAGGACGTGTGGTGCTACACAGGCTGTACCCTTGAAACTGACCTGCTTGCAAGCTCAAAGTCCCCATACAGAACACAGTACACAGACGAAATGCTGAGCCTTATCGACTACCTCGTTGACGGCGAGTTCGTCCTCGAAAAGAAAAACATCTCCCTGAAATTCAGAGGATCTGAAAATCAGAGGATACTTCATAAAGAGGACGGGGTTTGGGTGAACAGCGAAGATATGTAAAACAAAACCGCTCCCCGTGACATCACGAAGAGCGGTTATTTTTATTGCGTAGGTGCGACCTAAGGTCGCCCGCCTATGAAACTTTTATAAAATAACTCTACAGCCTTACTTTTCAGACTTTGTAAAGAATATCGCCTTTATAAGCTGGATAACGAGCATAGAGCCAAAGCTTAGAATGTATATCCATGCAAACTGCATACCTGTCATGTCTGCTATCTTGAAAAGTCCTTTAAGCGGTGGAACGAGCAGAACGGAGTTTAAAAATACCATTCCAAGACCGAACGCCATAAGACCGAACTTGTTGTTGAAAAAGTCCTTTGAGAAGATAACAGGGCCTTTTTTCTTGCAGGAGAATCCGTGGAACAATCTTGCAGAGCAAAGCACTGCAAATGCCATCGTCATACCAAGAGCTGCGCTTGTCTTGTTTCCCATAAGGAAAGCCGAAGCTACCGCTATCGCTATAACTACGCCATACAATGCGATCTCACCCAAGAAAGGACGTGTGAGTATAGATTCATTTGCGTTTCTTGGCTTGCGTTTCATGACCTCTTCGGAGTGAGGTTCAAGACCCAAACCGATAGCAGGAAGCGAGTCTGTAAGCAGATTAATAAACAGCAAATGTATTGCCGCAAACGGAACAGGAAGTCCAAGCAGTGAGTTGAAAAGCACCACAAGAATTGCCGCAAAGTTGCCCGAAAGCAGGAAGAGTATAGCCTTTTTAATGTTCTCGTAAATGTTTCTGCCGTTTCTTATGGCCTTGACTATAGTTGCAAAGTTATCGTCTGCAAGCACCATTGAGGCAGCGTCCTTTGAAACCTCAGTTCCTGTGATGCCCATTGCAACGCCCACATCAGCCTGCTTTAACGCAGGTGCGTCGTTCACACCGTCGCCTGTCATGGAAACTATACAGCCGTTTGCCTGCCAAGCCTTTACGATCCTTATTTTATGCTCAGGTGTAACACGAGCGTAAACAGCCTTGTCCTTTACAAAGTCAACAAGCTCTTCGTCCGAATAAGCGTCAAGCTCGTGACCCTCAACAGCCTTTGAATTGTCGTCAAGAATACCTATCTCACGGGCAATAGCCGAAGCTGTAACGATATGGTCGCCTGTTATCATGACCGGCTTTATGCCTGCCTTGCGGCATTCCGCAACAGCCGCCTTTGATTCCTCTCTCGGAGGATCCATCATAGCAATAAGACCGACAAACTCCAATCCGTCCTCGTCCTCTGGACATACGATATCCTTGTCGAATTTTTTCTCTGCAAATGCAAGTATACGCAGACCTTTTTCCGAAAGCTCTGCCACACGCTGGGTTATAACAGCCTTTTCTTCGTCGCTTGAAGTTATCCTGTTTATAAGAACGTCAGCCGCACCCTTTACATATAGCACCTTCTCGCCGTCGATAACGTGCAGAGTTGACATAAGCTTTCTGTCTGAATCAAATGGTATCTCAGAAATTCTAGGGAGATCTTCCCTCACCTTGTCAGTGTCGATACCAAGCTTTGTGCCAAAATTGATAAGAGCCGTTTCAGTCGGGTCGCCTATCTCAACGCCGTCCTTACAGCTTGAATCGTTGCAAAGGATCATGGCTCTTGTCATAGTCTTGACCTTTTCATCATCAAGATCAACAGCGTCAGTGTCGATTATCCTGCCGTCTACCATTATTTTTCTGACTGTCATCTTGTTCTGAGTAAGAGTACCCGTCTTGTCAGAGCATATTACAGAAACACTGCCCAAGCCCTCAACAGCTTGAAGCTTTCTTATGATAGCGTTTTCCTTTGACATTTTCTGTGTGCCGAAAGAAAGCACAATAGTAACGATAGAGCTGAGAGCCTCAGGAATAGCCGCAACAGCAAGTGCGATAGCGAACATGAACGAATCCATAAGCTCGCCGCCACGAAGCATACTAAGTCCGAACACTACTGCACAGACAATAAGTATAGCAATGGAAAGCTTCTTGCCGAACTCGTCAAGCGTGTTCTGGAGAGGCGTTTTTCTCTCTGATGCGTTTTGGATAAGCGAGGCTATCTTGCCCACCTCAGTGTCCATGCCGACTTCAGTGACAAGCATTTTTCCTCTTCCGTATGTGACAAAAGAGCCTGAATAAACCATGTTAGCACGCTCAGCAAGAGGCTTTTCGCCCTCTATATCGCTCATATCCTTGTCGATATTAACGCTCTCGCCTGTAAGCGCAGACTCGTTCACCTGTACAGACGCACATTCTATCAGCCTTCCGTCTGCACATATCTGGTCGCCTGCTTCGATAAGAAGAATGTCGCCCACTGCGATCTCCTCAGAGGGGATAATGACCTTTTCGCCGTTACGAAGCGCCTTAGCTGTTGGTGCAGAAAGCTTTTTAAGGTTCGTCAGTGACTTTTCAGCCTTGACGGTCTGAACTGTACCCAAAATAGCGTTCATTGTGATAACAACAAGAATTACCGCACAGCTTTCAACGTCTTTCATGAAAGCTGAAACTATCGCAGCAATAATGAGTATAAGCACAAGGAAGTCCTTATACTGCTCTAAAAAAATCATAGGAATGGACTTTTTCTTGCCCTCCGTGATAACATTTCGTCCGAACTTTTCGCAGTTTTTCACTGCCTGCTCAGTTGAAAGACCATTTTCACCTGATGAAAACTCAGTGTAAAGCTGGTCAAGTTTTTTCTGATACTGCTTCATAAAATACCACCTTTTTTATTTTTTCCTGTAGTCGCTGCCGATATACCCTTCAAAGCCTCCTTTTCTCATAGGCTCAGTAAAATAAACGCATAAAAAATCGGCAAGACGTTTATTGGGTAAACTGCGCCTGTGGCAATTTAATCAATAAAAGTCTCGCCGTTTAGATATGCAGCGGTCCCACATCGGAACGTACTGACGCAAACATAAACGGATCTCTCCGCCAGCTACTCTCTTTTACTATGAGGTTATTATAACCTATATTTTTGATTTTGTCAATAGTTTTTTATATATTTTATTGCAAATTCACAACTCATTTGCTTGATCTCATTTTCAAACACTGCCCTTGATTATTATTCCAAAAGGTGCTATAATAGCATTGGTGATAATAATGAAAAGGAAAATACTTGTAGGTCTGCTTACCGCCGTTATCTTTTTGGCTTGCGCCCTTGTGATAAATATAACCCCGAAGGTGGAGAAAGGTTCAGTTGTGCTGACCTGTGACGGAAGCAAATATGAGCTTCCCGGCACTGAAAAGACACGATACTGCAACGGCAAGAGCGAGAGCCTTTCCGCTGAAAAGAGCTTTGAAGATCTGCTCTCCTCTGTACCGTCATTTAATATAAAGGCAGATGTAGATAAGGACGGCAATGTTACCCTTAAAACCCCTATGTCCGTAGAAGCCGCAGGGGACAGGCTCGGTGACGTGCTTTACACTGTCTACAGCTATGACGGAAAGGTGCTTGCCAAGGAGTCCAAAAAGCTGGAGCTTCCAAAAGAGGATATTGACGGCTGTCTTGTGAAAATAAAAATTACATGGGGCAAGAAAGACACAAGCTATCTTGAAGAAGATTACTGGTTTGCCGCAATGTACAATACCGAAAGATAAACATAACATCAAAACGTAAGGGCGACCTCTGGTCGCTCACTTTCTTTCTGTAAACTTTCAAACAACAAAACGTCGGACGAATTTGAAAACGTCCGACGTTTTTTTTAACATATTTGAAATCCTATTATGCCCGCCATACAAATAACGCTGCCGATAAATCTCAGCTTTGTGATAGGCTCTTTTCTTATGAGCGCTATAACAAACAGCGAACACAGTATCATAGGCTGGATAAATGACGCACTCGCAAGGCTCACAGCAATAACAGCGTTCTCCGCAAGCAGACCTGCCACATTCGGGATCTTTGTAAGCACGACCACCCATGCGCCCTTTTGATTTTTCTTGAATATCTCCAAAGGCTTCGCCCTCGGCAGAAGTATGATAGCCATAAGTATAAGCGCAAAGAACAGCGCCATGGTCGAGGATATGTAATTCTCTGACGCTCTTACAACTATGCCGTAGCCGTATCTTGCCAGCAGATAGAACACCAGAGGAACAACTATCCTGCGGTAATTTATATTGCCGCTGTCCGTTCTGCCTGATTTTGCGATAAAAACAAGTCCTGCAACAGTAAGCACAATAAAAAGAAACTTGAAAATGCTCGGCTTTTCACCAAGGAAAATATCCGTTGCATAGGACATGAAAAGGGTGATACCAAGCCAAGCCTTAAGCTCAAAGGCTGATATTTCATCAAGGATAATAGCCGAAAGCTTAAATTCAAGGATCTTCGACAAGCACAGCAGACCTATCGCCGCAAATGACTGCCAGCTAAGCGTAATAGTCCTGTCGAGGAAAGGCAGACAGCAAGCCATGAAAACAGCCGTTGCCGCCGCCATTAAGAATCCAAGCTCATCGCCGTTGAATTTTGCCGTTGAAACAGCGTACTTGTCACTAAGGGAACATATTGTGTAGCATACAACTACAAGTATAAGCAAAAACATTATTTTTCTTCTTCCTTACTCTATGATTTTCTAAGACCTGTATGCTGTGAAACATACGAAATAATGGGCGACCCAAGGTCGCCCCTACGCAAAGCCGATTTATCAGTTCTTTTTATTTTTCACAAGCCATACTACCGCCAAAATACCAAGTATCACTGAGAACAGAGTAGCAACAGCAAGACATATCCAGCTTGCATACTGACTTTGTATAAATTCGTTCTGCGATTGGCTTCCTATAAGGGTATCTACCCCCGATTGCGAGCCTAACGCTGAGAACAGTATTATAAATGCCATTCTCACATTCATTACGCAGGCTATAACGCTGTAAATATGCACTATACCCTGAAAAAGACACACTCCGCAGTCGTCCTTTACATAGCTTTTCACTCCAAGCACCGCACATACCACCGACACTGCCGTGTAGATAATGAACGCCGCAAAAAGCACTATCGTTGGCACTTTTGCCCCCTCGGTTTTCACTATCATGCTCATAAGCCCAGCCATACACCCCATGAACACAGCCGCTGCCGCAAGCCCTGCAACAGACCATTTTCTGTATAAAAGCTCTGACTTTTTTATCTGCTCTTTCTTTATCTGCTTAGGCATTTTCTTCCTCCGCCTTCTTGCTTTCAAGCTCCTCCTCAGATATCTTGAAGCGTATCCTGTCCATTTTCTGTTCGTCCTCCATTTTCACTGTCATCTCAAAAGGCGGACAGCTTATAACTTCATTCTGCTCAGGAAGTCTGTCAAGCATATCCATTATCCAGCCACCGAGAGATGTTCTTTCGGTTTCGATAGTGTCCTCCGGCAGTCCTATCCTGTCAAGAAAATCCGATACCGAAAGCTCCGCCGACGCCTCATAAACACCGTCGCTTATTTTCACAAGGGAGGTATCCTCCTCGTCGCTTTCATCATAGATCTCGCCCACAAGCTCCTCTATGATATCCTCAAGAGTACAAATGCCCTCAGTACCGCCATATTGGTCGAGCACCACCGCCATATGCACCTTTTTGCGCTGCATCTGCTTTAAAATATCCGATATCTTGCGGCTCTCAGTTATGTAGAGTGGCTTGTTCATTATAAGGCTTATGTCCGTTTTACCCTTCAGATACATTTCAAAAAAGTCAGCCTGGTGGATAAGTCCCACAATGTGGTCTATATCCTTGTCATACACAGGAAGCCTTGAAAACTTTGTCTGCACAAAGCGTTTTTTTATGCTCTCCATATCCTCATGAAGCTCAACACCCTCGATATTTACTCTAGGCACAAGTATCTCGCTTATGGTTATTTCGTCAAAATCAAGTGCCGAACGCACAAGCTCCGACTCCTGCTCTTCAAGTACGCCCTCGTCCTGAATCTCGTCTATGATATATTTAAGCTCTTCCTCAGTAACAGACGGCTCGCTGTTCTTGTTGCCCACAATCTTTGAAACACCGCTTTTTATGCCCATAAAGATAGCCGTAATAGGTGTGATGATGAACATGAATGCGGAAAGCGGAGCCGCCATAAGAATAGAAAACCGCTCAGAATTTTCCTTTGCAAGGCTCTTAGGCAAGATCTCACCAAAAATAAGCACAAGCACCGTCATGACTACAGTAGCCAGACCCACGCTTCCCTTGCCGAACTTCTCCGTAAAAAGCACCGTTGCAATAGAAGATGAAGAAATGTTCACCACGTTGTTTCCAACAAGTATAGCAGTGAGTGCCTTGTCAAAATTATCGCATATGTTCATTGCCTTCTTTGCAGACTTGTTTCCGTCGTCTGCAAGTTTTTTTAGCCTTATCCTGTTGCATGAAGAAAACGCTGTCTCCGTTGCAGAACAAATAGCAGACAGCATAAGAAGCACAGCGATGATAACAACTTTCATAAAATAAAATTATCCTTTCAGGTCAGAATATAAATTTGCTGCCCTAGTTATAAAAATAGCACTAAAGGCAGTCATGAAAACTGACTACATATAGTTATCATAACATATTTTTTAACCAATTGCAACAGTATTATTGAAAAAACAATGTAAAAGAGTTATAATATTCTTTGTGTTCATAATATTCATATGCACAAAAGGAGATAACAGAAATGGCAAAGAAAGATAAGGACATTTTCGACAAAATAATGGACTGGAAGATATTCGGCTGGTTCAGACCCTTTTACGTCAAAAACAAAGAAATGCTTTTGTATCTGTTTTTCGGCGTACTCACCACCGCAGTGAGCTTTGTGACCGCAGGCATCTCAAAAGTGCTTTTGGAGCAGGCAGGCATAGGCAAGGGCGGTGTTTCCACCACAAGCACCGTCATATCATGGATATGTGCGGTAACGTTCGCATACATAACCAACAGGATATGGGTTTTCGAGTCTGAGGCAGAGGGCAAAAAAGCGATAATCTCCGAAGCGGCTTCATTTTACGGCGGCAGGATATTCACTCTTCTCGTAGAAATGTTCATGATGTGGCTCGGCTACTCACTTCTCAGCTTCAACTATTGGGTAACAAAGATAGTGGCAAACGTTGTTGTGCTGATACTTAACTATGTCATCAGCAAGCTTGTGGTATTCAGAAAGAAATAAGCATACATAAAAAGCTGTCGGCAAAAAAATGCTGACAGCTTTTTTTCATCAGTTGCCACGTTGCAACTGATCAATCTCTGTACATAAGCGTGACCGCCATTCCGTTTATCACGCCCACTACAACCCCGCACACAATGAAAAACACCTTGATAGGCAGGTCAAGCAGGAGTGATATAAGCCCGAACACGATAACGAACGCCATTGCTCCGCCTATCTGCACAAGAAACTTTCTTTTCACAAGCACAGGAAAACGCTCAGCAAGCTTTGCGGTCTTGTTACCCTTGTGGTCAATTATCCTGTAAATAAGCTGAGTCAGTGCCATTGGTATTCCGATAAATAAAATTGCTGTTATAAGTTTGTCCATTTTAAATTCCTCCATTTTTCACTTAAATTATAGCTTTTTTTTGTATCAAAAAAGGCTGCCCAAGACGCAATTCGTCCGTGGGCAGCCTCATTGCTGCATATAAAATTTCTTTTATCAACAATTAAAGAACTCTTACGCCAACAACACCCTCGATAGACTTGAAAGCGTCAGCGTCAACGTCGCCTGTAACATCGAGCATTGTGTAAGCCCAGTCTTTCTTAGACTTGTTTACAAGGTTCTCGATATTTGCGCCCTTGTCAGATACAACAGATGTGATCTGTGCAATAAGTGCAGGAACGTTCTTGTGAAGCACGCAAACAAGGTGGTCGCCTGTTTTAGCAAGCTCTGCATTAGGGAAGTTTACAGAATTCTTGATAGTTCCCTTCTCGATATAGTCGATAAGCTCGTGAGCCGCCATTGTTGCGCAGTTGTCCTCTGACTCAGGTGTGGAAGCGCCAAGGTGTGGAAGAACGATAACATTCTCCTCGCCAAGAACAACATCATCTGCAAAGTCTGTTACATACTTTGCAACCTTTCCGTCCTTGATAGCCTTTACAACAGCCGCACTGTTGATAAGCTCGCCTCTTGCAAGGTTGATAAGACGAACGCCGTCCTTCATCATTGCTATCTGAGCTTCGTCGATAGTGTTCTTTGTGTCAGGTGTATAAGGAACGTGGATAGTGATATAATCGCTATTCTTGTAGATATCGTTGATATCAGCAGTTACCTTTACAGCAGGCTCGAGCTGGATAGCTGCGTTTACTGAAAGGAATGGGTCGTAGCCGATAACGTCCATGCCAAGTGCAACGGCTGCGTTTGCGATCTTTCCGCCGATAGCACCAAGACCGATTACGCCAAGAGTCTTGCCCAGTATCTCAGGACCTGCGAACTTAGACTTGCCACCCTCAACTGTCTTTGGAGCGTCAGGTGTGCCCTTGAGTGAAGCAGCCCATGCAGCAGCCTCTGTTATCTTTCTTGAAGCAAGAAGAAGCGCACAAATAGCAAGCTCCTTAACAGCGTTTGAGTTTGCGCCAGGTGTGTTGAATACAACGATACCCTGCTCTGCGCACTTCTCAACCGGAATATTGTTTACGCCAGCACCTGCTCTTGCAATAGCAAGCAGGCTCTCAGGCATTTCCATATCGTGCATCTTTGCTGAACGTACCATTATAGCGGTAGGATTTTCAGCATTGTCGCTTACTGTGTACTTAGCCTTGTCAAAGATATCAGTACCGCAGGTAGCGATCTTATTTAATGTCTTTATCTCATACATTGTAAATTACCCTCTCTTATAATAAGGTTACGCTTATGCGTTCTCAGCCTCAAACTTCTTCATGAACTCAACAAGCTTTTCAACGCCCTCGATAGGCATTGCGTTGTAGATAGAAGCTCTCATACCGCCAACAGTTCTGTGACCCTTGAGGTTTACAAAGCCTGCTGCTGTAGCCTCAGCAACGAACTTCTTGTCAAGCTCAGCGTCGCCTGTTACGAATGGAACGTTCATAAGAGATCTGTCCTCAGGAACAACAGTGACCTTGAAGAGCTTGCTCTGGTCAAGATAATCATAGAGTATCTTAGCCTTTTTCTCGTTGTGAGCCTTCATAGCCTCAAGACCGCCCATTTTCTTTATCCACTTGAATACCTTGCCGCAGATGTAGATACCATAGCAAGGAGGTGTATTGTAAAGAGAGTCAGCGTCAGCCTGAGTTTTCCACTTGAGCATTGTAGGTGTGCCCTCGAGAACATCGTCAGTGATAAGATCTTCTCTGATGATAGCAATAACAACGCCGGCAGGACCAACGTTCTTCTGAACGCCACCGTAAATAACACCGTACTTTGTTACGTCAACAGGCTCAGACAGGAAGCAGGAAGAAACGTCTGCAACAAGTGTGTGACCCTTTGTGTTAGGCAGAGTCTTGTACTTTGTACCATAGATAGTATTGTTTTCGCAGATATAAACATAGTCAGCGTCCTCTGGGATATCCAGATCTGAACAATCAGGGATATAAGAGAAAGTCTTGTCAGCAGAAGAAGCCACAGCAACAGCCTCGCCGTATTTCTGAGCCTCCTGATAAGCCTTCTTAGCCCACTGACCTGTGATTATGTAAGCCGCTTTCTTGTTCTTCATAAGGTTCATAGGAACGGCTGAGAACTGCTGAGAAGCACCGCCCTGAAGGAACAGCACCTTGTAGTTATCAGGGATACCCATAAGATCTCTGATGTCCTTTTCAGCTTCCTTGATGATGTCATCGAACGCCTTGGAACGGTGGCTCATCTCCATTACGCTCATACCTGTGCCCTTATAATCGAGCATTTCATCGGCAGCTTCCTTAAGCACTTCCTCAGGGAGTACAGCAGGACCTGCGCTGAAGTTATATACTCTACCCATTGTTAAACCCTCCATATAAATTAGTTTCTTAGTTTCATTATTTATAAAGACTATAAATATATAAATTAATAATATTATTATATGCCTTTTATAAAAAAAAGTCAAGGGCTGTCATATAAAAATACTCACTCGTCATAAGTTTTTGTACATATCAGCACATAAAACAGCCCTGAAAACGTGCATTTTTACACCTTACCTATGCCGTTATATATAATAAGCACTGAAAAGCATGAAAAATCAGAATAATACTAAAGCGTTAAAAAGAGGTTAAAATTTTTGGTATTCCTTGAAATCTCCATATTTGTGTAGTATAATGTAATTAATAAAATGCGACAGTTGTAAAAAAATCGGGGGAACAATTGTCACTCTCAGGGAAAGAGGATATATATGCAAAAGATATTTTATGTTTCAAGAAATGAGGACAAAGCCCATGATGGAAAAGCCCCGGATATGGACAGATTTCAGCGAGTTGAAAAACTCAACAGTCTGATCGCGGCGGGCTGGGCTATAAAGGAAATGAAAAGTGAAAACAACAGCACATTCTTTGTGCTTGAGAAAGCAGACTAGACTTAAAATGGCGGTATAAGACCGAACCCTGCCAATAACGCAGACACGACGTCCCGCCAACAAGTTCGCCAGGGCTTTCAACAAACTTATAGGACGGTAGCCCCACCGTCCTTTTTTTATGTGCAGATAAATTTTGCGAAAACGTTTTATGGGTATTGCATTTCAGAGAGAAATATTGTATAATTAATGTAATCGTTTTAGCAAAAACAAATGATACTATTACATATTATAAAGGAGTAAAAAACTATGGCTTATGTAATCGGCGTAGACTGCGGCACAAGCGGCACTAAGACGGTGCTTTTTGACGAAAAGGGCACTGTTATTTCTTCTGTAACTATCGAATATCCAATGTATCAGCCTAAAAACGGCTATGCAGAGCAAGACCCTGCTGATTGGGCAAACGCAATGATAAACACTATCAAGGCTGTTATGACCAAAAGTGGCGTAAACAAAGAGGACGTTGCAGGTGTTGGTATCTCTGGACAGATGCACGGACTTGTTATGCTCGACAAGGACAACAACGTTCTTAGAAAGTCCATAATATGGTGCGATCAGAGAACTGCCGCGGAAGTTGAAGAAATGAACGAAAAGCTAGGCAGAGAAAAGCTCATCAAGATAACAGCAAACCCTGCCCTCACAGGCTGGACGGCTGCGAAAATTCTTTGGGTAAAGTACAACGAGCCTGATATATATGAAAAGTGCAGACACATCCTTCTTCCAAAGGACTATCTGAGATTTATCCTCACAGGCGAATATGCAACAGAGGTTTCCGACGCAAGCGGTATGCAGCTTCTTGACGTGCCAAACCGCTGCTGGTCAAAGGAAGTCTGCGATACGCTTGGCATTGATATGTCAATGCTGGGCAAGGTGTACGAGTCATGCGAGGTAACAGGCAAGGTCACAAAGAAAATGGCTGAGCTTACAGGACTTAAAGAGGGTACTATAGTAGTAGGCGGAGCAGGCGACAATGCGGCTGCGGCTATCGGAACAGGCGTTGCAGAGGACGGCAAGGCGTTCACAACTATCGGAACATCAGGCGTCGTATTTGCACACACTTCTTCTATCTCTATCGACCCAAAGGGCAGAGTTCACACCTGCTGTGCAGCAGTGCCGAACGCATGGCACGTTATGGGTGTTACACAAGGTGCAGGACTTTCGCTGAAATGGTTTAGGGATAATTTCTGCAATGCAGAGAAAGAAACAGCAAAGTGCATGGGTGTTGACGAATATTATCTCATGGATAAGGAAGCAGAGAAAGTGCCTGTTGGTGCAAACAGACTTCTCTATCTGCCGTATCTCATGGGCGAAAGAACACCGCATCTTGACCCTGACGCAAGAGGAGTATTCTTCGGACTTTCCGCAATGCACACAAAGCGTGATATGCTGAGAGCAGTAATGGAGGGCGTATCATACTCACTGAGAGATTGCGTTGAGGTATTCAGAGAAATGGATATCAACGTATCCGACATGATGGCTTGCGGAGGCGGCGGAAGCTCACCGCTGTGGAGATCAATGCTCGCAGATCTTTACAACTGCCCTGTAAAAACAGCTTCATCGAAAGAAGGTCCAGCCCTTGGCGTAGCACTTCTTGCAGCAACAGGTGCAGGCATTTACTCATCAGTACCGGAAGCTTGCTCCGCAGTAGTAAAGACCGACAAGATACAGCAGCCTGAAGCAGAGCGAGTACCTGAGTATGAGAAATACTACAAGCTTTACACAGAGATCTATCCTGCACTGAAAGCAGAATTTGCAAAGCTTGCAAAGATGTAATATAAAACCAAAGGCTCCGATTTGCTGTCGGAGCTTTTTTTGTGTTAAAATATTTTGACAACTAAAAAACGGCTCTCCACAATAGCGGAAAGCCGTTTTTTACATATTGGTCGGAGTGACCGGATTTGAACCGACGACCTCTACCACCCCAAGGTAGCGCGCTACCAATCTGCGCCACACCCCGACAACGTATATATTATACCCGATTTGGATACAATAGTCAAGAGTTTTCAATCAAAATAAAAAAATTGCAAAAAAGGTATTGACATTCACATTCATTTGTGATATAATAAATAAGCACTCAAGAGAGAGCACAAAAAATATCGCGGGATGGAGCAGTTCGGTAGCTCGTCGGGCTCATAACCCGAAGGTCGTTGGTTCAAATCCAGCTCCCGCAACCAGTTTCAGGACTATCATTTGATAGTCCTTTTTTTCATGCCCAGATCACCCACAAATATCACAAAAAATCGGTCAGTGATCCCATTTGGGATCTACTGACCGATCTTGCTGTTTATTCACTTGCACAAAACATAACGCCAGCCTTAAATCAACGTTTCTCGTCCGTCAGCTCAAACCTGATAGTGTGCAGGTCAAGCCCATTCTGTGCAAAGTATATCCTGAAAGTTGTGAAGCGTGAGAACATAGGCGTTTTCTTTTCCATTGAAACAGCCTTTCCACCTGTGCCATTAAAAGTGAACGTACCCACCGCAGTTCCCATGCTGAACAGCGTCATAGGTATCTGCGCAAGCTCACTCTGTGTGGAGCTTGCCGTAACTATCACCCTGTAAATACCGAAGTTTGACAGGTCAAGAGCAAAGCTATAAGAAGTGCCTTTCTTTGTGTCAACATCACTAAGGTCAAGAGTTATGTCACGGTCTACCTTGTAAAACTGTACAGGCTTGTCGTCCTCCTGCTCCTCGTCCTCTCGGTTTATCACCTTGACAGTATCTCCTATACCCTCCGCACGCTTAAGAGCATTAGTGTGAAGAAGAAATCCGCATATGTTTGCCGCATTTCTCTGAAGCTCACACCTCTCTATACCGCCATTTTCAAGGGCTGCAAGCGTGTTGTCGTCATTCTTTTCTCCGTCAGGACAAACCATGTAAACATCGTTCTGCGCCCTAGCCATAGCCGCAAAATCCGTCTTGTCAGGCTCTTTTCCACGAACGTTTATGTTCGCCCACCAGTCCGTCATGGTGAAGCCCTTGAAGCCCCATTCCTCACGAAGTATCACAGTGTTTAGGTCAAAGTTTCCTGCCGTCCACAAGCCGTTTACTCTGCCATATGTGGTCATAACAGAGGAAGCTCCTCCCTCTTTTACCGCTATCTCAAAGCCCTTTAGATATATCTCCCTGATCGCTCTTTCCGATACCACCGAGTCGATAAAATGCCTGTTCGTCTCACGATTGTTTGCGCAGAAGTGCTTTATCGTACCCGTCACCCCTGCACCAGCCATGCCCTTTAACTCAGCCGCCGCCATTTTGCCGGTAAGAAAAGGATCTTCCGAGAAATACTCAAAGTTTCTGCCGTTCAAAGGGTGTCTGTGAATGTTCATTCCGGGGCCAAGCAAACAGTCCACCTTGTTTGCTGCCATTTCAAGCCCCATAAAAGTGAAAAGCTCCCTTGTAAGCTCCTTGTTGAACGAAGAAGCTATCATAGTGCCGTTCGGCAGGCTGAAAGCCTTTGTACCGCAGTCAAGCCTCATACCCGACGGACCGTCCGAACAGCAGCTCGCAGGTACTCCAAAGCCATTGAGATTTTCTGACACTCCCCCGAACGCCGAAGCCGTGCCAGCCGTGACCCTGGGGCTTCCCATGCCCTCGCCCCTTATAATGCAGGAAAGGTCATAGTCTGAAAGCTGTGCAATAAATTCGTCCATCGTGTTCTTGCCGTTCTTAACGTCCCAAAGCTTTATGCCCTTGTCGCCAGTGTATGCGATCTCTTTTGGAAGCTTCTCCAAACGCCTTGCACTTTCGTCTACCTCAGATACAGGCACAGCCTCTCTGCCAATGCTGAAAGCTCCGTCCTCGCAAACAGGCTTTATTCTCTCAAAACTCTCCACAGGAGCAAGCGCCTGAGTGAGCCTTTCTGTTACAAAATTCTCGCCCTGCTCAAAACTGCAAGCATATTCAGCACTTCTCACGTCACTGCCCACATAGAATTTATATTCTCCTGCTTCAAGCACATAGCATGACTTGTTGCCCGTCACACCCGAATCGTCATAAGAAGCAAGCTTTGCGATATCCACTGCAATCTCAACCACCTGCTCTTCCTGTGGCACAAGCTCCCTGGTCTTTTCAAAGCCACAAAGCACTCTAGCCGCCTTGCCGAGCCTTCCCTGCGGAGCTTCGCAGTAAACCTCTATTACCTCTTTGCCCTTGTAAGAACCGATATTTTTCACCGATACAGAAAGCTTCACAGCCCCCTCTGTTATCTCAGCCTTTTCCGTCTTTATCTCAAACTCAGTGTATGAAAGGCCAAATCCGAACGGATAAAGCACCTTTTCTTTAGCAAAAGTCTCAAAGTAGCGATATCCCACATAAATATCCTCAGCGTAAATATCCCTGTTTTTCTCCCTGCCGAAATTAGCGTCCGAAGGGTAGTCCGACGCCTTGTATGCGATAGTGTCAGGAAGCTTTCCGCTTGGGCTGACCTTTCCTGTCAAAACGTCCGCTGTACCCTTTCCGCCTGTCATTCCCCCCTGCCAAACATAAAGCACAGCGTCGGGGGCTATCCTGTTTATGTCGGTCATATCGATGATATTTCCCACGTTGAGAAGCAAAACAACTTTCTTGAAGTTCTCCCTCACCACCGTGAGCATAGCTATCTCGTCATCGCTGAGCAAATAAGAGCCTGCCTCCAGCTTATTGTCCTGCTCCTCGCCTGCCGTCCTGCCTATTATCACAATGGCAGTTTCACAGCTTTTTGCAGTTTCTTTGACAAGCCCCTCGTCAAGCGGCATCTCTTTCTGCGACCAAGGCTCTCCGCCCCAGCCCTCGCCTAAGTCGAATGGGTTTTCCTTGTCCCATTTTCTGTATGTGTCAAGAAGCTTCTCATTGACATTTACGCCGTTATCAATAAGCCCGTCCAGAATGTTCACTACCTTAGTAACGTTCACCATTCCTCCCGAGCCTGTTCCGCTTTTATAATAATGAAACTGTATGCGTCCGAAAACAGCCACCTCTTTGTCTGTATCAAGCGGCAGAGCATTGTTATTATTTTTGAGCATAACGATTCCCTCAGAAACCATTTTCGCCGCAGTATCAAGATATTTGTTCCAATCAAGTATTCTTTCCATAGCTTTCACCTTTCCAAATTTTCTATTGAATTTCAAAGTGTATTATAGCACAACCCTCCCACCTATTCAATAAAGATACTATGAACAATGGGTTTACTTTTTATATAGCATATCCTGTCCTCAGGAAAAATATTGCACAATGTGTTTATTTGTGCTATAATGAGTACATACGGCTACACCGCACGCTCCTTGTTCGGTGTTCCTTATTAAAAAATTTATTGTCGGAGGGGTAAAAGTGGATAATATCGTCACTGTCGGCGGACACATAAACGCATCTATAAACTTTGCCATGCAGCAAAACTATGTCCCTGTCATAAGAAGCCTTGTAGTAAATAACAACTCAGAGGAAGCCCTTGAGAATATCGGATTTAAAATAACCTTTGAGCCTGAGTTTGCAAAGGAATTTACATATCATATCGGCTCTATCCCCGCAAAAAGTTCTGCCGAGATATCCCCCGTGAGGATATCTACCAACACAGATCTTCTTTTCTCTCTTACAGAAAAAATGGTGGGCAATATCACCATTGAGGTGCTTCAAAAGGGTGAAAATATCTTCACCTATCAGAACACTATAGAGCTTCTCGCCTGCGATCAGTGGAGCGGTTTGAACATAATGCCTGAGATGATAGCCGCATTTGTTACGCCAAATCACCCTGCGCTCTCCCCAGTTATTCATGACGCTTCCACGTTCCTGAAAAAGTGGAAAGGCGACCCCTCTTTCACAGGCTATCAGACCAACAACCCAAACAACGTGAAGCTTCAAATGGCAGCAATTTTTGCCGCCCTTGTTCAGCAGAAAATAGTCTACAACGATCCCCCTGCAAGCTATGAAGTCATAGGTCAGAGGATACGCCTGCCGCATAAGGTCTTGGAGCAAAAAATGGGCACTTGTCTTGACCTTGCGGTGCTTTATGCCGCCTGCCTTGAAGCGGTGGGACTTCACCCTCTGCTGTTTTTCATGACAGGTCACGCATTCTGCGGCTGTTGGCTTGAAAACGAAACTTTCGCAGATTGTTGCGTTGACGATGTTTCCGCCATTGAAAAGCGCATTGCAGAAAATGCCGAAGAAATGCTCCTTGTGGAGTGTACAGACTTTGTTGACAGCAACGTTCACGATATCGAGCGTTTCGACCATGCCATGAAACACGGCAAAGACCATATAAGCAACATGGAATTTCAGTGCGTCATAGACATTATCCGTACCCGTGGAAGTGGCATAAGACCTATCCCTCTGCGTCCCGAGCAAACCTATTCAGGTCTGCAGCTTGCAGAAGAATCCGACAAGCCAAAAGAGATTCTCGCCCCCTCCGAGCTTAACAGCTCGCTTCTTGGCAAAGTGGCAGAGGGCAACGATAAGCCCGTCACAAAAATGCGCATATGGGAAAGAAAGCTCCTTGATTTCAGCCTGCGAAATTCTCTTTTGAACTTCCGTGTCACAAAGAACACCATGCAGCTTATGACCGCAGACCTTGGAAAGCTTGAGGACGAGCTTGCAAGCGGAAGTGACTTCCGTATCATGGAAATACCTACCGAGTGGACAGTTTCCACTCGTGACGCAAAAATATTCGCTATTGAGAACGAAAAGGACCTTGTGACAAATATCGCCGAGAACGAGTTCAAAAACAACCGCATAAGAACTTTCCTCAGCGAAACTGACCTTGACTCTGCCCTGAAAAACCTCTACCGCTCTGCAAAGGTGAGCATGGAGGAAAACGGCAGCAACACCCTTTTCCTCGCCCTGGGACTTCTCCGATGGTATGAAAGCGACCTTTCCGAAAAGCCACGCTATGCCCCTTTGGTGCTTATCCCTATAGATATCGTCCGCAACACACGCAATAAGGGCTATATAATAAGGAGCAGACAGGAAGAAACTCAGATAAACGTCACGCTCCTTGAATACCTCCGCCAAGACCACGGCATCAGTATCACAGGTCTTGACCCTCTCCCACTTGACGAACACGGCATAGACCTGCCACTTGTTTTCAATACTATCCGTCAGGCTGTCATGGGCAAAAAGCGTTGGAACATCGAGGAATATGCCTTTATCGGTCTGTTCTCGTTCAGCCAGTTCGTAATGTGGAACGACCTTCGCAACCGATCAGAGGAGATAAGCCAAAACAAGGTGGTGTCCAGCCTTATGGCTGGCTCTCTCACCTATGCCCCCGAGGATATAAGCATAACCCCTGAGAATATAGATTCCGACCTTGACCTTGAAAACATGGCAGTGCCAATGAGTGCAGACTCCTCACAGCTTGCCGCCATTGCCGCAGCAGGAAACGGACAAAGCTTTGTCCTTCACGGCCCTCCGGGAACAGGAAAATCTCAAACTATCACAAATATGATAGCAAATGCACTCTATAATGATAAAAGCGTGCTGTTCGTCGCAGAAAAAATGGCAGCCCTCAACGTGGTGCAGAAACGTCTTGCAAATCTAGGGCTTGATCCGTTCTGCCTTGAACTCCACTCCAATAAAACAAACAAGACCACTGTCCTTGCAGAGCTTGACAAAGCCCTTGAAGTGGGCAAAATAAAATCTCCCGAGGAGTATTCAGCCGAAGCCGCAAGGCTCAAAGCTCAGAAAGCCCAGCTTAACGATACCATAACCGCACTTCACGAAAAGCGTAACTGTGGTGTGACCCTTTATGAAGCTATATCAGCCTATGAGCGCAGTATATCCGAAAAAGACAAAATATCAGTTTCAAAAGATATCTTCGCAAACCTGGCAAAAGAAACTCTCGACCGTTTCAGCGACCTTGCGCATAGATATTCAATAGCCATAGCCGAAACAGGCGACTTTGCCGACTTCCCACTTAAAGATATCGGCATTACATCATATTCTATGGAACAGCGTGACAAGTTCCACACTGAAGCCGCCGACCTTGCCCAAAAAGCCACCGCTTCCTCTCAGTGCGCACAAACTCTCGCACAGGCTTATAGCTACAGCGGCGACCTTGACAAGACAGCAGTAAAAATGCTTTCCCACATATACAAAGCTTCCACCGCTGACGGTGAACTTCTTGACGGACTTCTCTGCGCACCTCACTATGATATCACCCTGCAAAAGATCAAAGATACTCTTGCCGTAGGGAAAGAGTATACCGCTCTCTGCACCGATATCCTCAGCCATTTTGAAAAAAGCATTTTTGACCTTCCTGCGTCAGAATCGAAAATGCTCTATAAGCAGGCAGAGCAAAGCTGGTTTTTGCCAAAAGCCATGAAGCTTGGAAAGCTCACAAAGGGAATAAAGCTCCATGCCAAAGACCCTGCTTACGTTACAAAAGCAAACCTTGGTGAAATTCTCGATAAGCTTTGCACCATAAGCGAAAAGAAAGACTTCCTGCGAAGCCTGCCGTCAGATGTAACAGCGCTTCTCACAGGTATTTACATGAACGAGCAGACCGATTGGAATGTCCTTGAAAAAGCCGTTTCAAAAACCGACAGCATTATGAATGCCATTAAGCAGAAAGCGGGTGCTGACCCTGCACAAATGGCTCAGACTATCGGAAAAGCAAACTGCACTTCTGAAGGACAGGCTCTCTCCTCGTTCCTTGAAAAGCTTTCAGCCTTTGAGGACAGCTTCTCAGCCAACATGACCGCCATAGAAGCAAGTGCAAATTGGCTTGACTTATCTGCAGAAAAGCTTAATACCTATGCCGAAAACGCCGATAAGCTTAGATACGCCGCCCAGTTCAACAGCGTTGACAAAGAGCTTTCCGACAACGGACTTTCAGGTGTCAGCGATAGCTACCGCACAGGCAATGTTGACAGCGAAAACGTAGAAAAAGCGTTCTCCTGCACGCTAAACTATCAGCTTGCACTTATGATAATAAACAGCGATAAACGTCTTAGCCAGTTCAGCAGTAACAGTGCAAACGACCTTATCACACAGTTTAAAGACACTCTCGATAAATTCTCACGCCTGACTATACAGGAACTTTTGGCTCGTCTTTCCGCAAAAATACCTGCCCAAGGCTCAGCCTGCGCTTCCACCTCTGAAATGGGCATACTCAAACGTGCCATAAAGAGCAACGGCAGAATGATGTCACTTAGAAGCCTTTTCGATAAGATACCAAATCTTCTCCGCAAGCTCTGCCCTTGTATGCTCATGAGTCCCATATCAGTTGCACAGTATATAGACCCCTCGTTCCCTAAATTCGACCTTGTTATCTTTGACGAAGCTTCACAGCTTCCCACAGCCGAAGCCGCAGGCACTATTGCAAGGGGCGAGAACGTTGTTATTGTGGGCGACCCTAAACAGCTCCCGCCAACAAACTTCTTCTCCTCAAATCGGATAGACGAAGAAAACAGCGAAAAAGAAGACCTTGAAAGCCTCCTTGACGATTGCCTTGCTATCTCCATGCCGCAGCAGTATCTCAAATGGCATTATCGTTCACGCCACGAGAGCCTTATAGCCTACAGCAACATGAAATACTATGACAATAAGCTTCTCACATTCCCGTCCCATAACGACCTCATTTCAAAGGTGAGCATTATCCACCCGGAGGGTCACTATGACAAGGGCAGAACAAAGCAGAACAAGGCGGAAGCAAGAGCCGTTGTTGACGAGATAATAAGACGAATGAGCGATGAAAAGCTCCGTAATGACAGCATAGGTGTTGTAACATTCAGCTCCGTTCAGCAAAATCTCATTGACGATATGCTCTGCGAAGAGTGGGCAAACCACCCTGAGCTTGAAGAGCTTGACAGAAAGTCACCGGAGCCGGTCTTCATCAAAAACCTTGAGAACGTTCAGGGCGACGAACGTGACGTTATACTCTTCTCCATCGGCTATGGTCCTGACGAAAAGGGACAAGTTTCAATGAATTTCGGCCCTCTCAACCGTGACGGCGGCTGGCGAAGACTTAATGTAGCAATATCCCGTGCAAGAAAAGCCATGATAGTCTACTCTGTCCTCCGTCCTGAGCAAATAGACCTTTCAAGAACACGTTCCGAGGGCGTTGCAGGACTTAAAGGCTTCCTGGAGTTTGCCGAGCGTGGAAAGCTTGCCGTAACAGCCCACAGCACCACAAAAAGCACAAGCGACAGCACGGTAACAGAGTGTATCGCAAAAGCCATAAAAGAGCTTGGCTATGGGGTGAAATGCAACATCGGAAGCTCCGAGTTCAAAGTTGATATCGGCATAATCGACCCTGACAACGAAAAGGAGTATCTCTTGGGCATACTCCTTGACGGTGAAAACACTCTCCACAGCTCAACCGCACAGGACAGATTTATCCTACAGCCAAGTGTGCTTAACGGTCTTGGCTGGAATATCCTGAGAGTGTGGACGCTCGATTGGTTTGACGATAAGGACCGAGTTCTGGGAAACATAAAAGCCGCCATAGACAGCGCACCAAAGCATGAAGCCGAAACCGCTCCCGCCTCAAAGCCTGCCGTCTATGCCACAGCGCAGTTTGAAAGAGAAGAAGCTTCCAGCCTCACATCAGCCTTTGCACAGCCCTATGTGACCGCAGATATTGGCATAATGGGTACATCTGATGACTTTTATAAACCCGAAAACAAGCAGAAAATAAGGGAAACAGCCGAAAAGATAATCGCTGTCGAAGCACCAATAAGCGAGAAGCTTTTCATGAGAAAAGTTTTCACCGCATGGGGCATAACACGAAGCGGCTCAAGAGTGGAAAGCGTCTTTGCCGATGCCGCACAAGGCGTTTCACCATTCGCCACAGCCGATGAAAACAGAGTTTTCCTTTGGAAAGAGGGTCAATCCCCTGAAAGCTATTCTATCTATCGCACAAGCGACGATACCAACAAGCGAAGCATGGAGGATATCCCCTCCGAGGAGATAATAAACGCCGTGAAAGAAGTGCTTTGCCAGCAGATAAGCCTTTCAGAAGCCGACCTCGTAAGAGAAACAGCCAAGAAATTCGGCTACACAAGAGCTGTAGGCATAACGGAGAGCGTAATAAGCTACACCCTGAAAAAAGCTCTCACCGCAGGTCTTATCAAAAAATCAGAAAGCGGAAACATCTCCGCAAAATAATACGCAAACAAACCAAAACCACCGCCGAGAGCTTTCCTCCCAGCGGTGGTTTCTGTTCATATCAGTATTTCCATTTCTCCGAGCAAAGCTGCATCTCAGCCATGTGCTTGTAGATACCGTTGATCTTTTTAAGCGCCTCAGGCGAGCCTGTCTCAGCCACCTTTCCGTCTTTAAGCACAACTATCTTGTCCACACCGTCAACAGTTCTCATTCTGTGTGCTATTATAAGCACAGTCTTGTTCTGTATAAGCTTTGCAATAGACTCCTGTATAAGCGACTCGTTGTCAACGTCCAGAGAAGCCGTAGCCTCGTCCATAAGAATGATAGGAGCGTCCTTTAGAAATGCCCTCGCTATGGATATACGCTGTCTTTCACCGCCCGAAAGCTCCGAGCCGTTCTCTCCTATCATGCTGTTCCACTTATCAGGCATCTTCTCAACAAAATCCTCGCAGTGTGCAAGCCTTGCCGCCGCCATAACCTCCTCGTCCGTTGCGTCCTTTCTGCCTATCCTGATATTCTCCATAACAGTGTTGTTAAACAGCGTTACATCTTGGAAAACGATAGAGTAAAGTGACAAAAGCTTCTCAGGGTCAACGTTTGCAACATTCATTCCGCCAACAGTTATCTTGCCCTTGTCATTATCCCAAAATCTTGCCGCAAGCCTTGCAACAGTGGTCTTTCCTCCGCCGGACGGACCAATAAGTGCTGTTATCTCACCCTGTTTTGCAGTGAAGCTTACATCAGAAAGCACCTGCTCTTCACTCTTGTATGAAAAAGCAACATGATCGAATGTGATATCATAACCCTTGTTGTCAAGCTTATCACTGCCCGACTGCTCCTCGTGCGAAAGTATCTCGTCCATACGATTGCAGTTTGCGTCAAGGCTTATTATAGCAGCCAAATTCTGAAGCGCTATCTGAAGCGGCTCATACATTCTTGTTACCACCAGCAGGAACATAAAGAACTTCAGCACCGTTATCTCACCCTTTACAAGAAGCGAGCTTCCCACAACAGCCACAGTTCCAATACCGAGCTTTAGTATCATCTGTGCTGAGCATACGAATACCGCATTTGCAAACTCCGCCACGATATCGTGCTTTTCCACAGCCTTTATCTTCTTTTCAAGCCCCTCAGAGTATTTCTCTGTCATGTTGTATGAACGCAGGTCACGGAGAGTTTCAAGCCCCTCCTGAATGCCGTCAATGCAATCTATACGATATTTCATCGTCTTTTCGTGTATCCTTGACATAACCTTCTTTGAAGATATAACTATGATAAATGCTACCGGCATTACCCAAACTGAAGCAAGAGCCATTCTCCAGTCAAAGAAAAACAAGCTTATAACAATGATAGTACTGGAGGCGATACCGCCCACAAGCTCAGGTATCCAATGCGAAGAGCCTGTTTCTATCATTGCACAGTCTGTCATGATAGTGTTCGTAAGGTCGGCAAGGTCTTTCTTGCCAAAGTATGAAAGGGGTATCTTCCTGAGCTTTTCCGCAAGCGTCCTTCGTCTTACACCGCTTTCAACATATGTAGAGTAAAACGTGGACTTATACTGAAACAGCGTTGTAAGGGCAATAAGCAAAAGTGCTCCCACTATCGCTCCCATGAAAAGCCAGAACTTATCTCTTGGAAGCTCTCCCTCAAGAAGATATGAGGAAAGCACATATAAAAGTCCCACAGGGAGCATAAGCACAAGGTTAGCAAGCGTAACAGCAATAAACGCCCTTATCATGCCTTTTGCACCCTTGTCTGAAAGGGCATATTTGTGTTTTAATTTTTCCGTGAAGCTCATAATCAAACCCCTGCCTTTCTGACCTGCCAGCTTACAGACCTGTTGTATTCGTTCCACATACGGCTGTAGATCCCGCCCTGCTCTATAAGCTCCTCATGCTTTCCGCTCTCTGCTATCCTGCCCTCAGACAGAACGTAAATGCGGTCTGCATTTGTTACCGTTGAAAGCCTGTGTGCTATCATTATAACTGTCTTGTCTTTTGAAAGCCTCTCAAAAGCCTGCTGAACAGACCTCTCGTTGTCAGGGTCGGCAAAAGCCGTCGCCTCATCAAGTATAAGCACAGGCGCATTTTTCAAAAACGCCCTTGCAATAGAAAGCCTCTGACACTCGCCCCCCGAAACGTATATGCCCTTTGAGCCGATCATAGTATCAACACCCTCAGGGAACTTCTCGATTATATCCATGCACTGTGCGTCACGAAGCGCCTGCATAACTTCCTCGTCCGTGGCGTCAGGTCTGCCCATTCGCACGTTGTCGAGAATACTCATTTTAAGAAGCTTGCTGTCCTGGAAAACATATGAAACATACTTCATAAGCTCCTCTGACGGAATGTTTCTCACGTCTGCCCCTCCTATCTTTATAGAGCCGCTCTTTACGTCCCAGAAACGTGCGATAAGCGAACAAAGGGTGGTCTTTCCTCCCCCTGAGAGACCTACTACCGCAATATGCTCTCCTGCCTTTATGTTCATCGTTATTCCGTCAACAGCGTTGCTCTCTGCATTGTCATAAGCAAACACCGCATTGTCAAGCTGGATAGATGAGTCCTTTGGAGTTTCACCGCTCTTTGTCTCAGCAAGCGGCTCAGTTTCAAGAATAGAATACATTCTGTTCACAGCGTCGTCCACCAACATCTGTGACTCTCCTGCATATGCTATCTTCATAAGCGTTACAGTAAGAATAGAAGTTATTATCACATAAAAGAAAAGATTAAGAACAAACTCGTCCGTAACTCCATGGGAAGTGAGTTTGAAAGCCGCAATTATAAGCGCCGCAAAAATGCCGTTTGCCGCAGTGGTGAAGCATATCATTGGAAGCATCATGTTCTTTGTGTATCCAAGAGTCCACTTTTCATATTCGTCAATAGCAAGCTTGAAACGCTTGAAAGAAAATATCGTCTGACCAAAGGTTTTTACAACAGGTATTCCACGAACATACTCCACCGCCTCAGAGGACATTTTTTCAAGTGCATTCTGATACTGCTTCATATCCTCCGCCATTTTAGGACCCATCATAAGCGTGCCCATAAGCACAAATGCGATGAACGCAGGGATAAGGCTAATAAGTCCAAGCCGCCAGTCGAATATGAACATCATAACAAGCAGACCCACAGGGGTCGCAATTGAAACAGCCTTGTCAGGAAAATTGTGGGCAAGATAGGTTTCCGTTGACGCACTTGAATCCATAACTATCTTTCTTATCTTTCCTGTTCCCTCAGCTTCAACATAACCAAGCGGAAGCTTCATAATATGCTTCATCATGCTCACTCTCATGTTAGCCTGCACCCTGAACGCTGCCTTGTGAGAACACATTAGCGCAGCGATATAAAACACCATTCCAAGAAGTGCAAAGCCCACAGCCTCCCAGCCGTATCGGCTTATGTTCTCCGCCTTTGAAAAATCAGGTCTTACCCTGAGTATCTCTTTTATGATGCGCCAAACATCATAAAACGGTATCAGTGCTATCCATGCACTTATTACAGCAAGAACAGCAGAAGCGTAGGAATAATACTTATGTCCGCCTGCATAGTGCATAAGAACTGCAAAGGAACTTTTCTTTTTCTCTTTCTTTTTCACAACAATACCTCCTGTTTGTTTATAAAGTTAGATTAAACTAACCTATTGTCATTTAAAAAGCAACACCCTATATGGGGTTGCTGAAAATGTTAAAAAAGTCAAATGATTTTGACGGTTTATTTGTAAGGGAGCGGCTCAACGTTTCCTAAACAGCTCCAAACATAGCTATAGCGGGCGAACACTGTTTGCCCCTACAAGTGCATATCATCACAGGTCTGCCCCAGAACTTTCCCCCAGCCTGCGAAGCAGAACTCTCTTATGCTTTTCATAAAGATCTGCGCCTCATCATAAGAAAGATCATGAGATACCACCTCGTAAATATAAGACCAGCCTGTTCGGCAGATAACGTGTATAAAGAAGTCGCTCACCATGTTTTCACGCCTTGAAAACTGCTTTACAAACTCCCTGTAATACTTTTCCTCTATCTCAGCAAGCTCGTCAAAATAATACTCATACTCCGTTCCTGCCGAGTGGCAGAAGATAAGCTTGAAAACGTCAAAGTTTTCATAAATATATTTCAGCACAAGCTCAGTTCCCTCATTGCCCTGACTTGTCGCCTCCGCAGGGTCGCCGCTCTCCCTTGCAGCGGTTATGCTTTCAAGATACAACTCCATAAGTCCGTCTGCAGCCGGCTTTACCACCGCCGAAAAAAGTCCAGCCTTGTCCCCAAAGCGTGTATATATAGACCCCGTACTTACTCCGCTCTCAGAAGAGATCCTGCGAAGATTTGCATTTTGAAAGCCGTGTTCAAGAAATTCTTTTTTTGCACTCTCTATAAGAGTTTCTGTAACTCCTGCTGTTTCCGTTCTCATTTTGCACCTGCCTGAAAATAACCATGTTATAATAACATCGTTATTATAACATGGTTATTTAAACTTGTCAAGTTTTTTTCTTAAAACAGCTCAAAATCTTGTAATAATATCATTTTCATGATATAATTTTATCATATGAATAAACGACAGGAAATGATAAAATGAAAAACATAAATAAAGCGATCACTTTCGCTAAAAAAGAAACCGTCCTGATAGTGGCAATGCTTTTAGCCGTTATATCTGCATTTTTCATCACACCTGACAAAGCATATGCAAGTTATATCGACTTCCGAACACTTGGACTTCTGTTCTCTCTTATGACAGTGACCGAGGGCTGCAAAGGTCTTGGCATTTTTGAACGCAGTGCAAAATTTATCATAAGCAAAGTCAATACCGCATTTCAGCTTTCCATAGTGCTTGTGGGGCTTTGCTTCTTTTCAAGTATGTTCATAACAAATGACGTTTCACTTCTGACCTTTGTTCCCCTCACTCTCACCGCCCTCTCAACTCTCGGTGAATCAGGCAACAAGCTTCTCATACCCATTGTCGTTCTGCAGACCATTGCCGCAAATCTTGGCAGTATGCTCACGCCTATAGGCAATCCTCAGAATCTATACCTTTTTGGTGTATCAGATATGAAGCTCAGCGATTTTCTTGTACTTATGCTTCCCTTTACTATTGTGGCAGGAGCGATGCTTTTTCTGTGGACGCTTGCAGTGTGTAAAAAGTCAGGAAAACTGTCTGTCAAGACAGATATAACTGCTGAAAACTTCAATACATATTCGACTAAAGACAAGACAAAGCTTTCAGGATACGTCCTGCTTTTTGTCCTTTGCCTGCTTACAGTTGCAAGGCTTATCCCATGGCAGATAACAGCCCTCTGCGCACTTGCTTTCTCTGCCATTGCTAACAGAAACGTGCTTAAAACAGTTGATTACTCACTGCTTCTTACATTCTGCGGATTTTTCATCTTTATCGGAAATATGGGCAGAGTAGAGATTTTCCGCAGTGTACTCAGCAGCATAATAAACGGTCACGAGCTTTTTATTGCCGTTGCCGCAAGTCAGATAATAAGCAACGTTCCATGCGCTATACTCCTTTCAGGCTTCACCAACAAGCTGAACGCACTTATAATAGGAACGAACATAGGCGGCCTTGGCACTCTTATCGCCTCCATGGCAAGCCTTATATCCTACAAGCAGATATGCCGCAGCCACCCCCATATCAAAGGCAGATATTTCGCATATTTCACAGCCGCAAATATCGCTTTTCTCGCTGTAATGGCTCTGACTGTAAAAATCGCATACTGAAATAAGTTTTCTATACCCTGCCCACTTTATCTGCATAACATTTTCGCTAAATGCCCACACTATCCGCAGGAGGTGTTTTTATGCTTGAATTTTTTGCAGGAACGCTGGTAGGCGGTTTTGTGGGCGTTGTGACAATGTGCCTTTGTATCACCGCAGGCGAAAGCGACCGTCACGATGAACGATGATGTTTTACACAGGTAAACTTCGTGATTTTCACCAAAAAAGCTGCCGCAAAATTTCCCTTTGCGGTGGCTTTTTTTATGCCTGTCCGTATTGACAAATACTCCGCTTTGTACTATAATAGTATCACTGTACTTTAGCAAGTAAAAACACAAAAGCGTAAAAGCTTTAAAGCGACACATGAAGTAAAAGGAGTGTATTGGATTGACAGCAAGGTGGATAGTATTGGTATTATACCTTGCACTTATGATAGGCATAGGTGTTTATTACCGCAGAAAATCGGCAAGCGTCAATGATTTTGTACTGGGAGGAAGAGGTCTTGGAGCATGGTTCACAGCCTTTGCATATGGAACCTCATACTTCTCGGCAGTAATTTTTGTAGGCTACGCAGGAAAATTCGGCTGGAATTACGGCGTGGCTTCCACATGGGTAGGAATCGGAAACGCTGTCATAGGCTCATGGCTTGCATGGAAAGTTTTGGGCAGACGTACAAGGATAATGTCAAAGCACCTTGAGGCAAAGACCATGCCAGAGTATTTTGAAAAGAGATACAACAGCAAGCCTTTGAAGATAGTTTCGGCACTTATCGTGTTCGTATTCCTTATCCCTTATACGGCTTCGGTCTACAACGGCTTGTCAAGACTTTTTGAGAAGGGTTTCGGCATTCCTTACAAATATTGTATAATCGGCATGGCAGTTTTCACTGCGGTGTATGTTATCATGGGTGGCTACAAGGCTACAGCACTGAACGATTTTATTCAGGGAATAGTAATGCTTGTAGGCATTGCGGCAGTAGTGCTTGCAGTGCTTGGCGAAAACGGTGGTCTTGGAAATTCTCTTGACCTGCTTGGTGATATTCCTGACGCAAATGGCGACAAGGGTGCATATTCGTCACTATTCGGCCCTGACCCTATAAACCTTGCAGGCGTTGTTATTCTTACCTCTCTCGGCACATGGGGACTTCCGCAAATGGTGCAGAAATTCTATGCAATAAAAGACGACAAAGCTATCAAAACAGGCACTATAGTATCCACATTCTTTGCAGTAGTGGTAGCAGGCGGCTGTTACTTCCTTGGTGGCTTCGGCAGACTTTTTGTCAAGAGCGCTGACGGACTTCCGGAGGGCGGTTTTGACGGAATAGTTCCGACTATGATGGAAAAGCTCCCTTCACTGCTTTTCGGACTTGTTATCGTTCTTGTGCTTTCGGCTTCAATGTCGACGCTTTCATCACTGGTGCTTACATCAAGCTCCACTTTGACTATCGACCTTATCAAGCCTATAATGAAAGAAAAAATGGACGAGAAAAAACAGCTTATCACAATGAGAATTTTCATTGCCGTATTTCTTATCATCTCAGTTGTGCTTGCAATAATCACCCTTGAAAATCCACAGACAGTAATTTCAACTCTCATGTCTATCTCATGGGGCGCACTTGCAGGAGCATTCCTTGCGCCGTTTATGTACGGACTTTTCTGGAAGGGCGTAACAAAGGTGGCTTGCATGGCAAGCTTTATCGCAGGAGTAGGCATAACAGTGATACACATGGCATACTACACCCTTGCAGGACACACAGGCACACTTTGGGGCATAAACCTTGCCTCGCCTATCAACGCAGGCGCATTTGCAATGCTTTTCGGACTTGTTCTTGTACCTATCGTTAGCCTTATCACAAGGCAGAGCGATGCTGACAAGGCTCATGCTGAAAAGGTGTTCGAGTGCTATGATAACAGCGAGCTGTAATAATCTAAAATAAAGTCCGCAAATCTTCGGGCGACCGCAGGTCGCCCCTACACACAAATAAAGACCGCAGAAAATCCTCTACGGTCTTATTTTTATTCTTCCGTACTGCCCTTTCTGTTGGCATAAACGTCCTTAATAATATTGTCTGAACTATCGTTGAACTTGTAATACTTGCCGTCAATGATAAAATCCGCCTCACTATTCAGCGACTCTATCACCTTTACAGGCTGATTACCCTCATCAAAGAAGTAAATGTTCAGCGGAGTTGGACCTGCTCTGCGGTCGCCAGCATCGACCTCAGCCTTCGAAACCTCCTCAAACTTGCCTGCCTTGAAATCGTCATACCAGTCAAATATCTTCTGTTTAAGCTCCTCGTCCTCGATATCCCAAGCGTCAAGCTCGGTGTGAACGCCGTCACCCAAAAGATTTGCCGAAACTGTTGTGTCTCTTTCAACAGTCTTGTCCTCTGCACTATCAATGCTTACCGCAGCCGTGGTCGTTGTGGTCGTGGTCGTTGTGGTCGTGGTGGTCTTATCCTCCACAGCGCTGTCAGCCGCACTTGAACAGCCATAAAGCCCCATGCTGAGCAATGCCACTGTCAATGCAACTATCTTGTTTATATTTTTTGCTTTCATATTATCTCCTCCCTACAAAAATCTATGCTTTATAAATTTCCTATCATCTGCTCTACAAAGTTTAAATAAACATTTCTTTACTATATTATACATCATTTGTCTGCTCTTTTATATGCACATTTTATCCAATCTTTCCACTGCCAAAATGTGCAAAACATCAAATAGACCAATAAAAAAGTTCCATAAAACACCGTTCAATACCTGAACGCATTTTATGGAACTCTTTTCAGATTATAAATTTCTTCGCCTTGTTTACAATACTGCGGTCGTTTTCGTAAGACAGGACCTGTCCTGCCCTGCCGATCTCGACCCAGCGTATGTCTGCGATCTCCTCTTCCTGAGGAGTGTAGTCGGTGTTCTTTGCTTTGCCGATAAAGTAGACAACGATCTTCTGCGTGTCCTTCCTTGGTGAATAGGACACTATCTCCCGAAACGTGGTATCAAGATTTACGTCTATCCCCGTTTCCTCCATGATCTCACGCTTGGCAGTTTCTTCCTCTGTTTCATCGCCCTCAACGTGACCCTTTGGAAATGACCAGTGACCGCTGTTGATATGCTTTATCAGCAGTATCTCGGTGTTGCCGTGATACTTTCTGTAAACGATAGCACCGCAGGATTTTTCATGCAGCATCATTTTTCCTTTCCGGAGCATAGCCCCAATATTTACTCATTGATTTAATTATATCACAACAGCCCTCATTTGTCTATACCCTTTAATAAATATACTCCCATTTTGTGCATATTCCACAAATCAGGTAAAATAAAAAAAGCCGTGCAAAAGCACAGCTTTTTGAAACAGTCAAAGATTATTCCTCGACCTTGTTCTCGATATACTTAACGATATCGCCAACAGTCTTGATGTTCTCGACCTCTTCATCAGGGATCTCTACATCAAAGCTCTCCTCGATGCTCATTACAAGGTCAACTACGTCCAGTGAGTCAGCGCCGAGATCATCTGTGATAGAAGCCTCCATAGTTACTGCGTCCTCTTCAACGTCGAGCTGCTCTACGATAATGTCCTTGATCTTATCAAATACCATTACTTTACCTCCATTCTGTACTTTACTGGGTCTGCCGCTCAGCGCAGCATTTATGTCAGCCGCCGCCGCCCATAAGTCGGCAAATCATTCGGCATGATCATCAAAAAAACTCATTCCTGCGAACTTTCCTCAAACTCGCCCACAGTCCTAAACTTATTATACCGCCCCTCAAGCAATTCGTCAAGACCTTTTTGCAATTTTCTTTTCAAAGCTCCCTCGATATAGTCAGAGATATTCTCCGCAGTGAGCTGTGGGTCGTTATGTGCGCCGCCGTCTGCTTCGAAAATTATATGGTCGCACACGCCAAGTCTTGTAAGATCCTCGGCGGTTATCTTCATTATATCGCAGGCTTCACGCTCTCTTGTGGAATCCTTCCACAGGATACTTGCGAAGCCTCTCGGTGATATTACCGAATAGATAGCGTTTTCAAGCATTGCAAGCTCATCGCAAACTGCAAGAGCCAGCGCTCCTCCCGAACCGCCCTCTCCAAGAATTATGGAGATAACAGGAGTCTTGAGGGTCATGAACTCCATGATGTTTTTGGCTATCGCTTCGCCCTGACCACGCTTCTCGGCTTCTACGCCGCAGAATGCGCCTGCTGTATCAACAAGGCATATAACAGGTCTATGGAACTTCTCAGCCTGCCTTGCAAGCCTGAGAGCCTTTCTATAGCCCTCCGGGTGGGGCATACCGAAATTGCACTTCTGATTTTCTGCAAGATCTCTGCCCTTTACCTCTGCGATAACTGTAACAGGTATGCCCTTAAAATAGGCTATACCGCCCATAACAGCGCCGTCATCACCAAAAAGTCTGTCTCCGTGCATCTCAAAGAAATCGTCGAATATAAGAGGGATATAGTCCTTGGCAGTAGGTCTGCCCTTGTGTCTGATTATATCAAGTCTTTGACAAGCTGTCAGCTCACTCATTTGAGGACACCTCCTTTGCTGGCTTATGAAGTCTGAGTATATGAGCGAGAACTCTTCTCATTTTCTTTCGCTCAACTATCATATCAACAAAGCCGTTTTCAAGCATGAACTCGGCAGACTGGAAATCGTCAGGAAGCTTCTGCTTGATAGTACCCTCTATAACACGTCTGCCTGCAAATCCGATAAGCACCTTTGGCTCTGCGATTATGATATCGCCCAGTGACGCAAAGGAAGCTGTTACTCCGCCCGTGGTAGGGTCGGTCATAACTGCGATATAAAGCAGACCTGCTTGGTTATGTCTAGCCACAGCACCGCTTGTTTTCGCCATTTGCATAAGGGAAACTATACCCTCCTGCATTCTTGCTCCGCCTGAGGCTGTGAATGCGATAACAGGGAGCTTATTTGCGGTGGCGTATTCGATAGCTCGTGTTATCTTTTCGCCCACAACACTGCCCATGGAAGCCATCATATAGTTGGAATCCATAACGATTATAACTATCTTCTCGCCTCTTATGGCAGCCTTTCCTGTGATAACGGCGTCTTTAAGACCGGTCTTTTCTCTCAAAGCCTGCTGTTTTGCTTCATAGTCAGGGAAATCTATAGGATTTTTTGATACCATATCCTTATCAAATTCCTCAAAGCTACCCTTATCTATGGTTATATCAAGACGTTCTTTTGCGGTAAGTCTTGAATGATAGTTACAGTGAGGACAAACCTTGCCGTTTGCCTGAAACTCCTCCATAAAAGTGACGTTTCTGCATCTTGGACACTTGAAAAGCAGACCCTTTGGGATATCGGTCTTTTTCTTGTCATCGTCCGCCTTATCGCCGTTAAATCTTACTTTAACGACAGAAAACAGATCTTCAAGCATTATTCCTTACTCCTCTCATCTGCCAAAATGTCGGTACGGTTAAGAAAACCGTTATCGTAATTGCCCTCTAAAAACTCCGGGCGTCTTATAAGCTTGAGCTGGAAATCAACATTGGTTGCAACACCGTCCACGATAAACTCAGACAGCGCCCATGTCATTTTTGCAATAGCTTCTTCTCTGTTCTTACCGTGAACAATGAGCTTGCCTATCATGGAATCGTAATAAGGCGGTATCTCATAGCCCTGATAAACTGCGGTATCTACTCTTATTCCTGGTCCTCCGGGGATAAAGAGCGACTTTATCCTGCCCGGTGACGGTCTGAAATCAAGAAGCGGATTTTCCGCATTTATACGGCACTCTATTGCATGACCTGTCAGCCTTATATCCTCCTGCTTTATGGACAATCTCTGTCCTGATGCGATAAGGAGCTGTTGCTTTACAAGGTCAACGCCTGTGACAGCCTCTGTGATAGGGTGTTCCACCTGTATACGGGTGTTCATTTCCATGAAATAGAACTCGCCGTTTTTATCCACGAGGAACTCAATAGTGCCTGCATTCCTATAGCCGCAGACCTTAGCGGCTGTACAAGCGGCTTTGCCCATTTTCGCACGAAGCTCCTCATTCATAAAGCTTGCAGGGGAAGGGGCTTCCTCGAGGACTTTCTGATTTCTTCTCTGCATGGAGCAGTCACGCTCGCCCAGATAGATAACGTCGCCGTAATTATCGGCAAGTATCTGTATCTCGATATGCTTAGGGTCTTCTATGAATTTCTCGATATAGATCTCGTCATTGCCGAAGCAGGCAAGAGCTTCCTGCTTTGCGGCGGTCATCTGCGCTTCAAGCTCATCGTCGGAGTGAACGATCCTTATGCCACGTCCTCCGCCGCCTGCTGAAGCCTTTACCATAACAGGGTAGCCAAGATCTCTTGCAAGGGTATGCGCCGCATGGATATTTGAGATAGCGCCGTCTGAACCCATTATAACAGGCACACCTGCTTCTTTCATTGTTTCCTTTGCCTGCGCTTTATCGCCAAGCATTTCAATAGACTCGGCTCTTGGTCCTATGAAAGTTATGCCGCACTTTTCGCACATTCTCGCAAAGGACGGATTTTCAGACAGAAAGCCAAAGCCCGGATGGATAGCGTCTGCACCTGTTATCTCGCAGGCGGAGATTATCGCCCTGACATTAAGATAACTGTCCTTGCTTGGTGCAGGACCTATGCAGACTGCCTCGTCTGCTATCTGAGCGTGGAGAGCGTTTCTGTCGGCGGTGGAATATACCGCAACAGTATGTATGCCAAGCTCTCGGCAGGCTCTTATAATGCGGACAGCGATCTCGCCTCTGTTCGCTATCAATACTTTTTTGAACATATTATGCCTCACTAATTATGACTAGAATAAGAGATACCTTACTTTATCGCAAAAGTTATCTCAGCGGAAACAGCCTTCTTGCCGTTTACAGAAGCAAGTGCCTTTCCAACGCCGATAGGACCCTTGACTTTGATTATCTCCACCTCGATATCCAGCTTATCACCAGGCACTACCTGCTGACGGAACTTACAGTTGTTTATGCCGCCGAACAGACCTATCTTGCCCTTGTTCTCAGGAAGTGAAAGCAGAGCAACTGCGCCTGCCTGCGCACACATCTCTACCATAAGTACACCCGGGGTAACAGGATAATTCGGGAAATGTCCCTTGAACCAAAAGTCCTCAGCCTTTATATACTTTGTAGCCTTTACACGCTTGCCCACTTCAAGCTCGTTTACCTCGTCGATAAGCAGAAAAGGGTCACGGTGAGGGATTATTTCCATGATCTGCTCTTTATTCAAAACAACTGCCATTGTCTTTCCTCCAAATCAGTTTAATCAAGTATCATTATGGTCTGATCGAACTCAACAGCATCGCCGCTGTTTACGCATATCTCTCTTACCACGCCGTCAAATTCGCTCTGTACTTCGCTCATTACCTTCATGGACTCGATAATGAAGATAGTGTCGCCCTTCTTTATCTTGTCGCCAACGCTTACGAACGGCTTTGAATCAGGTGACGGAGCGGCATAGAATGTTCCCACGATAGGGGCTTTAACTGCCTTGCCGCCTGTTACCGGCGCTGATGTTGCCGACGCTTCCGGTGCTGTCTGGGTAGCAGGTAAAGCTGTGCCTACAGCCATTGGCATAGGCATTCCCATTGGTGCAGGAGGAGGGCATTTTTTGCCCTTTACTGTTATCACCTTGTCGCCGTCAGCTATTGTTATCTCACCGAGGTCTTTATTCTTCACGATATCGGCAAGTTTCTCTATTGTTTCAAGGTCAAACTGACCATAAATTTTTTCGCTCATATCAGTTTCTCCTTATCAGTCGCACTTCTTGATACAGATAGTAGCGTTATGTCCGCCAAAGCCCAGAGAGTTTGAAAGTGCTGCATAGACAGGCATTTCTCTGTTGCCCTCAACGCAGTAGTCAAGGTCGCACTCAGGGTCAGGAGTGGTGTAGTTTATTGTCTTATGAACAAAGTCGTTCTGTACAGAAAGTGCAGTAACGATAGCTTCCATGCCGCCTGCCGCACCAAGAAGGTGACCTGTCATAGACTTTGTGGAGTTTATGACCGTCTTTCTTGCGGCTTCTTCGCCAAGAGCAAGCTTGATAGCTGTTGTTTCATACTTATCGTTAAGACCTGTTGATGTGCCGTGAGCGTTGATGTAGTTCACCTGCTCAGGCTTCAGACCTGCTTCTTCATAGGCATACTTCATTGCATGGGCGGCAGCCTCACCTGTTGGTGATGGGCTTGTCATGTGATAAGCGTCGCCTGTTGCGCCATAGCCTGCTATTTCAGCTATGATATTTGCACCTCTTGCTTTAGCGTGCTCATACTCCTCAAGGCAAAGTATGCCTGCACCCTCGCCAAGGACAAAGCCCTGTCTGTTCAGGTCGAATGGAGTTGAAGCCTTGTCAAGCTCTGTTGCCTTTGAGAGAGCCTTCATATTGTTGAAGCCGCTGAGTGCAAAATGAGAGATACAAGCCTCTGAGCCGCCGCAAAGGCAAACGTCAAGGTAGCCGTCCTTTATTTTTCTGAAAGCTTCGCCGATAGCGTGAGTACCTGAAGCGCAAGCTGTGGTGGTACAGAAATTATCGCCCTTAAAGCCTGTATGCATTGCAACAGTACCAGCCGCCATATTGCCTATCATCATAGGGATAAAGAAAACTGATACCTTATCAGGCTTTTCGTTGAACTTTGTTACTTCCTTTTCGGTCATGTTAAGACCGCCGATACCAACACCGATTATAACGCCAGCCTTAAATGGATCAACGTCCTTGAAATCAGAGCCGGCCATTTTAAGAGCCTGCTTTGCAGAGCAAACAGCGAACTGAGTAAATCTATCCATTCTCTTTGCTTCTTTTTTATCTATATACTCAGTGCAGTCAAAATCCTTGACAGCGCCGACTATCTTTACAGGAAAATTTTCGGTATCAAACTGGTCAACATAAGATAGGCCGTTCTTGTTAGCCTTGATGTTAGCCCAAAATTCCTCTACGTTCTTGCCAAGAGGGTTTACTGTACCCATACCTGTGATAACAACTCTTCTCATTTAAACACTCCTTAGTATCATTTAAAACATATCAAATCTATAATTCGTAAAAAATCTGCACGGCGTTAAACAATGGTCACCATTAAGCCGAAACGTTGCATAGCGGGGCGCCATAGAAACGGGACGTCGGGGGCGCCGTCCCCTACATTATTGGCTGAAATAAAATCATTCGGTCAACATTATCTCGCTGAGCGGACACAAACTGCCCCATACCGCAATGTACAGCATAAAATGCCCGTCACGGTGAGTGACTACATCATAAGTCCGCCGCTTATTTCTATTACCTGTCCTGTAACGTAGCTTGCGTCCTTGGAAGCAAGGAAGGATACAACGCCTGCTATCTCGTCAACTTCGCCGTAACGCTTCATTGCTATCTGATTTATCATAGCCTGCTTCTGAGCGTCTGTGAGCTTGTCTGTCATAGGGGTCTTGATAAATCCAGGGGCAACGGCGTTGCAGGTGATACCTCTTGAGCCAAGCTCCTTTGCAACTGTCTTTGTCATGCCGACAATAGCCGCCTTTGTTGCGGAATAGTTTATCTGTCCAGGGTTGCCGTAAAGTCCTGCAACTGACGCAAGATTTATTATCTTGCCTGACTTCTGTCGCATCATAACGCTGCCCACAAATTTTGACATATTGAACACGCTCTTCTGGTTTACAGCAACTACCATATCGTACTGCTCCTCGCTCATACGAGCCATAAGACCGTCACGAGTGATTCCTGCGTTGTTTACGAGAACGTCGATAGTGCCGAAACGAGCCTTTACTGCCTTGACTGTTTCCTCTACCTGTGCATAGCTTGAAACGTCGCAGATGAACTTTTCACACTCTACGCCCTCTGCCTTTATCTTATCCATTATATCGTTATCTTCAAACATTGCCTCTGAGATATCGTTGAGAGCAATATTATAGCCGTCCTTTGCAAGTCTGAGTGCTATCGCTGCACCTATTCCTCTTGCAGAACCTGTTATCAATGCTGTTGCCATTTTATTTTCCTCCGTCTTTTACTTGCCGAGAAGCTTTTCTGCTTCTGTGAACATTTCCTCTATCATATCCTTTGCAGGCTCGACCTTCTTTACCATGCCTGCGATCGCTCCGCAGAGGAAAGAACCCTCCTCAAGGTTGCCGTCCTGAACTGCTTTTCTCAGTGAGCCGAGAGTGATCTCCTCAAACTCCTCAGGTGTGATTGTGCCGTTTGCTTCGCCGCTTGCAAGCTTCTTTGAGAACTTTGTCTTAACGTTTCTGCATGGGTGACCTGTATATCTGCCTGTTACGATACTGTCTGTATCCTTTGCCTTTACAACAAGCTCCTTATAAACAGGGTTTATCTGACACTCCTCTGCGGCAAGGAAACGTGTGCCGAGCTGTACGCCCTCTGCGCCAAGCATGAATGAAGCGGCTATTCCTCTGCCGTCTGCTATTCCGCCTGCGGCGATAACAGGTATCTCAACTGCGTCAACTACCTGTGGTACAAGACACATGGTTGTGTTCTCACCGATATGTCCGCCTGACTCTGTTCCCTCTGCAATAACAGCGTCAGCGCCTGCTCTTTCCATTCTCTTTGCAAGAGCAACTGACGGAACGACAGGTATCACCTTTATGCCTGCTTCTTTCCATGCAGCCATATACTTGCCTGGGTTGCCTGCACCTGTTGTTACGACAGGTACGCCCTCGTCTATAACGAGCTGAGCGAGATCGTCGGCATTTGGGCTCATGAGCATGATATTAACACCGAAAGGCTTGCCGTTTACAGCCGCCTTTGTCTGTCTTATCTGATCTCTCAGGTAATCGATAGGTGCAGAGCCGCCTGCGATTATGCCAAGTCCGCCTGCGTTTGAAACTGCGGAAGCGAGAGTATGCTCAGCTATCCAAGCCATACCGCCCTGAAAGATAGGGTATTTTATACCCAAAAGTTCAGTTATTCTTGTCTTTGTAGTAGTCATAGTAGTTCTCCTTATTGTCAAAAGCAAATTTTATGCCATAATACATAATAACAATTTATTATGTACCGAATATAAACTGTATATTGATCATCAATACTCGAAAACAGCCGCACCATAAGTAAGTCCACCGCCGAAGCCTACAAGACAAACCTTGTCGCCTCTTTTTATCCTGCCTTCTGCAACTGCGTCGCAAAATGCGATAGGGATAGATGCGGAAGATGTGTTTCCATAGCGGTCGATATATACCGGGAACTTGTCCATTGAAACGCCAAGATGCTTTGCGGCAGTTTCGATTATTCTTATATTTGCCTGATGCGGCACTATCCAATCAAGGTCATCAGGGGAAATTTCTATCTTTGCACAAGCCTGCTCAACTGCATTTGGAAGTGCCTTTGTGGCAAACTTATAGACCTCTTTGCCGTCCTGCTTGAAGAAATAACCCTTTGTTTCAGGCATATCCATATCAAATTCCTCGCTATTAGTTCTGAAAGCGTTCTCAGACTTCAAAGCACGGGAAGCAAGATACTTTGCACCGTTTCCGTCTGCGCCAAGGAAACTTGAATATGTAGTATCCTCTGCTGTTTCAAGAACGAAAGCGGCTGCGCCGTCACCGAAAAGCACGCAGGAAGAACGGTCGGTATAGTCAACGAATTTTGAAAGCTCCTCAGAGGCTACCAAAAGAACAGTCTTTATTCCGTCGCCGCTCTGAAGGTATCTCTTTGCGGTATCAAAGCCGTAAACAAAGCCTGCACAAGCAGCGTTAAGGTCAAATGCGATACAGCCTATCGCGCCTATCTCTCTCTGAATAAGGCAGGAAAGTGACGGAGTGAAATAATCCCCTGTTACTGTTGTGGCAATAATAAGGTCGATATCCTCTGCCTTTACTCCTGCGTCAGCCATTGCAGCCTTTGCCGCCATTGCTCCAAGATAGTATGTAGGCTCGCCATTTGTGATGTGTCTTTGCTTGATGCCTGTTCTCTGAGTTATCCACTCGTCGCTTGTTTCAACGATCTTTGTGAAATCCTCGTTTGTTGCGACCATTTCAGGCACATATTTGCCTATGCCCTTGATCTTTACGCCTGTTAATTTACTTACCACTGATTTTTCCTCCTGAAAATTCTATATTATATATTGTATATTTCCGCAATTTGTGCTATAATGTTCTTGTTCCTATGGAGCAAGTCAAAATATATTATATCAAAATATAATTAGTTAATTTTTTAACTATATAACACATATCATAACATTATAATTATAAACTGTTTTTTTAGATACGTCAATAACAAATTATGAACAACTCTTGATGAATTTAAACATTTAGAGAATTTTTCACAAGTTTTAGGGCGTTAGTTAATATTATGTGTCTATTTTTGAAAATATCTTGCAAAAATTAAATCATAAAACAATAATCGAGAGCAGATAACTTTCAGAAATTTACAGATATGAGATAAGGCGGCTTTGATATTATCAGGCGGCTATATATAAATATAACCACAAAGGAGTAGAATTTTATGTCAAAAAACATTTTCTTATTTTCAGGTCAGGGCTCACAGTATGTAGGAATGGCTAAGGAGCTTTGCGAAAAGTATGATGCTGCAAATGCGGTTTTCGACACAGCGGAAAAGGTGCTGGGATATGACCTGAGAGCGGTAACATTTGACGGCCCTGACACTGAGCTTAACAAGACAGTGAACTCACAGCCTGCTATAATGGCTTGCTCGCTTGCCGCTTTTGAAGCCGCAAAGGCTGAGGGCATCACATTTGACGGCGTAGCAGGTCACTCACTGGGCGAATATGCTGCTATGGTAGCCGCAGGTGTTGTAACTATGGAGGACGGCTTCAAGCTCATCAAGGCGAGAGCGGCTGCAATGCAGAAAGCCGCAGAGGCTAACAGTGGCTCAATGTATGCTATAATCGGTCTGCCTGCTGAAGAGGTCGAGAAGATATGCGAGGAAACAGAGGGCTATGTTGTTCCTGTAAACTACAACTCAGCCGTTCAGACAGTTATCGCTGGTGATACTGCGGCTTGCGAGGCGGCTGCGGCAAAGTTTGCGGAGATGAAGAAAAAGGCTATAAAGCTCAATGTTGCGTCTGCTTTCCACTCAAAGCTCATGCAGAGTGCGGCTGATGAATTTATCGAAACTGCAAAGACAGTTGAGTTCAAGACTGCAAACGTTGATTTCTACTCAAACGTTCTTGGAACAAAGCTTGAAGACTTTTCTGCTATGCCTGATATGCTTGCAAAGCACATCGTTTCACCCGTTAAGTTCACTTCTGAGCTTGCAGAAATGGAAAAGGCAGGCTATGAGAACTTTATCGAGCTTGGTCCTAACAAGGTGCTTACGGGTCTTGTAAAGAAAACTCTCAAGGGCAAGAACGCTGTGAACATTGAGAACAATGCCACAATGGAAAAGGCGCTTGCTTCTCTGAGCTAAAATATCGAGGGGAGAAAAATGAAAAAGGCTATGAAAAGGGCTTTGCTGTTGGCATTGGCGGTGGCAATGCTTGTTTGTCTGAGTGCCTGTGGAAAATGTGCGTGGGAGATAAAGATAAACGGCAAGGATATACAGATACCATGCACTCTGGACGATATTGGCGAGGAATATGAATACACGCTGGATTATCCTTTTTCGGGAAACTCAAACGGCAAGGGGATATTCTCGGTGGCACTTATGCAGGACGGCAGTATAATAGGCACTGTTAAGGTAGAAGCGGACAGTGTTGACGATATTGACAGGAAGTCGAAGATACGTCAGATAAGTGCGGCGCAAAGCAGTTCCGACAAAAAGGGAATGAGCATTGCAGGGGTGAAATGCGGTGATGACAAGGCGGAAGTCAAAAAAGTTTTCGGCGAGCCTGACAGTCCTGACGCAGACGCATGGAAATACAAGAAAAGGGGCTTTTTGGCGACTCTCTTTTTTGATGATGACGGCAAGGTGACAATGCTGAGCATATCAGACATTGATGATGAAGATACCTGATAAAAGGCGGTGTATAAAATGAAACGCAATGACTACATATCATGGGACGAATATTTTATGGGCATTTCACTGCTATCTGCACAGAGGAGCAAGGATTCTCACACGCAGGTAGGGGCGTGCATAGTTTCTCAGGACAACAAGATATTGTCAGTAGGCTACAACGGTATGCCTACCGGGTGTTCTGATGACGAGATGCCATGGGACAGAAACGGAGAGTTTCTTGACACGAAATATCCATTTGTGTGTCATGCCGAGTTAAACGCCATTCTCAACCATGCGGCAGGAAGCTTGCAGAATGCCAAGATATATGTTTCACTTTTTCCATGCAACGAATGTGCAAAGGCTATCATTCAAAGCGGCATAAAGGAAGTCGTTTACTGGGAGGACAAATACGCTGACACTGACGGAGTTAAGGCTTCTAAGAAAATGTTTGAGCTGACGGGGGTAAAGATACGCAGGTATATACCTACTAACCGTGAGATAACTATAAGGCTGTAAAAGGCAATTATCCTGCCGAAACAGTTTCAGGCGACAATGCGGGCGAACACTGTTCGCCCCTACTGTACATTGTGCGGTTATTAAGGTTTGTGCAATAAATTGCAAGTTGCCCCTACGGATATACATTATTATTAATATGCGGAAATTTTTATAAAGAAGGAATGTAAAATGTCAAGAAAATACGCTATACTTGGAGAAACGCTTAAACACACTATGTCGCCGCCTATTCACGCCAGGCTTTTTGAGCTGAAAAACCGTGAATACGAATACGAGATACTGGAGGTAAAGCCTGAGGAACTTAAAGACAAGGCGGAGTATCTTAATTCTCTTAACGGCTACAACATCACTATTCCCCACAAGATAGGCATTATCGACTACACTGACGAGCTTGACAAGTCGGCAAAGCGTTACCACTCTGTAAACTGCGTTGACAACAAAAACGGCAGGCACGTTGGTTACAACACTGACTGCGACGGCTTTCTCAGAACTGTTCGTGCAATGAACATCGACTTCACAGGAAAGATACTGCTTATAGGCTGCGGCGGAGTAGGCAGAATGATGGCAATTGAGGCGGCTCTTGCCGGGGCTGACCTTTACATTGCGGTGCTAGAGAGCGATATGCCTTTGGCTAAGCAGGTAGAGAAAGAGATAAAAGCTATGAAGTCTGACGCTAGGATAACTATTGTTCTAAACACTGAGATACCGACCGACGTTCACTACGAGCTGCTTATGAACGCTTGCCCTGTGGGAATGTATCCTAAGACAAACGCCTGCCCTGTTCCTGATGAAGTTATAAAGGCGAGCGGCGCGGTATTTGACGTTATATACAATCCTCGTGAGACTTTGCTCATGCAGAAAGCCAAGGCTATGGGCAAGAACGCTGTCGGAGGCATGGCAATGCTTGTTTGGCAGGCGGTTTCCGCTCACGAGATATGGGACGGTGACGAATACACAGACGAGGAAGTTCAGTCTATCATAGACGAAATGGAGATCGCTGTGGAGAAGGATTTTAAGTAAAATACATTATAATAAGGATAGTAAATATGAGACCAATTTTTTTGTGCGGCTTTATGGGCTGCGGAAAATCTACTGTGGGAAAGATCTTGGCGAAAAAAATGGGCTGTCAGTGCGTTGACCTTGACAAGTATATCGAAGATACGGCAGGAATGAGCATACCTGAAATATTCGACAAATACGGCGAGGAGCATTTCAGGAAGCTTGAAACCGAGGCTCTTGCAGCATTTGCTGACATTGGCGGCGTTGTTGCAACAGGCGGCGGAGCATTGCTTTCGGAGGAGAACGGCAAGGTGGCTAAAAGATCGGGCATGGTGGTCTTTATCGACACATATTTCAACACCTGCTACGGACGCATAAAAAACGACCCTAACAGACCTATCGCTTACAACTCCACCAGAGAACAGCTTTCAGAGCGGTTTAACTATCGAAGGCCTTTATATCTTGCCCACTCACACTATGTCATAAGCGGTGGTTATCCGCCTATCGTCATCGCTTCTAAGATACAAAAGCTTTACAAGAGATTTGATTTCGGGCAGGGCTGATTTAGCTCTTCCCTGCAGGCTCGACCTTCATGCCCACTGTTTTCGGGCTTATCGCAAACCATGCGAGCCTTAAGCTTATGCCCGTTTATCTTGCATTTTTCTTCATACTTCTGCTTGTGATGATGTCAAAAACGGAAAAGCTTTGTCATAATAAATAGTACGGTTTGTGCAAACAGTACCAAATTATTTGTATCTTGGATAATCAAAAATAGCTATTTATAACGAATAATCCAAAAAGTCTGCAAGCACTGATAAAAAATGTTGAAAATCCTCCCGATATGTTGTATACTTATGGTATGAAAACGTTATATTAAACTGCCATATGACAGAAGGGAGCTGCAAATGGACATACAGAAAACCGTGCTTGTCGTTGACGACAGCACAACGAACCGATCTATACTTTGCGACATACTACATTCTGACTATACTGTGATCCAGGCAGAAAATGGCATACAGGCTCTTACAATGCTAAAAAAACAGGATAAAAAAGTTGACGCTATAATACTGGATATCATAATGCCCGAAATGGACGGATATGAGTTCATGGATAAAATAAAGCATGATAAAACCTTATCTCAGATACCTGTTATTATTCTAACAGAAAAATCAGACAGAGACACTGAAAAGAAGGTGCTTGAAAGCGGTGCGTGGGACTTTGTTCCAAAGCCTTATGACGCTGATATTATAAAGCTAAGGCTCAAAAACGTTATCGCAAGAAGTCAGGTATCGCTGCTCAAAGAGCTTAATAACGTTATGAACTACGACCCTCTTACGGAGATATATTCAAAGAATAAATTTTTCAGTGCGTCAAAGGCACTTCTTAAGGCTAATCCTGACAAGCAGTTCGCTTTTCTAAGACTAGATATCGACCGTTTCAAGCTTATAAATTCATTTTTCGGCACTGCGTATGGAGACAGACTGCTAAAGCATGTTGCAAAACGTATAAGAGATTTTGCAAAAACAACGGAATGCTGTACCTTCGGTAGGATAGACGCTGACGTTTTCGGTATCTTCACCCCTTATCAGGGCAAGAAAGAAACAGTAAAGCAGATAGAGCAGGCTGTTGAAAACATGAAAAAACTGTCCGCAAGCTATAACATCATGATCGTTTACGGCGTTTATGTGGTGACTGACAGAAGCCTGCCAATATCCTTCATGTGCGACCGTGCCGCTCTTGCCGCTAAAACTGTAAAAGGGCATTATATGAAAAGCTATGCTTTTTATGATGACAAAATGCGGCTTTCTATCGAAAATGAGCAGAATATAATAAATGAAATGAGCGACGCTCTTGAAAACCACGAGTTTGTGCCTTACTATCAGCCTAAGTATGATGTAAAGACAAACAAACCTGTGGGGGCGGAGGCTCTTGCAAGGTGGATACACCCTACCAAGGGATTTATCTCACCGGGGGTGTTTATCCCTATATTTGAGAAAAACGGCTTTATCTCAAAGCTTGATTTCTACATATGGGAATGCGTATGCAAACAGCTCAAGGAATGGAAAGGCAAGGGAGTTCCGCTTTTTCCCGTATCTGTAAACGTTTCACGGGTCAATCTTTATAACCCTAATCTATCGAAGATCATCATAGAGCTTACCAGAAAGTATGGCATTGAACCGAAATATTTCAATATAGAGATAACGGAAAGCGTTTATACTGACGACAATATAATGATAGATGATATCACTAGCCAGCTCAGAAATAATGGCTTTACTGTCCTCATGGACGATTTTGGCAGCGGATATTCTTCCCTGAACGTACTCAAAGACGTTCAGGTGGACGTGCTAAAAATGGACATGATGTTCATGTTCAAGGCAAAGTATGACGGCCGTGCAGAAACTATAATTTCTTCTGTTATCAGAATGGCCAAATGGCTCAATATCCCTGTTATAGCAGAAGGCGTTGACAGAGCGGAGCAGGTAGACTTTCTTAAAAGCGTGGGCTGTGACTACATTCAGGGCTTCTATTTTTCAAAGCCTTTGCCTGCGGCAGAGTATGAAAAGCTTATCTCAGATCAGGAGGAACAGCCTGTGCCTGAGAACGGGACGTCAGTAAACGACCTGCTGTGGGGCAAGGGCGGAGGATTGCTGGCATATATCGACAGCATCGACCAGCCTGCTACGATATATGAATGTTTTCCGGACGGCACAGTGGTAATGGTATGTTCAAACAAGGCGTTTTTACAAAAATACGGCTATGACAGCAGTGTGTACGGCAAACTCAATGTTATGAACTGCATTGACAGCGAATGCAAAGAGAAATTCAAAAGCTCTGTAAACAAAGCAATAGAGAGCAAGGACAGAGCAGAATGTGTTCTCAGTATGCACGAGATAAACGGCAGGAAGCACTGGTTCAAGACGCATTTACGATTTGTCAGCGAAATGGGTGTAAGCTCTGTGCTTATAGCGTATTTCACGGACGTGACCGACATGGTGTTGACGGATAAACGCATAAACGAATATAAGAACTATATCCAAAATGAAATAGACCGAAAGCACAAGATCCTTATCGTCAGCAACAACAGCGACGCACGCTGTCAGCTCGAAGAGATACTTTCTCAGGAAAATACCGTTTTCACTGCAGAAACCATTCAGGCAGGAAAAAAGCTTCTTCTTAACGAGGATATCGACCTTATTTATTTTGACATACAGCTTATTTCCAAGGACGATGAATTTCCTCTTGACATTGATGAAAGAAGACTTCCCGTTATTGCTATAACCCAAGCTCATGGCGTGCTTAAAGGCATGACAAAATTGAAGAACAGAGTTTCAGACTTTGTTATGAAGCCGTATATAGATGAGCTGGTACGCCTGAGAACGACCAATCTTATAAAGATCAATATTTCAGGCAGTGCAAACGAAAAATATTTCAGCCGAACTAAATGATTTGAAAAGTCCTCTGAGATAAACGGAGGACTTTTTTCTCTTGTTAAGCAGTCAGCTTTATTGACAAAATATACACTATCTGATATTATATAGGTATGAATGCTGAAAGCGAGGGAGAAAAAATGTATCTTGACAAGTGGCGTGTGGCAATAAGAAATTTGAAAAATTCACTTTTTTCATATCCAAACACGGCTCAAAGCTGTTTCCCTGACCCTATCACAGACGACACAGTGTTTTACTGCGTTCAAGGTCTTGTATATGGCAGTCAAAAGTTCCCTGACGGAAAATTCATACGCAGTTCTCCTGTGACCTCGGTATACTCCGAGGACGGAAAGCTTTTTGCCAAAACAATAAACAACGTTTATGAGCTTAAAACGCCAAGCGATTATTTTGACTGCGATATCGCTGAAAATGCCGCACAAAAAACAGGAAGCAATGAACTTGCTGAAACAGCTAAAATGCAGAGAGAAAAGCTCACGGCACAGCTTGATAAATTTTTCACGATCTGCCAGAGGCTTTGCGATAATGAACAGGCTGACGTTGCAAATGAGTTACCTGAAGATACTCTTGTTATATGCTATTACGGCACTGACCCACATGGGAACAAGATGTTCTACAAAAAGGAAGATATGGTAGTGCCTGTTTTTGCATATGTGACCGTTGGGCTGGTCATTGATTCTGTGGGGCTTGCGGAAAGCGAGGAAAAGCTGGATTTATGGGATACGCTGGGGAGATATTATATTGACAGCGAGCTTATGGAGTTTTATGACTGTGACACGAAAAACCTTATTTTCTGCAATTTGACGAACTCTCCTATATATGTCACAATTTACGAAAGCTCCGCTGCTATGCTCTGTATGCCGAACACGGCTAAGATAGCTTCAAGAAAAGTAAAAGAAAAATAAAACTTTTATCCGTCTGAGATCTCAGGCGGTTTTTTTTATTGCACAATATAGAAAAAAACGTGAAAATTAATAGAATGTTAAACTTTTAACGTGCCATAGCAATTGAATAATCGTCGAAAGTGTAGTATAATTTTCTTATATAGTTGCTTTTTGATGTAAAATAATATATTTAACTATTTTTTGTATCGTGAGGAAAAGATCATGGAAATTTTAAAACAGCGTATTCTTAAGGACGGAGTAGTAAAGGAAGGAAACGTTCTCAAAGTCGATAAATTCCTTAACCACCAAATGGACGTCAAGCTTTTCAACGATATCGGTGAGGAGTTTGCAAAGAGATTTGCAGGAACAGGCGTAAACAAGATACTCACTATCGAGTCATCCGGTATCGGCATTGCCTGCATTGCGGCACAGCATTTTAACAACTGCCCTGTTATTTTCGCAAAGAAAACTCTCAGCAAAAATCTTGACGGCGAAATGTTCGTTACTCAGGTAAAGTCCTACACAAAGGGCGTTACATATGACGTAATGGTATCTGAAAAATATCTCGGCAAGGGCGACAAGGTGCTTATTATAGACGATTTTCTTGCTAACGGCTGTGCTCTTATGGGGCTTATAGATATCGTAAAGCAGTCCGGGGCTGAGCTTGCAGGAGCAGGTATCGTTATCGAAAAGGGCTTCCAGGTTGGCGGAAAGACTATCCGTGACATGGGCGTAAAGCTCGAATCTCTTGCTATCGTTGACTCTATGGACAACGGCACTATCACTTTCAGGGACTAACGCACAAGGCGTTACCAATAAATATTTTATGGAGGAAGATCAAACATGAAGGTAAGACGTATTCTTGCGCTCGTTCTTTCTGCGGCCCTTGCTGTAACAGCTCTTACAGCTTGTACATCTGCTAAGGACGAAGCATCACAGAAGTCGGCTGACAATCAGACGGCAACTCTCAGCTATGACACTGTAAAGATCGGTGTTATACACATCGGCAACCCTGCCGACGGTTCAGGCTACACATATGCTCACGATCAGGGTATCGTTGGTATGCAGAAGGAACTTGGACTTAAAGACGATCAGATCGTTAGGAAAAACAACGTATCAGACAGCGACCCTGCTGCTACAGAAACAGCTATCCGTGAGTGCATCGAGGAAGGCTGCAACATCATCTTCGGCACAAGCTGGGGCTATATGGACAAAATGGAGTCCCTTGCAGAAGAATATCCTGACGTTTATTTCTGCCACGGCACAGGCTACAAGAACAACGGCAAGAACCTTAACAACTATTTCGGAAGAATTTATCAGGCAAGATATCTCACCGGTATCGTTGCAGGTATGAAGACAGAGTCAAATCTTATCGGTTACGTTTCCGCTATGGGCAGCGAGAACTCTGAGTGCACAGGCGGTATCGACGCTTTCGCAATGGGCGTTTATTCTGTAAATCCTGACGCTAAGGTTTATGTAAAGGTAACAAACAGCTGGTATTCACCAACAGAGGAAACAAACGCTGCAAAGGCTCTTCTTTCTGAGGGCTGCGACGTTATCGCTCAGCACTGCGACACACCTAACCCACAGCTCGAAGCTGAAAGCGCAGGCAAGTGGGGCGTAGGCTACAACACAGATATGTCTAAGGACGCTCCAAAGGCTACACTTACTTCAACTCTTTGGAACTGGTCTGCATACTACACATATCAGGTAAAGCAGATCGTAGATGGCAACTGGAAGTGTGAGAACTACTACGGCGGCATGGCTGACGGTCTTGTAGACATCGCTCCTCTGAACAAGGATCTCTGCACAGAGGATATGCAGAAGGCTGTTGACGAGGCTAAGGCTAAGCTTGAGGACGGTTCATTCAACGTATTTGACGGCGTTATCGAAACAAACGACGGCAAAACAGTTGGCGAAGAGGGCAAAACTCTTGACGACGCTACTATCACAGGCGGAATCAACTGGTACTTCAAGAACGTTGAGGTCAAGTAATAAGGCTTAACAGCTTAACAAAACATTTATACGGGCGGTGCAGGTTGCCGCCTGTTTTGTTAATGATATGAGCATACGGCAGCAGGTAATTCTGCTGTCGGTTTCTGATGACATTAGCAAATCTAAGGAAGTTCATAAAAAGGAGCTGAAAGTATGAGTGAAGAAAGATCTGCTGAGATCGCTGTAAAATGCAGCGGTATAACAAAAGTTTTCGGCAGCGTGGTTGCAAACGACGGCATTGATCTTGAAGTAAAATACGGTGAGATACTTGCACTGCTGGGCGAAAACGGATCAGGAAAGACCACGTTGATGAATATGCTTTCGGGTATCTATCACCCTGACAAGGGCAATATCTACATTGCCGGCAAGCCTGAGGCGATAAATTCACCTATGGATTCTATCGAACTTGGCATAGGCATGATACATCAGCACTTCAAGCTTGTGGAGGTGTTCTCCGCCGCAGACAACATTGTGGCAGGCACAAAGGGCAAGCTTAAGAGCAAGGGCGCTGTAAGAGATGAGATAAAAAAGATATCTGAACAGCTTGGTCTTGAAGTTGACCCTGACAAAAAGGTATACAATATGTCCGTCAGTGAAAAGCAGACAGTTGAGATACTGAAAGTGCTTTACAGGGGTGCTAAAATACTTATTCTTGACGAGCCTACGGCGGTTCTTACTCCGCAGGAAACTGAAAAGCTTTTCAATATCCTGAGAAAAATGAAAGCTCAGGGCTGTGCTATCATTATCATCACCCACAAGCTGGGCGAGGTAATGGATATATCTGACAGAGTGACCATACTGCGAAAGGGCAAGAGCGTTGAAACTGTAAACACTGCCGAGAGCAGTGAAAAACAGCTCACTGAGCTTATGGTGGGCAAGGCGGTGGAGCTTTCAATAGAAAGACCTGAACCTGTGAACGTAAAGCCGATACTTAACGTAGTCGATCTGACGGTAAAGAACTCTGAGGGAAGCATTGCTCTCGATGACGTAAGCTTTGTTATAAACAGGGGCGAGATACTTGGTGTGGCAGGCATTGCAGGAAGCGGTCAGAAAGAGCTTTGCGAGACTATCGCAGGGCTTCAGAAGATAGAAAAGGGCGCAGTGCTTTACAACAAGGAGAACATCATAGGCAAGACACCTAAGGAGATAATAAATCTCGGCATAAGCATGAGCTTTATCCCTGAGGACAGACTTGGAATGGGTCTTATCGCTTCGGTGGGTATGACGGACAATATGCTTCTTAAAACATACAAGCAGGGCAAGCTTTGCTTTGTGGACAGAAAGCCTGCTAAGGCGCTTTCAAAGGAGCTTATAGAAAAGCTTGAAATAAAAACTCCGTCCACGGAGCTTCCTGTAAGAATGCTTTCAGGTGGAAACGTTCAGAAGGTCCTGCTTGGACGAGAGATACACAGTGAGCCTGACCTGCTCATAACCGCATATCCTGTTCGTGGACTTGACATCAACTCATCATATCTTATATACTCGCTTCTTAACGAGCAGAAGAAAAAGAACACGGCTGTGCTTTTCATAGGCGAGGATCTTGACGTTCTTCTGGAGCTTTGCGACAGGATAATGGTGCTTTGTCACGGCAAGATAACAGGTATTTGTGACGCCCAAAAGGTCACAAAGGAACAGGTAGGCATGATGATGACAGGCTCGACAATGGAGGAGGTGCTGGGCATTGGCTGATATTATAAAAAAAGAGCCTCTTATAAGAATAGCCAAGCGTGCTGAACGCTCAAACAAGCAAAAGCTTATCATAAGGCTTCTGTCGGTGCTTCTGGCTATTTGTGCAGGCGGAATATTCATTCTTATTCTTGGCAAAGATCCGTTTTCATACTATGCGAAAATGGTAAAGGGTGCTTTTATCGGCAAGAACGCCGCAAGCCCTTTTATGCCGTTCAAAGAGACCATAAAGATAATGATACCGCTTCTAATATCTTCTCTTGGCATCACGCTTGCGTTTAAGATGAAGTTTTGGAATATCGGTGCAGAGGGTCAGATAATAATGGGCGGAGTTTTCGCTTCATACTTTGCACTGTATCATTACGATATGCCTCACTATCTGCTTTTCATTGTAATGTTTATTGCGGCGATGATAGGCGGAGGACTGTATGGCATTATCCCTGCATTTTTCAAGGCAAAATTCGACACAAACGAAACTTTGCTCACCCTTATGCTCAACTATATCGCACTTTACGTTATAGATTGGCTCACAAAGGGCGCATGGCAGGATCCTGAGTCAAAGGGATATCCTAAGATAGCAAGATTTGACCTTAACGCTTGGCTTGATTCGCTAGGCGGAGTACAGATAGGCTGGTTGATAGGTCTGGTGCTTGTGGTATTGGTATTCATCTATCTTAAATACACAAAGCAGGGCTACGAGATAACTGTAGTATCAGACAGCCATGCAACTGCAAGATATGCAGGCATGAGCCCTAGCAAGATAATGATAAGAACTATGTTTTTGAGCGGCGCTATCTGCGGTATCGCAGGAATGGTGCAGGCTTGCGGAACAGAACACACACTTTCCACATCTGTTGCAGGCGGAGTAGGCTTCACGGCTATCATAGTTGCATGGCTTGCAAACCTCAATCCGTTCGGCATACTTGTGGTGTCGTTCCTATTTGCAGTTTTGGAGAAGGGCAGCACGGTAGTATCGTCTGAATTTGTGCTTTCACCTTACTGCTCGAACGTTTTGCAGGGAATAATCCTGTTCTTCGTGCTTGGCTGTGAGTTCTTCATCAGATACAGATTTGTAACAAGAGGAGGCAGGAAAAATGACTAGACTTATTTCATTTCTTGCCCATGCGGTATATATGGGTACTCCTCTGCTTTTCGGCACAGTAGGAGAGATACAAAACGAAAAGGCGGGACACCTTAACCTTGGCGTTGAGGGAACAATGGCAATGGGCGCTTGCGCAGGCTTTATGGTAGCATACAAGACAGGCAGTCTATGGCTTTCCATACTTGCGGCATTTCTTATGGGTGCGCTTGTTTCGCTTATCTATGCTTTTCTTACCATAACAATGATGGCAAACCAAAACGTAACAGGTCTTACACTGACTATATTCGGCACAGGACTTTCAAACTTCATAGGCGAACAGATGATATCCGCTTCACCTACAGGCAACCTCAAACTGCCTGACGGAGTGATGAGCAGTCTGAAAAACATTGACATACCGCTTCTCAGCAAGATACCTGTTCTTGGAGAGGTACTTTTCTCACAGAACATTTTCACATATCTGAGCATTGTTATCGCTGTGATAATGTTTATCTATCTGAAAAAGACAAAGGTGGGTCTTAACCTTAGAACTATCGGAGAGAATCCTGCCGTTGCGGACGCTGTGGGAATAAGCGTTGTGAAATATAAATACATAAACGTTCTTATCGGCGGAGGAATATGCGGAATAGGCGGAGCATTCTGTTCAATGGTAATAAACGGCGGTGTTTGGATGGCAAACAGCGTGAACGGTCTTGGCTGGATAGCTGTAGCGCTTGTTATCTTCGCTGTATGGAATCCTGCAAGGGCTATTTACGGAGCGTATATTTTCGGTGCATTCATGGTACTGAAATACTACTTCCCGAAAAACCTCGGCTTCACTGTTCCTGAGTCATTCTTTGATATGCTCCCATATCTTGTAACGGCTCTTGTTCTTATCATCACTTCAGTGAAAAAATCAAGAGAACGTTCACAGCCACAATCCTGCGGTATAAATTATTTCCGTGAAGAGAGATAGGATATTGAAGCTTGGCATTGTTTTCAAAGTGTAAAATAATTCTCAAGCCCTGAGAAAGCGGGCTGTCGAGGGCGCCAGCCCCTACAATATATTACAGATAATACCTAAAGCAACATATTTAAAAGCTCTGCGTTTTGCAGGGCTTTTTTTTGCCCTAGTGACAAAATGCAGAAGATGTGATATAATCAGATAAAAGAGGGGTGAGAAAATGCTCAATATATACGAAAAATGCCCACAGCCTAGTTTTTTCACCTGCGGCTGTCTTGAAAATGATGGTGGTTTTCTGCACATCAGGAGAACGCTTAACTGTGATGTGCTTATTTTTGTGACAGAGGGGACGCTTTTTATTACAATGAACGACACCGATCTTGCCGTGCGTCCGGGAGAATATGTCCTACTGCCCTCCGGCACAGAACATTGGGGCACAAAGCCATGCGCAGGCAGGCTTTCATATATGTGGGTACACTTCTCTGCTCCGAAAACCCGTGGAGAAAGCTGTCCTGAGAGCGGCTTTGCATACCTTATCCCTGAGCATTTCACCGCCGCAGACCCTGGACGTGTGAGCATCATTTTCAGACAGCTTCTTGACTATCAGCGACAGGAAAGGCTTTACACTGAAATGCTCCCTGTCTGCACACTTTCAATGCTTCTTATGGAGATAACACAGCAATATCTTGCCGCTGGGAATGAACATGAGATATCCCCGAAGATATACAACATCTGCCAATGGATAAGATCGAACTGTCAGAAAAAGCTCACGGCAGAGATGATAGCACGGCATTTTCACTACAACGCTGAATATCTTTCCCTTATCTTCAAGAAGGAAACAGGCTGTACGCTTATAAAATATCTAAGCCGCACTAGGATAGACATTGCCAAAAGGCTTCTTGAAACGGAGGGCATAAGTATAAAGGAAACCGCCTATTCAAGCGGTTTTTCTGACGAAAAATACTTTATGAGGACTTTTCGCAAGCTTGAGGGCATGACGCCTATGCAATATCGTGAGGCATTTAGGAAAAGGAATATAAACAGTAAATAAAAGAAGCGATACCACACGGCTTTTTGTGCGGTATCGCCTTTATTTTATATTAACTAAAGGTTGATAAAACAAGTGAGCGGACACTGGTTGCACCTACAGGAGGTTTGATAAAAACTTACTTCTTCTCAGAGAAATAAACTGTGTATTCCTCGTCCATAACGTCGTAAAGTGGCTTGAATGTGATGTTATATTCCTGTCCCTTTGTGATATACTCGTTCTGCTTCCATGGGAATGTGCTGTAGGTGTGTTCTATCTGTGGCTCGAAAATATCGGCAGGCTTTGAGTAGTCACCGTGTAGACCGCAGTCACAGCCTGTTATGCCTGCAAGAACTATCGGCCCGTCAACTGCTGCCGCAAGGTATGGCATATCTTCAAGACGCTCCATTTTTATTTCTGACGGGAAGAAAAGACCAACTGTGTCGTTCTGCCACTCCCCTGCCAGCTTTATATAGCCGTTTGCGATCTCAGCCTTTACTGCATTGCCGTTCACTGTCACTTCAGGCTCACCGCTTACCCATTCAGGCAGGCGAAGCTTCAGAACAAAAGCTGTCTTTTCTTCACAGCTTACTGTAAACTTCATTGACCAGCGTGACATTGTGAAGTCAGAATGTTCGTCAAAGAAAGTCTGGCTGTTGTAGTTTTTCATATCAGTTGTCTGCTCAATATGAACAGGCTTGTCTGATACTGTGATATCAGCCTTTGAAGGTATATACTGGCTGACAATAACGCCCTCACTGTCTGTAAAATAGACAAGGTCAGGATAAAGAGTCTGAGCCTGCACCATTGTTCCGTGACAGCACCAGAAATCGTGGGTCTTGCTGCCCCATTTTTTCTTTGAGCCGTGTTTAAGAGGCAGGAAATATGTTGGCATACCGGTAGAAGCGTTCTGCTGTGCAAGGAAGCCGTTATAAAGGCAACGCTCGATATAATCTGCATACTTTGTGTCACCTGTCCACTTGAAGAGGTAGTCGGCAGTTCTTACGAGGTTGTATACAGTGCAAAACTCCTGATCTGACGCACCAAGGAAATGACCCTGCTGATGAGGCGGCACCCAGAACTCACCTGAGTTTGCGCCGCTTGTGGCGTATGTTCCACGGTCTGTGACAGCGCACTTGAAAAATCTCTCTGTGCGCATTTTCCACTTTTCATCCCCTGTTATCTCATACATTCTTGCCGCACCGTGAGAAAGCGGAATACCTGCGTTTGCATGGTCATTTGTGAGAGCGTCGCCGCCCTTATCAAGAGTATCAAAAACGCAGTTTCCGCTGTAGCGTTCTGCAAGCTTCATATACTTTTCGTCTTTTGTTATGCCGTAAAGGTCAGCCCAGACTTCGAGCATACCGCCCTGCTCGCCCTTAAAGATGGCGTCGGGTGAACGTTTCAGCATCTCGTCTGTCCAATGAACATACCAATCTGCAAGCTTGCCCACAACGTCAAGAGCCTGCTCATTGCCTGTGTATTTATACACGTCAGTAAGACCCATGACAGTTTTGTGCATTACATACTGAGGCGACCACACATACTGACCTCTTGCCATCAAATCGAAATACTTTTCAGGGATAGAGCCTATCCACTCGCCGCCATTGAGCTGCTGACAGCGTGCAAGCTCGCTTATTATCTTATCAAGCTTTGCTTTAAGCTCAATATCCTCATTTGAAGCGCAATAAGCTGCCGCCGCAGACAGCCAATGACCGAGAAAATGACCTCTCAACTGGCAGGTAGGAGCTTCCCAGCCCCAGTGGAGCTTTGCTCCTTCAGGATCGTTCGCCACCTGAAGCCCCGGCATTACAACGCCTGCTTCCAGGTAGAAATTCTGCAAAAGGCAAGTGGAGTCAAGCTCAAAAAGATAGTTTCTGTTAAGGTCGGCTCTTTCACGAAAAAGTCCTGAAAGAAGCGACACATTATGTCTGTTCACTTTATCAAGCATAGAAGATACCTCCGAAATTTTATTTTTTCTATACTTGATTATAACAGCAAACCGCATATCTTTCAAGTGGACAAAACCCGAGATTTTATGGACAAAGCTTAGGTGTTCATAGCCCAATTACGATACAAAAAAAGCGGGCGACCACAGGTCGCCCATACGCATTGCTTTGTTATGTTATGATAAACTGTTTTTACTTCGCCTTTGCCGAAGCCACAAAAGATTTGAGCTCCTCCTCAGGCATATAGCCGACAGTTGAAGCAACTACCTTACCATGTTTCACAACAAAAAGGGCAGGTATGCTCGAGATACCAAAAGCGGCTGCAAGCTCGTTTTCCTCGTCAACGTTGACCTTTCCCACCTTTACAGAACTGTCCTCCTCAGAATACTTATCCACCAGCGGTGAAAGCATTTTGCACGGACCGCACCATGCTGCCCAGAAGTCAAGCAGGACAGGCTTTTCCGAGTGCATTACTTCGTTTTCAAAATTATCCTTTGTTATGACCTTTACAGACATTTTTCACAGCTCCTTTTCTAGTCTTTGCTTTTGTAATAGAGCATACAATGGCAGAAGCCCTCAAAATTCGGGTCGGCTATCTGCTCACGGAACTCTTTGCACATACACTTGTTTTCCTCTGTGCGCTGTATCCTGCACGGACAATAGCCACCTGTGCGTTTAAGCCCCTCTTTTATGCTCTTTACCATTTCTTTATCATCATTAAGACGTACCATTACTACCTATCCTTTGCATTTATTCGCAGATTATTCCTTGACAAATGCCTTTACTATCTCGCCGATATACTGATAGTGATAATCCTTGTCTGAATACCATTTCTCATCGTTTTCAGTATCAACAAAGCACTCTGGCTTCATCTCCTGAACATAAGCCTTTTTGCACACAAGCACCATATCAGCTTCCGCAAAAGCTGTTACCTCCACGCCGTTTTCAGACACGAACACAGGGGTCAGACCTGTTTCCTTTGCCTTGTCGCAGTCACGTCCACTATGTGAACCACAGAATGAAAGTGCCTTTTTATACTCCTCTTTGAAAAAGCTTATGGTGAAATATTCTGCCTTGTCGATAAATTCCTTTGTATATCTCTGTGGTCTTATAACTGTGGTGAAGGTGTTCTTTCCCCACATAACGCCTGCAAAGCCCCATGAAGCTGTCATTGTGTTCCAGCCACTCTCGTCGCCTGCTGTTACAAGAAACCACTCCTTGCCTATCTTTTTGTATGGATTGAAGTCAAGGGTATCAAGCTTATCTGCCACTACCTCTTTGAAACCGTTGAAACTGCTCATTTTCATTACCGCCTTTCAGTATTATGTCAGACTTATCATACTTATTGTACACCAATATCGTATAGAAAACGTCTGAGTATATTATATATCATTTCTTATGAAATTGCAACCCCTTGAAAGCCCTGAAATATTGTACAAAAATCGTTAAACAGGGCTTTTTTGTGTTGCTTTTTTTGAAGAATAGTGATATAATTGAATTAAGTATTTGTAAAGCTGTTTTTGTGTTTTTGGTTTAGCTGTTTTATTTTATGCCGTTACAATACTTGATATGTATATCTTTTGAAGTTTATACAGAATAAATTGTATATTATCTAAAATATACATTAAAAAGCCTTAAAATGTGTATAAATATAAAATTTTTATGCAAAAGCACTTGACAATGCTGTATAAAGGTGTATAATAATTTTATCGGCATGAAAGCCGTGAAAATATTATACAAACATACTTACTACATACAATGGAGGAATTTTGTTATGGCAAAAGAGATCAAAAAAGTTGTCCTTGCTTATTCCGGCGGACTTGATACATCTATCATCATTCCGTGGCTCAAGGAAAACTACAACAACTGCGAAGTAATCGCTGTTTCAGGAAACGTTGGTCAGGGCACAGAGCTTGACGGTCTTGAGGAAAAGGCTATCAAGACAGGCGCTTCTAAGCTCTATATCGAGGACCTTACAGAAGAGTTCATCGAGGATTATGTATATCCAACAGTACAGGCTGGCGCTGTTTATGAAAACCAGTACCTCCTCGGCACTTCATTTGCTCGTCCGATCATTGCAAAGAGAATAGCTGAGATCGCTATCAAAGAGGGCGCTGACGCTATATGCCACGGCTGCACAGGTAAGGGTAACGACCAGGTTAGATTTGAGCTTGCTATCAAGGCTTTCGCTCCTGATATGCAGATAATCGCTCCTTGGAGAATCTGGGATCTCAAGTCAAGAGAGCAGGAGATCGAGTATGCTGAGGCACACAACATTCCTCTGAAGATAAACAGAGAAACAAACTATTCAAAGGACAAGAATCTTTGGCACCTTTCACACGAAGGTCTGGATCTTGAAGATCCTGCAAACGAGCCACAGTATGAGAAGCCGGGCTTCCTTGAAATGGGCGTTTCACCTATCATGGCTCCTGACAAGCCAACTTATGTAACTATCCACTTTGAAAAGGGTATCCCAACAGCAGTTGACGGCGTTGAGATGAACGGCAAGGAGCTTGTTACAAAGCTTAACGAGCTTGGCGGTGCAAACGGTATCGGTCTTGCTGACCTTGTTGAGAACAGACTTGTTGGTATGAAGTCAAGAGGCGTTTATGAAACACCGGGCGGAGCTATCCTTTACAAGGCTCATGAAGTTCTTGAAACTATCACACTTGACAAGGAAACTGCAAGAGTTAAGCAGTATCTTTCAATCAAGTTTGCTGACATTGTTTACAATGGTCAGTGGTTCACTCCTCTCCGTGAGGCTATGAGCGCATTTGTTACAGAAACACAGAAGACTGTTACAGGTGACGTTAAGCTCAAGCTTTACAAGGGCAACATGATAAACGCAGGTGTAACATCTCCATATACTCTCTATGATGAAGAAGTTGCTACATTCGATGAGGACAATGTTTACAATCAGGCTGATTCAGCAGGATTTATCAACCTCTTCGGTCTGCCTATCAAGGTAAGAGCTAAACTCGAGCAGAAGAGAAACGCTAAGAAGGACTAATAGCGACGTTCTGTTTCACAGAGCATAAAGGTGTATAGCCTTAAAAAGTTTGTATAATATTTTTCACGGAGGTTTTGATATGTCAGATAACAACAGCATTTTTGAGCCTGCAATAGACAAGAAGGTCGAGATCTCTTACGACAGCCTGCCGAACTCCTCTTTTGAGGACGTAAACCTCGGCGGAGCAAAGTTCTCGAACGTAAATCTTAAGGAAGCCGTTTTCGATGACGTTAATATGGATGAGACACATTTCAACAACGTCAGCATGAAAGAAAGCGACTTTGCAGATATGTATATGGTAAACACAAAGTTCTTGGGCGTAAATCTCAGCAACTCGAGATTTGGCTGCTCTATCATGAACAATGTTGAGTTTAAAAATCCTGATCTTAAGAACTCACAGTTCATTCACTGTGACCTTACAAACGTTGAGATAAACGATTGCAAGATAGACGGTCTGAAGATCAACGGCGTGGATATCCAGAAGCTGCTTGAACAGCACGAAAAGGAAATGTGATCCGCACTTATTGAAATGTATTGGGGCAGGATGATCCTTTGGGATCATTTTGCCCATACATTTTTTATATTTGATAACTTGAAATAAACATAAAGGACGGTTTTAAAATGGCAGGAAAAATGTGGGCAGGAAGATTTACAAAGGAAGTTGACGAAAGAGTCAATGATTTCAATTCATCTATTTCCTTTGACGCAAGAATGTACCGCTATGATATAGAGGGTTCTATGGCGCACGCCACTATGCTTGGCGAGTGCGGTATAATCGAAAAGCACGAAAGCGAAAAAATAGTCCAGGGACTTAAGGGTATTCTTGCGGATATCGACGAGGGAAAATTACAGTTCGACCCTACTGCAGAGGACGTTCATATGTTTGTTGAGGCTGAGCTTACAAAAAGGCTTGGCGACACAGGCAAAAGACTTCACACGGCAAGATCAAGAAACGATCAGGTGGCTCTTGACGTGAGAATGATACTCAGAGCCGAAACAAAAGAGATAATCGAGCTTGTTAAAAAGCTTGAACACACTATCCTTGACATTGCAGAGAAAAATCTCACAACTGTTATGCCGGGATATACTCATCTTCAGAGGGCACAGCCTATCACATTTGCTCATCACCTCATGGCATATGCAAATATGCTTCTGAGAGATATTTCAAGACTTGAGGACAGCTACAAGAGAACGAACATCATGCCTTTGGGCAGTGGTGCGCTGGCTTCCACAACTTATCCTATAAACAGACAGAGAGTTTGCGACCTGCTTGGCTTTGACGAGATAACACAGAACTCACTCGACGGCGTTTCAGACAGAGATTTCTGCATCGAGCTTTGCTCAGCTATCTCACTGCTTATGATGCACCTTTCAAGATTTTCTGAGGAGATAATCCTTTGGTGCTCATGGGAGTTCAAATTTATCGAGCTTGACGACGCTTATGCAACAGGCTCGTCTATCATGCCGCAGAAGAAAAATCCTGATGTTACTGAGCTTATAAGAGGAAAGACAGGCAGAGTTTACGGCGATCTTAACACACTGCTCGTTATGATGAAGGGTCTGCCGCTTGCATACAACAAGGATATGCAGGAGGACAAGGAAGCTATTTTTGACGCTATTGACACTGTTAAGCTTTGTCTTAAAACGTTCGATCCGATGCTTGCCACAATGAAAGTTATCCCTGAGAACATGAGAAACGCCGCAGCCAAGGGCTTTATAAACGCTACAGACTGCGCTGACTATCTTGTTAAAAAGGGTATGCCTTTCAGGGATGCTTACAAGATAACAGGCACTCTCGTTCACACCTGCATTGAAAAGGGCTGTACACTTGAAACTCTCCCATTGGATGACTACAAGAAGCTCACTGACAACTTTGACGAGGACGTTTATGACGCTATCAGCCTTGACACCTGCGTAATGCAGAGAAAAGCGGCAGGCGGTCCTGCGCCTGAGTCTGTAAAAGCTCAGATAGAATATGTCAGAAACAAGCTTTGATAAACGCCGCTCCCCTGTTAAGGCGGCACTGCTATATCTTGTGCTGTGGGAGCTTGCGACAGTTATAATGTGGCTTTTTACGGCTAAGCTTTTTGTGATATATCCGCTGTTTGCAGTGGGATTTACGGTGGTGTACCCTGTGTGTACATGGTGGGCTTGCTACCGACACGCTAAGAACTACGGCTTGAAATGGTATGTTGCGCCTGTGATGATAGCGGTTTCGGTGATAGAATATATCTTCGTGGAGGAAGCAAGGTCGGTAGTGCCGAACTTTATCGTACTCACTGTGTTGACCGCAGGCTTCGCTGCAGGTCTTGGAAACTGCTTTGCGGATAAGGACGCAATAAACGCCGCAAAGGAAGATAAAAAGCGTAAAAAGCTGAAAAAAGAACCTGAATACAAGAACATTTTGGACGATAATTAAAAGTATGCAGACGGCTAAAGAGCTGTCAGCCAAACGGGCGAACACTGTTCGCCCCTACAAAAGTTTGCCTTTGCATGAGCATACAGATTATTGGCAGACAAAATCATAAAGTTTTTTAGAAGGATATGAAGAAAAATGAAAACAAGAGTTTTTATTGACGGAAAAGAAGGAACAACGGGACTTCAGATATATGAGCGTTTTCAGAACAGAAATGACGTTGAGATAATGCTCATTGACGAGGAAAAGCGCAAGGACGTGAACGAGAGAGCAAAGATGATAAACTCATCGGATATCACTTTTCTCTGCCTGCCTGACGCAGCGGCAATAGAGGCGGCTTCACTTTGCACAAACCCTGATGTCAGGATAATCGACGCTTCTACCGCTCATAGAACAAACCCTGCATGGGACTATGGTTTCCCTGAGCTTTCCGAAAAGCATAGAGAGAATATCCGCAATTCAAAAAGAGTTGCAAACCCAGGCTGTTATGCAAGCGGCTTTATAAGCCTTGTTTATCCTCTCGTAAAGGCAGGAGTGCTTCCTGAGGATTATCCTGTTACCTGCCATGCAGTTTCAGGCTACAGCGGTGGCGGAAAGAAAATGATAGCCGCTATGGAGAGCGAAAATAAAACAAAGGAAATGTATTCTCCACGTCAGTATGCACTTGGACAGAAGCATAAGCATATCCCTGAAATGCAGGCGGTGTGCGGACTTAAATATAAGCCTATGTTCAATCCGATAGTGGACGACTATTATAATGGTATGGTTGTTTCTGTGCCGCTGGTGACAAGATGTCTGACAAAGAAGTATACACCTGAGAATATCCATGAAATAATGTCTGAGCATTATCTTGGTCAGCATTTCGTTAAGGTAATGGAGCTTGGTGGAACGGAGACGCTTCCTGACGGATTTATCGCAGCGAATACATTGGCAGGAACGAATAATATGCAGATATTCGTCTGCGGAAATGAGGATCAGATATTGCTTATGTCGAGATTTGATAACCTTGGAAAAGGAGCAAGCGGCGCAGCAATACAGAATATGAATATAATGTTGGGTATAAACGAAGCAACAGGGTTGGAATAACAAAAAATCAAAAAACAAACCAAAAGCACCGCACAAAAAATCGCCGGTGCAGGGCGGCGTTAGCCCTGCCGAGGGACGGGGGCGAGCAGCCCCAGCGGGGGCAAAATAAAGCCAAAAGCAAAATCAAACCCAACAGGGGGCAGAGCCCCCACCACAAAAGTACGGTCTAAAAAAAGCGGCGGACAAAAAAATAAAACAAACCGAAGTAAAATTTCTCAACCAAGCCTAAAAACCAACAAAACTCCGCCGCTTTTGTCATTTGAACAGCGAAGCGTCTTCAAATGACTCGCCAACGGCGACAATAAGCTCCCCACAAAGGAGAGCAATCCCCGACCAATGAGTGCGAATATAAAAGTGCGGAAAAAATAAGCGGGCGAACGCTGTTCGCCCCTACAGAAATAATTAATAGAAAAAATCTGTCCTGATCTAATTAGTGTGAAAATTTTGTAAGGAGTTTTGAATATGAAAGAGATATCAAAGAAAAATTTCGACAGCTATAAGTATGTAGACGGCGGCGTGTGTGCTGCAAAGGGCTTTAAGGCTAACGGTCTTTATTGCGGCATAAAGGAAAACCCTACAAAAAAGCCTGACCTCTGCCTTGTGGAGTCTGACGTTATGTGTTCAGCCGCCGGCGTTTTTACTCAGAATAAGGTAAAGGGTGCTCCTGTTACTGTTTCTCAGAAAAATCTTGCTAAAACAGGCGGCAAGGCTAAGGGCTTTATCCTTAACTCCAAAAATGCCAATACCTGCAATGCTGACGGCGAGGAAAAGGCTTACAAAATGTGCGAGATGACTGCCGCTAAAATGGGCGTTAAGCCTGAGGAAATTCTTATCGCTCAGACAGGCGTCATAGGTCAGATACTCCCTCTTGAACCTATCGAAGCTAAGATAGACGAGCTTTATGAGGGACTTTCTTATGAGGGCAACGAAAAGGCCGCTATTGCTATCATGACTACTGATACAGTGAAAAAGGAAGTGGCTGTTGAGTTTGAGCTTGACGGCAAGATCTGCCACGTTGGCGGCATGGGCAAGGGCAGCGGTATGATACACCCTAACATGGCGACTACGCTAAATGTTATCACCACAGACTGCGCTGTTTCTTCTGAAATGCTCAAAAAGGCTCTTACTGAGATAGTGAAGATAACATATAACTGCCTGTCTGTTGACGGTGACCAGTCAACGAATGATACCTGTGCTGTTATGGCTAACGGACTTGCAGGAAACCCTGAGATAACAGCCGAGGGTGAGAGCTACGAGGTGTTCAAAAAAGCTCTTTATATCGTTATGATGAACATTACTAAAATGCTCGCAAAGGACGGCGAGGGTGCAACTAAGCTCCTTGAATGTACTGTTACCGGTGCAAAAGACCTTGACACCGCCATAATCGTTGCAAAGAGCGTTATATGCTCACCGCTTTTCAAATGTGCAATGTTCGGTGCTGACGCTAACTGGGGCAGGATACTCTGTGCTGTTGGATACGCTGAAGCTGATTTTGACATAAACAAGGTGGACGTTTCACTGTCATCAAAGGCAGGAGAGATACACGTTTGCCACAACGGCGCAGGTATAGAGTTCTCTGAGGAAGTTGCTAAGACCGTTCTTCTTGAGGACGAGATAACCATAAGCGTTTCTATCGGCGACGGCAACGGCACTGCCACTGCATGGGGCTGTGACCTTACATATGATTATGTTAAGATAAACGGCGATTACAGAAGCTAAGACATGAAATCAGTATAGGAAAGAAGAATGAGAAATGGACATAAGCAATAAAATCAGAAGTCAGATACTTATTGACGCTCTGCCACACATTCAGAAATACCACGACAAGATAGTCGTTGTGAAATACGGCGGCAACGCTATGACAAACGCTGAGCTTAAAGAAGCTGTTATGAGCGATATCGTGCTTCTGAGCGAGGTAGGCATAAAGGTAGTTCTTGTTCATGGCGGTGGTCCTGAAATAAATGCAATGCTCAAAAGAGTCGGCATTGAAAGCAAGTTCATAAACGGTCTGAGATACACTGACGCTGAAACTATAGATATCGTTAAAATGGTGCTTTGCGGCAAGGTAAACAAGGAACTTGTTTGCGCTTTGCAGCTTCATGGTGGAAAGGCTCTCGGTCTTTGCGGCTGTGACGGTCAGATGATACTTGCGCAAAAGCTTGACAGCGAGGTTGACCTTGGTTTTGTGGGCGACATCAAAAAGGTGACGACAAAGCCTATAGTTGACGCACTGAACAACGGTTATGTTCCTATAATCTCCACAGTTGGCGTTGGCGAGGACGGACAGTCATACAATATCAATGCTGACACTGCGGCGGCGAGAATCGCTTCTTGTCTGAGAGCGGAAAAGCTTATCCTTATGACGGATATAGTTGGTCTGCTGGAGGACAAGGACGATGATTCTACTCTTATCCCACAGGTAAACGTCAGCGATGTGCCTTATCTCAAAAAGAAAGGCATCATAAGCGGTGGAATGATACCAAAGATAGACTGCTGTGTTGAAGCCGTAAGACGTGGCGTTAAAAAGACCACTATCATTGACGGCAGAGTACCGCACTCGATACTTATCGAGCTGCTCTCAAACGAGGGTATCGGTACACAGTTTATATAAAATATCAATACATATTGAAAAGAGTGATAAAAATGAACACCATAGAACAGTTCAACGAACACGTTATGCAGACCTATGGCAGAATAGGTCTTGTTATGGAAAGCGGTCATGGTCAAACGGCTGTGGGCGAGGACGGAAAAGAGTATATCGACTTCGGCTCCGGTATCGGCACAAACAGCCTTGGCTACTGCGACGAGGATTGGGTGAACGCTATCTGCGATCAGGCACACAAGATACAGCACACCTCAAACTACTATTACACAAAGGTACAGGCTGACTTTGCAAAAAGACTTTGCGAGGCAACAGGCTATGAAAAAATGTTCTTCGGCAACTCGGGCGCAGAGGCTAACGAGTGTGCAATAAAGCTTGCAAGAAAATACAGCTTTGACAAATACGGCAAGGACGCTGAGAGAAATATCATCATCACCCTTGTAAACAGCTTCCACGGCAGAACGCTTTGCACTCTTTCTGCAACAGGTCAGGAGGTTTTCCACAACTACTTCTTCCCGTTCGTTGGCGGATTTGAGAATGTTATCGCTAATGATATTGACGATCTTATGGACAAGCTCAACAAGCTTGACAACAAGGTCTGCGCTGTAATGTTCGAGTTCGTTCAGGGCGAGGGCGGTGTTATACCACTTCAGCAGAGCTTTGTGAACACTATCATGCTTGAGTGTGCAAAGAGGGATATACTCACCATTGCCGACGAGGTACAGACAGGCGTTGGCAGAACCGGCAAGCTCCTCACATCTGAGCTTTACAACGTAAAGCCTGACATAACCACACTTGCAAAGGGTCTTGCAGGCGGTGTTCCAATAGGCGTGTGCCTTGCTAACAAGAAGTGCAGCGAGGTGCTTGGAAAGGGTACACACGGCTCAACGTTTGGTGGAAATCCTATTTCCTGCGCAGGCGGAAACGCAGTTCTTGACAAGGTGACAAAGCCTGAGTTTCTTGAAGAAGTTCGCAAAAAGGGCGAATATTTCAGAGAAAAGCTTGTCCAGATAGACGAAGTTGAGGGCGTTGACGGACTTGGTCTTATGATAGGCGTAAGACTCAAAACCAAAAAAGCCGCTGATGTGCTCAACAAGTGCTTTGAAAACGGACTTCTTATTCTCACGGCAAAGGACAAGCTGAGATTTTTGCCGCCGCTGAATATCTCATATGAGCAGATAGACAAGGGACTTGCTATACTGAAAAAAGTTCTTGACGAGAAATAACAAAGCGTTCGCCCGTTTGATACGCAATACCAAATAAAAATCAAATTACGGAGGAAATATTATGAAACATTTACTTAAAATGCTCGACCTTTCCAAGGAGGAAATTCTCGACATTCTCAATCTTGCAGACCAGCTCAAATACGAAAACAAAAACGGTATCGAGCATCACATTCTTAAAGGCAAAACTCTCGGAATGATATTCCAGAAGTCCTCTACCCGTACTAGAGTTTCTTTTGAAACAGGTATGTATCAGCTTGGCGGTCAGGCACTTTTCCTTTCAAACCGTGACCTACAGATAGGCAGAGGCGAGCCTGTTCAGGACACAGCCCGTGTTCTTTCACGTTACCTTGACGGCATCATGATCCGTACTTTCGAGCAGAAAGAGGTTGAGGATCTTGCTAAATATGGCTCTATACCAATAATAAACGGTCTGACAGACTTCTGCCACCCTTGTCAGGTGCTTGCTGACCTTATGACTATCAGAGAGTTCAAGGGACGCTTCGAGGGTCTGAAAATGTGCTACATAGGCGACGGCAACAACATGGCAAACTCACTTATCGTTGGTGGACTTAAGGTAGGCATGGAAGTTTCTATCGCTTGCCCTAAGGATTATCAGCCTGCTGCTGAGGTTCTTGAATTTGCTAAGGGCTACGGCGACAAGTTCTCAATGACAGACGTTCCTCTTGAGGCTGCAAAGGACGCTGACGTACTTTTCACAGACGTTTGGACTTCAATGGGCGAGGAAGCTGAGACTGAGAAGAGAAAGATCGCATTCAAGGGCTATCAGATAAATGACGATATCATGGCTGTTGCAAAGGCTGACGCAATGGTACAGCACTGTCTGCCTGCTCACCGTGAGGAGGAGATAACCGAAAAGGTATTCGAGGCTCACGCAAATGAGATATTCGAGGAAGCTGAAAACAGACTTCATGCACAGAAAGCCGTTATGGTCAAAGTAATGGGGCCGCAGGAATAATTCGCATATGACAAAAGCCGTCCACGCTGGTGGGCGGCTTTTTTGTGTTGAACACATCAAAAAGGTCTTTGATGTGACGGGATAAAAAGATCCGCAGTCCTCAAAGAACTGCGGTCATAGTTAAATAACATTTTCATTTACGATATGGTAGCTTTGCAGAATTTCTGGGTCAAACTGAATGAGTGAGATCATTCTGCGTGCAGGACCGATAGGCTGGTTCGTACCTGTTTCCCACGCCTCAACAGTTTTTGTCGAAACTCCGATCACCGCGGCAAATACCGCCTGCGTAAATCCCAGCTTTTTTCGGATCGCTTTTATATCTTCAGCAGATATATCAGGCAAAGGCTCTATTCTAAGAGTTGTTTTTTAGCAGAAATTTTACCTTTTTCGTAGTCAACTGCCTCGTTAAGTCCAGTAATTATGCTGTCAAACACATTCATATTAAAGCTGGTCTCCTTCGTATTTATTATTGAAGTTGTAATATACTTTCTCATTTGGAAGCACCGCCTTAATCGGATAAACTGACATCCCAAAAGAATCTGTAAAAATAACATCTTCTCCAATATGTTTTTCAAGAAACTCATCAGAAAAATCAGCTATTAAACCAATGCTGATAGCTCCATTCCTTGTAAAATTCAATCCTTCAATTTGTATACTCTTTTCAATCAAAGAACAATCTGAAGTGTGAAAAAAATTCAACAACATTTTTTGAATATCTCGTTCGATTTGAATCTGATTATTAAGATAATATCTGATTGCTTCTTCTTGTTCAAATGAAATTACAGCATCTTTTTGATTTGAGTATATACATAGATACAGGTCAAAAGTTTTATCCCATAATGTAATGATAAAGCTCTTCTTTGTGTACCAATCTGTTTTTTTAATCAAAGTTCCTAATACAGGATGCTCAATTGTAGTTGGTTTATTTTTTTCTTTGTCTTTCCAAAAAAACATAATCTCGCCTTTAAAATTTGTATTGCTTAGCCCATTACGACCTCAACATTTACTGTTGCACCATTTTCAGCTACAGGGAGAACATTGCCCTCTACTGCCTTGCCGTCAACAGTTACGCTCTTTACGCCCTTGCAAACGTGGTCAGGGTTCTTAACAGTGATGTTGTATGTTGCACCTCTGTACTGACGTGTTGCTGTCATGCCGTCCCACTCGTGAGGGATAGATGGATCTATCTTCAAGCCGTCAAAGTCAGCCTGTACTCCGAGAATGTACTGTGAAATAGCTACCATGTTCCATGCGGCTGTACCTGTGAGCCAGCTATTCTTGCCCTCGCCAAATCTGCTTGCGTCCTTACCAGCTATCATCTGACCGTATACATAAGGCTCTGTCTTATGAAGATCAGATATCTCCTCGTTGAATGCAGGAGCTATCTTGCTGTAATACTCGAACGCCTTGTCGCCTCTGCCTGCGTATGCTTCTGCACAGATTATCCATGCGTTGTTGTGTGTGAAGATACCGGCATTCTCCTTATATCCGCCCGGATATGTGGATATCTCACCATACTGGATATAGTACTTTGAGTAAGCAGGGTTGTTAAGAACAAGACCATACTTTGTATTGAGGTACTTGTCGATAGAATCAAGTGTCTTGATGTCAGCGCCCTCGTCCTTGCCTATTTCAGACATAACTGCGAAGCCCTGTGGCTCGATGAATATCTTACCCTCTTCACATTCCTTAGAACCCATTTTTGCGCCTGTGGAATCGTAAGCTCTCAGGAACCAATCGCCGTCAAATGCAGACTCCATAACGTTCTTCTTCATCTTGTCGATCTCAGCCTGTGCTGCGGCAGCCTCATCGTCCTTGCCAAGGTGCTTGAGGATAGACACATAGTTAGGACCTGTGTATGTAAAGAGTGTTGCCACCATTACAGACTCAGCTACCTTCGAGTAACCGCCCTCAGCTGCAAACTTAGGATTTGTATAAGTCTGGAAGCTCTCGCCCGGAGTGTCAGAGTAGCATGAAAGGTTGATACAATCGTTCCAGTCAGCTCTCATTGCAAGTGGCAGACCGTGAGGGCCGAGGTTATTTACAACGTGATAGAATGATACCTTAAGGTGATCGAGCATTGGCTTAGCCTTTGACTCGTCATTGTCGTATGGCACCATTTCGTCAAGGATAGACCAATCGCCTGTTTCCTTGATGTATGCGGAAACTGAAAGGATCATCCACAGTGGGTCGTCTGAGAAGTCGCCGCCGATATCGGAGTTGCCCTTCTTTGTAAGAGGCTGATACTGATGATAGCAGCCGCCGTCAGGAAGCTGTGTAGAAGCGATGTCGATGATACGCTGTCTTGCACGGTCCGGTATCTGATGAACGAAGCCGAGGATATCCTGGTTTGAATCTCTGAAGCCCATTCCTCTGCCGATACCGCTCTCGAAATATGATGCGGAACGTGAAAGGTTGAATGTTACCATGCACTGATACTGGTTCCAGATATTTACCATTCTGTTTACCTTGTCATCAGGTGTGTCAACATTGATAACGCTGAGAAGTCTGTCCCAAGTTGCCTTGAGCTCTTCAAGACCTGCGGCTACCTTTTCAGGAGTGTTATACTGCTCGATCATTGCGAGAGCCTTTTCCTTATTGATAGTAACTCCGTCAGCCTCGAACTTCTTGTCAACAGGCATTTCAACATAGCCGAGGATAAATACAAGAGTCTTTGACTCGCCCGGAGCAAGTGTTATCTTCTTGTAGTGTGAAGCGATAGGTGACCAGCCGTCTGCAAATGAGTTGTTAGCCTTGCCTGCTTCAACAGCCTGTGGGTTATGGAAGCCGTTATAAAGACCGATAAATGAATCTCTGTCTGTATCATAGCCGTCTATCTCGTCATTTACTGTATAGAATGCAAAGTGATCTCTTCTGTCTCTGTATTCTGTCTTGTGATAGATAGTTGAACCTACTACCTCAACACGGCCTGTGCTGAAGTTTCTCTGGAAGTTTGTGCAGTCGTCCTGAGCGTCCCAAAGACACCACTCTGCAAATGAGAAGAATGAGAATGTTTTTTCTTCATTGCTCTCGTTTGTGAGAACTACCTGCTGAACCTCACCGTTATAGTTCTGAGGAACAAAGAATGTAGCCTCAGCCTTAAGTCCGTTCTTCTTACCTGTGATGATAGTATAGCCCATACCATGACGGCACTCATAAGCGTCAAGCTCTGTCTTTACCGGTGACCAGCCCGGATTCCAGATAGTTTCGCCGTCTTTGATATAGAAATATCTTCCGCCCATGTCGATAGGCACGTTGTTGTAACGGTAACGAGTTATTCTTCTCAGTCTTGCGTCCTTATAGAAGGAATAGCCTCCTGCTGTGTTGGAGATAAGTGAGAAGAACTCCTGTGTGCCAAGATAGTTTATCCATGGATATGGCGTTCTTGGATTGCTGATGACATATTCCTTTTTCACGTCATCAAAATGGCCAAATTTCATCAATAATTTCCACCTTTCGTATTTTATCTATTGTTAATTAATTTCTTAATTATAACCCATACAAATGCATATATCAATGGGTGACCTCAGTTCACCCCTACTGCATTTTCTATTATTCAGTAAAGAATCTCTGCCAGCACTTGAATGTGTGACCCTTTGTTATCTCCTCATATCCGCTCACTTCGTTAGGCAGGCTGAGATTAGGAGAGTTTATCATAGCTGTCATTGGTTCAGGGCAGAAATATCCTTTATTGCCCTTATCGTTCCACATATTCCAGAACTTAAATTCTTTTGACACCTCGTTGCAAACCTTATGACCGTTGTCAGTATCCACAACATAAGAGCCATAGAAGTCCTTGCCGTCAAGCTTGTTCATGCCTGCGGTGTACATATCGTTTGAGATATTATGCAGGGTAGGCATTTTTGTACCCTCTTTATATTCAAGGTCTTTCTTTTTAAGAGGCAAAAGCTTTTCTGTCGGCAGGCATCTCTTGTCAAGCTCGCACTTTTCGATTATCGGCACGCACATTCTCATTGATTCCTCCCTGCCGCCGTCGCACATTGGTGCATTAAGACAGGTATGAGTACATATGGAAACAGGCAGAGCCTTGTCGCTGTTGTTTGTCAGGTATATCTCCTGCAAAAGACCGTTTTCAGAAAGCGTAAACGTATAGGATATTTTAAAATCCACCGGAAAATAAGAATACATCTCGTCATTCTTGTCAAAGGTATAAGAAGTAACAAGCACAGCTTTTTTATCCTGTGTTGAATAACACTCTATTTCGTGTTCTCTCTTATGCACCCAGCCATGGATAAAATTATCAAGCTTTTTCTCATTTACAGGCATTTGATACACTGCGTCAGAAGTCTTTATAATGCCCTTATCAAAGCGGTTAGGCAAGAAAAGAGTAGGCAGTCCCCATATCTCTCTCGCCTTATTTATAGTCTTGAGAGTGCAGTCATCACGATATCTGAACACCTCTATGCCGTTTTCCTCGTCACGAAGCCTCAGCACAGCAGCACCAAGTTTTGGTGCGATAACGCAGGAATACTTTCCCGACTGCATTCTGACACATTCCGTATCTTTAAACATGAATTTAAGGTCTATATTATTCAAAAAAGTAACGCCCCCATAGTGCAAAGCGAGGATCTGCTCCCGCCTTACCATACATTTTTACTTAAACGATTAACATACAATTATTATAACATAGCCCGTCGCTTTTGTCTAGTACAAAACGCAGATTTTTATATAGAATTTTCGCTGCGTTTTTTAGTAGTTTTTTACCAAACGTTCAATGAATAATCCAAAAAAATATGACAATACTACAATTAACAGCCCGCTGGCAGACGGACTGCTCTATATTTTAAACAATCAAAGGAGGAGTTTCTCATGATAGATAGGATCGCACTGCTGCTTCTCATAATAGGCGGCATAAACTGGGGGCTTGTGGGCATTTTCCAGTTCGACCTTGTGGCATTTCTTTTCGGAGGCGCTGCAGCGATACTAAGCAGGATCATCTACGTTTTGGTAGCTATTTCGGCTATCTGGTGCATTTCACTGTTTTTCAAAGACAACAGACTTGTCACCGAGCAGTAGTCCCCTGCAGGTCATGACAGCAGGAGAGGGAGCTTGTTTCAGAGGGCAGCATTTTATCACGGGTTTGCCTGCTGCATATTCTAAAATCGGCTCTCTTTCCTGCTGTCATGACCATTTTTTTTGCTTTAAACATTAAAATTTGAACATCGCAGACACTAAAAATGGATAAGATATTTTACTTTTTTAAGTCGAATTAAGTTCAGACCTCACGCAGATGTCATTGTTAGCATAATGTCAACGAAATATTTGTGCAAAATCCCGAATTTTCAGAAAATTAACAAGTTCTTTGCAACTTTTTCTTGACTATCGCTACAAAAGAGGTTATAATTTAATTGATGTTAAGGATATTGAACATAATTTGTTTGATTTAACATCCGTTTTGTTGTCTCCTTTCTTTTGTTCTACACATAGTTTTTTTATTTTATTTTCTGCTGAGCACCGTTGCTCAGCATTTTTTTTGCCCATTTTATGCACACGTTGAAAAATTCATATTTTAGGGTTATAATGTTACTTTATGGACTAATAAAACAATATGTCAGTTCTTACCTGTCAAAACGTTTTCGTCGTGAGAGAAAGGAGTAAATAGAATATGAGATATCTTATAGTTGTTGATATGCAGAATGATTTTGTCACGGGCAGTCTTGGTTCAAAAATGGCAGAAATGATCGTTCCTGCTGTGTGTGAAAAAATACGCAGTTACAAGGCTCAGGGCAGCACTGTATTCATGACCCTTGACACGCATTTCAAGGATTATCTTGAAACGCCTGAGGGAAAAAAGCTCCCTGTGGAGCATTGCATAAAAGGCACCGAGGGCTGGCAGCCTGAGACTCAGGTAGCTGAGGCTATCGGCGGAAGCGCAGAGGTCTATGAAAAAAGCACATTCGGCTCGGCTGAGCTTGCACAGCACCTTGCTGAAATAACAAGGGCAGGGGACGAGATAGAGCTTTGCGGACTTTGCACAGACATTTGCGTGGTATCAAACGCTTTGCTAATAAAAGCTTTTTGTCCTGAATGCGAGGTCATAGTTGACGCAAACGCCTGCGCAGGAGTAACAGAGGAAAGCCACAAGGCGGCACTTGTTACAATGGCGTCATGTCAGTGCAGGATAGATAATTTTTGATTTGAGGGGGAACTCCGCTTCGGCGGAATGATTTATGAGTGGTTTCAAAAAAGGTCTTAAAGACGGCATACCTATTGCTTTGGGGTATCTTTCGGTATCTTTTACATTCGGACTTCAAGGAGTAAAAGGCGGTCTGAGCTGGTGGGAAACTGTGCTTATCTCTATTTGCAACGTGACCTCGGCAGGTCAGTTCGCAGGGCTTGACATTATGCTGTCGGGGGGCGGTTTCTGGATAGAAATGGCTTGTGCTCAGTTTATCATCAATCTGAGATATGCCCTTATGTCCATATCTCTTTCACAGAAAGCCGACAAATCACTGTCGGGAATACACCGCTGGCTGGTAGGCTTCGGAGTAACAGACGAGATATTTGTCATGGCAATGGGAAATATAGGTGAAGTTTCAAGGCAGTATATGTATGGGCTTATCGCTTTACCTGTAGCAGGCTGGTCGCTGGGGACTCTTATAGGTGCGGCGGCAGGAAAAATACTTCCTGAGATAGTCATAAGCGCACTGAGCATTGCAATATACGGAATGTTCCTTGCAATAATAATACCGCCTGCAAAGAAAAACAAGGGCATTGCAATGGCGGCGATATTTGCGGCTCTTCTTAGCTGTTGTTTCAAGTGGCTGCCTATTCTTAATAAGGTATCCGGAGGATTTTCCATAATAATCTGCACCGTTCTTTCCGCAGGGATAATGGCGGCTCTCATGCCTGTGAAAAATGAGGAGGACGGTCAATGCTGAGTATAAGAGATTTCTTCATTTATCTTTTCATTATGGCAGGAGTGACCTATCTTATTCGTGCCCTGCCGTTGGTGATATTCAAGGGCAAGATAACAAACAGATTTGTGCAAAGCTTTCTTTACTATGTGCCATATGCCGTGCTTGGAGCAATGACGTTCCCGTCCATACTATTCTCAACGGGAAACCTTGCGGCTTCCATAGCAGGACTTATAACAGCCTGCGTGCTTGCATTCAAGGAAAAAAGCCTTATTATAGTTGCGGCATTTGCCTGCCTTGCAAGCTTCTGCGTAATACTTATTTGTCAGCTTATTTAAAGTTTTGTGCAGAGGGGTGACCTGAGGTCGCCCGCTATAAATTTTGGATATTTGACAAGCTCAGACCTTTCTGCTATATGCGGAGAGGTCTTTATTATCACTGTTTTTATATAGCATATGAAATATCATAAATGGAGTATAAAATTTTCGGCTAGTTTCATATTCTTGCCTTGAAAAAAATTATAGGCTGTGATATAATTTTATTGTGTGAAAACGTTTACCGTTTTTTGAACTATGACAAAATATATGGAGGTATTGCAATGTCAGACACAATGAACATTTCTCCTGAGCTTTTGGAGAAAATGAACAGGTATTGGGAGGCTGCCAACTATCTTTCGGCAGGTCAGCTCTATCTGCTTGACAATCCGCTTCTCCGTGAGCCGCTCACAATGGATCACGTCAAGAAAAAGATAGTCGGTCACTGGGGTACTGTACCTGGTCAGAACTTTATCTATGTTCACCTTAACAGAGTCATCAAGAAATATGACCTTGACATGATCTATATTTCAGGTCCTGGTCACGGAGGAAACTTCATGGTAGCAAACACCTATCTTGAAGGCTCTTATTCTGAGGTATATCCTAACATTTCAAGAGATGTTGAGGGTATGCAGAAGCTGTTCAAGCAGTTCTCTTTCCCAGGAGGAATCTCATCACACGTTGCACCTGAGACACCCGGTTCTATAAACGAGGGCGGCGAGCTTGGTTATTCACTTGCACACTCATTCGGCGCTGTATTCGACAACCCTGACCTTATCACAACTTGCGTTGTTGGCGACGGTGAGGCGGAAACCGGCCCTCTTGCAACAGCATGGCACTCAAACAAGTTCCTGAATCCTAAGACTGACGGTGCCGTACTTCCTATACTTCACCTTAACGGCTACAAGATATCAAATCCAACTGTATTCTCAAGAATTTCTCATGAAGAGATAAAGAGCTTCTTTGAGGGTTGCGGCTGGAAGCCATACTTTGTCGAGGGCGACGATCCTATGACAATGCACAAGCTCATGGCTGAAACTCTTGACACTGTTATCGAGGAAATAAAGGCTATCCAGAAGAACGCAAGAGAAAACGGCGTTACTGAAAGACCAAAGTGGCCTATGATAATATTCCGTTCACCAAAGGGCTGGACAGGTCCAAAGGTTGTAGACGGCAAGCAGATAGAGGGTACATTCAGAGCGCATCAGGTACCAATGACAATGGAAGCTCCTGAGCATTTGAAAATGCTTGAGGATTGGCTCAAGAGCTATCACCCTGAGAAGCTTTTCACAGAAGAGGGCAGACTTATCCCTGAGCTTGAGGAGCTTGCTCCTACAGGCGACAGAAGAATGGGTGCAAACCCACACGCCAACGGCGGACTTCTTCTGAGAGATCTCAGACTTCCTGATTTTAGAAAATACGGCATTGATGTGCCTGCTCCCGGTGCAGTTGAAGCACAGGATATGATAGAGCTTGGCGGATTTGTAAGAGATATATTCAAGCTTAATGAAGAAAGCAGAAACTTCCGTATCTTCGGACCTGACGAGACAATGTCAAACAGACTTGGCAAGGTCTTTGAGGCAACAAACAGAGATTGGAACGCTGACAAGCTCGACAACGACGAGTTCCTTGCCGCTGACGGTCGTGTTATGGACTCTATGCTTTCTGAGCATATGTGCGAGGGTTGGCTGGAGGGCTATCTGCTCACTGGACGTCACGGTTTTTTCGCAAGCTATGAGGCTTTCATCAGAATAGTTGACTCAATGTTCTCACAGCACGCTAAGTGGCTCAAGGTTACTTCACAGCTCCCATGGAGACAGAAGATAGCTTCACTTAACTACATACTTTCTTCCAACGTATGGCAGCAGGATCACAACGGATTTACACATCAGGATCCGGGCTTCCTCGATCACGTTGCAAACAAGAAAGCAGACGTTGTAAGAATGTATCTCCCACCGGACACAAACTGTCTGCTGTCATGCTTTGATCACTGCATACGTTCAAAGAACTATGTAAACGTAATGGTAACATCAAAGCACCCAAGACAGCAGTGGCTCACAATGGAGCAGGCTGTTAAGCACTGCACACAGGGTATCGGTATCTGGGAATGGGCTTCAAACGATCAGGGTCAGGAGCCTGACGTTGTTCTGGCTTGCTGCGGCGACACACCTACACTTGAAGCACTTGCAGCAGTAACTATCCTGAGAAAGAATCTTCCACAGGTAAAGATAAGATTTATCAACGTTGTTGACCTGTTCAAGCTTCAGCCACAGTCAAAGCACCCACACGGACTTTCCGACGCTGACTTTGACGCACTGTTCACAAAGGACAAGCCTATCGTATTCGCATTCCACGGCTATCCTACACTTATCCACGAGCTTCTCTATCACCGTCACAATCGCAACCTTTATGTATGCGGCTACAACGAGGAGGGTACGATCACAACTCCATTCGACATGAGAGTTCAAAACGAGATAGACCGTTTCCACCTTGTTATGGAGGTTATCAAGAGACTTCCACAGCTTGGAAACACAGGTGCTTATCTCCACCAGCTCATGCAGGACAAGCTTGTTGAACACAAGCAGTATATTGCTGAGTATGGTCTTGATATGCCTGAGATCAGAGATTGGAAATGGGATATCTGATAAAAAAGCCTTTCTATTAATTAAATATACCCACACAAAAAGGGACTTCCGACAATGAGGGAGTCCTCTTTTGCTGTGCATATAAAAATATCCCCCGCCTTGCGACGAGGGATAAAAAGTGCTAAGTCTTTAAATTACTTTCTGTTGTTTGCTATCTTTGCAAGAAGGTTCAGTATTTTCAGGTAGAGGTAGATAACGCCTACGATAAGACCATAGCTTGCATACCATTCATACTGAGCAGGCAGGCCCTGTTCAACTGTCATCTGGATAGTTTCAAAATCGCACATAAGAAGCGCTGCGGCGATAAGAACGCCGATAACAGCGAAAAGTATGCCGACAGGGCCGTTGTTTATTGCAACGATTGAAGTGTAGATAGCTGAATGAGGTGCGAGCCATGCAAGAAGCATGAAAAGCAATCCGCCTATGATAGAGACCCAAAGGCAGGTGATAAGAGCAGTTTTCATTCTGCTTCCCACACGAACGCCCTTTGAATAGATGACTGCAAGCACTGCAACTGTTAGAAGCGTCAGTGTAACGGCTTCAACTATTATGCCTTTCCACTGCATTGCGTAGATCATTGACATAAAGGTGAGGGCATATCCCATGCCTGCGGAATAGATAGAGCCTGTTACCGCCGTTGTTTTCGGAGCGAATGAAGCCACAAGTCCTGCTATTGCTGTTGCGATAAGAGCGCCGACAAAGATAGTATACTCAGTGGAAAAAGCCTGCGCACCGCCGCCGAAGAAGTTGTGAATGTAAAAATATGCTCCCATGCCTGCGGCGAAAACTGCAACAAAATACAAGGTCTTCATTGCAATGCCCTTATAGCTTGCCGCCTCCATGCCGTAAGTGGACTGTGCAAAAGAGCGCAGCTTTTTAACTCGTGGATTTGAATAGCTTTCAGAAAAATTATTATAATCGTTCATGAATTTGCCTCCTTTATTTTTTTCGCCAATATTTATTTTTATGGCTTATATACTATTATACATATTTTCTTAAAAAAGTCAATATGATTTTTCAGGCAAAAGTGCAAAGTTATTTTTTCGGACTTGTCCGCATATGATATAAACAAAGGCAAAAGCCAAAAATCGGAAAGGAAGATACATTGTGCTGGATATACTTGAAAAGAAGCTTACGGAAAACCAGACCACAAGAAAGGGGCTAACAACTGCGGAAGCTGAAAAGCGGCTCAGTACGGACGGAGAGAACCGCCTTGCCAAAAAGAAAAAGACCTCTGCGGCGAAAATTTTTGCAGGGAAGTTCCATGACGTTATGGTGATGATACTTCTTGTGTCGGTGGTGATATCCGTAGCACTTGGGCAATATGCTGACGCTGTACCTATCGTGCTTATAGTTATCATTAACGCTGCGCTGGGATTTATTCAGGAATACCGCTGTGAAAAAACTCTGGAAAAGCTTGAAAACATGACCGCTCCCACCGCCATGGTATATCGTGACGGCAGGCTTGTGAAAATTCCTGCATCGGAGGTCGTGGCAGGAGATGTTTTTACTCTCGAAGCAGGTGACAGAGTGCCTTGCGACGGCTACATAAACTCATCAAGGGCGTTATCATGCGACGAATCTGCACTCACCGGCGAAGCTGTGCCTGCGGTAAAGAAATGCCGTACATCTGAGATAGATTTTACCGCTTTGAATAAGGATTACATGGTCTACATGGGAACAGTTGTCACAAAGGGCGTTGGCGAGGTCACGGCGGTGGCAACAGGTGAGCGAAGCCAAATGGGCAGGGTCTCAACCATGCTTGATGAGATAAAAGAGCCTGAAACTCCATTGCAAAAGAAACTCGGAGAGCTTGGCAGAACTCTTGCTATCATCTGCCTTGCAGTGTGCGTGGTAGTCTTTATTGCAGGCGTACTAAGGGGCGAGCCTGTTCTCAATATGGCAATGACAGGAATAACAATAGCCATTGCCGCAATACCTGAAGGCTTGCCTGCCACTGTGACAATAGCGCTTGCTCTTGCGGTCAGAAAAATGCTAAAGCGTCAAGCACTTGTACACAGGCTTCATTCAGTGGAAACTCTTGGCTGTGCCACTGTTATCTGCACTGACAAGACAGGCACTGTGACAATGAACAAGATGACCGTCACTGACATTTTCACCTGCACCGAGAAAAGCCGTGCTTACGGCGTAACAAAAGAGGGAGCAAGCTTTGATGAGAAAGCCCTCAAAGCATGGGAAAGCCCTGACCTTGGCAGGATACTTTTGTGCGGTGCAGCCTGCAACAACGCAAGACTCTGCCCGCCTGAGAAGACAAGAAAGCGTGACAGAGGCGGCAGGCAAAGTGAGCTTTGTGCAGAGGGCGACCCTACAGAAACAGCTATACTCATAGCCTGCGCAAACTCAGGTATAAACGTCAGTTCCCTTGGTTACAGACGAACTGACGAGCTTCCATTTGAAAGTGAAACACGCTCCATGACGGTAATATGCGCTGACGAAAAGGAGATTACAACGGCATTCAGGAAAGGCGCTTTTGACGTTATCATAAAAGAATGCAGCCACGTTTTTTCTGACAGCGGCGAGCTTTTGACATTTGGCGGAGCAATGAGAAAACAGGCTTTTTACAAGTGCGATGAATACGCTTCAAAAGGTCTGCGTGTGATAGCATTTTCACAGCAGGTGGACGGAGAATGGGCTTTTCTTGGACTAATGGCAATGAAAGACCCTCTCAGAGCTGAAGCCGCAAAGGCGGTGGCGGAATGTCAGCGTGCAGGCATAAAGACAGTTATGATAACAGGCGACCACAAGCTCACTGCCCAGGCTATTGCAAAAGAGGCTGGCATTATGAAAGCAGGCTCTATCGCTTTGACAGGCGACGAGCTTGACAGAATGGACGACAAACAGCTTGACGAGGTAATAGAAAACTGCCGTGTATTCGCAAGGGTGACACCTGAACACAAGCTCAGAATAGTAAAGGCATTCAAAAGCCGTGGGCACGTTTGTGCAATGACAGGCGACGGGGTAAACGACGCACCTGCTATAAAAGAAGCTGACATAGGCGTGTCAATGGGAATATCAGGCACAGAGGTCACAAAGCAGGCGGCTGACGTGATACTTCTTGACGATAATTTTGCCACCCTTGTGAACTCCGTTGAGGAGGGCAGGACCATATATCAGAACATAAGAAAATTCGTGCGCTACCTTATTTCCTGCAACATAGGCGAGGTCATAACAATGCTCGGTGGAATTTTAATGGGGCTTCCAATGGTACTGCTTCCAGCGCAGATACTTCTTGTAAACCTTGTTACAGACAGCCTGCCTGCAATTGCGCTGGGGCTTGAGCCTGCGGAAAGCTCGGTAATGAAAAAGCCCCCTAGAAAAGAGGACGACAGCTTTTTCAGCGGCGGTCTTATGTGGCGTATCGTCATAAGAGGGCTTCTTATCGGTATCTGCACCCTTGCAAGCTTCACTGTTCTGCTCACAAACACCCATTCTCTCGGCACTGCAAGGACAGGTGCCCTTATAACACTTGTACTTAGTCAGCTTATCCATGTGTTTGAATGTAAATCGGAAGATAAGACACTTTTCACTGTGCCTTATCTTTCAAACCCATTCCTGCTTTTCTCTGTATTCATATCAGCGGCAGCGCTGTTTGCAGGCATATGGCTCCCTGTTCTGCAAAAGGTATTTTTCACAGCCGTTCCGAGCCTTGGAGAGTTTCTTGTGGCGGCGGCAGCGGCGGCTATCGTGCCTGTTGGGGCAGGCATAATACCAAAGCTTTTTATGGGCAAAAAATCTCCTGACGTAACAGTGAACGCCCCGCAGGGATAGCAAAAGACCGACAGGGCAGAGCTTTGTCGGTCTAATTTTTTAATCCATATTTTTTATCCAGTCTTTTAAATATCCTGCCGAAAGGCTTTGACAGAACAAGCAGGAAGAACACGTTGGAAACTGCGTATATAAGGGTAAAAAAAGCTGACGAGCCAACAAGGGCAAGGTATCTGCTGAGAATAAAGGCGTTATCAGCCCACAAACAGCTCCACAAGTCCATGATAAGAGAGAACGCCGCTCCTGAGATTATGCCGTAGGTCACAAGAAGCGGCTTGCTTTTTATAAGCTTATCAGCCAACATTCCTGCAAAATATCCGGTCAGACCCCAAACCAGCATTTGAAAAGGCGTCCACGCACCCTGTCCGAAATAGAAGTTTGAGATAAGGGCAGTCATTGCGCCTGTCATAAAACCCGATTCTCTTCCCATATAAAGGGCGGTGATAATGACTATAGCGGTGCAGGGCTTAAAGCCCGGCAGAAAGCTGAAAACTATCCTGCCGAAAACGGAAAGTGCGGTCATGGCGGCTATTATCACAAGCTGTGTACTGTCGGAGTGCTTTTTCTCAAAGTGGAGAAAATAGCCTGCCACGGTAAGAATGGCAAGTGCGGCGGTGACGAAAGAATAGAAGCGTTCTCTGAAAAATATTATGCCGCCAAAGCACACAAGGGGTATGACAAGAAGATAGATAAGCCCTGACACAAGTTTTTTACTGCTCATTTTGACCTCTTTTCACCATTGCGAGCCGTTCTCTTACGGCTGTTGACGTCACTGCACCACTGAAAAAGCCCCTTGTGAGCCTTGCGACGGCGGTGGTGTAAAAGCGATTGTGGGAGAAAAACTCCACGGCATTATCCTCTGCGACTATCTTCCCGTCAAAAAGAAGTCCGCACCTGTCGCAGTATTGTGCGGCAAATTCAAGGTCATGGGTCACGAGAAGTATGGTCCTGCCCTCGGCTTTAAGGCTTGCAAGCACATCTCCCAAAGCTTTCTTCGCAAAGCTGTCCATGCCCTTTGTACACTCGTCGAGGACTATTATTTTCGGGTCAGCAAGAAGGATCTTCGCAAAGGCACATTTTTGTATTTCACCGCCGCTGAGATCCCAAGGGTGGCGGTCAAGAAGATGTTCTATGCCCATGCGCTGTGAAACATTTTCCACTGTGACTTTGTCACCGCTTTGCAAAAGATCCTCACGGACGCTTTCTTTTACAAACATCGTCACAGGCTCTTGGGGCAAAAATGCAAGCATTTCACGGAAAAGCGAGCCGTTTTTATAGGCTTTCTGCTTTTTCCCGAAAAGTGAAACAGTGCCCATATAAGGCTTGCAAAGTCCGCAGATAACACGCAAAAGCGTTGATTTTCCGCCGCCGTTTGAGCCTAAAAGCCCATAGCACTCCCCTTTTCTGATACCAAGATCACAGCCTTTGAGGATATCGGGAGAGTTTTTTTCATATCTCTGCCACAGATTTTTGCACTGCAGGACATAAGGCTCAGCACGTTCTGTATCAGTGACAGCCTGCTTTGGAATATCCGTCACGCCAAGCTTTTCAAACTTCGCCCTGCCTTGTCTTACATTGAGGGGCAGGTCGTCGCAAAGCATTGCGAACGCCTTGGCGGTTTCGGGAAGAAAGCCCTCCAGAGCGTTCTCCACAAAATATTTTGCAGTCAAGGCAGGCGTACCGAAAAACTCGGTTTTACCCTTTGCAAGATACAAAATTTTGTCGCAGGAGTCAAAAAGCTCCTCGGGGTCATGCTCGGCAATGATGATAGTCACTCCCATTTCTTTGTTAAGGCGGTCTAAAATGCCAAGAAGCTCCCTTGCGGCAACGGGGTCGAGCTGTGCGGTAGGCTCATCAAGAAGCAGGATATCAGGGTCTGTGGCCATGACGGAACACAGAGCGACGAGCTGTTTCTGACCGCCCGAAAGTGTGGAGATATTCCTGTCATAAAGCGGCTCGATACCGAAAAAAGCCGCCATTTCACCAACACGGCTTTGTATCTCACCACTTTTCACACCAAAGCTTTCAAGCCCGAAAGCAAGCTCAGCCGATACTTTGTCGCATACCGTCTGGCTGTCAGGGCTTTGCATTACAAAGCCTATCTTTTCGGCACTTTCTCTATCAGAAAGCTCGCTTCTGTCCTTGCCCATAAGGGTGATGTTTCCGGAAAGCTCGCCCCTTGGGGAAAGCTCTCTTTTCAGAAGCCTGAGCAAAGTAGATTTTCCGCTTCCCGAAGCACCGCAGAGCATTATTTTTTCGCCTTTTTTCACTGAAAAAGTGCAGTCAGAAATGGCATAGTCCGTGCTTTCGTTATATTTGAAAGCTACATTTTCGCAAGACAATATTTCCATTTTATGCTCTCCTTTACTTCAAGAATAAACGGGAAAACGCATAGTAATGCGAACATTTCCACAGGCAAAACGCTGTTTTCAAGCTTTATCACAGGGTAAAAAGCGGCGGACAGCTCGCCCTTTGCGGAAAATATCAGCACCAATGCAAAGATAACTGCAAAAGCCGCCACAAAAATGCCGTCCCATGCTCTGAACTTGAACGAGTGTGCAAAGCTTCGTTTTTGGGTACCATAACCACGGGCTTTCATTGAAGCGGCTGTGTCCGCTCCCCTTTCAAGCGTGCCTGCACAAAGGGCTGTGAACACTGTGCAGTCTTTTTTCAGGCGGTCAAAACGGCTGTCGGAGATGTTCGCACCAGAGCAATTCAAGGCGTCCAAAAGCTGTCTGTGAAGCCTTCTGAGCTTTGGGATAAAGCCCATTGTCATCGTTATCACAAGGGCAGCTTTTGGCGTTTTTCGACCGAAAATGTAGAGGAGCTTTTCCCTTGTAAGCACCTTTCCAAGAGCTTTGCACCACATTATCACAGCGGTGAGGGATAGTCCAGCGGTCAAGCCATAAAAAAGGGCTTCCTTTGTGTAAGCCTTGCCGTTTACGAAAAACAGCGGCGTTACGCCCTTATGTGAAAAAAGTGGATTTGTGACAGTCAAAACGGCGGTAAGAAAGATGTAGAAAGCAAGGTCTGATGCGGTCTGTCTACAGCTTTGAGTTATGGCACAGAACAGGAACGCTCCCACTGCCGAGCATATACCAACGGCTGGTGAAAAGCAGAACATTGTCACCGCAAGCACAGCTGTAAAATACACAAGGGCGGTCAAAGGGTGAAAAGCTGACAACCTCATTTCACCGCCTCCTTTGTGTAGTCGCAAACGTAGTAAAACTCCACGCTGTCACCGTCGTTGAGCACATACTGTGAACAGCCCTTATCGGGGCTTTCGCCATTTACCGTATAGGTCCACCCTGAGGACGGGCCACAGGAAAACTCGTAGATATTGTTTATGCCACGGACATACACAGTGTTGTAAATATTATCCTCCGAGCCTTGATAATCAAGGGGTATCTTCCCGCACCTTGTAGCTTTTTCCAACAGATCAAAGGCTGTGTCGCCCTCACGGAGGACATATTTTTCCGCAGGCATAACAATGCCGTCTGAGGGAACATAGCACTCGTCACGGAGATTTTTGTCAAGCATATCGTAATTATCCAAAATATCAGAGCAATCCACTGTCAGAGTGACAGTGTGAGCGGCATTTGCGGTATCGTCGCTGTGCAGGCTGTAATACTCGTCAACGGACTGAATATCAACACCCTTTATGACCGCTGCCGCTGCTAAAATTATGACTATGAGCAGAGCGATATCCTTTTTCACTTTTCTGCTCCCTCCTGACCTTTGAGCTTTTTGGCTTTCTTTGCCTGATCTGCGAAATTTTTAACCACTGCCATTTCCTCTTTGGTTATCTCGAGCCTTGAAAATCTCGCCTTTTCGTATATTTTCTCGCACTCTGCGAAGCTTTCCGCCATATCAGCGCCAAAGGTCTTTTTTATGCTCTCGGAAAGCTCCCTTGGCGTATGGTCTGAGAAATCCCTGCCGCAAAGCTTTTTTCTGCCTGCAAAGAACAGCTTCTCCACCTTTTTGCTGTCAGGCAGAGCGGCAAACTTTCTTTTTCTTACCAAAGCTATTATTACCGCAATCAGGCAGAGTATGAGCATTACCGCACCGATAACGATATATACCGCATAGCTTTTCTCCGCAGGTTTAGTCTTGTTCTCCTCAAAGATCTCTTCCCTTGGTTTGTCCTCGTCCTCGGGAGCAAGGGCTTCGCCGCCTTGGTTGGTGGGCTTTGCTTTTACAGAGCTGTCGTCAGTTTTTATCATGCCAACATAATCGGGGCAGACCTCGAAAGGCTGCCAGCCTATGCCGTCTTTGTAATACTCCGCCCAATAGTGGAGCTGTTTTGAAGTGACGGTCAGGGCTGAGTTATCTGTAAGGCCTTTGGTCATATCTGATGTGATAAAATATCCTCTGCAAAGTCTGGCAGGAACGCCCTTTGCACGGAAGATCTTCACAGCGGCGGCAGCAAAATCCTCCTCGCCCCCACGGCAAGTTACCTCAAGCATATCTGCAAAAGAGCTTTCGCCCCCATAGGTCTTTGACCTGTCAAGCACTGTGTCTGACACAAAAAAACTTAGCATTTCAGACCGCAGTTTACCCTGAGAACCTTGCAGATCAAAATGGTTTGCGGCAAGCTGTTTGTCCTCGGCTGATATGTCAAGGCAGGTGGAATAAACATAGTCACGATAACCCTTTTCTGCGGCAAGATAATCCGCAGGCTTAGAAGTGCGCAAGGTATCAAATGTGCCAAAAGGCTTTGTGAGATAGCTTTCCGACACCGCAAGCCTGTAATAGCTTTTGGTGTTCTCAAAGCTTCCGCCTATTATCTTTGGGTCGGAAAAAGCGTTCTCTGCGGCGGTCATACCGTAGGTATAAAGGGGCTTTCCGCCATTTTTGATGTTTACTGTAACATTGCCGCTGTCGGATATATCAATGGCATTGTCAAGCAAAGCGGTCTGAAAAGCCGGTGAGAAATCAAGCTTATCAAGCCAATAAAACTCATCTGAGTAGGCATATTTCTCCTCACCGCTAAGCTCCCCCCACACGCCGTTAGTTTCTTTCTCAAAACGGCTCTCCAGAAGATACAATGGCTGTGGGTGCTCCATTATGATCTCATACTCACTTTTCGTATTAAAGCGATCGGCAAAGGCAAAGTTGGAAAGCTTATCAAAAAGCCCTGTCAGGCAGGCTATAAGCACTGCGCAAAATGCTGTAAGTATAAGCACAAAGGGCTTCAAATCGCCTTTTATGCTGCCGGAAAACGTCAATGCAAGGATACCTAACGCAACTTCTGCAGTGGCATAGTACAGAGGGATATAAATAAAGATACCTGCGCACAAAAACAGCGCAAGCATTGCCACTGTAAAAACTCTGCTGTCAAGACGGCTGAAAATGCTCTGCACTGTGGAAACTATCACCGCACCCACGCAAAGAGCAAACCAAGGGTCTGAGCTTTTTTCCACAAGCATTTCCACTACTCCTGCGCTTTTGCCGTGGGCGGTCAAGACGCAGTTCAAAAGCCCTGCAAGGCTTGTTAAAAACTTCTTGTGGAATATAAATGCCGACAATAGTGCGGCGAAAAATGGTATAGGCAAAGTCTTTTTTGATACCCCTGCAAGGGCTGTCAATATGCACACACCTACCAGAACAAAGGCTCGCCAGCCCATACCAAGCGACAATGACAGCAGGAGCATTGTCACTGCACCAAAAAGGCTCTGCATGATATAAACACCCTTTGAAAAGTGCTTTTCCACATAGCAAACACTTGCTGTCAAAATTGTCACCTCTTTTACTATTTTATCTCGATAACACGGCTTATACCGCTTCTTTCAAACAGCTCTGAAAACTCCGTCAGTCGCTCTTTTCCCTGCTCAGGCTGTGAAGAAAGAAGGCTGTCCAGAGCGACAGTGAAGCTGTCTGCGCTGTCGATATGCTCGAAAACCTTTCTCTGCTGAGAAAAGCTGTAAAATGCCATGTAATGCCCTATACCGCCGTCTGAAAGATACATTGAAAGGCTCAGTGCCTTTGCGGCAATGCGGTCATAATCCGCTGCCGGGACATTTCCGCCTGTTTCAACGTAGATACAAAGGCTGTCAGTAACAGGCTCGCCATATTCACGGACGTAGATATCACCGAGTCTGAAAGACAGCTTCCAATGCACCGATTTATAGCTGTCCCCCTGACGATATTCTCTTATCCCGATAGGCTCGCTGTGGTCAAAGCCCTCGTTTTCATTGCTGAAAAAGTCGCTTTCAAGGGCTTCCTTGAGCTTTGCTTCCTCGCTCTCATCTATCTCTGCTGCATCAGGCATTATATTAACACTGCCCTTTATTTCGCACTGCGCCTTTTTCCACGTTAGCCCTATAAGATCAAAGGCTCGGAGTGTCAAAAACTCTGCTTTTATCTTTCCGCAGGTGTCGCTTTTTACAGTGATATCCACCTGAGCAGGCTCTCTGCTGATGATAAAATGCACCTTTATATCATCGCACTGTCCTGTGAGCATATTTCTAAGCCGCAGTTTACTGCTGTATTCGCCGCAAGTTCCTGTGAAGATAAATTTAAGGCTCATGTCCTTATTTTTCAAGCCTGTGCCGTCGCTTACCAGTGTTGCTGACAGCTTTTTCTTCGAGAATATATTTGCACATACTGACAATACATAAAGCACTGCGCACAAACCAAGCACCGATATGCCAATGGGTTTTTTCAGCACAAAAAGCAGTATGCCCAAAGCTGTGCAAAGGCAGAAGTATAGCCTCTTCATCTGCATTTTTCCTCATTCTCAGGGCATTTTACGCTTTTAAGTATCTCGTCAAGCACGCTTTCTGCCGCAAGTCCTGAAAGCCGGCCCTTTGCAGAAAGAGAAATCCTGTGGCTGCAAACATGGGCAAAAAAATCTCTTACGTCCTGGGGAACGACATATTCTCTGCCCTTATAGCACGCCCACGCCTTTGCTATCCTGCAAAGTGCCAAAGCACCTCTTGGGGATACGCCCAGAGAAATATTTTCATTATGCCTTGTGGCGTCGCAAAGGTCTGAGATGTAGTCATAAACGCTGTCGTCAACAAAAACAGCCTTTGCCTTTTTCTGCATTTCTATAAGCTTTTCAGCGGTGCAGACGGCTTTCACATCTACCAGTGGGTCTGAACTGCTTCGGTCTGACATTATGCTTCGCATTGCCGCCTTGTCAGGATAGCCCATTGAAAGCTTTATCATAAATCTGTCAAGCTGTGAAACAGGCAGTGCCGCCGTGCCAACTGTGCCTGTAGGGTTTTGTGTTGCTATCACTGCAAAAGGCTCAGGCAGAGGATATGTTCTGCCGTCAACTGTGCAGGCACGCTCCTCCATGACCTCCAAAAGGGCAGATTGCGTCTTGCCTGAGGTTCTGTTTATTTCGTCTGCAAGAAGTATATTCGTCATTGCCGCACCGCTGTGAAAAGTAAAGCCCTGCGCCTGTCTGTCAAAAGCCGTATAGCCTGTGATGTCGGAAGCCACAGTATCAGGGGTGAACTGTATCCTCTTTGTTTCAAGCCCCAAAGCCTTTGAAAACGCCACCGCAAGAGTAGTTTTTCCCACGCCCGGAACGTCCTCCATAAGCACATGACCCTGCGCCAAAATTGCGGCGAACACCATATCCACCACTTCGTCCTTGCCGATTATGACCTTTTTCACTTCATCTGTTATCTCACGCATTTTTTACCCTTCTTTCTTACCACTGTGAAAACTCCCACTGCGCACAGCACCGCTGCCGCAGATATCACATACACTGTCACGTTTTTATCCTCCGCCTCTTTTATTATCTCGTCGGCAGAAGTGACCTTTTTCCGCTCGCTTTCAGGAAGCTTTTTTATCCTCTCTGCGGTCTTTTCCAAAAGCTCCTTTTTGTCTTTTCCAACACTATCAACAGGATAAAGCTCACGGCTTATGATACTGTTAAGGTCTGATATCTCACTGTAAAGCTCGTTCGCCTTGGCGTTCATTTCTTCAAGCTCTGATATTATCTTATCCCTGTCGGAAAGGCTCTCATCAGCCTTTGCATGGGCTAAAAGCACCGCTGTGACAGTGCAGTCCCCCGAAGTAACGCCGTTTTTTCTCAGGGCTTCAAGCTTGTTCCTGTCGCTTTTTGTAAAGCCTTTCTTGCCCTTATATATTTCCGTTTTCTCGATACTGTATATACAGCCGTTCCCGTGGTCTGTCTGTGCAATCTCCTCTGTGAAAGCCCTGTCGCTCAAGGTCAGGCTGTATTTTTCTGCCGCATTTTCAAGCTCTGCACCGTATCTCACATATGTGCGTTCGTCACAATCAAGGTCATTGAAAAGCTTCAAGGCTTTTTCCGCGCTCTCCTCGTCTGAGATATCCGAAAGTCTGCCGTTTATGCCGTCAAGCTTTTCACGCTGCAGAACTGAAAGCTCCTCTTTCATATCGTAAATACGTCGCATCGTAAGTTCAAAACGCTTTTGTGCCGCAAGTGCGCAAAGTGCCTGCCCTGTGGCAAGCTCGTCAGAATCGCCGCCCTTTTCATGTGAAAATCCACCGTCGCTGTTCTGATAGGAGAGCAATGCGGTCAAAAGGTCAGTATTTTTCACGAAACGGCTGTCAGCTTCGGGGTCGATACCAAGTGAACAAAGTGCAATAATCACCTGCGAATCAGCTTCTGCGCTTCCGAACGTACCTGAGCTGTCCTGCTTGCCGCTTAGATACTCCACCGCTTTGTCAACGCTTTTTCTAACATCGTCACGGGAAAAATCGTTGTAATATGGGGCGATCGCCTGCAAAGCCATTGCGGTGATGTCGATATCGCTTTCACCTTTTGACAGCGAAAAGCCACCATCGGTATTCTGCGAAGAAACTATCTCGTCAAGTATACGCTCTCTGTCAAACTCTGCACCCTCCGGGGTCTTGTAGCCCATTGTATCAAGGGTCAAAAGTGCAAATATCCAGCCGTTAAGGCCCTGTTTGCCTACGGAATTATTTTCATCTCTGCCGTAAACACCGCCTTTTACAAGGTCTATGCCCCCAAGGTCGGCAGGGTCGCCTCCCATTGCGGAAGCTGTTATAGCGCATCTCTGCCACTCAGTGGCGTTGTCGGTATCTGAAAGAGCTTTCACACGCTGAGAAAGCGCAGTGAGATAAGCCTCATAGTCCTCCTCAAAACCGAAACGTGAAATGCCTATGGCAAGCCAATCGGAGCTTCCTATGCCTGCGTTTTGCAGAAAATCCCCCGAAAAAATGCTCTCGTCCTGAGAAATGCCCATTTTGTCACGCTGCCACTGACAGACCTTTTCTGCGCTTTCAGTTATCCTGTCCCTTTTATCTGCGTTATCTGCATTCACCGCAGGAACATTTGTCAGAAGCATTACTGCCCCTGCAAACACCGCCACTAACCTGCCAAGAAAACCTCTCGTTTTCAACAATATCCTCCTACCATGTTTTGTCATAGCTATCCTGTGAACCTGTTATATCTCTTCCGTAGGCAACTGTGAACGCAAGCCTAACAGTGTCGCCGTCGGTGAAGTTCACCTTGCCCATGCCGTATGCAGGCATATTGCCGTTTACAGTGTACACCCAGCCTGAGCCGTAGGTGTAGTCAAATTCTCCAAGGCTGTCGGCATACTGTGTGTTGCTGTCTGCAATGCCGTCATTTTTTATAAGCTGTGCAAGCTCGCTGTTTACTGCTCCACCTGCAAACGCACCGCTTTTGTGTATTCGGCTTAGATATCTCTGATCGTCCTTGCCTGTAAAGTCGCCTGTGAAGCCGTTTTGCTGGAGAAAACGCTCTATAACGTCAACGCCTGTGTCCCCCTCGCATATTGCCACCTCTGAGCCTGCGGCAAGCTGTCCAAGCCCTATGGTATCAGCGTCAAAGCTCATTGTTATAACGCCTGTCTGCTCGCCCTTTTGTGCGCTGACAGAATTTATGGTATAGGCATGATCCGCATATCTGCCCTCGGGGTCATACACCCTTATTTCAAGAAGATTTGCCCCGCCCGAAAGCTGGAGATAATAGGCTGAGTTCCTGTCCTGTGCGATACACTCAACAGAAAGCCCATTGAGCCAGACCTCTGTCTTGTCGGCATATATCCTTCCGCCCTGATAGTCCTGTGCGTTAAATCTGAGGGTGAAGCCCGAGCCTTTCACTGTCTGTCCGTTGGTGACGTTTATATACGTTATCTCAGGTCTTGTGGTATCATCAGCAATGGGTACATAGGTGACAGTGAAATATCTGTCTATTTTTTTGTCACCGTCTTTTGCATAAAGCCTTATACGGTTATCACCGCTTTGGAGGGTGCAGGTATAATTATCTCTGCCCGAAAGCTTTTTGCCGTTTAGAATAACGCTTAGCTTTGCACTGCCGCTTTGACCTTTCATTCTCGCATAGAAGCTAAAATCGGCGTCATTTACAGTGCGGTCATAAAGATCGGTATCAATTGAAAACTCCGCAGGAGTGTATTTTATCTTAAAGCTTTTTTCAGCCTTTGAGCCGTCCTTTTCCGCAGAGAGAGTTATAGTATTCTCGCCCTCAGAAAGCTGTGCGGTAAAAGTTTCACTGCCTGAAAGCTTTTCACCGTTGACTTTTACTGTCAAAGGTATTTTATCACTGCCGTAAAAAGCTGTGGCTGAAAATGTTATGCTTTCTGTGTCAGTATCCTTATCCGCAAGGTCGGTGTCAAAGGTTATCTCCTTTTTGTCAAAATAAACTGTATAGTCCTTATAAGCCCTTTTCACCTGACCGCTTTTGTCGGTATAGGTGCAGGCAACACGGATAGTGTTTTTTCCTGCGTGAAGGGTAACGCTGCCCGAAAACTGATTTACAACGCTGTCGTTTACAGTGACCTGAACTTTTTGCACTGTGAGAGCCTTGTTTTTATGTGTTATTGTGAACTTATACAGGGCTTTTTTTACACGCTCGCCCTCTTTTATAGAGGTGGTGAAATATTCTGTGTCGGTGTTCTTTGTGACAGTTTCGGTCTTGCTGTCAGGCTTTTTCTTTACCTCGTCAGACTTATTTTCACCTTGGATATTTATGGTAACATTTGTGTTCCCGCCATTTACTGTGGGGGAATTTCCGTCGCTTTTGTCAGCCTGCGGAGAGCTTTCTGTTGTATCTGTATTGCTGTCGCTACTATCAGTGTTATCACTGTCATCTGCCTGTGAGCTGTCCATATCTGAACTTTCGTCCTTTGGCTGAGAGCTTGTTTCATAGCCTTCTCCGCCCTGTCCGTCCTCCTCCGCAAGGCTTTCAGACAGTACTGAAAACGGATTTTCAGGGGTCTTATAACTGCTCATATTATAAAAACGCATACACAAAAAAGCCGCTGCGATAAAAAACGCCGCTGCTGACAGCATTATTATTTGCCTGTTTTTTTGTGTATGCTTTTTCATAATATTCTCGCTTTTCATATCACAGAAAATGCCCGCCCCCTGAAAATAGAGGGCGAGTATCCTGCAAAATAACTTATATCTTAATTGTCTTAATTTTTTTTACTTTCTCTTTCTTGAAACTGTAAGAGCTCCGCTGATAAGAAGTGCAAGACCTGCTACGCAAACGCCTGCTGTCGCACCTGTGTTAGGGTTAGCCGCACCTGCGTTATTTGCTGTCTTTGATGAGCTGTCAGCCGCCTTTGAAGTGTCAGCACTGCTTACTGACTCTGCGGCTGATGAAGTGGCAGAAGATGTATCCTCAGAGTTTGCAGAAGATACTGTGCTTTCGGAAGATACGTCAGATGAGCTTACAGAGCTTTCTGCTTCTGATGAAGAGCTTGGTGTCTTGAGTTCTTCAAGCTTTTCCTCTGCGGCCGTAAGAGCGTCAACATTGCCTACATATTCCTTAAGGTCGCCAAGAGCGTCATAAGCGGCTCTTGCTGCCTTGATGTCATTCTCACTGTCAAGTGTTATCTCGCCAAGGTCACTGATAAGCTTCTCAACAGCCTTTACGCTGTCATAATCCTCTGCTGCAAGAACTGTTACGTCGATAGTTGCTTCAACAGGTGAAACAGCAACGCCTGTTGTGTTTGCAGCACCCTCGTTTGTCTTATCTCTGTACATACCATACTTGTATGTAACAGTAACGAAATCATCGTCTGCTGTAAGAGCAGTATCGTCGATAGTCACATAATCTGTAACGTCTTTCTTCACACCGTTTTTGAGAACTGCGTAAACCTTCAAGTCGGAAGCGTCATAAGCTTCGCCCTCTTTGCATACTGTCTTAGCATTCTCGGTCACAAGCTTTTCCACCTCTGAGCCGATAGCCATTATGTAGCCTGAATCGTTCTTGAAGTAGATAGTGCCGTTTTCGTCTGCAACAAGGTCAGCTATAGCGTACTGTGCCTGAGCGCCCGTTGGTGTGAAAAGTGACGGAGCTGTTTTCTTTCCGTTTACTATCTGAGCGTCAAGAACTTCTGTTACACCCTTTTTATCCTTTACATAGCGGATAGCGCCTGCTGATGCGTTCTCTGAGAAGTAAACATAGTTATAGCCGTTCTCATTCACAACGCCAAGACCCGAGGTCTGTGGATAGCCCTTTGTTTCTGCCTTGTATGCTATCTCAAAACTGTCAAGGTCGATAACTGCGATAGCACTGCCCTTATAGTTGCCCCAGCCTGAGCCGTTTACGCCAACATAAGCTCTGCCGTTAAGAACTGTAGGAGATGATGTGCTTGCGCCACCAAGTGCAATGCTGTCAAGCTTTGTGAAATTGCCCTCATCGTCTATTGTTGCCTTATAGAAATAGCCCCCGTTAGATGTGAAATAATAAGCGTCTGTATCCTTATCGTAAGAAATAGTGCTTCTTACTCCTCCGCCTACTGTATACTCAGTATCTATAACGCTTCCTGAGTTTTTGTCAAGAGTAACTATTCTTGCAGGGTCGGTAGTGTTTGCCTTTGCATTTTCCATGCCGAGAACGACAAAATCATCAGTTGCATATGCGCCTGCCCAATAGAAGCCGCTTTTGTTTGTGAATGTCCACTTTGGTGACTTCTCTTCATCTGTTGTGTCAGGATCTTCGTCCTTAACATCTATGCAGACATACTGATCGTCTTTTCCTGAGCCATAGTTGCAGAAGCCTGTGTAGATACAGCCGTCATTATAGTAGATAGGGCTTACAGACTGTCCGCCAACGCTGTCCTTGTATACCCACAGCGACTCGAGGGTGTCAGCGTCAAATGCCTGAATTCCGCCGTTAAAGGCTGAGAATATCATGCCGTCTGCATAAGTAACAGGCTGGATAGCGTAGCTGTTTGTGCCCGCTCGCTGTCCAACTACTGAATCCACAACGCCCGTTTCCTTGTTCATTCTCATAAGCTTGTCGCCGGATGTATAAACGATATAATCTCCAACGATAGCCACAGGCGACGGACCGTCCATATAGGTGGTACCGACCTTAGTTGCCCAGTTAAGCACTGCGTTATCCGCACTGTCAGGGAGGACTGATGTTGTTACGTTGTTGTTTGTTCCGTCTGAAACAAATGCGCTTACACACACGCTCAGACTAAGAGCAGTCGCAAGAGCAAAGCTGGCTGTTCTCAAAATTTTCTTCTTCATTCTTTTCTGTCCTTTCGTTGATACACACTGTTCCGCCGTCAATGCACTTTTTATGAACACCCCGACCACAGCAAAAAATGCCTTTCCGCCGAAACGAAAAAGCATTCTATCCGCTTTACTGCCTGCACAGCGATAAAGCAGACCGTCATCTTCATCGCCCAAGACAGAAATAGTCAACGAAAACACAGCAGATACCTGACTTATGACAGCGCACAAAAAGCCTGTCAAACACAGTAATGGCGGTTGTGCAGGATTTGGACCTGCTTCCCTGACGGCAAGGCTTTTGCCCTGACACGCTCTACTCAGCTAACAACTTTTCAAACTGTGCTTTCTTAATATTCACATCATGATAATTATACCATATCGCTATGGATTATTCAATAACCTTTTTACACCACTAATAAGTCCGATACAACGCCGTTTTTGTGGCATTTTCATAAACTCATAGACTGAAACTTTGTTGGATATAGTTTTAGGCTATACCCTCAGTTCCTCCTCCAGCTCCGTGTCAGGCTTGACAGTGATAGTGTAGTTGTTTGTAAAAATAACCATGCCCGGCTTTGAGCCGTTTGGCTTTTTCACGTTTCTTATGAAAGTGTAGTCAACGTCCACCCTGGAGGAATTTCTTCCCTTTGAGTTGCAGGCGGCGATTATTGCCGCTTCCTCTATTGTCCTGTCAGGTGGCATTTCTCCGTCGCAGGTGACGATAACGTGGCTTCCTGTGATATCTTTGACGTGGAGCCAAAGGTCAGTTTTTTCAGCCTCCTTACAGGTGAGGCGGTCGTTCTGTTTATTGTTCCTGCCTACCCTTATTTCATATCCGTCAGAAGAACGGTATCTTATAGGCGGCAGAGCCTTTGGAGGCTTGCCCTTGAACTTTGAACGCTTTACATAGCCCTCCTGAAAAAGCTCCTCACGAAGCTCGGCTATATCCCCCTCCGTCTGCGCCCTCGTGAGAGAATCGAAAACAGAATCCAGATACTTGACCTCCTGCTCGCCCTCTGCAATAAGCACAGTGAGCTTTTTCTCTGCGGTGTCGAGCTTTCTGTACTCCTTATAATACTTCTGAGCGTTCTGTGTTGGCGTAAGTCTTTTGTCAAGTGGTATCTTCACTGTAGGGCAGTTCTCGTCATAAAAGTCCTGCACCTCGGCATACGCCATGCCCTTTTGGAGCGCATAGAGATTTGAAGTGATAAGGTCACCGTAAATGCGGTATTTTTCCCTGTCCTTGCACTCTTTAAGCTCCTCACGCTGATTTTGCACACGCCTTTGAGTTCTCTCGGAGGTGTTTATAAGAAGCTTGAATAGGTCGTTGGCTTTCTGCTTTATTCTTGAAAGGGAGTCCCTCTCCGCATAGAAATAGTCAAGCAGAACGCTTGGCGACTCAAAGCTTTTTGTCACCATAAGCGCACCATACTGTGCAATATCGCAGAAGCAGAAATCTTTGAGATTGCCCTCTTTTGTTTTCAGCACAGCGTAGACGTTAGTGCCGTCATTTATGCTGTCACGGACTTTCGAGAAATAAAACCACAGCCTGTCCGCAGTGTCGCCGCTTAGCTGCCCGGCTGTTATCTCAGCACCCCTTGCCGCAAAGAACACAGCTTCCCTTGCGAACACTGGCGAAATGCCCTCCAGCGTTTTCATTATTGCCTTTGAAAGCTCCGCCGTAGGATTTTCGGCTATCTTTGCAAGAAATTCTTCTTTTGTACATTCCATAAGATTCAGCCTTTGCTCTCTTGGGGGCAAAGTATACTGCGCACCTGGAAGAACCATTCTCACTGATGACATTTCCTGTCCCACACGCTTTATGCTGTCTATTATCCTGCCGTCCTCATGATAGAGGATAAGATTTGAACGCCTGCCCATTATCTCCGCCGCAAGTGTGAGATTCACCCTGTCGCCCATTTCGTTGGTGGCTTCAAAGTCAAAGAAAAGTATACGCTCAAAGCCGTCCTGCCTAATGGCAGTGAGTCTGCCCCCTGCAAGATGCTTTCTCATGAGCATACAGAACATAGGCGGTGTTTTCGGATTTTCTATATCCGCCGTTGTTATATGGACCCTTGCCGAGCCTGCACCTGTGCTGAACATAAGCTTCTGCGCACCCTCTTTAGTGCGGATAGTCATTATAAGCTCCTCTCGTGAAGGCTGGTGTATCTTATCCACCCTGCCGTCAATAAGAGGGTCAAATTCTTTTCTGAGCAAGCTCAGATAAATTCCGTCCAATGCCATTTTACTTACCTGCTTTTTATATTACTTCAACTATATCCCTGTTGCTTACGGCTATCTCTACTCTCAGATCGCTGAACTTGTTTTTCAGCTCGTTGGCGATAAACTCGCAGAAGATATTTTCCGTATAGAAATGACCTGCGTCTATAACAGAAACACCCATATTCCCGCCGTCTATAAAAACGTCATGCTTCACGTCACCTGTCAAAAGCACCTGACAGTCTTTTCCTGCGGTGTCAGCCAAAAACGAACCGCCTGAGCCTGAGCATACTCCCACACGCCTTATCTCACGCTCGCCGCCGCTGAAACGGACTACTCTACAGCCGAGAACGTCCTTTGCTCTCTGTGCAAGCTCACGAACGTTCATGCCGTCACATTTGCATACATATCCACAGCCCACGCCATGCTCTTCATGCAAAGCACTCTCAGGTTTAAGACCAAGCATTTTGCAAAGCACGTCATTCATTCCGCCCTCTGCGGAGTCGAAATTTGTGTGCATGGAAAGAGCGTTCTTTCCCCCTGCCGCAAGTATCACAGCAGGGTCGTTCGGCACGAGGGTCTTTAGTCCTCTGAAAATAACAGGGTGGTGGGTGAGAACAAGGTCAAAGTCACGCTGACAAGCCTCTCTTGCCACCTCAGCGGTGCAATCCAGTGCCACCAGCACGCTCCTTACCTCAGCGGACATTTCCCCCACGTTAAGACCGCTGTTGTCATAGCCCTCCTGCAGACGGTATGGGGCTATATCCTCTATAAAACTATAAATATCATAAACTGTCGTCATTTTTGTCAGCTCCTTTTTTTATATCCGATGTGCTGTCAGGGGTATTTCTGTCCTTGATCTTTGCGTCAAGAAGTTCGTAAAAGCCCGTGATGAATGTTGTCACTGCGATAATCACCAATGCAGGCATCATAGCGACAAAGGGCATATAGTTGAGTGCGGGAAACCATGTGCCTCTCGACAAAGCCTCTGCCACATCTTTTTCGCAATGGATATAGACCAAAACCATAACAATGGTATGTATAACAAGCGGTATAAACGCAAAGCTGAGCCAGTAAAAGGCTTTGCCCACGTTTGGTTTCTTAAATTTAAAATAAAAACCTATATACGCACCCAAAGCAACAACGCCGCTTAATATCACGCTTGCACCGCCAGGACTTACGGAGCAGAATGCAAGCAACAGAATTACTGACAGTATCGTTACGGAAAGTTGGGTCGCTATACCTATACCTAAAGCTTTCAGAAATTTCATTTTTGCCTCCATGTTTTTTTGTATCACATTTTTATTTTTTTCAACGTTTCAAGCTCGCTCTGTGCAAGCTTAACAAGCCTTTCTCCCAGCTCTTTTTTGTCCTCGGACTTCATCATTCCGCTGCCTGCGACAAAAATTCTTTTTGCCTGCCTTGCGATATACTCTTTCCCCTCGCCCTCAGGCTTAACAAAGCCGAACTGCAAATATCTGTCATCACATTCATAGGACGGCGTTTTGCCTGTATACACCGCCTGCATGACAGAATATGCAAACTGACCCTCTGTGCAGGCAAGCTCTTTTTTCACCTCAAAGCCGTTGGCATAAAGCCACTTTCTAAGCACATCCCATTTTGTCATAGGCTGTAAAACGAGGTTTACGCTGTTTTTCACCCACGGACATTTTTCCAGAAGCCTTGCAATAAGCTCACCGCCCATGCCCGCCATAACAACGTCTGTTATGCCCTCCGGGGGAACATTGTCAAGCCCGTCTGAAAGTACCGTTCCAATGCGGTCTGAAAGCCCCTCACGATTGATATGCTCCTCAGCCGACTTTAGCGGCATTGGTGCAACATCACAGGCGAGAGCTTTTTTGCACATATTTTCCTTTATCATAAAGCAGGGCAGATAGCCGTGATCTGTCCCCACGTCACATACAAAATCTCCTGTACAAAGCTTTGCACAGGTCACAAGTCTTTTATCCAAAGCTTTCCTCCAAAGAAAAAAATCGCCGCTCGCCCCCTGAAAAGGCGGCTGGGCGGCGAAAATAGTTCCAAACGCTTATTCTGCAAAATGCTTGTTGAGCTTTTCGAGCATTTCCTCAACAGGAACGCCATGAACAGCACAAGCCTCTTCAAGAGTTTCGCCTCTTGACGCTGGGCAGAACAGACAGTGCATACCCATTTCCATAAAGTATGGTGCTGTATTTTCATCAGCGTCCATTATATCGCCTATAATAGTATCCTTTGTAACTGTGAATGCCATTTTATACTCCTCCTATCATGATAGACCACGCACCGCAAATGCTTTGCGTTATACCTATATTATAACCAATCCTGCGAAAAAAAGCAAGCCTTTTTTAAGGCAATACCGCACAAAGATTGTGCGTCAGATGCGTAGTCAGATTTTTTGTCAGATTTTTGTGTGATATGACGGAAAATCTGCAAGCAGATGGCGTGCAAAGCCGTCAGGCGGGCTTTGTGCGGTGTTGCCTTATATATTATAATGTATCTCCCTTATCCACATTTATAACGGCGTTATATCTTCCGTCAAATTCTGTGAGCCGTTTTGATATTTTTGCTTTTACCTCGCTGTCTGAAAGTCTGAAATCAAAAGGCACTACAACGTCAAAGATAAGATTTTCACGGTTTTCGCCCTTTGTCATTCTGAAATCGTGTATGCTAAGGCATTGGTCGATAGACTTCACAACGTCTGTTACTATCTTTTTAGTTTCGATAGTTTGCTCGTCATGATCTGCCACCGGATCCATATGTATAGACACTGCGCAGTGATATTTTTCCTTCATGCTATCCTCAAGATCGTCTATAAGCTCATGAGCCGCCATAAAGTCCATTTCGCATGGCACTTCAGCATGAAAGGAGATAACGGTATTCCCTACGCCATAATCATGTATGAGCAGATCATGGATACCGATTATCTCAGGAAAACTCATTGCGGTATCAACAATATCCTGAACGAACTCCTTATCGGGCTTTGAGCCTAGAAGCGGCGAAACACTGTCCTTGCAGGTCATAAAGCCTGAGCGGAAGATAAAGAGAGCAACGAGAACGCCCATATAGCCGTCTATGTTTATGCCTGTGAACGCAGAGAATACCATTGCAAGCATAACAGCTCCTGTTGCGGCACAATCGGAAAGACTGTCAGCGGCAGAGGCGAAAAGCGAGGTAGAGTTTATCTTCTTGCCAAGCTTTCTGTAGAAATACCACATCCAAAGCTTCACAGCCACTGAGCAGCCAAGTATCACAAAGGTCATTACCGAGAAAGCAAGCTTATCGTGGGCAAAGATCTTTGAAAAAGAAGATTTTCCCAGTTCAATGCTCATCATCATAATAATAAAGGATATGACAAGACCTGAGATATACTCCATTCTGCCATGACCGAAAGGGTGATCTTCGTCTGCGGCTTTGGCCGCCATTTTAAAGCCAACCAGTGACATTATAGACGAGCCTGCGTCAGAAAGGTTGTTAAAAGCGTCCGCCATAACGGACACAGCCCCTGACACAAGTCCTGCAATAAGCTTACCGAGGAAAAGCATGATATTAAGGACTATACCAGTACATGAGCCTAGGTAGCCATATTTTTTTCGGACGTTTTTATCTTTTACGTTATCTCTGTCTTTTATGAATAATCTTACAAGAAGTGCTGCCATATGAATATCCCCTTTTGTTTACCAAAGTAAACTTATAAGTTTATCTACTATTATAACACATAATATTACAAAATCAAGTGCAAATGCTTATTTATATGGATATTCGCCGCAGCAGGCAATATGCAGCCACTTATTTCTCATTTCAACCACATAATAAAATTTTCTTTTCACTATTGAAAAAATTTGTGCAGTGTGCTATAATAGTCATTAGCATTAATCGTTTACATACGCAAAAAGGAAAGAGGTTATATAAAAAATGAGAAAATTCATATCAAGAGCTGCGGCTCTGCTTCTGGCAGGAGTTATGACAGCGGCTGTGGCAGGCTGCGGAAAAAACTCCGACAGCGAGGCAAAAGACACTGCAAAGAAGTGGACAGAGCTTGACCAGACACAGATAACAGAAGCCATGGGGCTTGGCTGGAACTTAGGCAATCAGCTTGAAGCTTCCAGCGGCGGACTTCCCAGCGAAACTTGCTGGGGCAATCCTGAGATAACAAAGGAGCTTATCGACACTGTCAAGGCACAGGGTTTCAAGACAGTAAGAATACCTGTTTCTTATCTTGACATGATAGGCGACGGCCCTGACTACAAGATAGACACTGACTGGCTGGACAGAGTTCAGGAGGTCGTTGACTATGTTGTTGACAACGATATGTTCGCTATAGTTAATATGCATGGTGACGGATATTACACTGTTGACCACAGTTGGTTGCTTTGTGCTGAGGACGATGACAAGCAGACCGAGATAAAAGACAAGTACGGCAAGGTTTGGACTCAGATAGCAGACCGTTTCAAGGACTATGACCAGCACCTTATTTTCGAGTCCATGAATGAGGAATTCAACAATGACTACGGCAAGCCTGACGCCAATGCTTATGAAAACATCAACGCATACAATCAGATATTCGTTGACTCAGTGAGAGCAACAGGTTCAAACAATGAAAAGCGCTGGCTGCTGCTGCCGGGCTGGAACACAAATATCGAATACACAGCAAGTGATGAATACAATTTCAAGATACCGACCGACAAGGGCTGCAAGGCTGACGGCAAGCGTATCATGATATCAGTTCACTATTATGACCCGTTCAATTTCACTATTGACGAGAACAAGACCGCAAAAACTCAGTGGGGCAAATATGCGGTAAAGAATTATGACAACTGGGGTCAGGAGGATTATGTTGACAGCCAAATGGCACTTCTTAACGAGAAGTTTGTAAGTCATGGCTACCCTGTTGTTATCGGCGAATTTGGCGCACAGGACAAGACAGAAAAGTTTGCAGACTACAATGAGTTCAGACGCTACTGGGCTGAATATCTTATCAAGGCGGCAAAGAAAAACGGCGTTGTTTGTGTATACTGGGACAACGGCTACAACGGCAACAAGGGCTTTGGCATCATAAACAGATTTGACTACACTATCACACAGCCTGACCTTATCGCAGGCATGATGAGAGCCATAAACTCCACAGACGATTACGATATCCCGTCACCGGCAGGCTACACAGAGGTCAGAAAGAGCGCAAAGGCTTCATAAGTTTTTCACACGCAAATATGCTGATACATTTGCAGGGGCGAACAGCGTTCGCCCGTTTGATCTGCATGATGAAATAATAAAAACAGTACCTGTTGGGGTACTGCTTTTTGTTTGTGTCTTACGAAACGAGAGTGGGCGAACGCTGTTCGCCCCTACTTTTTGCTATTCTATCACAAGTTCCTCTTTTGTGGAATCTGTTCCCTCGATATGGAAAGAATTGAGCACAGGCTCATCTCTGTTCATAAGTGAGAGTATCATATAGCTTGCCGTCTTGTCATAAGCAAGGCGCTTATCCTCATCAGAAGGACGAGAAGGTGACTCAGGGTGTGAGTGCCAGTTGCCCAGAGGAACGAGTCCCTCTGCCCTCATATCCTTGATAGCAGCAAGCTGCTCCTTAGGGTCAAGAGAAAAATGCTCGTTTGAGTGGTCTATGTTCGTAAGAAGATAGACCTTTTTTATTATCTTGTCACTGCCCTCTTTTACTCCGCCGATAAGACCGCAGGCTTCGTTCGGAAGCTCGCTTTCAGCATGGTGCAGTATCTTTTCATAATCGCTTTTGCTGAGTTTTATCATAAATGTACACCGTCACATTCTGCCTGTTCATAGTCGATAAGCTCTGTGATAGTAGGGTTTTCACCGCATACTGCACAGCCCTTTGTATCCTGTGGGAGCTTTACCTTTCTGAACTCCGTTTTAAGTGCGTCATAAGTAAGCAGATAGCCTGTGAGAAGTTCTCCAACACCAAGGATATACTTGATAGCCTCCATTGCCTGCAAACTTCCGATAACGCCACCCATTGCGCCGATAACTCCTGCCTGCTTGCAAGTAGGAACAGCGTCCTTCGGAGGTGGGTTCTTGAACACACATCTATAGCATGGTCCCTGACCTGGAACATAAGTCATGAGCTGACCCTTGAATCTGATGATGCCGGCGTGAGAAAATGGCTTTTTAGCCATTACGCAGGCGTCATTGATAAGAAACTTTGCAGGAAAATTATCAGTGCCGTCGATAACGAAATCATAGTCCTTGATTATATCCATGATGTTCTCGCTGTCGATAAAGGTGCGGTATGTGTTCACCTTGACGTCAGGGTTGATAGCCTCCATTGTTTCCTTTGCGGAAAGCACCTTCGCCTTGCCAACGTCCTGCGTTGTGTGGATTATCTGTCTTTGCAGATTTGAGAGATCTACCTCATCTGCGTCTGCAATGCCGATAGTTCCAACGCCTGCTGCGGCAAGATACATAGCGGCGGGTGCGCCAAGTCCGCCTGCACCTATGATAAGCACCTTTGCGTTAAGAAGCTTTTTCTGTCCCTTTGCGCCAACCTCTTTAAGAATGATGTGGCGTGAGTAACGCTCGAGCTGTTCGTCTGTAAATGCCATTACTGTCCGCCTCCCATGAAGTAAAGAAATTCTACAACGTCGCCGTCTTTAAGAACTGTGCTTTCAAAAGCACCGCTCTCTACAAATTCGTCATTGATAGTTACTGTAACGTACTGTGGTGTTTCAACGTTCTCGTCGATAACGAGCTGTGCCACTGTAAGTCCCTCTGCAACGTCCTTTTTATTGCCTGCTACTGTTATAGTCATATCCATTTCTCCTTAATCTATTGAATTTATTGTTTCGGCAAGCTGTGCTTTCTTTACAGCTCCCGTAAGTCTTGCTTTTTCTGCTCCGTCCTTGAAGAACACAAGTGTCGGAACGCTTGTGACATTATATTTCTGAGCGGTTTCCCCGTCAAAGGTGATATTGAGTTTCACAAGCTTTATGCCCTCAGGGTTCTCCTCCTCAGTTTCCGCAAGAAGCGGTGACATTCGCTTACACGGAACGCAGGAATCTGAATAGAAATCTGCGATAACAAGCTTTCCTGCCTCGTTTATCTCGCTCTCGAAAGTATCCTTATTTGCTCTTACTGACATTAATCTCCCACCTTTTGTACGATAAGGTCATAAGTGCCGTCCTCATTGTCAATGAGCTTCAGTATCTTGTGACCCTCTTCCTTAATGCTTCTCGGAACGTTCTGAACAGGCTCACCGTCATTCATTTTAATGGAAAGTATCTGTCCGTCGTCAAGCTCCTCAAGAGCTACCTTTGCCTTGACAAATGTTGTCGGGCAAACCACTGTGGTGATATCCACTGTATCGTCTATTTTAAAATCAGCCATTGTTATAAACCTCCAGTATAGTATTTGTAAATTTCTCTCTGCCCACTCTGTCGATAGTGAACTTGAATCTTTCGCCAGCTTTTGCGTTATCGTCAAAGAACTGTATAGCGGTATCGCAAATCTTCATAAGAGTTTCCTTATCCTCGATAAATGGGATAACAGTTTCGCCCTTGTTGATATGGTTGCCGAAAAGTCCGCCGAATGAAACTATATAGCCGTGGATAGTATCCCACGCTTCTGTAGGACAAGCCTTAAAGCAGCGTCCGCAGAAATTGCACTTCTCTTTGTCAAGGACTATCTTTCCGTCCTCCATTGTAAGCGCACCCTGACGGCAAGCCTTTACGCACACGCCACAGCCGATACAATCAGCTTCACGCCACTCGACCTTTATGCCGCCCTTGATACCAACGTCATTTTCTTCCGCTTTAAGGCAGTTATTCTGACAGCCTGTGATACCGAACTTGAACTTGTGAGGAAGCTCTCTTGCGAAATATCTTTCGTCAAGTTCCTTTGCCAGTGCGTATGTATCTATACAGCCGCTTGGACAGACCGCAGCTCCCTGACAGGCTGTGATAGTTCTTACTCTCGGTCCGCACACGCCCGGTTCTGTGTCGCCCTTTGCAAGAGCCGCCTTTACCTCGTCGATATCGTCAAGCTTTATAAAAGGTATCTCAACGCTCTGACGTGATGTAAGATGAACATAGCCCTCGCCGTATTTATCAGACACCTCTGCAATAGTTGCAAGCTGTTTTGCCGTAAGGTTTCCGCCCACAACTCTAAGTCTAAGTGAAAAATTATTCTTCTGCTTCTGGCGCATGAAACCGCCTTTTTTAAGTGTTGCGTAGTCAACTGCCATAGTAAATTCCTCCTAAAGTTTTTCTATGGACTGTTTAAAGTCCTCGATCAGATCCGATGTGTCCTCTATTCCGACGCTTATCCTGATTGTGTCGCCGAACACGCCTGCGTTTATCTTCTGCTCCTCGCTTCCGTGAGCGTAGATCGTACTTGCAGGGTGTATGACCAGCGTTCTTGTATCTCCGATATTAGTTGCATTTGTTGCAAGCTTCAAGCCGTTTATAAGCCTGAAGGCTCTTTCCTTTGAACCTGCTCTTATGGTGAGTATAGCACCGCCCTTGCCGCCAAGTTCTTCTTGACAAAGGTCATAGAACAGGCTGGCTTTCAGCGCAGGATAGTTTACTTCAATGCCCTCACAGCTTTCAAAAAACTCTGCGAGTTTCAAAGCGTTATGGCAACATCGCTCCATTCTAAGTCCCAGTGTTTCAAGTCCCACGCTGTTCATGAACGCATTCATTGGAGCAAGACAGCCGCCCACGTTTCTCCATATGCCGTTTCTCAGCTTTGCGATATAAGCAAACTTCCCGAATTTCTTATATTCTGCCAGACCCTTGAATTTGTCATAATCCCATTTGAAGTTTCCGCTGTCGATTATAACACCGCTTATTGAATTTCCACCGCCGTTTATATACTTTGATGTGGAATGTACCACGATATCAGCACCGTAGTCAAATGGATTTATAAGATAAGGCGTAGCCGTTGTGCTGTCAAGTATAAACACTGCACCATTTTCATGGGCAAGGTCAGCCACCGACTTTATATCAACTATTTCAAGATTAGGGTTTCCGATAAGCTCGGCAAAGACCGCTTTGGTCTTACTATTTATAATAGGGGCTATTTCCTCTTTTGTAACGTGCTTTACGAACTTGGTCTTGATACCGAATGCCGCAAGGTCGCCGAAAAGGTCGATAGTACCACCGAAAAGACCTGCGCCGCATATTATCTCGTCCCCTGCTTCAAGAATGTTCAGAAGCGACATCGTAACAGCCGCCATGCCTGATGAACACGCCACTGCGCCAACACCTTTTTCAAGTGTTTTCATTCGGTTCTCAAAAGCCGCCACTGTCGGGTTGCTTATTCTTGTGTAAGCATATCCCGGTGCTTTATTATTGAATACTTTTTCAAGCTGCTCAGCCGACTCCTGCGCAAAGGCACTCACCTGATATATCGGAGTGAGCGTTGAGCCTGTTGTTTTCTCAGGTTCAAATCCGCCATGGAGCAATTTTGTATTGAATTTCAAAGGAAACGCCCCCTGTTTTCTTATTATATAGCTATCACCGCAAGCCTGTCAAGGTACGATGTTCTTTGTTACTGTAGATATTATACAACATAAATCATATAAAGTCAATAGGATTACTATAGATTTAACATTTCTTTTAAAATATGCCCTTATTTTTATGAAAACTCTTGACAGTTTGCTCAAAAAAGTATAAAATATATTATGTTGATAGGATTACTATGAATAATAGGACAAGTATAAAAAGCATGAGAGCAGACAATATTTGTTTGCTCAGGGAGGTGCAGAAATGAAAATTTCAACAAAAGTAGAATGTGGCATAATTGCCATTGCAGACATTGCAATGAACTCAGAAAACGGCGAAACAGTGACAGTATACAGCGTGGCAGAAAGACGTGGACTTTCAGGAAAATATCTTGAGCAGGTGCTTACTTCTCTGAGACAGGCAAGGCTCATAAAAGGCATAAAAGGCTCTAGGGGCGGATATATACTCAACAAAAAGCCGGAGAAGATAACACTCAAAGAGATAATCGACGCACTTGACCCATCGGTGCTTGGAAGCGATGTTGCGGTAGTAAATGACGAAAACACAGAATTTGCACAGGTGCTTGACGATTATATATGGCTGAGATTAGAGAACAAGCTGAAAAGCTACACTGAGTCTATCACCCTCAGACAGCTCGTTGACTTCTATAATAAAGAGTCAGCAGAGAACGTTTCAGAGCCTATGTATTATATCTGATTGACAAAAGTCGGTTTTCATTTTATAATTAGGGACAGAGAGTGTATACTATATATAAAGGATGTGTTTTTTATGTATGACGTTATAATAATAGGCAGTGGTCCTGCGGGGCTTACTGCGGCGATATATGCAGGCAGAGCAATGCTTTCCGCACTGGTGTGCGAAAAGGACTACATGGGTACAGGTCAGATATCTGTTACAGACAGAGTTGAGAACTACCCTGGTCTTTATGGCATAAACGGCTATGACCTTGGAGAAAAGTTCAGAGAGCAGGCTGAAACTCTTGGTGCTGAGTTTTACGAGGGTGAGGCTGAGAGCTTTGAGAAAACAGCCGAGGGCTGGAAGGTCACATTCAAGGACGGCTCTGTAAAAGAAGGAAAAACTGTTATTTACACCGCAGGCACTTCATATCGTCATCTTGACGTGGCAGGCGGTGAGAAACAGCGCATTTCTTACTGCGCAGTGTGCGACGGCTTCTTCTATAAGGATAAAGTTGTGGCTGTTGTGGGCGGAGGAGATACTGCACTTGGTGACGCGCTTTATCTTTCAAAGCTTGCAAAAACTGTTTACCTTATCCACAGACGTGACGAGTTCAGAGCAAATAAAGCTTTGCAGAAAAAGGTCGCTGAAACAGATAATATAGTGCCTGTTATGAGTGCAGTTATAAAAGAGGTAACAGGTGGCGATAATGCAGAGGGCGTTACCTATACGCAAAACGACGAGGAAAAGAACATTGCCGTGGACGGAGTGTTCTGCGCAATCGGAAGCGTGCCGAATACACAAGCTTTAGAGGGCGTTTGCGAGCTTGACGAAAGCGGATATGTGAAAGCTGGCGAGGACGGGATCACCACTGCAAAGGGTCTTTTTGTGGCAGGAGATGTCCGTACTACACCTCTCAGACAGGTAATAACAGCAGCGGCAGACGGCGCAAACGCACTTTCTTCTGCGGAAAAATATATAATGGAGCTGTAAAAAGCAAAACAAAGCGGTGTCGGAGCGTAAAACTCTGCACCGCTTTGTTCTATTCTATAGCTCTATAGCACAAAAAAGGACGCTGTCACCAACGCCCCAAATTGCTTTTATATATTCACGCTTTCCTTTTCAAGCAGGCTGTCAATGAACCTCTGCACAGGCTCCGGAGTTTCATACTGGGAAGCCGTCACCGCACAGATGCTCCTTGGCGGTATCTGCTCTTTTGTGTTTACCCTGAAGATGTTACCTGCCTCTATCTCCGCCTTGGTGGTCGCATACTGCATGAAACCTATGCCAAGATTGTTCTTTACCATTGGCATTACAAAGTTTATGGACGTAAGCTCAATATCAGGTCGCAAAAGCAGATTGTGCTGTCTGAATATATGGTCAAGATAGTTTCGGGTGGTGGTGGTATTTTTCAGGCATATAAGAGGATATTTCACAAGCTCATGCAGGGATATTTCCTTGTCTTTAAGGTAGGAAAAACCGTTTCCTGCGGCAACAATATCCTGAAGCTTCTTTATCACATTTATGTTAAGCCCCGTTTTGTCTGCAAACGGCGAGGTAACTACCGCCACGTCTATTAGATTTGCCCTCAACGCTTCTATAGCGTCAGGGGTGGACATACTGTCTATCTTTATCTGTATCTTCGGGTGTTCTCTGTGAAACTCTACTATTCGGTCGATAAGAAAGCTTTGCAGTGCCACCTCGCTTCCTCCAAGCCTTACTATCGCCCTGTCACGCTCGCTTATCAGCGCAAGCTCCTCCTCTGCCGAGAATATATGCTTGCAGGCTATGGATATATGCTTAAAGAGCATCTCTCCGCCCGTTGTCAGCTCTACACCCTTTTTTGACCGCACAAAAAGCTTGCACCCAAGCTCGTCCTCAAGATTTTTTACGCATCGGCTTATGCTAGGCTGCGACAAAAACAGATAGTTCGCCGCCATTGTTATGTTCTGGAACTTTGCCACATAATAGAATATCTTATAATGCTCGAAATTTATTTCTCTCATAAACCGTTTCTCTCCTCTCTATCCATACACTATGAGTATGTTTACAATAGAAAATATCTATTTGACATATGCTTATGATTGTATTATAATATATTCGTAGACAAAAAGCAAGTCTTACATCACTGCGCCCATAGGGGGACGCATACAAAAAATAGTTTTATCATGATAAAATCAATGACGATTGCATTAGACCGCTTGGGGGTAAACGGTGTAGACCTTATTATACCCTTATGAGGCTGGCATTCTTATTGGTTTTATTTTTTTGGAGGTGATAAAATGCTGGAGAGAATTTCCGAAAATCTTTCCGAGGCTATGCAAAACAAAGTAGCTTTCAGGATACCGATTTTCGGAGGCATACCCGTTCCTGTGTCCTGCGTGGTAACATGGATAATAATGGCGATACTTGTGATAGCTTCAATACTTCTCACAAGAAACCTTAAACTTATCCCTGACAGGAAACAGATGATGCTTGAATCATTCGTAGGCTTTCTCAGAGATTTCTTCAGAGAACAGCTTGGAGAAAAGGGTATGGCGTATTTTCCGTTCCTTGCAACTGTCATTATCTACATAGGCTTTGCGAACATCATCGGTCTGCTGGGCTTTACACCGCCTACAAAAGATTTGAATGTTACCGCAGGACTTGCGATCATGAGCATTGTGCTTGTGGAGGTTGCAGGAATAAGAGCAAAGGGAACAAAGGGCTGGCTGAAAAGCTTTGCCAAACCTGTGGCGATAATCGCTCCGCTGAATGTAATGGAGCTTGTTATCAGACCGCTGTCGCTTTGTATGCGACTTTTCGGAAACGTGCTTGCGTCTTATATCATCATGGAGCTTATCGACGCCGTTTGCCCGATAGTGATACCGCTGGCATTCTCGGCATACTTTGATATTTTCGACGGCTTCATTCAGGCATATGTTTTCGTGTTCCTCACGTCCCTGTTCATAAATGAAGCAATAGAGGACGACGACTAAGATAACAGAAATTCGGAGGTATGATCTATGTTAGTAGCAATAGGTGCGGCTGTAGCCGTTATTACAGGAATAGGCGCAGGTATCGGAATCGGTCTTGCAACAGGAAAAGCAACAGAGTCTATCGCAAGACAGCCTGAGGCTAAAAAGGATATAAGAAGCTCACTGCTTCTCGGCTGCGCACTTGCAGAGGCAACAGCTATCTACGGCCTTATCGTAGCTATCCTTATCATCTTCTTCCTGAAGTAAGAGAATAAGCGTAGAAAAGTAAAAGAATAAAAACGGAGGTATATATCATGTTAGTAGCAATTGGTGCGGCTGTAGCCGTTATTACAGGAATAGGCGCAGGCATCGGAATCGGTCTTGCAACAGGAAAGGCAACAGAGTCTATCGCAAGACAGCCTGAAGCAAAAAAGGATATAAGAAGCTCGCTGCTTCTCGGCTGCGCACTTGCAGAGGCGACCGCTATTTACGGTCTTATCGTAGCTATCCTTATCATCTTCTTCCTGAAGTAATAAAACAAAACATCTTTATGAAAGGAGCATAGCTATGATAAGTCTTGATATAAGTTTGGTATGGGTAATAATAAATCTGCTGGTACTGTATCTGCTCCTTAAAAAGTTTCTTTTCAAGCCCGTGTGCAAAATGATGGACGAGAGGTCTGCAAAGATACAAAGCGACCTTGACGGTGCGGCACAGGCTAAGGCGGACGCTGAAAAAATAAAAGCTGACTATGAAGCTGAGATAGCCGACGCACACAGTCAGGCTGTTGAGATAACAAACAAGGCTAAAGCACAGGCAGGCAGAGAATGCGACCTTATGCTTGAAAATGCAAGAGCCGAGTCTGCTAAGATAATGAAAGAAGCTGAAAAGTCCATTGCAAACGAAAAGGAAAAAGCTATGGACGATGCAAAATACCAGATCGCAGACCTTGCTATACTGGCGGCTGCTAAGGTCATTAAGAAAAATGTGGGAGGCGACTCCGACAGAGAAACTGTTGATGAATTTCTCTCCGAGGTAGGTGCTGCCAAATGATCTTTTATCCCGAGGAAGTCTGCGGCAGAGTGCTTTTTGAGCTTTCGCCAAAGACTGAGAGCGTAAAGGCTTCAAGAGAGCTTTTTGAAAGCTGTGACGAGCTTAAGGACGCTCTTGCAAGCCCTGCTGTGGAAATAAAGGAAAAGGAGAAAGTTATAGACAGGCTTTTTCCTGAGGACATGAGAAACTTTCTCAAGGTCATGTGTCAGTGGGGTCACATGGATAACATCATGGACATTTTTGACGCATACGATGATGAAATTCTCAAAAGCAAAAATATACTTAAAGCTGAGCTTTACTGCGTCTGCCAGCCTGAAAAGGCACAGACGGATAAAATAAAAGAAACGCTGAAAAAGAAATACGGCGTGAGCGATGTTCTGCTGGAAGTGAATACCGACGAAGCCCTCATGGGCGGCTATCGTCTTGAAGTGAACGGGGTCGAGTATGACAAGAGCGTTCAGGGTATGATAAAAGCTTTGCAGAACAGGATATCAGGGAGGTGAACGGCTTGGCAGGTTCAAGCAGAAGCGATATTATCTCGGTGCTTAAAAGTGAGATAGCTGACTTTGAGGCGAAAACTCAGGTCAACGAAACAGGCAGGATAATATCCATAAATGACGGTATCGTAAATATTTACGGTCTTAATCATGCAGTGTATGGTGAGCTTGTTGAATTTGAAACAGGCGTTAAAGGAATAGTTCAGAATGTGGAGAGAAAAACTCTCGGTTGCGTTCTTCTTGGCTCTGACCATGGTCTTACGGAAGGTTCAAAGGTAGTCAGAACAAAGAAAAGGGCAGGCGTCGGCGTTGGCGAAAAGCTTCTGGGCAGAGTTGTTGACGCTCTGGGCGCTCCTATCGATGGCATGGGCGAGATAGAGTATGACGACTACTACCCTATCGAACGTGAAGCCGCAGGCGTTTGCGACAGAAAGTCTGTTACAGTGCCGCTGGAAACAGGTATACTTTCTATCGACTCAATGTTCCCTATCGGCAGAGGTCAGCGTGAGCTTATCATAGGCGACCGTCAGACAGGTAAAACTTCCATTGCTCTTGATACCATTCTTAACCAAAAGGGCAAGGATATGATATGCGTATATGTGGCTATCGGACAAAAAGCTTCCACAGTCGCAAAGTTCGTTGAGGATCTTAAAAAGCACGGTGCTATGGATTACACCATAGTTGTAACGGCTATGGCCAGCGACCTTGCGCCTTTGCAGTACATATGCCCATACGCAGGCACGGCAATGGCTGAATATTTCATGGATAAGGGCAAGGACGTTCTTATAGTATACGATGACCTTTCAAAGCACGCAGTTGCATACAGAGCAATGAGCCTGCTTCTGAAACGTTCTCCGGGACGTGAGGCTTACCCTGGAGATGTATTCTATCTTCATTCAAGACTTCTGGAGCGTTCATGCAGACTTGACGACGCTCACGGCGGCGGTTCTATCACTGCCCTGCCTATAATCGAAACACAGGCAGGCGACGTTTCCGCATATATCCCTACAAACGTTATTTCTATCACAGACGGACAGATCTTCCTTGAAACAGAGCTGTTCTTCTCAGGCGTAAGACCTGCTGTAAACGTTGGTCTTTCAGTATCCCGTGTAGGCGGTGCGGCACAGACCAAGATAGTAAAGAAAGTATCAGGTAATCTGCGTATCGACCTTGCACAGTTCAGAGAAATGGAAGTGTTCACACAGTTCAGCTCTGAGCTTGATAAGACAACGCAGGAGCTTCTCGACCATGGTCACAGGCTCGTTGAGATACTTAAACAGCCGCTCTATCACCCTTATTCAATGCACGAGGAGGTAATTATCCTCTGCTGCGCACAGCACAAGCTCATGCTTGACGTGCCTGTTAAGGAGATAAGAAAATTCACTCTCGATATGCTTTCCTACTTTGAGGCAAATCACAGCGATATCATTGACGAGATAAATGACAAAAAGGTCATGACAGACGAGCTTGACGCAAAGATAGTTGCTGCCGCAAAGGAATTTAAGCAGGGCAGATAAAGGCTCTGCACCGAAAGGAGGCATAAGGCATGGCAGGAATGAGAGAGATAAGAGAAAGGATCGCAAGCGTAAGCGAGATCATGAAGATCACAAACGCTATGTACCTTATCTCTTCCTCAAATCTGAAAAAAGCCAAGAAAAGGCTTGAAAACACCGAGCCTTACTTTGAAAAGCTCCAGTCTACCATTCACCACATACTGCTCCACACGCCTGAGTTCGAGCACAAGTATTTCGACCAGCGTGAGGAGAAAAAGCCTGAGGACAAAATGATAGGCTACATAGTGGTAACAGCCGACAAGGGTCTGGCAGGAGCTTATAACCACAACGTTTTAAAGCTTGCAGAGCAGGAAATGGCTAAGCACAAGAACACCTGCCTTTTCGTTGTGGGACAGATCGGAAGACATTATTTTTCAAGAAAGAACGTGACCATAGACGCTGAGTTCCTTTACACGGCTCAAAACCCTACCCTTTACAGGGCGAGGGCGATCGCCGAAACTGTCACAGATCTTTTTGAGAGAAAATATCTTGACGAGGTTTATGTTATTTACACCAAGATGATAAATTCCATGGATATGGAGCCTGAGATGCTGAAGCTTTTTCCGCTGGAGCGTGAGGACTTTGAACACCCTCTGCAAAAGCAGGATCACGATATCGTAACGTTCAGACCAAGTCCTGAAAAGGTAATGGATCATCTTGTGCCGAACTACATGAAAGGTCTTATATTCGGCGTTTTGGTAGAGGCGTTCTCCAGCGAGCAGAATGCCAGAATGACCGCCATGAGCGGTGCTACCACAAGTGCTTCGGAGATGATAAAGGAGCTGTCATTGCAGTATAACCGAGCAAGACAGGCGGCTATCACACAGGAGATAACCGAGATCGTCAGCGGAGCAAATGCTCAAAAGGACGAGAGTTAAGGCTTTCGGGAAAGGTGTTGAGATTAAAATGGAAAAAGGAAAGATCGTTGAAATAATGGGACCTGTCGTTGACGTTGAATTTGAAAACGGCAAGCTACCTATGATAAAGGACGCTCTTACTGTACAGCTTGACGGCAAGACAAAGGTCATGGAAGTGGCTCAGCAGCTTGGCAACAACACTGTCAGAGCTATCATGCTTGCTTCAAGCGACGGACTTGAAAAGGATATGGAGGTCACTGCCACAGGCGCTTGCATAAAAGTTCCTGTAGGCGACGCTACCCTCGGAAGAATGTTCAATGTCCTTGGTGAGAGCATTGACGGCGGCGAGCCTGTCAAGGCTGACGACTACTGGGAGATACACAGAGAGCCGCCAAAATTTGAAGATCAGAAGCCTGCAACAGAGATCCTTGAAACAGGCATAAAGGTAATAGACCTTCTTGCTCCATATGCAAAGGGCGGTAAAATAGGTCTGTTCGGCGGTGCAGGCGTTGGTAAAACTGTGCTTATTCAGGAGCTTATCACAAACGTTGCCACAGAGCATGGCGGATATTCTATCTTCACAGGCGTTGGAGAGCGTTCAAGAGAGGGCAATGACCTCTGGCACGAAATGACAGACTCAGGCGTTATCAAAAAGACAGCCCTAGTGTTCGGTCAGATGAACGAGCCACCAGGATCAAGAATGAGAGTTGCTCAGACAGGACTTACAATGGCTGAGTATTTCAGAGATAAGGAACATCAGGACGTACTGCTTTTCATAGACAACATATTCAGATTCGTTCAGGCAGGTTCTGAGGTATCGGCACTCCTTGGCAGAATGCCGTCAGCCGTTGGTTATCAGCCTACCCTTGCAAACGAAATGGGTGCTTTGCAGGAGCGTATCGCCTCGACAAAGCAAGGCTCTATCACATCTGTACAGGCTGTATATGTCCCTGCGGACGACTTGACAGACCCTGCACCTGCTATCACGTTCTCACATCTTGACGCAACAACGGTGCTTTCAAGAAAGATAGTTGAACAGGGTATCTATCCTGCCGTTGACCCACTGGAGTCAACTTCAAGAATACTTGAGCCTGACGTAGTAGGTCAGGAGCATTACGAAGTTGCAAGAAAGACTCAGGAGCTTTTGCAGAAATACAAGGAACTTCAGGATATCATTTCTATCCTGGGCATGGAGGAGCTTGATGACGCTGACAAGACGGCTGTTTACAGAGCAAGAAAGATACAGAAATTCCTTTCACAGCCTTTCCATGTCGCAGAGAACTTCACAGGCATAGAGGGCAAATACGTTCCGCTTAAAGAAACTATCAGAGGCTTCAAGAAGATAATAGACGGCGAAATGGACGAATATCCAGAGGCTGCATTCCTTAACGCAGGCACTATCGACGATGTTATCGAAAAGGCTAAACAGCTTGAAAACGAGTGATGACCCTCACCGAAAGGAGAAGCTGAAATGGTAAAGACATTCAAGCTTGAGATACTTGCAAGCGACCACGTTTTCTATTCGGGAGAATGTGACGAGCTTATATTTCCGGGTCAGGACGGCTCTTTCGGAATACTGCCTAATCATCAGCCTATGATAACCTGTCTTAATGCAGGCGAGCTGCGTTTCAGGACGGGGGACGAGTGGCACTATGCAGTGGTAAGCGATGGTTTTGTGGAGATAATGCCGTCATATGTGACGCTTCTTGCAGACACTGTGGAACGTCCTGAGGAGATAGACGAAAAGCGTGCCGAAGCCGCTAAGGAGAGAGCTGAGGAGAAGCTCAGGCAAAAGCAGAGCATTTCAGAATATTATCACACGCAGGCGGCTCTTAACAAGGCTGTAGCAAGACTTAAAATATCAAGCAAGTATACAAAGCACAAGATAAATATTTGATACAAAGGCTCTCCGCTCACACGGGGAGCTTTTTCGTGTTTGTGTGTTACCTTTTTCAAAAATGCGTGTATATATTAGTGAAAGCCAAAAGACAGGAGGTGGAAAGCTTGAACGAAAAACATCTGATAACAAAGCTGAAAAAGAGATCCCAGAAAGCTCTGGATCAGCTTATAAGCTCCTATTCGGCTTATGTGTATACCATAGCGAGAAACATTCTGGGAGGTGCGTTCACTGCAGAGGACGCAGAGGAGATAACATCAGATGTGTTTTTCCGTATCTGGCAGACCGCCGACAGCCTTGACGAGGAGCGGAGCATTTCACCTTATCTTGCAGCCTGCACACGAAACTGTGCCTTGAACAAGCTCAGGTCAAAGGGCAAGGATATGCAGTGCGGTGAGCTTATGGAGGATATCTTATTCTGCGGAGAGATTGAAAATGATATGGAAAATGCAGAACAGCTTGCCATAATATCCGACGGTCTTGAACGGCTTTCAAAACAGGACAAAGAGATCTTTATAAGATTTTACTACTACGGAGAAAGGCTTGCCGCCATAAGCGGAAAAATGGGCATTACAGAAAACGCCTGCAAAACAAGACTTTCACGCACGAGAAAAAAGCTTAGAGAATATCTGGCAGAAAGGGGCTATAAAAATGAAAAAAAATGATAACTGGTCGCAGAGCTTTGCACCGCTCAACACGGCAGAATGTGACCCCGTCCGCATTGCAGGCTCTGTCAGAGAAAAGATAAACGCAGAGAAGGGCAGGAACATAACGATGAAAACAAAAGAAGAATAAAACCGCTTGTTATCGCAGCAGCAGTTGCAGCCACCGCCGCAGTTTCTATGGTATCAGTAAACGCCGCCACAGACGGACAGCTTGTTGAGAAGATAAGTCTATTCATAAATGGCAAAGAGCAGGATATCGACAACTCAAATATCAAGAAAGGCGTTGACGAGAACGGCGATCAGTATTATGAATTTCACGTCAATGAGGACACGGACAGCGAGGTATCTGTGGAGCTTAGGGGAGATGTTTCCGACGCTGATGATAACGGCATTCATTATGAGATGGATGTTGACGAGGCTGAATAACGCCAGTTCATAAAAAATTTACATTAGAAATGTAACAGGCTCTTGACAAAAGGTCAAGGGTCTGTTATAATATTAGAGCATTCGTATCTAAAGACAGTTGGCAGCAGGAAACTGCGGAAGTCCAGCCGAGGAAAGGAATAGCAAAGTAATTATGACTTTGTATCTCTTTTGTCTTGTGACGAAAGGGATTTTTCTTTTGTTAGTTTACGGTTTGCGTAAATTAGTTCAAAGAGGTGAAATTGAAATGCCAAGCGAAAAGACATTGTCCGCTAAGAAGGAAAGAGTTGCACAGCTCGTTGAAATGCTCAAGAACTCTGCTGCAGGCGTACTCGTTGATTACAAGGGTATCACTGTTGAAGAGGATACAAAGCTCAGAAAAGAGCTGAGAGAGGCTGGCGTAAGTTATTTCGTTGAGAAGAACACTATCCTGAGATTTGCTCTTAAGGAAGCTGGTCTTGACGGTATCACAAACGTACTCGAGGGTACAACAGCTATCGCTATCTCTAACGACGACCAGACAGCTCCTGCAAGAATACTCGGTAAGTTTGCTGAGGACTGCAAGGACGAAAAGTTCTTCCTCAAGGCTGGTTACATTGGTGAGGACGTTTATGACGAGGCAGGCGTTAAGGCTCTCTCGAAGATCCCTTCAAGAGAAACTCTGCTCGCACAGCTGGTTGGTTCCCTTCAGGGTCCTATCCAGAAGCTTGCCGCAACACTTCAGGCTGTTGTGGACAAGGACAACGAGGCTGCATAATTTATATGCCGCTTAACGAATGGGCTTTGACCCGAAAAATTATTTAATAAAAAGGAGATTTTTATCATGGCTTCAGAGAAGATTATGAATTTTGTAGAAGAGATCAAGAAACTTTCCGTTCTCGAGCTTTCAGAGCTTGTTGACGCTATCCAGGAAGAATTCGGTGTAACAGCTGCTGTTGCTGCCGCTCCAGCTGCTGGTGCTGCTGGCGCTGCTGCTGAGGAGAAGACAGAGTTCGACGTAGTTCTGACTTCATTCGGCGATGCTAAGATGGCTGTTATCAAGGCTGTTAAGGAGATCACAGGTCTTGGTCTTAAGGAGTCTAAGGAACTCGTTGAGAGTGCTCCTAAGGCAATCAAGGAAGGTGCTTCAAAGGCTGACGCTGAGGAGATCAAGACAAAGCTTGAGGCTGCTGGCGCTTCTGTTGAGCTCAAGTAATCCTGAGTTTGCACAAATAATTAAAGGACTTCGTAATGAAGTCCTTTTTTTGTTGAAAAAATTCATAATGAGTGAAACTGTTTTGTATAGGTGGAACAGCTCAATTTCTGCTTTGCTTTAGAATATCTAGCCCAACAGAACTGTTATACTGCCTGACTGATTTGTCAATAGCGGAATTTGAACATATATAAATAAATATGTTATATGTATATTTATAAATAGTCGAATTTTTTTGATAAAAAAGCCTTGACAATAGAAAAAATAAATGCTATAATAATTAAGCTGAATGACACGGAACACAAACAAAATGAAAGAGTTCAGCGAAAAGAATAGCAAATGCGGCAGTGCTGGAATTGGCAGACAGGCACGTTTGAGGGGCGTGTGTCCTTGACGTACGGGTTCAAGTCCCGTTTGCCGCACCAAGTTAGAAAGCTTGCAAATCCTTTATTTACGAGGCTTTGCGAGTTTTTTTGTTTTACAATAAAAACAGCTTCCGAACAGCCGCTTACAACTGCTCGGAAGCTAATGCTTTACCTATCATATATCGCTTATCCCTGCACTATCTTTCTTCTTGCACATGATCCTATACCCCACTCTCCCGTAAATAAAACTCAGAACCCAGCCTGCCGGCATTGACAGCCATACTGCCGATACGCCTATGACCGATACTAGAGCGTAGGTGAAAATAATTCGGAACGTGAGATTTATTATGCTTCCGGATAAAAACAGCTTCAAACACCCAAGCCCCCTTAACATTCCGTTAAAGCTTGAATTTATTCCCATTATTATATAACAAAACGCAAGGTCTGTCATGTAGCCCATGCCTGTTTCTATGGCGGAAGCTGAGGAGCTTGACAAGTCCATAAAAAAGCCCAAGAATCGCCGCCTGAGCAGCATTATCACCGCAAATTCTATCACCGCTATACCTGCGCATAACAGCACGCTCGCCTTGTAGCCCTCTCTGATACGCTCTTTTTTGCCCGCCCCAAGATTTTGTGCTGTGTAGGTGGATACCGCATTTCCGCAAGCTATGAACGGCATTATCGCAAAGGAGTCTATCTTTGAAGCCGCCGTGTACCCTGCAAGCACGTCCGAACCAAAGGGATTGACGGCAGACTGCACTATTAGCATTCCCACCGACACCACTGACTGCTGTATCACCGATACTGCCGCATAGGACGACATCTCTTTTAACACTGCCCCCGAAAAGAAGCTGAACTCTGCTCTTTCATGGTCTTTTCTGTATACCTTGTCAGTAAGAAGCAGCAACGATATCACTGCCGATACTCCCTGAGCAATGAAAGTCGCCCATGCCGCACCTGATACGCCCATGGAAAATCCCCCTACAAACAAAAGGTCAAGCCCTATGTTCAGCAAGGAGGACATCACAAGCAGATGAAAAGGCGTCTTTGAGTTGCCAAGGGCACTAAATACCGACGCTTGCACGTTGTAAAGAAACATAAACGGCATACCTAAGGAATATATCCGCAGATAGTTTGCAGCGTCATTTATGATATTCTGCGGCGTTTTCAGAAGTCTTAAAAGCGGCATACTAAGCACCACCCCAAGCACCGCTATCAACGCTGCGACCATAAGTGAAAATATCAGCACAGTAGAAATGCCCGTCTTGACCTTTGACTTGTTCCCAGCACCGCAGTATTTCGCTATAAGCACCGATGTTCCTATGCCCGTACCAGTTGCAACGGCTATCATGACCATTGTCACTGCAAAGGAAACTCCCACCGCCGCAAGAGCTTCGTCACCATTTATCTTGCCCACTATTATGGTGTCCATGGTGTTGTAAAGCTGTTGAAAAAGGTTTGCAAATATAAGAGGCTGTGCAAATCGGAATATTATTTTCTTAGGGTCGCCCTCTGTCATTATTACATTTTCCGGCTTATTCTTCAAATTCTTCACCGCCTGTGAATGTGGGTATGTATCTTTGCTGGTTTACGTCAAAAAGCCCTTTTTCCGTCAGCCCCACCTCTGGGATAGTCTGACACAGCGACACTGTAAGCACCACCGTCATACGCTGTATGTTTCCGCCTGTGAGGGCAAGGGCTTCTCTGAAAGCTTTCTGTGCCGTTATCTCGCCTGTGATGTTTTCACCGCTTAGTATGCCTGCCACTGGAAGGGAGTAAAGTCCTGCCACCTTACCGTCAATAGCTATAGCCGCACCTCCGCCGTTGGCTTCAACAGCTTTCACAGCGCAAAGCATATCCGCAGGGTCAACGCCCGATACAACGACATTATTGCTCTCCTGAGCAAAGCTTGCGGCAACAGCTCCCCTTTTAATGCCAAGACCTTTTATAAAGCCACTGCCTATCTCACCACTCCTGCCGAAACGCTCCACAACGAATATGGGCAGAATATCGGCTTTTGTATCACCGCATACAATGCCGTTGCTGACTTCAAGCCTGCCTTTTACAAGCCTTGTGACTATGCCACCCTCGGGCATTTCAATTGCATTTGCAGTAACATAGCCCCTCTCAAAGCCTGCTTTTATCTCAAAAGAATGGCTGTCAAGCCCTCTGGGCAATATCACAGTGTTTTTAAGCTCAGGATAGCGAGTTATATCAAACTCATGTCTGCAAAGAAACTTGCCGTTTTCAGCCACAAGCCTGCCCTGGTGATAGACCTTTTTCACTGTCATATTTTCAAGGCTATCCATAAGCAGAAAATTCGCCTTTCTTGAGGGAGCGACCGAGCCTATGATATCGTCAACGCCATAGTGCCTTGCGACGTTGAGAGTTGCCATTTTTATTGCTGACACAGGGGAAATACCGCATTTCACTGCAATACGCAGAGCATTATCTATACAGCCGTTTACCTTTATATCCTCCGCAGACTTGTCATCAGTGCAGAACATTATATCGTCCGTAGGGATATGATTTTTTACTATCCCCTCGCAAAGAGTTCGGCAGTTCGGCTCTATAGTTCCCTCTCTTACCAACACCGCCATTCCGCAGGCTAGCCGCTGCTCAAGGTCGCTTATGCTTTCGCACTCATGGTCGTCACAAAGCCCGGCGCAGGCCGCCTGCTGAACGTCACGAAATCCCATTGACGGGCAATGACCGTTCACCTTTACACCTGCCCTTTTTGCCGCACCGAGAAGCTTTATTATCTCCTCGTTCCCGACCACAGCACCGCTTATCTCACCCACAGTTTTCGCCCTGCACTCTTTGATAACATTGGTGATATCGTCTTGCGTTTTCAGGGTGGAAAGATATTGCGAAGAAAGCTGTAAAAAGCTTTCTATGGGCATTTCCCCAAGCATTTCGCATATAGCTTTTATACCCTTAAGACCAAGAGTATTCGACATCTGCATAGGGTCAAAGAATACACAGCCCGTTCCGTGTGGCACTGCACCCTCGCAGTATGCAAAAGGCGTGAGCTTTGAGGACTCTATGTGCATATGAGCGTCGATAAAAGAAGGCGCAAGATACATTCCTCTGCAATCAATAAACTCTGTTGCCCTAGGCTCAAAGTCAGGGCAAACTGCGGCGATAATGCCGTTTTTTATCCCCACCGAGCCGCTGTCTATTATCCGTTCTCTGTAAACGTCAACTATCCTTGCGTTGTAAAAATAAATATCAAAAGGCAGCTTACCCTTAGCCGCCAGTATAAGTTCCTTTAGCTGCCGATCATTCATAAGCTGCCTCTTTCAGATACAAATATTATCAGTGTTTATATAGCGACTTGTTCAGCGCAAGATTGCAAAGCACATTGATTATACATCTTGACGCCGCAAGTGAAGTTATCTCGCTCACATCAAACGGAGGAGATACCTCCACAACGTCCATTCCACAAATACCGGGAGCTGTCACGAGCTTGAGAAGCCTTAAAAGCTCTCTCGGGAGCATACCGCCAAAATCAGGTGTGCCAGTACCCGGGCAGAAAGCAGCTTCCAGAACGTCTATATCAAGGCTCACATACACTGCCTTACAGCCTTTCCATGCGATATCGAGGGCAAGCTCTGCCACCTTGTCGATACCATACTTGTCGATATCCTCCATTGAGATCGCAGTACAGCCGCTGTCACGGGTGAATTTTGACCATGACTTGCAGCAGTTTCCGCCTATGCCTATCTGCACAAGATTTTTTGCGCTGAGGTTAGGCAGGTGAGTGGAATGATACCATTCTGTGCCGTGCATTATTTCGTCCATTTGGATAGCGTCGCAATCGCTGTGGCGGTCGATATGGATAACGCCGATATTGCCGTCGATATACTTTGAAATGCCCCTGAGCGTAGGAAAAGTGGTAGAGTGGTCGCCCCCAAGAACGATAGGCGTTACTCCCTGAGAGAATATATAGCCTATGCCCTTTGTTATCTGGTCGAAAGTCTTTTCGGCATTTGCAGGAAGTGTGTAGATATCTCCTGCGTCGCAAAGCTTTATGTTTTCGTATAGGTCAACGCCATAGTCAGGGTTGAAAGGGGATATCTGCGAAGAAGCGTGTCTTATTCCGGCAGGGCCAAGTCTTGTGCCTGAGCGGTTTGACGCTCCGCTGTCATATGGGATACCCACCACTGCAACGTCATATTCCGACACCTTATGGATATCCTCGCAGAAAGGGCTTCTGAGAAAAGTTTCGTGGCTTGTGTATGTAGGGCCGAGATTTGTTCTTGCAAAACAGCTCATGCCCTCGCTTTTAATGCTGTCCGCAGGCTCTAATCCAAGCTCAACGGCTCTCTTTGCCATTGTAGGAAATCTTGTGTTGCCAAATTCATCAAATCTTGCCGCCGTTTTCATGGCGTGCAGTTCATTTCTGTCTATCATGATCATTTCTCCCTGCTTTCTTTTATAAGCGGAAACTGAAGCTCCGCAATAGTTTCATCACTGTTGTCCGTAAGGGTTATATCTATACGGTATATCATCACCCCGACGCTTCCAAGGGTGTAGCCATGCTCCTGTGCAAGACAGCGCATTTTCATTATAAGCTCACCGAAATAGCTGTAGCAGTTCCTATGAAAAGCGCAAACGTATTTTCCTCCTGCCACTGTTGTGAAGCTTTCCTTGTCAGCCTGATCTGCCGAGCAGAACACCATAGGGCAGACCTCGGAATCCATATCGTCAGGGTCAACTGAGTTTTTTATGGTCATTGCCACCTTATCAGTGGCAAGCACAGGTGAAGTTCCGCCTATAGCCTCCTCAAGCTTCATAAACTCTATACCAGTGAGATTTGTTCTGAACTTGTTGCTCTCCCCTTTGAGGGCATATCGTTCAGGAAGCTCCTTTATAACAGGGTCATCAAGCTTGAAATCTGTGTTGTTAAGCTCTCTGATAAATTTAAGCTTTTCTTTCAGCACACGGCTTATTTCAAGCTTATCCGCTATCTCCTGCTGTAAAAGCTCATAACGCTGTCTGAGAACACGCTCGGACTTTTCAAGGTTTCTGTCGCTGAAATAGTCCTCTATCTCTTTCAGGGATAAATTCAGCCTGCGAAGCTCTTTTATAGTGCCAAGCTTTTCACACTGCTGTGCCGAATAAAACCTCCGCCCTGTGAGCTTGTCAACATAGTCAGGTCTTAAAAGCCCTATCTTATCGTAATATCTAAGCCGTTCGGTAGGTATGTTTCGATACTTTGCTATCTCGGTTATGCTCAGAAGCTTTTCCCCATTCGGGACAAGCTGTCCGTTTTCGTCTGTATAAAACACAGTGTATTTCATATCATCAGTCATATCTTGTCCCCCATTCCAATTATTATGGCAGCTTATTCAAGAGCCTGCTCGTCCTCTGCCCCTGTTCTTATCTTCACAACGTTTGCAACGTCATAAACAAATATCTTTCCGTCGCCTATCTTGCCCGTATAAAGCACCTTTCTGATAGTGTCGATAAGAAGTCCAAGAGGAACAGTGCTTATAACTATCTCCACCTTTATCTTAGGCAGAAGCCTTGATTCAAACTCAGAGCCTCTGTAAAGCTCAGTGCTTCCTTTTTGTATTCCACATCCGCTCACCTGCGTAACTGTCATGCCTGTTATATCAAGCTTATCCAAAGCATTTTTCAGCATCTCGAACTTTGCGACGTTCATAAGAACGACCACCTTGTGCATCTTTCCGTCCGCCTTGTAGTCAGAAGCGTTAAGCTCTGAGGCTTCGTCTATAGCCCTCACCTTTGAAGGCTCGTCAGCGGCAGCGGTGATGAACTGAGCAGTGTTGAGAAGATCCGCATAGCTGCTTGAAAGTCCATGCTCGCACTTGTCAAGACCAACTATCTCTGTGTTCTCGCTAACTCTCAGACCCATTGTTTTCTTTATCACTGTGAACACTATCACCATAATAAGCGCTGTCCATGCCGCCACTGAAAGCACGCCTGCAAGCTGTATAAGCAGATCCTTCGGGCTGCCTGAATATATAAGACCGCTTTTCTTTGCTAAAACGCCCGTCATAAGCGTTCCCCATGCTCCACACAGACCGTGAACACTTACCGCACCCACAGGGTCGTCAGCCTTTAGCTTTGTTATAAGCTCAACACCAAACACCATTACAAAGCCTGCTGTTATGCCGATAAAGAATGCTCCTCCTGCCGAAACTGTGTCACAGCCTGCGGTGGAAGCCACAAGTCCTGCAAGTGCTCCGTTAAGGGTCATTGTCACGTCAGGCTTGCCGTAGCGCACCCATGTGATGAACATTGCAGCTATTGCGCAAGCCGCCGCAGATATGTTTGTGTTAAAGAAGATATCCCCAAGCTTTGCCGCCGCATTGTCGCCCTGAGCGGCGAGAAGCGAGCCACCGTTAAATCCGAACCAGCCTATCCACAAAATGAATATGCCCAAAGCTCCGATAGTGAGATTATGTCCCGGTATGGCTCTCGCCTTGCCGTTTTTATCAAACTTGCCTATCCTTGCTCCCACAAGCAGCGCACCTATAAGTGCGGTAGTTCCGCCAACAACGTGAACGGCAGTTCCGCCTGCGAAATCGTGGAAGCCTATACTTTTGAGCCAGCCTGCACTGTTCCATATCCAGTGACCTGTTATAGGATAAACTATTCCGCTCATAACAGCCGAATATGTAAGATAAGCCTTGAACTTTGTTCTGCCTGCCATTGCTCCTGAAACTATAGTCGTGGCAGTTGAACAAAAGACCGTTGCGAACATAAGGAACACTCGCTTAGGCAGATCTCCTGCGGCTGCAAACTTTCCTGCTGCGAACAGGCTTGGCGTTCCGATAAATCCTACTATGGAGTCGCCATACAAAAAGCTGAAGCCGATAACCCAGAAAAGAACAGAGCCTATGCAGTAATCCATAAGGTTTTTCATTATTATGTTGCCTGCATTTTTTGCTCTGGTGAAGCCTGTTTCCAGCATTGCAAAGCCTGCCTGCATAAAGAATATCAAAGCTGTGCAGAGAAGAACCCACACGGTATCCAGAGATGAATACATTATCGCACTTCCTTTTTCATATTATTTCTTATTTTGCCACATGAACGTCTGCATAACTGAAGTTATACCAGAACATCGGGCTTGGGTCATATGTGAACTTGTCGCTTACTGCGTAAACATCAGATGATGTGTAAAGTCCAAGGTAAGGGCACTCATCAGCAAATATCTTATATGCGTCAGTATAGTAACCCATTTTCTCAGCGTCGTCTGTTGTCTGAGCCGCTTTATCAAGAAGTCCGTCTGCTTCTGTGCTTGTCCAAAGTGTTTCATTCGTTCCGCCCTCGCAAGCGTTAGAGCCTGCATATAATGTCTTTAACATTCCCATAGGGTCAAGAAAGTCTGACATCATGTATGTGCCGACTGCGTTGTAATATCTCTCGCCGTTATCCTTTGTCTTGTAGCCGAACATATAGCTGAAGATATCGCTGTCAGGCACTTCCACAAGATTCATTGTGATAGAGCCACTTGCGTCTACCATTGACTTGAGAAGCTCAGCCTGCTTCTGCGTCTGTGAAGTCGTATAGAAATCAAACTCAAAGCCGTCAGGATACTTTGACTTTGCAAGACATTCCTTTACCTTGTCATAATCCTGAGTATAAACATCGCTTTCGGCGATAGTTGAATCCCACTTGTCCTTATCCATATACATCATGGATTCGCTCATTGGAACAACAGCCGACTGCTTTGCATAATCGCCGCCAATAGTTGTTGTTATCTGGGAACGGTCGATACAATATGCAACAGCCTTTCTTGCCCACTCGTCATCAAACGGCTTTGAAGCTGTGTTGAATGCGATATAGTTTGAAGTCGTTCCCTCGCATGAGAGGATATTGAAGTTCTGACAGCTCTGATATACAGACATAACGCTGTTTGACATACCCTCGACAAAGTCTATCTGTCCGCCCTTTGCCGCAAGTGCTAATGCGCTTTCGTCCTCGATAACGTAATATTCTACCTTATCGATATCGAGAGTATCAGGGTCGCCCCACCAGTTTTCGTTCTTTTCAAGAACTATCTCGCTTCCTGATGACCATGAAGAAAGCTTGTAAGGACCTGTGCCTACTGTCTTTCCGTCGGCAGTGCCGTACTTGTCGCCTTGCTCCTCTGTTACAGACTTCTCAACGATAGTGCAGGCTGATGTTGCAGGAACATACTGCCATGATGAGTCAGGCTGCTTAAGGTGAACTGTCAGCGTCCAAGTATCTTTGTCGGCTTCAAAGCTGTCAACGTTTGCAAAAAGATAGCTCATATAATAGTTGTCTTCTGTTACTCTGTTAAGAGAATAAAGCACATCGTCCATTGTCATTTCATTGCCGTCTGAGAACTTTACTCCCTGTCTTATCTTGTATGTGTATGTAGTATCGTCAACCTGCTCCCAGGATTCTGCAAGGGCAGGTTCAACTTTTGTGCCGTCATGTGAGAAGTTAAGAAGCGTGTCATAGCAGTCATAACCTGTGAGAGTTGCCGCCACGATAGTGAAGTCGGCAGGGTCAAATGATGACGGCTCCTGAGTATAGCCTACTCTGAGAACTGTCTCTGAATTTCCTCCTGAAGAACCTGAGCCTGAACCGGAACCTGTGTTGTTGAAGCAGCCTGTCATACAGCTTGAAACTGTTATTGCCAATGCAGCAGCGGCCGCGATCTTGCGTGAGAATTTTTTCATGATAACTTTCCTTTCTTCAAAAGATTTATTACATATCAGCAGCAGTCTTGCTGAGGTCAATGCCTAGTGGGAAATGACAGGCAACGTAATGCTCGTTTCCAATGTCTTTGAGCTTTGGCGTGCGGTTGTCGCACAAGCCCTCTTTGAAATATCTGCACCTGCCTGCAAAGCGACAGCCCTCGGGGATATCCACTGCGTTCGGTATATCTCCCTCCAGCAGGATATGCTTCTTATTTTCAAGAGGGTGTTCCTTTGGCTTTGCTGAGATGAGCGCCTGAGTGTAAGGGTGAGCAACGCTGTTATAAATCTGCTCCACCGTACCCATTTCCATTACCGCTCCCAGATATACCACCGCTATCCTGTCGCAAACGTGACGGACAACGTTCAGATCATGGGAGATAAAAAGTATCGTCTGTCCTTTATCCTCTTTCAGGTCGAGCATAAGATTCAATATCTGCGCCTGCACAGAAACGTCAAGTGCCGAAACAGGCTCGTCTGCAAGAATGAAATCAGGCTCCAGCATAAGCGCCCTCGCTATTGCAAGCCTTTGGAGCTGACCGCCCGAAAGGTCTTTAGGATATCTTGTGAGCAAGTCCTCCGGAAGCGCTATATACTCCATAAGCTGTTTTATCCTAGCCTTGTAGACCTCAGGCTTTATCTTATGCACCTTTGCAGATTCTTCAAGGCTAAAGCGTATAGTCTTTTTCGGATCAAAGGAAGCAAGAGGGTTTTGAAAGACCATTTGCATTCTTGAACGCAGCTCCTGCTGTTCCTTGCGGCTCACATGAGTTATGTTTTTGCCGTCAAAATATATCTCGCCTGAATCAACGTCGATAAGCTTCAGAACGCATCTTCCTATGGTTGATTTGCCCGAGCCGCTCTCGCCTATTATGCCGAATATCTCGCCTTTATAGATATCAAAGCTAACATCATCAACAGCGTGGATATATCTCGCCTTTGCCTTTGCAAGCTTATAATTGTCAAGGCAGAAATACTTTTTCAGATCTCGGACGCTTATAAAAGGCTGTCTGTCTTTTTCTTTGCTCATTGTGATGTCACCTCCCGCCACTTGAAGCAAGCTGTGCTGTGTCCCTCAGACACATTTTCTGTAACAGGCACGCAGCTTCTGCATTTATCGTCAGCATACTTACATCTTGGTGCAAAGGCACAGCCCTTGAACTTTTCATACAGAAGCGGAGGGCTGCCAGGTATGCTTTTCATTCTTTTTTCTGTGTCGCTCTCTCTTGGATTGCTTTCAAGGAGCGCCTTTGTGTATGGGTGAGCAGGGTGGTCGAAAATATCCACAACGCTTGCGGTCTCAACAGCCTTTCCTGCATACATTACAGTTACGCTGTCGCAAATCTCAGCCACAACGCCAAGGTTGTGAGTGATGAATATTACCGACGTTCCGCTCTCCTGCTGGAGCTTTTTTATAAGCTTTAGTATCTGCGCCTGGATAGTAACATCAAGCGCCGTGGTAGGTTCGTCTGCAATAAGAAGCTTCGGCTCGCATATAAGCGCCATTGCTATCATTATTCTCTGTAACATTCCTCCGCTCATTTCAAACGGATACTGCTCGTATCTTTTCTCCGCAGGTGTTATGCCTATCTTTTCAAACATCTCAATGACCTTTTCTCTTGCTTCACGGCGATTTAAGTTTTTCTTCGCCCTTAGCATTTCTGCTATCTGCTCGCCTGCTTTCATGATAGGGTCAAGGGAAGTCATAGGGTCTTGGAATATCATTGCGGCTGTGCTGCCCCTGAAATCACGGAGCTGTTTTTTGTTCATTGCAAGAATGTCTTTCTCGCCGCTGTCATCTCTTATATAGATATCTCCTGCATATCTTGTTGTTTCCTCGTTATGAAGTCTTATGACCGACTTTGATGTTACGCTTTTTCCGCAGCCGCTCTCGCCTACGATACCGTGTATCTCCCCTTGCTTCACTTCAAGGTCAACGCCCTGAACGGCATATACGATACCTCTAACTGTCATAAAGTCTACAGAAAGGTCTTTTATTTCAAGAACGTTTCCTTTTTTCATCTTTTACGCCTCCCCGTTTGCCTTAACTGCTGAAAGCTTCTTTATGCCGTGTTTCTTTTCGTATTTCTTGAATGACGGAAGCTTTCTTGATGACGGGTCGAGATAGTTCTGAACACCGTCGCTGAAAAGGTTTATGGATACTGTTACAAGTATTACGCATATTGCAGGTATAAAAAGCAGTGCCGAACTATTATAAAGGTTGCCCATGCCGTCACGGAGAAGCGTTCCCCAGTCGGCATTCGGAGCCTGAACGCCAAGTCCCAGAAAGCTCAGAGTCGCCATTGATGTGATAGCCGTACCGATATCAAGTGTGAACTGCGATATCATAGGTGTGATAATATTGGGCAGAATATGCACGAAAATTATCCTTGCGTCTGAAAAGCCCATTGATTTGCAGGCTTCAACATACACCGCCTTTTTCTCTGTCATTATCATTGATCTTGCGGTCTTTGTTGTAAGAGGGATATAAGAAATGCCTATGGCGATGATACCTGTCATCATGCCCTTTCCCATTACCGCAATAAGGATAAAGGAAAGAAGAAGCGGCGGTATTGCGCTTATAACGTCCCACACTCTCATTACGATACTGTCAAGAGGACCTCTGTAGTATCCGCAGATAAGCCCAAGAGGAACACCTATTACTACCTCTATGGCAACTATAAGAAAGGCATTCAGAATGGAAGTTCTTGCACTGCATATGAGCCTTGAAAAAAGATCTCTGCCAAGTCCGTCAGTTCCGAAAATGTGTCCCTCAGAAAAGGCTGGAGCATATATGGCATTCACGTCTGTGGCAAGAGGGTCATACGGTGCGATAACGCTTGCAAAGAGCGATACGAAAACTATGACCGCAAGGAATATTCCCGTCACCGCCACAACAGGTGTGAAAAACGTTCCTGCTTTATTTTTCTTCTTCATTAAAAATCCCACCTTATTTAAGATCAACTCTCGGATCAAGAACGGTATAAAGTATGTCGATAACAAAACTCATTACAAGATAAGCTCCAAGCATGAAAAGCACAAGTATCTGAACTATAGGAAAATTGTTTTCCTCTATCGCCGATATGAGCAGACCGCCTATACCGGGAAGAGAAAAGACCTGCTCAACTATTACTGTCGAGCCTATAGAGCCTGCTATCATATATCCTGCAACTGTTATAACAGGAATAACGGCGTTGTGAAAAGCGTGCTTGTAGGTTATGTTGCTTTGCTTTAATCCCTTTGCAGCCGCTGTTGCGATATAAGGGGACTGGAGCTGATTTATCATGTTGCTTCGTGTGATACGTCCAAGCATCGCAACGAACGTCAGCGCCATTATCAGGCTCGGTATCATTATACGCTGCAAAAACTCTCCGAAATTTGTATATGTTCCGATAAACGAATATCCGGGAACGTACTTTGTCATGAAAATAAGTATCAGTATGCTTACCAAAAATGACGGCGCACCTGAAAGCACAAGCATAAGTCCTGAAATTGCTGCGTCTGAGGGTTTACCTTTTCTCAGCGCCGCTGCAACTCCCATTATAACAGCTATCACTGAGCCTATGACGGAACTCATTATCACAAGTCCGAATGTTATTGGAAGCCTTGACATTATAAGACCTTTTACGTCCTGACCGTCAACATAGTCTGTGCCGAAGTCGCCTGAAAGAACTCCCTTTATCCACCTGAGATACTGTATATGCACAGGGTCGTCAAGGTGATATTTTTCTGTAAGAGCCTGCCTGAGCTCAGGAGTGGATTGATTGTTTCCTATCATTACTGTAAGAGGGTCTGCGTCTGACATTCTCAGAACAACGAATACCAGAAAGGACACCACAAACATAATGACTATCATTGAAAGCAGCCGTTTGATTATAAATCTGAACCTTTTCACTTTACATTCCTCCTATATTTACAGCTGCACTTTGCAGGATTTTCTTTTTAAACTTTCATTTTGCTTTTCAAAAGTAATTTACTCCACGGAACTTTTCTTTCGTTATACCTATGATATATCCTGTAGCAACTACAACTGCAATACTGGAAATCAGTCATTTTATATTCTGTATATAAACTTTTTATTAACGCAAGCTGCTTTTCAGTTTGCAGAAAATGTTGCATGAATAAAGTTTCTTTATATCCTGCATTTTGTTCATATTCACAAATGTAAGAAAAGAGGGGCGCTCCAAAGCAGAAGCACCCCACAAATGAAGATTTGGTAATCAGTAGAAAGCTTAGTCCTCGAACATCTTTCTTGCAGCGAAGCATATCATTTCGGCAGTGAGATCAGTGCCATATTCGCTTACGTCGATCATAAGATGTTTGTTGTCACGGTCACCACGATTTTTGCCTGTGACGTATTTATAATAGTTGTGGCGCTGGCGGTCAACACGTTTTATGAGCTTGTCAGCCTCCGGCCATGAAAGGTCATAAGTTTCACACATATGCTTGATCCTTGCTTCCAAAGGCGCATAGAGAAAAACATTCATGTGGTTTGGATATTCTCTGAGAACATAGTCTGCACATCTGCCGAAGAATATGGCGGATACACGCTTGTTTGCAAGATCTCTGATGATATCAACCTGTGCTTTTACAGCCTTGTCGGAATAAAACTGCGTTGATGAGCCGTAGCCGAATGACTTCAGCAGACGGTCAGCGTTCTTGTCAAGCATTTCCTCACTGTCAAGAAACGAGTCACGGCTTATGCCTGCACGCTCCGCCGCCATATCTACAAGGTCCTTGTCATAAAACTCCACGCCAAGCTCAGCCGCCGCCTTTCTTGCGACCTCTCTTGCGTTGCAACCGAACTCACGGCTTATGGTAATAATAAACTTTTTCATAGTCTATGCTCCTTTTTTTATTTATGAGATTTTCTTTCGTGGCGGCTATCCTCCGCTCCTGTCTGGCTTTTATCTGGATCTTCGGCAAATTCCAACCGAATTTCACCGACATGAGCCTTAGGGAAAACGTCACCACAAGGCTCACCATGCAGGCAGGCATGAACGACATCATGCCATAGCAAAGTATAAAAGCCACTGCACCTGTGGCAGAAGCGCAGGCATAAATGTTGCCCACAAATATCTCAGGCTTCTTGTTCACGAAAATATCCCTGAGAACTCCGCCCCCAACGCCTGTTATAACTCCCGAAAACACAAGCAAAAAAGTGTTGTCTGACACGCCGCTCCTCATTGCCGCTGTTATACCTGTAACAGTGAAAATGCCAAGCCCTATAGTATCGAGCATGAGCATTGCAGTATCATAAAGCTTCAACGCCTTGCCCCCCAGGTCGCCTTTTACAGCCAAGGCAGCAAACACAAGCACCGATATCAAAGCCGCCGCACTCATTGCAAGGGGGTCACGAAACGCCGCCACAGGGTGACTTCCGATGACGATATCACGCATTATCCCACCGCCCACAGCCGTTGTCACTCCTATTATTATAACGCCGAAAAGGTCAAAACGCCTTTTTATCGCTGTCAGCGCACCGCTTGCCGCAAACGCCGAAGTGCCGATAAGTTCAAGTATCGTAACGATAACATCAAAACGCTCATTCATTCAACGTCCCTGCCTGCATATTTGTGTATCTTCCGCACCGCCGTCGCCTGACTTATGCCAAGCTTCTGTGCCACAGCCACAGATGTTCTGTATTTTTCATAGGCTCTCATCACAAGTCCGCTTTCGTAAAATTCAAGCATATCCTTTAGGGAAGCATTCTGTGCAAATACCTCAGACGAACCGCCTGTTATCCTGTCAGGCAAGTCGAAAACGTCCACCTTTTTCTTCTCAGTAGTAAGAACGATACGCTCGATAGTCCTATGCACCTCGTCGATATTTTCTTTCCAATCATATCCCAACAAACAGCCCATGGCACGAGGCGTGAACTCAACGCTCCGTGAGTATTTCTTGTTTGCCGAGCCGAGATAATAGTCGATAAAGCTTTTAAGATCCTCCGCACGCTCGCCAAGAGAATACATCTGTACCTGATAAGGCTCGAACTCGCTTATAAACTCCTCCGACAGCTTGTCAGCACCTTTAAGCTCCTCCACTGAATGTTCAGAAAGCCCCACAGGCACAATTCCTGCTTTTGCGCATTTTTCAAGGACTGCCCTTTGAAGCCTAGGCGACAGCCTGTCTATATGCTTTATTATCACAGCGTAAATGCCCGAAAGCGGCGATATCATCGACCCCTCTCCAAGAAGCTCCTTTTCAATGACTTCTTCCCCGACAGGTGCGCAGTCATAGGTGTAAAGTGTTCCTTTTTTGCCATATATAGTGGAAGCAAGATAGCTTTTTCCGCTCCCTGTTGGTCCATAGATGTAGCACGGACAGCCTGCGTCACAGAAAACTCCTGCAAGCCGCCTTGCGTCTCTTGAACGGCTGCTTTGGGCGATATAACGCTGTCCGCCGTCACGTCCTGTCATAAGCTCTATTTCATCGAGAAGCTTTTTGTTCTGATACTGCAAAACATTGTAACGCTCTCGCAGGTCGTCAAATCCCGTTATCTCCCAAGAGGAATAGCTTATTATCATTTCAAGCTCTCCGTCCTTGAATACCGGTATTCCCGTGACGAAAGTTTCGTCATTGTCAACGCCTTTTTGCACTGTTGTGACACGCTTGTGGCTTTCAAAAACCATTTGCGTCACGCAAGGGGAAAACATCTTCATCATTTCCTCTGAGCCTGCGAATTTACCTATTATGTCAGAGCCTTTTACGCTTCTGCCGCTGAGATAGGAGTCTGAAACAAATCTGAACACTCCACTACTGTCGGCAATAGTCACTCCCGGGTGGATGCTTTCGAGAATGTGCCCTAGCTGCTCATAATCCATTCGTCTGCACTCCTTTCTGCGGCTTTATAATTCACACATTAAGTATCTTTGAGAAGAACTGCTTTGCACGGTCGCTCTTAGGGTGCTTGAACACTTCCTCAGGTGTGCCGTCCTCGATAACATAGCCGCCGTCCATAAAGCAGACTCTGTTTGCTACCTCTGCCGCAAAGCCCATTTCGTGTGTGACAACTATCATTGTCATTCCTGCCTGAGCCAGGTCTTTCATAACGTTCAGAACTTCGCCAACGAACTCTGGGTCAAGAGCGGAAGTCGGCTCGTCAAAGAGTATGACCTCAGGCTCCATCGCAAGGGTCCTCGCAATAGCCACACGCTGCTGCTGACCGCCTGAAAGCTGAGTAGGATAAGCGTCTGCCTTGCCGTCCATTCCAACTCTCGCAAGAAGCTCCATGGCTTTCTTCTTCGTTTCTTCCTTGCCTGCTTTCTTCACCTGAACGGGACACTCCATGACGTTTTCAAGCACTGTTTTGTGCGGCCAAAGGTTGAACTGCTGGAACACCATTCCAACGTTCTTTCTTATGACCTTTGCAGCCTTTTCGTTAAGCTTTTTGTTGTGCTTGTCCTCGTCGATACCCTTTAGGGAAACTCCGCCTATATCAATTTCGCCTGATGTCAGCTCCTCGAGATAGTTCAGGCATCTGAGAAAAGTGCTTTTTCCCGAGCCGCTAGGGCCGATAACGCTTACCACCTCGCCCTTGTAAATATCCATATCTATTTTTCTGAGGACCTTAAGTTCCCCGTAATTCTTTGCCAGATCGTGAACCGATATAACAGGCTTTCTGCTTTCAGCCATTGTATTTTACACTCCTTTTTCGTCAGATAGCAACACGGTTGTTGTGCTTTTCTATGCATCTTGATGCGAACTCGATAACAAGGTTCAGCGCCCAGTAAAGAACGCCTGCACAGATATAAACTATCAGAGGGCTGAAAGTTATACCGATAGCCTCTTTTGTCATCATTGTCATTTCTGCAACTGTGATGATAGAAAGGATAGATGAGTCCTTAACAGTCTGAACAAACTGTCCTGTCAGTGACGGAACGATTATTTTCAAAGTCTGAGGAAAAATTATTCTCACCATTGTTTTAAATCTTGACATTCCCATTGCATATGAAGCTTCAAACTGTCCCTTTGGGATAGCGCTGACGCCGCTTTCAAGGATAACTGCGGTATAAGCCGCTGTGTACATTCCAAGAATTATAACGCCTGTTGAGAACGCTGAAACGTTCAGACCAAGAGCAGGGAGTCCGTAATATGCAAGATATGCCTGCACCATAAAAGGGGTGCATCTGAATATCTTTATAAACGCCCTTGCGATAAGCTCAACAGCCTTGTTTTTTGAAAGGCACATATAACCCACCGCCGAGCCTAACACTATTGCAATAAGGATAGACAGCGCCGATATTGCCGCCGTTGTTCCAAGACCCTGCAAAAGCAGCGGAAGCGCTATTTCCGCAACGTGTATAAATTCGTTCATATATCTGCGCCTCCTTATCTTCTTTCAAGTCTTTTCTTCTGAAGCTTTACAAGCTCTTCAAGTCCTGCGCAGATAACAAAATACATAACTGCGATAGCAATATAGAAAGGCAGGTTTATGTATGTCTGCGTTACAAGACGCTGAGCCGTTCTTGTAAGCTCTACGATTGCCAACACAGAAAGCATCGGCGACACCTTTATAACGTTTATGAACTCGCTTGTCAGCTGCGGCAAAGCTACCTTGAATACCTGTGGGAAAACTATCCTCATTAGTATCTTTGGCTCGCTCATGCCCAAGGCTCTCGCCGCCTCTGTCTGACCCTTTGGTATAGCCGTAAGTCCGCCACGGATTATTTCTGCGATAAATCCGCCGCTGTTAAGGCTAAGAGCGATTATGCCCGACGCCAGGTTTGAAAGGTTCAGACCCATTACTGCAAGTGCCTGATATATAATGTATATCTGCACCAGCACAGGCGTGCCACGGACAAAGCTTATATAAACTGCGACTATCTTTTTCAGTATCCTTGAAGGAAGCGAGTCACCGCCCATTCTCATCACCGAAAGCAGCATACCAACGCAAAGCGCTATAAGTATCGCTGCAACGGATACGAATACTGTATAGCCAAGACCTTTCAGCAGCAGGTCTTTATAATGCCATACTATGTTGAAATTCTCCATTGATATATAATGCTCCGCCGTTTGTGACGGAGCATTTCCTCCTTTCAAAGGTGCTTTTTACTCGGCAGGGATATAATCGCTCTCAGGCAGGTCAACGGCTTCACCAAACCATTTCTTCTGGAGCTCTGCAAGAGTTCCGTCCTCTTTGAACTTGTGTATCTCAGAATCGATATAATCAGAAAGCTCTGTGTCTTCCTTACGAACAGCCCATGATACCCAAGTGTCTGTGCCGACCATTTCAGCCTTGCCTGAATCGTCAGCCACTATCTCATAATCGTCAGGATTCTTCATTACAACTGCGGCACAGCTTGCATAGTTCTGAGCAACAAGGTCTATCTTGCCGTTCTTAAGCTCTGCAAAAGCCTCAGGGAATGAGTCGTATTTGAGCAGTTCAGCATAGCCGTCCTTGCCCTCTGACTTTAGCTTCTCGTTGAATTTCTTTGTGTCGTCCTCATTGTAGCAAGAAGTCTGTGTGCCGACCTTTTTGCCCGACATATCTTCGATAGACTTGATGCTGTCATCGCCCTTTCTCTTTACGAAAACTGTAGTTCCGTTCTGGATAGGATAAGTCATCGTGTACTTGCCTGCACGTTCAGCAGTTACGCCGAGTGTTGCTCCAACAACGTCATATTTCTTTGCTTCAAGTCCTGCAAGTATCCCTTGGAACGGCAGGTCGATATAATCAAGCTCTACCCCCAGATCGTCGCAAATTTTTGCGAAGAGGTCTGCGTTGTAGCCTATGATCTTATCGCCGTCCATGTATTCAAAAGGCTCATAAGCGGCTTCCGTCGCAACTGTGAGCTTACCGTTTTCCTTGATCTGGTCCAGTGTGAGCGGACCTGTGTTCTTGCTGCTTCCGCAGGCTGTAAGACATCCTGCCGCAAGCACTGAAGCCACTGCCACTGCACAAACTTTTCTTAACATTCCAAATCTTCTTCCGCGTTTCATAACTGATTCCAACCTTTCACTTACTTTTCTAAAAAATCGGAGCGCTGACAAGTCCGACACCTTAATGCCGCCGTCAACGCTCCGTTGCGTTTGATATTATATTTATTGGAGGGTAAATTATTTTTATCTTTATTTTCTCTTGCCGATCTTCTTCTGATAAGCAAGGATAGACATGAACTCAAAAATGATATTTGCGCCCATATAAGCTGTTATCTCTGAGTGGTCATATGGAGGAGCAACTTCTACTACATCAAAGCCTGTGAAGTTCAGATCTTTCAGCGCTCTTATATATTGAAGTGTTTCAAAGGAAGTAAATCCGCCCACCTCAGGAGTACCTGTACCTGGTGCATAAGCCGGGTCAACAAAGTCAATATCGAATGTAAGAAATACCTTGTTGTCGCCCACCTTTCCCTTTATGACCTTGAGAAGATCTTCAGGAGAATATGTGTGGAGCTTGTCTCCTGGGATAACCGTGAAGCCAAGGTCTGCGGCGATCTTGAAATCGTCAGGATCGTAAAGAGAACCTCTCATGCCTATCTGAACCGACTTCTCAGGATCAATAAGACCCTCCTCCATTGCTCTTCTGAATGGTGTGCCGTGATTGTATTTCTGACCGAAAACCGTATCGCACAGGTCAAGGTGTGAGTCGAAATGCACAAGGCTTACCTTTCCATGCTTCTTTGCGATAGCTCTAAGTTCGCCAAGGGTGATAGCGTGGTCGCCGCCAATGCTTATTGGAACTGCACCGCATTCAAGAACACCGTCCAAGGTCTGCTCGATAGCTGCATATGTTTCGTGGATATAATCAGGGATCACAGGAACGTCGCCAAGGTCTGCGCCCTTGAGTGAATCCATAATGTTGACTCCCATTGCAACATTGTTAGGCTTTATCATTGCCGAAATGTTTCTTACACCGTTAGGGCCAAATCTTGCGCCTGCTCTGAAGGAAGCTGCGGTATCAAACGGGATACCTACGATAGCGAAATCCAATCCCTCTGCTGAGGTTGCGTGAGGAAGCCTCATGAAATTACCCATATTACAAAAACGAGGAGAGCCTGAGGCACTCGGTGGCTGACAATTGTTGTTGATCATTTGAGGTCACTTTCCTTTCAAAATCACTGAGGAACATATCCGCATGACCGTTCAAGTCATTTCTGAATTGCTCTATGTGCAGAATTATATCACCATTCCTGCAAGTTGTCAAGAGCTAATTTTCAATTTTTCTGAAAATTATTCACTTTAGAATAAGCTTTGTTATCACTTATATAGCGTATTTACGCCATTTCGTCCATGCCAAAATCGTAACTATTCATTTTTGAATAGTTTCTTTGTGCAAATCCACAAAGGACAATAATGCAACATTTATGTATCAGACTTTCATTTTGTTCACATCTGTTTTTTATTCAAAGCTGAATAAAATAAGAATTTTTCATTAACACTATTGCCAAATAAAAAGCTCTGTGCTATACTGATAATCAAAGCAATGACGCTCTTATAACCGATACGGCAATGCCTGTTGGTCTATAAGGGCGTTGTTTTTTTATTATCACTAGGTCAAACTCAGAAAACAATTTTGAAAGGAAGTTTTATTATGGCTTGTTTTTTAGTACCGGCAACAGAAGCGATCGTTACAACTATTGTGGCAAAGGCAGTAAAGTCTCACGAGTCAAAGGCAGAGGATCAGACAAAGGTCAAAGCTCTTTCGGAGGACAAGCTTCCTCTTTCTAAAAAGATAACAAGGCTCTCAGGCTTTCTGTGGGGCGGCTCAGGTCTTTTGGCATTTGAGCATCTGTGGCATGGCGAGATATCTCCGTTCTTCCCATTCCTGACAGCGGCTAACGACCCTTCGGAAATGGCAGTAGCATTCCACGAAATGGCGACTGTCGGAACATCAATGGCTGTTCTTGTGACAGCGGTATGGGCTGTGCTGACTGTGGTGTCTGACAAGATACTGAAACGTAAGCCAAAAAAGACTGCAAAGCTGGGCGGTGACGCCGTATGACACTTCTTATCACACTCATAGCTGCCGTTATCATTACCATAGTATGGTACACATCATCAAAAGCCAGAAAGCTTAAAGTGGGACTGATGTGCTATATGTACTGGGGCGCATCTATAATGTGGCTGATCGACGCACTTTTTGAATACAAAGAGCAGGGCGCAGGATATTTCACCCCTGCCACCGCAGACATGATAAACGACAGCTTTTTAGGGATCTGCGTTGTTGCACTCGGCACCGTCGTATGGCTCGGCACTATGCTCATAAGCGACCCTGAGGGAGTAGTAAGAAAAGCCCTTACAGAGAAAAAGCAGTAGATACACTATACTATATAAATAGGAGGAATAATAATGCGACTTGTTCCAAGAGAGCAGGATAAGCTTATGCTCCATTATGCGGGTATGCTTGCCCGTGACCGCAAAGCAAAGGGATTAAAGCTCAACTACCCTGAAGCTGTGGCATACATAAGCATGGAAGTAATGGAAAAAGCAAGAGCAGGAGCGTCAGCCGCTGAGCTTATGCAATACGGCACAAAGCTTCTTACCGCTGATGACGTCATGGACGGCGTTCCTGAAATGATACACGAAATACAAATAGAATCCACAATGCCCGACGGCACAAAGCTTGTGACAGTACACAACCCTATCAAGGGCGCAAGCAAGCTTCACCCAGGGGAATTTATCGTTGAGGAAGGCACTGTCAAGCTCAATGAGGGAACAGAAAGCATTGAGCTTACAGTTTCAAACACAGGGGACAGACCTATCCAGACAGGCTCCCACTTCCACTTTTTTGAGGTAAACAAGGCTTTGGAGTTTGACCGCAAGGCGGCTTATGGTATGCGACTTGATATCCCCGCAGGCACAGCGGTAAGATTTGAGCCGGGAGAGAAAAAAACCGTCCGTCTTATACCTATCGGCGGCGACCGCATAGGCTATGGTCTGAATGGTCTTGTAAACGGAAAAATGGACGATGAAAACATCAAGCAGGCAGCCTTTGAAAAGGCTAAAAAGCTTGGCTTCAAGGGGGTGTAGGAAATGATCGAAATATCGAGAAAAGCTTACTGCGATATGTATGGCCCGACAGTTGGCGACAGGGTGCGCTTAGGAGACACTTCTCTTATTGCAGAAGTGGAAAAAGATTTGACAGTTCATGGTGATGAAGCAAAGTTCGGTGGAGGAAAATCTCTCCGTGACGGCATGGGACAGTCCTGCAAAGCCACTGACAAGGAGTGCCTTGACACTGTTATCACAAACGCTCTTATCATCGACAGCACAGGCATCATAAAGGCTGACGTTGGCATAAAGGACGGCAGGATAGCAGGAATAGGCAAAGCAGGCAACCCCGACATCATGAATGGCGTTGACAAATACATGATAATAGGCGCTTCCACGGAAGCTATCGCAGGCGAGGGGCTTATCCTCACCGCTGGCGGACTTGACACGCACATTCATTTTATTTCTCCAACTCAAGTGAGAACAGCCCTTTACAGCGGAATCACCACCATGATAGGCGGCGGAACAGGTCCTGCTGACGGCACCAATGCCACCACCTGTACACCTGGCGAGTTCAATATCCACAGAATGTTGGAAGCCTCCGAAGACCTGCCAATGAATTTCGGCTATCTCTGCAAGGGAAATTCAAGCGACATCACAACTCTTGAGGAGCAGATAAAGGCAGGCTGTATAGGCTTGAAGATACACGAGGACTGGGGCTCTACCCCTGACGTTATCGACCACGCACTTACTGTTGCGGATATGTATGACGTTCAGGCTGCTATCCACACCGATACTCTTAACGAGGGTGGATTTGTTGAAGATACCGTCAATGCTTTCAAGGGCAGGACTATCCACACTTATCACACAGAGGGTGCAGGCGGCGGACACGCTCCTGACATTATCAGAGCAGCAGCGTTCCCGAATGTTCTCCCTTCCTCAACGAACCCTACAATGCCTTACACCGCAAACACTCTTGACGAACATCTGGATATGCTCATGGTGTGTCATCACCTTGACAAGAACGTCCCTGAGGACATTGCTTTTGCGGATTCAAGGATACGTCCTGAAACTATCGCCGCAGAGGACGTTTTGCACGATATGGGAATATTCTCAATGATGAGTTCCGACTCTCAGGCAATGGGACGTGTAGGCGAAGTTATCACACGAACATGGCAGACCGCTGACAAAATGAAGAAACAGCGTGGCGCACTTCCTGAGGACAGCCAGCGAAACGACAATTTCAGAATAAAACGCTACATTTCAAAATACACCATAAACCCTGCTATAACCCACGGTGTATCAGAATATGTAGGCTCAGTGGAAGTTGGCAAGGTGGCAGACCTTGTTCTTTGGAATCCTGCATTTTTCGGTGCAAAGCCTGACATGATAATAAAGGGCGGATTTATTTTCGCATCAAAAATGGGCGACGCAAACGCTTCTATCCCTACCCCTCAGCCTGTGTGTTACACAGAAATGTTCGGTGGTCACGGGCTTGCCCTTTCAAGCACCTGTATCACGTTCGTATCAAAATACGCCTACGAGGACGGCATAAAAGAGAAGCTTGGTCTTAAAAGGCAGGTGCTTCCTGTGAAGAACTGCCGAAACATCTCAAAGGCTGATATGGTATACAACAACGTCTGCGGTGATATAAGAGTAGACCCTGAGACCTACACTGTCACAGTTGACGGCGAAGTTATTACCTGCGAGCCTTTTGACGAGCTTGTATTGGCACAGCGTTACTTTATGTTCTAAAGCGAGGAAACAAAAATGATAGCAGAAAAAATATTAGGCAATCTCTCTGAAAGCACCCCCTCTGCAGAAGTAGACACAGTTGAGCTTGATTGGTTTGAAGCCGAGAAAAAGCGCATAAGAAAAACCACCGCAGGAGGACGTGACATAGGCATTGCCATTGACGAAAACCTAAAGGACGGGGATATCATCTATCTGGACGATAAGCTTTGCGTAGCAGTGAAGCTCACAAGCTGTCCCCTTATCAAGATAAACGTTCACACTATGCAGGAAATGGGCAGGCTTTGCTTTGAGATAGGCAACAGGCATTTGTCACTTAAAATATCTGAAGACAACGTGCTTATCCCACATGACGAGCCTACAGAAAAGCACCTGAAAAACCTCGGCTTTGAGTGCGAGAACATCATAGGCAGATTTGACGATTTTATCGTCTGCAAAGCTCACGGACACTCACACAGCCACTCCCACGAGCATGGGGAACATCATCACCACGAACATTCACACTAAACGGAGCTGATAAAAAATGACCGATACTGCAGGACTTATGCACATTCTGCAAATATGCGACAGCCTTTTCCCAGTGGGTGCGTTCACGCTTTCAAACGGGCTTGAAACCTACGTTCAGCATGATATCATCACTTCGCCAAAAGGGCTTGAAGAATATCTCCATTCTTACATCTCAGTGCTGCCCTACAATGAGCTTGGTGCGGCGGCAGCGGCATACAATGCAGACGAAAAGGAGCTTTGCCGTCTTGATGAGATATACTCTGCGGTGAAAACACCATTTGAGATACGAAGCGGCTCAGAAAAGGTCACAAGGCGTTTTTTCAAAATATGCAACAATGGTCGGGAAAGCTTCACAGGGCTTTATAAAAGCCTGACGGAGCAAGGCATATGCAAGGGTCATCAGTGCATCGCCTATGGGCTTTATATGCGTGACAATGGCATCGAGCTTTCAGAGGGGCTTGCGGTATACGGCTATTCCATATGCTCCGCCATAGTCACAAACTGCGTGAAGCTTGTACCTCTTAGTCAGCTTGCAGGGCAGAAAATTCTCGGAGAGAGCTTTGAGCTTATATCCTCTGCCGCAGAAAAAGCCCTTTTCACTGATATAAACGATATCGGCATAAGCGGTGCAGGCTTTGACCTGCGTGCAATACAGCACGAGCGGCTGTATTCAAGACAGTATATGTCATAAGCTATGATTTATATAATATAATAAGGAGTACCAAAAATGAGCTATGTAAAAATAGGCGTAGGCGGACCTGTGGGATCGGGAAAAACCGCACTTATCGAACGCCTTACAAGAGAAATGTCAAAAGAATATTCCATATGCGTTGTAACAAACGACATCTACACCAAAGAGGACGCAGAATTTCTTACAAAAAACTCATGCCTGCCTGCCGACAGGATAGTTGGCGTTGAAACAGGCGGCTGTCCTCACACTGCCATAAGAGAAGACTGCTCAATGAACCTGGAAGCCGTTGACGAAATGGTGAAAAAGCACCCTGACACGCAGATCGTTTTCATTGAAAGCGGCGGCGACAATCTTTCCGCCACATTCTCCCCTGACCTTGCAGATGCTTCTATCTATGTTATCGACGTTGCACAGGGTGAAAAGATACCAAGAAAAGGTGGCCCCGGCGTGACACGTTCCGACCTGCTTGTTATCAACAAGACAGACCTTGCGCCACTTGTTGGAGCTTCTCTTGAAGTAATGGCTTCCGACTCAAAGCGCATGAGGGGCGACAGACCGTTTCTTTTCACAAATCTCATGAGCCGTGAGGGCGTTTCTCAGGTCATAGACTGGATAAAAAAATCAGTGCTTTTTGAGGATCTGAAATGAACGGCAGACTAAGCCTGTCAACAGCCTTTGACGGACAAAAAACCGTTACTGAGGACTTATATTTCGCTCCCCCTTTCAAGGTGTATTCACCATTTTATGACCATAAAGGCTGGGCAAAATATATCTCAATGTGCGGCTCGGCAGGAGTATTGGCAGGTGACGAAAACGAGATAAAGCTTTTTGTAGGGGAAAACTGCAAGGTCATTTTCACAGATCAGGGCTATCAAAAGCTTTTCAACACAAACGGCGGCGTATCAAAACAGAGCATAAAGCTTGTTGTACGCAAAAACGCAAGGCTTTGCTATATGCCCCACCCTATAATGACTTTCACAGGCTGTGAGCATATCTCTATGGGCAAGGTGAACATCACAGAAAGCTCTGAGCTTATTTTCTCTGAGATATACTGCTGTGGCAGAACTGCCATGGGGGAGGAGTTCGGCTTGAAGCGCTTTCGCTCACGCACCGAGATAGCAATTGACGGCAGAGCGGATTTTATTGACAACACTCTTATCGACCCCGCCGCACTGCCCATACGGCAAAAAGGCTTTTTCGAGGGCTTCACCCACACGGGATTTATGTATATCTACACCACTGACAAAACAATGCTGGAAAGCATTTACCAAGCCGACTACACAGGCGACCCTGACAGCGCACAGCTTTGCGCCACTCACACGGAACGTGGCATAGCCATAAGAGCCTTGGGGCGTTCGGGAGAAGAGATTTTTGACGCTTTTCAGCTCATTGCAGAAAAAATCCGCACATAAAAACAGCGGATAAAATATTGTTAAACTTTTCATAAATGATAAACAAAACCAGTGAAAGCCTGCTGTAGGCTTACACTGGTTTTGGTTATTTCTCACGACAATATTCTTCGTATGCTTCGTCTATAAGAGGTCTCAGGGCGTTGTAGTCATCGTCACCTGATATAAAGCTATAGCACGGCACACACAGATCTTTAGCAGGACAAGTCTTACCATAATCATCAAAATACTGCTTATCGTAATAATTTACCGCAAAGTCACGGACATTGGGTTTTATATCATTCTCACAAAATGCACCGTCCAATATGTGCATAAGATATTCCGCACCGCTCATTTTGCCCTCACGGACCTGCACACAGGATTCCTCGTCACTTTCATCAATAAGCTCGTTAAAACCCCTGTCAATAAGCCACCTTAAAAATAATCCTATATGATTTGACGCCAACAGCCATATTTCTTCCTGCTGTTCTTCGGTAAGCTCACCCTTCACATTATTTGTTTTCCTATACAGCTTTTCAGTATCGTCCCAGTGCCAGTCCGCCTTATCTACAGCCATATGCTCTCCCCCTTTTGTTATATGCCTTTATTGTATCACAAACTCTCTTTCATGTCAATAATTTTCCTAGCATCTCACAAGTCCCCTCCCCCTTGTCAACCAAAACAAAATATGCTATAATATAAGGGATTGTAACCTACAACCATATTAAAATACAGATATATACAGATAATGAAAGGATTAGCTATGGATACTTCCGCACTTCTTTGGTATAAGACCTCTGCAGACGATTGGAACAAAGCACTGCCCCTTGGAAACGGCAGGATAGGCGCAATGGTGTTCTCTCAGCCACTTGAAGAGAGGATTCAACTCAATGAGGACTCCGTCTGGTCGGGCGGCTTCCGTGAAAGAAATAATAAGTCCGCACTGCCTAATCTCGAAAAAGTGAGAAAACTGCTTTTTGAGGAGAAAATAAACGAGGCTGAAAAAATAATCTATGACGCTTTCTGCGGCACGCCTGTAAATCAAAGGCACTATATGCCCCTTGGCGACATGAACGTTATACATTATAAAGAGAGCGAATGTGACTTCAAGAGCAGAAGCCTTGACCTTAACACCGCTGTCTGCACCACAGAATATGCCATAAACGGCGTTGACTACACAAGAGAAATGTTTATCTCACAGCCCGATCAGGTGCTTGTTATGCACATAACGGCTTCCGAGAAAAAAGCGATAAGCGTCCGTGTACGCATTGACGGCAGAGATGATTATTTTGACGATAACTCGCCCGTTCATGACAACGATATCCTCTTTTACGGCGGATGCGGTTCTGAGGACGGCATAAACTTTGCCGCTTATATAAAGGTACTACACAAGGGCGGAAAGGTCTACCCATATGGAAGCTTCATAACCTGCGAGGACTGCGACGAGGTGACTATCCTCCTTGGCGCACAGACAAGCTACCGCTGTGAGGATTACAAGGGACAGGCTGTCTTTGACGTTGAAAGAGCCGAGGAAAAAACCTATGCACAGCTTAAAGCTGACCACATCGCAGACTACAAGTCATACTATGACCGTGCGAATATCTCCCTTTGCGACAACAGCTCAGGTAATTCCACACTGCCTACAGACGAAAGACTTGCACTTGTGAAAGAGGGTAACCCCGACAACAAGCTTATTGAAATGTATCACAATTTCGGCAGATATCTTCTTATTGCAGGCAGCCGAGAAAAGACCCTGCCTACAAATCTCCAAGGCATTTGGAACAAGGATATGTGGCCTGCTTGGGGCTGTAAATTCACAATAAATATCAATACCGAAATGAACTATTGGTGTGCAGAGAACTGTAATCTCTCAGAGCTTCATATGCCTCTTATCGACCATATCGAGAAGCTCCGTCCAAACGGCAGAAAGACCGCAAGGAATATGTATGGCTGCCGTGGTTTTGTCTGTCACCATAACACCGACATATGGGGCGACACCGCACCGCAGGACTTGTGGATACCCGGAACACAATGGCCAATGGGTGCGGCATGGCTCTGCCTGCACATATGGGAGCATTATCTCTATGTTCAGGACAGAGAGTTTCTCAGCGAGAAATATGACACCCTGAAAGAAGCGGCAGAATTTTTCCTTGACTTCCTTATCGAGGACAAAAAGGGCAGACTTGTTACCTGCCCGTCAGTTTCCCCTGAGAATACTTATCTCACAGCCTCAGGCTCAAAAGGCTCTGTCTGCATAGGGCCGTCTATGGACAGCCAGATAATCTATGAGCTTTTCACAGCCGTTGCGGAAGCTTCAAAGATACTTGAAACTGACGGAGGTTTCAGAAAGAAAGTCCTTGAAGCCAGAGACAGACTTCCTGCACCTGAGATAGGCAAATACGGTCAGATAATGGAATGGGCAGAGGACTATGACGAGGTCGAGCCAGGTCACAGACACATCTCACAGCTTTTCGCACTCTATCCTGCTGACATCATCACAATGCGAAAGACCCCTGAGCTTGCCAAAGCCGCAAGGGCTACCCTTGAAAGACGTCTTTCACATGGCGGCGGACACACAGGCTGGTCAAGGGCATGGATAATAAACCACTGGGCAAGACTTTTTGACGGTGAAAAAGTGTACGAAAATGTTATAGCACTTCTTTCAAACTCCACAAGCGAGAATATGTTCGATATGCACCCGCCTTTCCAGATAGACGGAAACTTCGGTGGCACAGCCGGTATCACGGAGGCACTTTTGCAAAGTGAGAACGGCGAGATAATTCTCCTGCCTGCACTGCCGAAAGAATGGTCTGAGGGCAGCTTCAAGGGACTTTGTGCAAGAGGCGGCTTTGTTATCGACCTTGAGTGGAAAGACTCAAAGATAACAGCCTGCCACATTCACTCAAGGTGCGGGAAGAAGTGCAGGATAGTGTGTGACAGTGTAAAGGTACACACTGCAAGCAGCGAGGTACAGACCTTGTACACAGACGGCGCAGCAGAGTTTGACACGGAAACAGGTAAAACATACACGCTCACATTCTGAGCAAAAGACAAAATTTGAGAGGATATTGAAATGAGACATTATCGGATAATGGCAGCGACTGTTGCAGCAATTTGCACGCTGTCAGGCTGCGGAGTGCAGATAGGCAGAAACGAGAGCATGACCGCCCCCGAAAAAACATCTGTTGTAACCACAACAAAGAAACAGACAAACGATGACAGCAAGGCTGACGAGCAGGCTTTAAAAAGCTACGAAGAAACAAAGATAGTGGCAAACGCCATACCTTATGTGAAGTTTTCAAAAAGCGTTGAAGCCGAAACAGGCTCAGTTTCAGGCAAGGCGAAAGTAAAAAGTGACCGCAAGGGCTACAAGGGCAAGGGTTATGTGACGAACATTTCCGCTGAGGAAGATTGGTCAAGAGAGATCGAGCTTACCGACTCACAGTATTATGACCTTACCATAACAGTGGCTTCCGATGTGCCGTGTGTGAACGGCATAGCTGTGAACGGCAAAAAGCTTCAGGATTTCTCAGCCAGCGGCTCGGGCAAATTTGAAAAGGTGACTTTCAAGAACATCTACATAGAAAAAGGCAAGACGGCAATATCCGTTATCCCTGTGGACGGCGGACTTGACGTTGACTGCCTGACCCTCACCGCAAGCGAGGATATATCAAAGCTTGACCTTACTATATCAAAGCCTGCTCTTTCAAACAAAGATTCCGACTACAACGCAAAAGCACTTTATCAGTATCTTTGCGAAAGCTATGGCAAGCAGGTGCTTTTGGGTCAGCATGACACCATCGGCACATCTGCTGAAACAGACATGATATACAAAACCACAGGAAAATACCCTGCAATACGTTTTGGCGACCTTATGCTTGCCACTGAAAAGGACAGCATTACCACCGACACCGAGATGAACATCGCCATGGATTGGGCTTCAAAGGACGGCATAGTGGGCTATATGTGGCACTGGGCTGCCCCTGACGACAAGCGTGAATATTATGCCGACCAGACGGATTTTGACATCAAAAAGGCAGTTACAAAGGAAAACATCGCAGAACTCAGCCTTGAGGATATCAAAAAGCTTCAAAAGGACGGCAAGGTAAGCAAAGAATGTGTTGCTGTCGTTCAGGATATCGACACCGTATCTGAGAAACTCTCCACCCTCCGTGATGAGGGAATAGCAGTGCTTTGGCGACCGCTCCACGAGGCCAGCAACGGCGATTTCTGGTGGGGCAATGACAAGGAAGCCTACAAATGGCTTTGGAAGCTTATGTACGAGCGTCAGACGAAATACCACAAGCTGAACAATCTCATATGGGTATGGTCAGCACAGAATGCCGATTGGTATGTGGGCGACGAATACTGCGACGTGCTTTCCTGCGATGTTTATGACGACGGCAATAAGGACGCACAGGTGAACATAATGCTTTTCCTGCAAAGCATATCAAAGAATAAGCCTATTGCAATGAGCGAATGTGGAAGCTTCCCTGACATACAGAGCATTGCAGACGAAAAAGCCATGTGGGCGTTCATAGGTCAATGGGGCGGAAATTATCTTATGACCGATGACGGCAAGCTTGCTGAAGAAAACAACACCGCCGCCGAGCTTATCAAGATGTATAACAACAATCTCACTCTAACAAGGGATAAGCTCCCCGACTTCACCCACCTTGCAAGTTCCATAAAGGACACGGAAGAAAAATCCGCTGACAGCAAAAAGAATGATAGCTCAAAGGCTGACAGCAAGACGAAGAAAGAAAATACTTCTAAAGCAGAATAGAAAAAGACCGCTGAGAACTCTCTCAGCGGCATTTTTATACCCTATTTACCTTTCAGCGCCTCAGAAAGCGTCCGCCAGCCAAGCATTGCACACTTTACTCTTGCAGGCATATGGGAAATATCCCTGAGGGCAGAAGCTTCTTCAAGGCTGTCTAAGAATTTTCAACAAACAATTACTCTAAACTAACTCACATAAAGTGATGATAACAAAAAAATTCGATTTTACCCCTTGACAAACAATATTATATGACGTATAATATATTCAACGATATAGTATTATAGATCTATATAATAACTGAGCTGACTAAAGAGAGGAGAGAGTAAATGGGCTTTCCAATAAGTGCAGGACTGCTTGATTCCATGGTACTGTCAGTGGTAGACAGAGAGGATACCTACGGATATGAGATAACGCAGTTCATACGCAGTGCGGTGGACGTTTCAGAATCCACATTGTATCCTGTGCTGAAACGGCTTCAAAAAAACGAGCTGCTTGAAACCTACGATAAGGAATATATGGGCAGGAACAGACGTTATTATCATGTTACCCCAAAGGGAGAAAAAGCTCTTGAAGAATACCGCAGAGAGTGGAAGAAGCATAAGAATATGGTAGACCGTATATTATTAGAAAAAGGTGGAGAAAACACATGAACAGACTTGAGTATCTTACCCAACTGCGCAGATTGCTTGAAGACGGCGGACTTGCCGAAGATGAAATAAATGACGCAATGGGGTTTTATGAGGAGATATTCCTTGATGCAGGTGCAGCCCATGAAGCTGAAACTGCCGCAAACCTCGGCTCGCCCGAAGAGCTTGCCAACAAAATTTTGCAGGACAGTGGCATACACCCACAGGGCGACTCGGTATTTCAAATGGAAGCCGCCGCTGACCCCTCACAGGCTCGTGATACTGACAATAATGTGCCACAGAACGGCAATTCTCTCTCAAAGCTTCTTGTTATCATCATCACAAGCCCAATATGGTTCAGCCTTATGTGTGCCTTTGCCGCAATAGCCTTGGCGATACTTTGCGCACTTTTAAGCATAATAATTGCAGTTTTCGCAACAGGCTTCTCCCTTACAATAGGCGGTATAGTAACACTTTTCACGGTCTATCCTGCAGGCATTGCCCTGATCGGTGCAGGACTTATTTGTATCGGACTTGGAGGCATGATCGTAATGCCTGTTATAAGGTGCATATGGCGTGGCTGTGTAAGCCTTTTCAACAAATTCACAAACTTTGTCCATAGGTTTGTAAGCTCAAAGGCGGTGGCATAATGGCAAAATATGATAATACAGGCGACGTAAAACGCAGACGTTTCCCATTTTTTTTGACGATATTTATTATCGGCATAGTGCTTTTCATTGTGGGCGTGGTGCTTATCAAGGTCACAAACACCAAAAGTCTTGGCAAGCGTTATTCCTACAACGAAACTTTTGACGTTGCCGCTATAGATAATATGGAGATCGATTTCTCCGCAGGGGATCTCAACATCAAAAAGAGCAGTGACGAAAATATCCACGTCACAGGAGAAAATCTCCCAGAGAAGATAAATTTTTCGTCATCAAACAGCAAGCTTCAGGTCAAGACCGCCGACAGCCTTTTGCACCTTAAAGGCGGATATATCTCCTTTGACGGAAGTCAGCCTACGCTGACTATAGAGCTTCCTGAAAAAGCGTTTGACACTGTAAAGATAGACGCAGGCGCAGGACAAATGAAGCTTTCAGATCTGACCTGTGAAAACCTCGACATAGATTTCGGCGCAGGAAGCTCAGAGGTCATTAACGTCACCTGCAAAAATGAAGCCGACTTTGACCTTGGAGTAGGAAAAACCGTTTTCAAAGACTGCACTTTTAATGATTCCGACTTTGACTGCGGAGTAGGCGAAACAGACTTTGCAGGAAAGCTTCTCGGCGACGCTGAGATAGACGGCGGCATAGGAAGTATAAATTTTGATATCGACGGCTGCAAAAACGACTATAAGATAAAATCAGACAGCAACGTGAAAATAAATAGCACAACAGAAGAGAACGGGCTTCTCTACAAAATAAAACTTGACATTGACAATGGTATAGGCGAAATTTCGCTTAATTTCAGATAAGGAGTGATAGAAATGGCAAAGCCACTTTACAAATTAAGAGAAGGCAGGATAATTTCAGGCGTTTGCGCAGGACTAGCGGAGTATTTCAACATCGACGTGAACATAGTCCGTATCTGTGCAGTGCTTATAGGCTGCGCAGGCGGTGCAGGAGTAATCGCATATATTGCGGCTGCAATGCTTCTGCCTGAGAGATAAGACCGTACTTAAAACAAAAACCACGGATGAATGTAAACTCAGCCGTGGTTTTTTTACTTCTTAACAAATATCTTTTCTGTTCATGAAAGTATGTGATCAATGCACAAAATTGCCGCACCAAAACTGTGCAAACAAATGATTTATATTTTAATTTGGCAACAATTCTGCAATTGTTGCATTTTTTATGCAACAAAACACCTCTTTTTCGGGATAAGTAGGAGGTGATAAACATGGAAGCAGTAATAGCGGCGTTCATAGCGGCGGCCGCCAGCATAGCCTGCCAGCTTATAATAGCTCGTTCGGGAGCTAAAGAAAACAAAAAATCACAGGAAGCCACCGAACGGCTTATTATATATAGAATAGATAGGCTGGAACAAACAGTTTCCGAGCATAACGCACTCATCTCAAGAATGGCGGCGGCGGAACAAAAGATAACAGACATGGAAAGGGAGAGATATTCATGAAAGAAAAACTCACAAAGCTCATTGACGTAAAATCGCTTGTCACACTGCTTATGACAAGCGTGTTCTGTATCCTCACGCTGAAAGGGATAGTCAGCGGAGAACAGTTCATCACAGTTTTCACCGTGGTGATATCATTTTACTTTGGAGTACAGACAGCAAAAAAATCTGGAGGTGACGGCAATGGAAAAAGCTAAGGGCATTGACGTTTCCCATTGGCAGGGAAGAATAGATTTTGACAAGGTGAAGTCACAGGGTTACAGCTTTGTGATGATAAACGCAGGCTACGGCAAGTACATCGGTCAAAAAGACGAAAATTTCGAGAAGAACTATGCCGCCGCCAGAAAAGCTGGTCTTAATATCGGCACATACTGGTATTCCTACGCTCTCACAGAAGCCGATGCACTTGCGGAAGCGAAAACTTTTCTTGAAGCGGTCAAAGGCAAGAAGTTTGAATATCCCCTCGCCTTTGATATCGAGGACGCTTCCCAAAGTGAACTTCCAAACGCTGCCATAAACAAAATTATAGAAGCCTTCTGCGACTATCTCGAAAGCAACGGCTACTATGCGGCTGTCTACAGCTACGCAGACTTTTTCAAGCGCAAGGTATCAGACTCCGTAAAAAACCGCTACGACATTTGGGTGGCACACTTTGACGTTGCAAAGCCTGCCATATCAAACTATGGAATGTGGCAGTATACAAGCAAAGGCACAGTAAATGGTGTTTCCGACCGCTGCGATTGCAACTACGCCTACAAAGACTACCCTGCCATAATGAAGAAAAAGTGCCTTAACCTTTACCCTTCCAACGCAAAAAATCTCGATACCACAGGCTACAAAAAAGGCGATAAAGGCAATGGTGTCCTTGCACTGAAATATCTTCTTATGCTTGCAAAGAAAAAAAGTATGCACAATATCAACCTTGATAAAAACGATATTTTCGGTGCAGGTACTCAGAAAGCCGTGAACAATATACTCAAAAACCACGGCTATTCACAAAACGGCACAGCAGGCAAGAAATTCATTGACCTTTTAGGTAACGAGCTTCTAAAATAAGCACAAGCAACCGCAACAAACATAGGGACGAACAGCGTTCGCCCGCCTATACTCAAATACAAAGCCCCATATTAGCACATAAAAAGGCTGTACCCTTACGGATACAGCCTTGAATGCTATGCAAAATTTATTAAACCAACTGAATGATAGCCATTTCAGCAGCGTCGCCACGACGTGGTCCGATCTTGATGATCTTTGTATAGCCGCCGTTTCTGCCCTCATATGAAGGTGCAATGTTGTCAAACAGCTTCTTAGCTACGTCTTCCTTAGTTACATAAGAAAGTACCTGACGCTTTGAGTGAAGGTCGCCTGCCTTGCCGAGAGTAATCATTTTCTCAGTCATAGCAGCAACTTCCTTAGCTCTTGTTACAGTGGTTTCAATCTTACCGTTTTCGAGAAGATAAGTAACCATAGCTCTGAGCATTGCTTTTCTCTGGTCGCTAGTTCTTCCCAGCTTTCTTGTGCCTGGCATAGATTTTCACTCCTTACTTTAATTATCGTCCTCTGAATTAAGGTCGTAACCCAATGAATGAAGCTTTTCCTTGACCTCGTCGAATGACTTCTTACCAAGGTTTCTTACCTTCATCATTTCTTCAGCAGACTTTTCAATCAAATCGTTAACCGTGTTAATTCCTGCACGCTTCAGACAGTTAAATGAACGCACAGATAAGTCAAGTTCCTCAATGGTCATCTCAAGGATCTTTTCCTTGCCCTTTTCATCCTTTTCAACCATCATCTCTACAACGTTAGTCTCTTCTGAGAGATCAACAAAGAGATTCAGATGCTCGTTGAGGAGTTTGGCTGCCATTGATACAGCTTCCTTAGCGGAGATAGTACCGTCGGTCCAAACCTCCAATGTCAGCTTATCAAAATCGGTGATCTGTCCAACACGGGTGTTGTCAACCGTGAAGTTCACCTTTAATACAGGCGTATAAATACTGTCTACTGCAATAACACCAATAGGGGCGTTAGGCATAAGCGCCTTGTTCTTTTCCGCAGAAACATATCCACGACCTCTGTCGATGACAATTTCCATATAAAGCTTTGCGCCCGGTCCCAAAGTTGCAATGTGCATATCAGGAACAAGAATGTCCACCTCAGAATCTGTCTTGATGTCGCCGGCAGTGACAACGCACTCGCCCTCGGCCTCAATGTAGATAGTCTTAGGACCCTCGCCGTAAAGCTTTGCAGTTAAACCCTTGAGGTTAAGAATGATCTCAGTAACATCTTCCTTAACTCCGGGAATTGTTGATAGTTCGTGGTGTACACCGTCGATCTTTACCGATGTAACGGCGACGCCTGGCAAAGAGGAGAGCAGTACACGTCTCAGACTATTTCCGAGCGTAATACCATAGCCACGCTCCAGAGGCTCGAGAATAAACTTGCCGTATGTTCCGTTGCTCTTTAGCTCGGCTGTTTCGATTTCAGGCTTTTCTATTTTTTCAAGCATTTAAGACCCTCCTGTTTTCAAACTCGATTGTTTTATATGATCAATAACACATACACTTCCAAAAACATATCAAGTATTTCTCCGATACGCACTCTTGAAGAGTGCATACCGTAAGAACCACTATCAATACATTATTTAGAATACAACTCGACGATGAGGTGCTCCTCGATGTCATAGTCAAGGTCTTCCTTAACAGGCATACGAAGAACCTTAGCTGTCTGGTTGTCCTTGTTTACATCAAGCCATGTAGGAGCTGCCTTTGAAGCGTTAGCCTCAATGATCTGCTTGAACTTCTCGCTCTTCTTGCTGTTTTCCTTAAGTGAGATAACATCGCCTTCCTTGATTCTGTAAGAAGGAATGTCAACTCTCTTGCCGTTAACAAGATAATGACCGTGAACAACGAGCTGACGAGCCTCTCTTCTTGTCATTGAAAGACCCATTCTGTATACAACATTGTCAAGTCTTGACTCGAGAAGAGTAATGAGGTTAGCACCGGCCTGACCCTCCATTTTCTCAGCAAGCTCGAACAGGTGACGGAACTGCTTCTCAAGAACGCCATAGATGAACTTGAGCTTCTGCTTTTCCTTAAGCTGCATACCGTATTCTGAAACTTTCTTTCTCTTGTTAGCGTTAGGATCACGCTTTGTTTCCTTAGCGATACCCATAACTGCTGGGCTGATTCCGAGAGATTTACATCTCTTGAGTATTGGTTCTCTATTTACTGCCATGGTAAATACCTCCGTTTTCTAAATGTTATCGGGTCTTAGCCGAATTGCTTACCCGACTTTGAGTAAACTACAAACTCAAATTGTCTTATAAACTATACACGTCTTCTCTTTGGAGGACGGCATCCATTGTGAGGGATCGGAGTTACATCCTTGATAAGTCTAACTTCAAGATCCTCAGACTGCAAAGCTCTGATTGCAGCCTCACGGCCAGCACCAGGTCCCTTTACAAAAACTTCAACTGTCTTAAGGCCATGCTCCTTAGCAGCTCTTGCAGCAGTTTCAGCAGCTGTCTGAGCAGCGAATGGAGTAGACTTCTTAGAACCTCTGAAGCCGAGTCCGCCGGCAGATGCCCAAGAAATAGCATTGCCCTGCATATCTGTAATAGTTACGATAGTGTTGTTAAAAGTAGACTGGATATGAACCTGTCCCTGTTCAATGTTCTTTCTTTCACGACGACGACGAATAGTAGTCTTCTTCTTAGCCTGAGCCATTGTTCACACCCTCCTTACTTCTTCTTATTAGCGATTGTCTTTACAGGACCCTTACGAGTTCTTGCGTTGGTCTTTGTTCTCTGACCTCTAACTGGGAGACCTCTTCTGTGACGAAGACCACGATAACAACCGATTTCTGTTAATCTCTTGATATTGAGCGCAACATTTCTTCTGAGGTCACCCTCAACAGTGATGTTATGGTCAATATATTCACGCAATTTAGCTACATCGTCCTCAGACATATCCTTAACTCTTGTGTCAGGATTTACGCCTGTTTCATTAAGAATCTTAGTAGCAGTTTTCTGACCTATACCATAGATATAAGTAAGAGCAATTTCAATTCTCTTATCCTTTGGCAGGTCGATACCAGCAATACGAGCCATTATTTAGCTGCACCTCCATTATTGGTTTGTTAGCCCTGACGTTGTTTGTGCTTAGGATTCTGGCAGATTACCATAACCTTGCCTTTTCTCTTGATTACCTTGCACTTCTCGCAGATAGGCTTAACTGAAGGTCTTACTTTCATTGAAATACCTCCTTTGAATTTAGCGACAAGAATTAAAAATTCTTAAACTTACGGGAAAGCTTACTTAGCTCTCCATGTGATTCTTCCCTTTGTCAAGTCATACGGTGACATTTCGACCGTTACCTTATCTCCGGGTACGATACGAATATAATTCATACGCAGCTTACCCGAAATATGAGCAAGGATTTTATGACCGTTTGAAAGTTCTACCAGAAACGTTGCATTTGGCTTAGCCTCAATTACCGTTCCCTCAAGTTCGATAACGTCTTCCTTTGACATTAAAAAACCTCCCCATCTAAAAGGTTTTGGTCTGCTGTAACATGGTTTGGGTCAAAACCTTGTATCAGCCGTCTTAATTTCCTGTTTGTCAGCTCATCAGTGCTGATGTTGACGCCCGCAGGTGAAATGTGTTTTATGTTTTTACGCTTTGGCTTTTCAAGCTTACGCTCCCTGCCGTCTGCGATATACACAAAACCGCCGCTGGCAGCTACCGCAACAAAATATCTGCCCTTATCACGGCCTGCGTTCGCAAGCACCACTGAACCGATCGGTATATCTACAACGCTTTTCTCCGTCATACTTTGGTCAGGATAACTGCCCCGTCAGGAGTAACTGCGATTGTATGCTCAAAATGAGCCGCCCACTTTCCGTCTTTTGTCTTGACAGTCCAACCGTCAGGCATTGTCTTGATATCAACCGTACCCATGTTTATCATAGGCTCTATGGCTATTACCATACCTGCCACAAGTCTGATGCCGTGACCAGCCTTGCCATAGTTTGGAACTTCCGGATCTTCGTGCAGGTTTTTGCCCACACCGTGACCTACGAACTGTCTTACAACGGAGTAGCCGTTGTCCTCATTGTATTTCTGAATCGCCGAACCCAAGTCGCCAAGTCTAACGCCCGGCTTTACCATATCTATTGCAAGATACAGACTTTCTTCGGTGGACTTCATCAGAGCCTCTGCTTCAGGGGAAATCTTGCCTACAGCAAAGGTCTTGCAGGAATCTCCGTGATAGCCGTCAATGTAAGCACCAACGTCTACTGAAACTATGTCGCCCTCGCAAAGCTTGCGTGGACCGGGGATACCATGGATTATCTCATCGTTGACGGAAATGCAGGCTGAGCCTGGAAATCCGCCGTAGCCAAGGAAGCTTGGCTTTGCACCATGAGAAGTGATATATCTGTGAACGACTTTATCAAGCTCATAGGTAGTCATACCCGGTCTGATAGCCTCGCCCGCAGCGATCAATGCTCCGGCGGTTATTGCGCCCGCCTTCTGCATTTTCTCGATCTCTTTATTGGATTTAACGCATATCATTAAAAACGCCTCGGATCTATGCCTTAACAGCTTCGAGAACAAGCTTTGAAGTGTCCTCTACCTTATCCTGTCCCTCAACGGTAACGAGTTTACCCTGCTTACCGTAGTAATCTTTAAGAGGAGCGGTTGATTTGTGATATGTCTGAAGTCTGCTGATAACTGTTGCAGGCTCGTCGTCCTTACGGATAACGATCGGCTTTCCGCAAACATCGCACACGCCCTCTACCTTTGAAGGCTTGAAAGCTGTGTGGTAAGTAGCGCCACAGTCGAGGCAAACTCTTCTGCCTGAAAGTCTCTGCTGAATAGTCTCGTCAGGAACATATATCTCTATGACCTTGTCTATCTTAACGCCCATAGCGTCAAGAGCCTCAGCCTGAGGAACTGTTCTTGGGAAACCGTCCAGAATGAAACCGTTCTGAGCGTCAGGCTCAGCGATCCTGTCCTTAAGGATACCAATTACGATATCGTCTGATACAAGGTCGCCTGCGTCCATAGCAGCCTTAGCCTTGAGACCGTACTCAGTGCCAGCCTTAACAGCGGCTCTGAGCATATTACCTGTAGAAATAGTAGGAATGTTCAGAGCCTTGCAGATAACCTCAGCCTGAGTTCCTTTTCCCGCACCGGGAGCACCTAAAAGAATGATATTCATTTTTAACTCCTTTTTATCTCAAACGTAAAGCCTATGGTTTATTCAAGGAAGCCCTTATGATGACGCATCATCATTTGAGATTCCATAGTTCTTGCAGTTTCAAGAGCAACTGATACAACGATGAGTATCGAAGTACCGCCCATTGCAATATTCATCTTTGTGATCGAAGTGAAGATAATAGGGAAGATAGCGATTATTCCGAGGAACACAGCTCCTACCAAAGTTATCTTTGACAGAACCTTCTTAAGATAATCGGAAGTTGGTCTACCCGGTCTGATACCAGGGATACCGCCGTTGTTCTGTCTGAGGTCGTTTGCGATCTGAAGTGGGTTATACTGCATTGAAACATAGAAATAGTTAAAGCCGATTATCAGCACAAAGTACAGACAAGCGTAGAACGGATGAGTGTACTCGAACCAGTGAAGGAAGTGATCGTAGAAGCTTCCGCTCTTTGGTTCAATGAACATTTTGAGTGTTGAAGGCAGTGACATGAAAGCCATTGCAAAGATGATAGGCATAACGCCGCTCATTGCGATCTTGATCGGAATAAAAGTATTCTGACCGCCGTACTGTTTTCTGCCGACTACTCTCTTAGCGTACTGTATCGGTATTCTTCTTTCAGCCTCGTTCATAAAGATGATAAAACCTATCATCAGAATGAATACAACAAGGATAGCAATTACGAGAATGATGTTCTTAGCCTCGCCTGTCTTCATATAATCGAACAGACCGATAACTGCTGAAGGACCTCTTGCAATGATACCTGCGAACAGGAGCATTGAGATACCGTTTCCGATACCCTTCTCGTTTATCTCGTCACCAAGCCAGATCGTCAGTGACGCACCTGCTGTAAAGCAAGCGATAATAACGATCTCTGCGAATATCTTGTCGAAGCCGTCTTTATAAACTACAGCTCCGGCTTTCTTCATGGTGAGGTAATAAGCCCACGCCTGGAAGATAGCAATACCAAGTGACGCATATTTTGTTATCTTGTTAAGTTTCTTTCTACCCTCTGGACCTTCCTTCTGGAGTCTTTCCAGCGGTGGAAGAGCGTAGGTCAGAAGCTGAATGATAATTTGTGCATTGATATAAGGTGAAACGGAGAGCGCCAAGAGAGTAGCTTTTGAAAAGTTACCTCCTGACAGAACGTTCAGATAGCTGAAAAAGTCACCTGACGAAGCACTCTGTTCAAACCATGCTGACAATGCGACTGAGTCAAGGTAAGGTACAGGAACTGTACCGCCGACTCTGTAGATGATGATGATGAAAAAAGTAAATAGAAGTTTTTTTCTTAATTCCGGAACTCTCCAGGCATTACGAAATGTCTCTATCACAATTACATCACCTCAACCTTCCCGCCTGCCTTTTCAATCTTTTCCTTAGCAGCTGCTGAGAACTTAGCAGCCTTAACGGTAAGGTTTTTAGTTAATTCGCCGTTTCCGAGGATCTTGACGCCGTCAAGTTCCTTCTTGATGATGCCTGAAGCTTTAAGAAGCTCAGTATCAACAACTGTGCCGTCAACAAATCTATCAAGATCAGATACATTTACGATAGCATACTTTGTTGCGAAAATATTGTTGAATCCACGCTTAGGGATTCTTCTTGCGAGCATTGTCTGTCCGCCTTCAAAGCCCGGTCTTATTCCGCCGCCGGAACGAGCCTTCTGACCCTTGTGTCCCTTGCCTGCGGTCTTTCCGTTACCAGAACCGTGACCTCTGCCCTTGCGCTTGCTCTCCTTTACGGAGCCTGCAACAGGTGATAATTCGTGCAGTTTCATTCAGATTGCACCTCCTTATGCTTCAGTTACTTTAATAAGATGGGAGATAACCTTTACCTTTCCCTTTGTCTGAGGATTGTCAGGCTGACAAGTCTTATCCCCGATTTTTCTGAGACCCAGTGAATTAGCGGTAGCGACCTGCTTATCGCTTCTTCCGTTAAGGCTCTTTATCAGTTCGATGTTAATTGCCATAACTGTTATCCTCCTTAGCCTGTAATTTCTTTAACTGTCTTGCCTCTGAGAGCTGCTACTGTTTCAGCGCTTCTGATGTTAGCAAGACCGCTTATTGTAGCTCTTACTGCGTTGTAAGGATTGTTTGAACGGAGCTGCTTAGCTCTGATATCCTTAATTCCAGCAGCTTCTACAACGGCTCTTACTGTGCCGCCTGCGATAACTCCAGTACCTGGTGCTGCAGGCTTGAGAAGAACCTCGCCTGCACCGAACTTACCGATAATTTCGTGTGGGATCGTTGTTCCCTTAAGTGAAATTCTGATAAGGTTCTTCTTGGCGTCCTGGATTGCCTTTCTGATTGCGTCAGGAACTTCTCCTGATTTACCGATTCCGAAACCTACTACTCCGTTTCCGTCGCCTACTACTACGAGGACTGAGAACTTCATTATACGGCCGCCCTTAACAGTCTTTGATACTCTGTTAATTGCAACGACCTTTTCAGTAAGTTCCATGTTTGAAGCATCTATTAAAGCCAATGTTTACCCTCCTCTTTAGAACTTAAGTCCGCCTTCACGGGCTCCGTCTGCCAACTCCTGAACACGTCCGTGGTAAAGGTAGCCGCCTCTGTCGAATACGACATTCTCGATGCCCTTTGCCTTAGCCGCCTGAGCGATCATTTCGCCGACCTTACGAGCGCCTTCCTTGTTGCCGCCGTTGCCTTCAAAGTCCTTGGACATTGAGGAAGCGCTGCAAAGTGTTACGCCGTTTACGTCGTCGATAACCTGTGCATAAATATGCTTAGAGGAGCGGAATACGTTGAGGCGAGGACAATCAGCTGTTCCGTTGATCTTGTTGCGGACTCTCTGATGTCTTTTTGCTCTTGCCTTAGCCTTGTCAAGCTTTTTAACCATAGTAATTCTCTCCTTTTATTACTTCTTGCTGCCCTTACCAGCCTTACCTTCCTTACGGATAACATACTCGCCTTCGTAACGAATACCCTTACCCTTATAAGGCTCTGGTGGACGCTTCTCACGGATCTCACAAGCAAACTGACCTACTTCCTGCTTGTCGCAACCTGAAATTACGATGTGGTTTGCGTCAGGTACATCGATCTTGATAGTATCTGTTTCAGGTACGATTACCTGATGAGAAAAACCAAGGTTGAGAACAAGGTTCTTACCCTGCTTCTGTGCTCTGTAACCTACACCAACGATCTCAAGCTTCTTTGCGAAACCCTCTGTAACACCCTCTACCATGTTGTGTACGAGTGTTCTTGTCAGACCGTGCAGTGACTTGTGGAGCTTATCCTCTGAAGGACGCTCTACTGTGATCACGCCGTCTGCACACTTTATTATCATATCCTTGTGGAACTCTTTTGTGAGTGAACCCTTAGGACCCTTTACTGTAACTACGTTTCCGTCTGCAACAGTAACCTCTACACCTGCAGGAACACTAATTGGCTTAATACCTATTCTTGACATAACTTAGTCCTCCTTACCAGATGAATGCGAGAACTTCTCCGCCGACATTCAGCTCTCTAGCCTTCTTGTCTGTGATAACGCCCTTTGAAGTAGATACGATAGCAATGCCAAGACCCTTTATAACCTTTGGCATATCCTCGCAGCTTGCGTAAATTCTCAGACCAGGCTTTGATACTCTTCTGAGTCCTGTGATGACTGGATTTCTGTTCTCGTCATATTTAAGAGTAATTCTAATGATACCCTGCTTACCGTCTTCAATGATCTTGAAGTCCTTAACGTATCCTTCGTCTACGAGGATCTGTGTGATAGACTTCTTCATATTAGATGCAGGAACGTCAACTGTTGCGTGCTTCGCAGTACTTGCGTTACGGATTCTTGTAAGAAGATCCGCTATTGTATCAGTAATTTGCATGCGTGTTAACCTCCTTTTACCAACTAGCCTTCTTAACTCCCGGAATCTTACCCTCGTGAGCCAACTCTCTGAAACAGATACGGCAAACGCCGAACTTTCTCAGATAAGCGTGAGGTCTTCCGCAGATCTTACATCTGTTGTAAGCACGAGTGGAATATTTAGGCGTAGCCTGCTGTTTGTTGATCATAGCCTTCTTAGCCATTTTTTATCCTCCTCTTACTTATCAGCAAATGGAGCACCCATAAGTGAAAGCAGCTCCTTTGCCTCTTCATCAGTTTTTGCAGTTGTGATAAAGTTGATATCCATACCACGAACCTTATCTATCTTATCGTATTCGATCTCAGGGAAGATCAGCTGCTCCTTAAGACCAGTAGAGTAGTTGCCTCTGCCGTCGAAAGAGTTAGGGTTGATACCTCTGAAATCTCTTACACGAGGAAATGCTACGTTGAAAAGTCTGTCAACGAATTCGTACATTTTCTCAGCTCTCAGTGTTACCTTAACACCGATGATCTGTCCGTCTCTGAGCTTGAAGTTAGCAACGGACTTCTTTGCCTTACAAACGATTGGCTTCTGTCCTGTGATAGCAGCCAGATCAGTCATGATAGCATCGATAACCTTCTTGTTATCCTTATCTGCGCCGCAGCCCACGTTGATAACTACCTTATCAAGCTTTGGGATCTGCATAACGTTAGCGTATTCGAATTTCTTCATCATAGCAGGAGCTACGTCGCTAACATAATATTCTTTAAGTCTAGCCATCGTAATATCCTCCTAATTAAAATTCTTCGCCGCAGTCTGCGTTCTTGCAGACTCTAACTTTAGTACCGTCCTCAAGGAACTTATGAGCGACTCTTGTTGGCTTGCCGCACTTAGGGCAAACTGCCTGTACCTTTGAAGCGTACATTGCAGCCTCAGCCTCAACTATGCCGCCCTGCTCGCCCTGACGTCTTGGCTTAACGTGCTTTTTAGCAATGTTAAGACCCTCAACGATTACCTTTCCCTCCTTAGGGGAAACTTCCAGGACCTTGCCCTTCTTACCCTTGTCCTTACCGGAGAGGATAACGACGGTGTCGCCTGTTTTTACGTGTACCTTATTCATTGTTACGACACCTCCAATTAAAGAACTTCTGGAGCAAGTGAAAGGATCTTCATATAATCCTTCTCTCTGAGCTCCTTAGCTACTGGTCCAAATATACGAGTACCTCTTGGGTTCTTGTCTTCTTTGATAATAACAGCTGCGTTTTCGTCAAAACGGATATATGTGCCGTCTGCACGACGAAGACCCTTAGCTGAACGAACGATTACTGCTTTAACAACGTCGCCCTTTTTAACAACTCCGCCTGGTGTTGCCTTTTTAACAGAACAAACTACAACGTCACCGATGTTTGCATACTTTCTGCGTGTTCCGCCGAGTACCCTGATGCACATAAGCTCCTTTGCTCCGGAGTTATCTGCTACCTTCAGGTAAGTCTGCATTTGTATCACAGTGCGTTCCTCCTTTCAGAATTTAACGTGCGGTCGGCAGAAGTTATCTGCCACCTGCACTATTGCGTTTTAATTACTTAGCCTTCTCAAGAACGTTAACAAGACGCCATCTCTTGTCCTTTGACAGAGGTCTTGTTTCCATAACTTCAACCTTGTCGCCTATATTGCAGACATTGTTTTCGTCATGTGCCTTAAGCTTAACTGTTCTCTTGATGATCTTCTTGTAAAGTGGGTGCTGTACGTTATCCTTGATAGCAACTACGATAGTCTTATCCATCTTGTTGGAAACTACAACGCCAACTCTGGTTTTTCTCAAATTTCTCTCTTCGCTCACAGTTAATCCTCCCTTCGAAAATTACTGAACATTGGACTCTTGCTTACGAATGAATGTCTTTACACGAGCAATATCCTTCTTCACAGCCTGAAGTCTCTTAGGATTCTCCAACTGATTTACAGCGTGCTGGAAACGAAGGTTAAAAAGCTCCTGCTTGAGCTCAGCGAGTTTGCTGTTGAGCTCGTCGACTGTCATATCCTTGATTTCATTAGCCTTCATTATTGCTCACCACCCGTTTCTTGAGTATCTCTTTTAACGAACTTACACTTGATAGGCAGCTTGTGCATTGCAAGACGCATTGCTTCTCTAGCTGTCTCTTCAGGTACTCCTGCGATCTCGAACATTACTCTGCCTGGCTTAACAACGGCTACCCAATACTCAGGTGCGCCCTTACCTTTACCCATTCGAGTTCCAAGAGGCTTTCTTGTTGCAGGCTTATCTGGGAAGATCTTGATCCAAACCTGACCGCCACGCTTGATGTATCTTGTCATTGCGATACGGGCAGCTTCGATCTGATTTGATGTGATCCAAGCAGGCTGAAGAGCCTGAAGACCATACTCACCGTGAGAAACTGTGTTACCTCTCATAGCCTTGCCTGTCATACGGCCGCGGTGCTGTTTTCTGAACTTAACTCTCTTTGGAAGCAGCATTACTTGTTACCTCCCTCTTTTTTAGCCTTATTGAAGTCACGCTTACCATTTCTGTTCTGGCGTCTTCTGTCGTTTGACTCTCTCTTGTCTGAAGCAGCAACTTCGCCCTTAAGAACCTCGCCTCTGTATATCCATACCTTAACGCCGATCCTACCGTAAGTTGTGTGTGCCTCAGCTGTACCATAGTCGATGTCAGCTCTGATCGTCTGAAGTGGAATTGTACCCTCGTGGTATGTTTCTGCTCTAGCGATCTCTGCACCGCCAAGACGGCCGCCGCATCTAACCTTGATACCCTTAGCGCCGAGCTTCATTGCTCTGCCGATAGACTGCTTCATTGCTCTTCTGAATGAAATTCTATCTTCAAGATCATGTGCGATCTTTTCTGCAACGAGCTGTGCATTGATGTCAGGCTGCTTTACCTCAACGATGTTGATAGCAACGCTCTTGCCGATCATCTTTTCTACGTTTGCACGGAGCTTTTCGATCTCTGCGCCGCCTCTGCCTATTACGATACCAGGCTTTGCACAGTGGATGTGGATTCTTACCTTCTGACCGCCGTCCTTATCGGCAAATCTTTCGATCTCTACTTTTGGAACGCCGGCGTATACGCACTTATCTGCTGGATTCTTTGATCTTGTATTCAGCTCTTTAAGAATGAAGTTACGAACGTTGTAATCCTCAACCAGTGTATCGCCAAAAGTACCCTTTTCTGCAAACCAGCGGGAGTCCCAATTCTTAATCACACCGACACGAAGTCCGTGTGGATTTACTTTCTGTCCCATAGTTTACCTCCTCTTTCAGCTTATTCCTTTTCCTTAAGAACGATCGTAACGTGTGATGTTCTCTTAAGGATTCTATATGCTCTGCCTTGTGCTCTTGGCATGATTCTCTTCATTATCGGTCCTGGACAAACATAGCACTCTGCAACGTAAAGGTTGTTCTTATCCATGTTATGGTTGTTCTCAGCGTTGTGAGCGGCGGACTTCAGAAGCTTCTCAAGATATTCACTTGCAGCCTTTGGTGTATGCTTTACTGTTGCCATTGCAACATCATAGTCTTTTCCTCTGATCAGATCGAGAACGATCTGTACCTTACGAGGAGCAATACGAGCATTTCTCAGAATTGCTTTTGCTTCCATTTGTATTCCTCCTTCCGCACTACTTACCGTTGTTTGAGGTCTTTGAACCTGCATGACCCTTGAATGTTCTTGTTGGAGCGAACTCTCCCAGCTTGTGACCAACCATGTCCTCTGTTACATATACAGGGACGTGCTTACGTCCGTCGTGAACTGCGAATGTGTGACCAACGAATTCAGGGAATATTGTAGAAGCTCTGCTCCATGTCTTGAGCACCTTCTTCTCGCCTGCATCGTTCATTGCCTTAACTCTCTTGTAAAGGACCTCCTGTACGTATGGTCCCTTCTTGACACTTCTACCCATTGATCATCTGCCTCCTTTCAGCATTACTTACCGTTTCTGCGTTTTACGATAAACTTATCGGAGCGATGATGCTTAGCACGGGTCTTGTATCCCATTGTAGGCTTACCCCAAGGTGTAACTGGAGTTGGTCTACCAACTGGAGCACGACCCTCACCACCACCGTGTGGGTGATCGCATGGGTTCATTACAGAACCTCTAACGGTAGGTCTCCAGCCCATATGGCGCTTTCTACCTGCCTTACCGATATTTACGTTCTCATGGTCGATGTTTCCTACCTGACCGATTGTAGCCATGCAGTTTACAGGGACCTTTCTCATCTCGCCTGAAGGAAGTCTTACAAGTGCGTAGTTGTCTTCCTTACCCATGAGCTGAGCCATGTTTCCTGCTGAACGAACGAGCTGTGCGCCCTTACCAGGATAAAGCTCGATGTTGTGGATGAAAGTACCAACAGGAATGTTTATCATTGCAAGTGCATTACCAGGCTTGATGTCTGCGTCTGCGCCTGCTCTGATAACGTCACCGACCTTAAGACCATAAGGTGCGATGATGTATCTCTTCTCGCCGTCCTCATACTCTACAAGAGCAATGAATGCTGAACGGTTTGGATCGTACTCGATAGTAAGAACTGTTGCGTTCATATCGAGTTTGTTTCTCTTAAAATCAATTACACGGTATTTTCTTCTTACTCCGCCGCCTCTGTGACGAACAGTGATTCTACCGTAGCTGTTTCTACCTGAGTTCTTCTTGAGTGGCTCAAGCAGAGACTTACATGGAGCAACCTTTGAAAGCTCGGAATAATCGGTAACTGTCATACCTCTTCTGCCGGCTGTTGTAGGCTTGTAGCTCTTTATTGCCATTTGAAATTCACTCCTTATCTGAGTTTTGCGAAAAGGTCAAAGCGTTTTCACGCCAAGCGCCCTTCCATACTTACGTCCTGCGGTGAAATGATGAGCGGTCCTCGCCGCCTCGCAAGACCTTTCCGAAGGCTTCTCGGTATTCATGAAGTTCTTCGGAGCAATGCAGCCTTACGCTGCACCTCTTTTAGAGGATTTAGAACAAGCCCTCGAAGAATTCGATTGTCTTGTCACCCTCAAGAGTAACGATCGCTTTTTTCCAGTCTGGTCTGTAGCCTACGCTTCTTCCCATTCTCTTCTGCTTACCCTTAACGCTGATCGTGTTTACCTTAGCTACCTTTACGTTGAAAAGCTCTTCAACTGCCTTAGCGATCTCGATCTTGTTAGCGTCCTTAGCGACCTTGAAAGTGTATCTGTTAGCCTGAAGTCTGTCCATAGAGTCTTCAGTGATAACTGGCTTTAAAATAATATCTTGAGCAGTTCTCATTATGCGTAAACCTCCTCAATCTTCTTTACAGCCTCTGAAGAAACGATAAACTTATCATAGTTCAGAATGTCGTAAACACTGAGAGTATTTACAGTAGCTGTCTTAACGCCAGGAATGTTGGCTGCACTCTTGACAACAGTCTTGTCAGACTCTGCTGTAACGATGAGAGCCTTACCCTCAGCACCAAGTGCCTTGAGCATCTCAACAACTGCCTTTGTCTTGTAGCTCTCGAGCTTGATCGAATCAACAACTACGAGATTCTCGTCAACGACCTTTGTTGAAAGTGCAGACTTCATACCGAGTCTTCTTTCCTTTTTATTAAGTGAATAGCTGTAATCTCTTGGCTTAGGACCGAGAGCAACACCACCGTGTACCCACTGCGGAGCTCTGATAGAACCCTGTCTTGCGTGACCTGTTCCCTTCTGTCTCCATGGCTTTCTACCACCGCCTCTTACTTCTGTTCTTGTAAGAGTTGACTGTGTGCCCTGTCTCTGGTTAGCAAGATAATTTACAACCATAGCGTGCATGATAGCCTTGTTTGGCTCGATACCGAAAATAGCATCGTTAAGCTCAGTGTCGGCAACCTTTTTGCCTGTCATATCAAATACTGAAATCTGTGACATTATGATTCCTCCTTCCACTAAGCCTTCTTAACGCAGTCGCAAATTGTAACTGTACCGTTCTTTGGTCCAGGAATTGCGCCCTTGATTGCGATAAGATTGTTTTCTGCGTCTACCTTGACGATCTCAAGATTCTGTACAGTTACCTTTACGTTACCGTACTGACCAGGCATACCCTTGCCCTTGAAGATTCTTGAAGGTGATGAACAAGCACCCATAGAACCTGCATGTCTGTGTACAGGACCTGTACCGTGAGTTTCCTTAAGTCTTGAGTTGTTGTGACGCTTGATCGTACCGGAGAATCCGTGACCCTTGCTTGTACCGCTGACATCAACGATGTCGCCTGCAGCAAATGTGTCAGCCTTTACGATATCTCCAACATTAAGAGCTGATGTGTCAGCAAGTCTGAACTCCTTAAGAGTTCTCTTCATTGCAACGTCAGCCTTCTTGAAGTGACCCTGAAGAGGCTTGTTTACTCTCTTCGCTCTGATGTCGCCGTAGCCCAGCTGAACAGCCTCATAGCCGTCATTCTCAACTGTCTTCTTCTGAACGACAACGCAAGGACCAGCTTCAACAACTGTTACAGGAATTACTTTTCCTGCTTCATCGAAAATCTGTGTCATACCGATTTTCTTACCGATGATTCCCTTTTGCATTATGTTTTCCTCCTATGTGGTTATTGGTCGGACTTGTCCGACGTGACCTGCGTGTTAAATGTTTTTTGAGATCGCACGCGATCTCATTTGGAGATTACTTGATCTCCATAACAATGTTAACGCCTGCAGGAAGTTCAAGATTTTCAAGAGCTGCTGTTGTTTCCTTTGTAGGTCTGAGCACGTCGATAAGTCTCTTGTGAGTTCTCATCTCGAACTGCTCACGGCTATCCTTGTACTTGTGTACAGCTCTGAGGATAGTGATTACCTCTTTGTCTGTAGGAAGTGGGATAGGACCTGAAACCTGTGCGCCTGAACGCTTAACAGCCTCAACGATCTTTGCTGCAGCTGCGTCTACAACCGCATGCTCGTAACCCTTGATCTTGATTCTGATCTTTTCATTGACTGCCACTTAAATCGCCTCCTTGTGCAAATTAAAAAAGTTTAGGGGGCAGCTTTCTTTCACTCAAGCCTCAGTCAATTGCGTAAATGATCGAGGCGTGCCGATCGCTTACGCAATTGACAGGTTCGAGCTTTAAAAGCTTTCTGTTGATACCCGTTTACACTCTGCCGTGTGTTCCCTGCCGTTCTCATAAAAAATTCCGAAACCCACAAGGCTTTCGGACTCAGAAAACAGCGCACACAGCATCACACATACTCACGCTAAAGCAGACCTTGTCCGCTATCGCAAGAAGCATAAGCACATACTGTGTTCGGTATTAACAGTCGCCCGGTTTAAAATCGGACATACTCCACGGAAATTACCTGACCAACTGTCAGCAACCTTCCGCTTCATCGCATATCATCATCGTGTACATTAAATACACTGTGCAGTCACGCAAGTATTATTATACACTACTTTTACACCATTTGCAAGCGGTTACAGACAAATTACAGTATAGAATTTTTATCAATTTTCATTTATCATTTTATGCACACTGCACAATTTTCATTTGATGTGTCATTTGCCGCTACATTTTATTCATATCCTCTGCAAACGCCGTTTTATTCAGCCAAATGCACCTAAAGAGCAGCATTATGAACTGACCCGCTGTCATTCAACTTTTCAAAATATTTTTTGATCTTATTGGTATTTTCTGCTGTTAGCTCTTTTATGTGGATCTGTGTATCGACCGCCTCGTCTGAGATCTCCTTGGGAACAGTTTGCTTTATTGATGCCGTATAACCTGCACCGTCCCTCGGCTGCCAACTGTCTGTCATCACCCATTCGCCGCCCTCATTTTGAAAATCTATCATTCTGCACATTGACGAGCCGCTGACATTCTCGGTGTATGAATATCTGTATCGTTCGCACAGACTCATTACATACACCTTGCAATGGGTATCGTCCACATTCTGCACGCCTAGAAGATAGTGGCTTTCCGCTAAGCAGTCATATTTATCGAAGTCATTTTTCTCTTTACCATACTCAACATTTATCACAGCATCTGATATTGCCTCATCTGTTAGCCCTTCGGGTAGGACGTGAACGACCTTGGCATCACAGCCCTTATAAAAATAGTGTCCTCCAATTCCATGGGTTCTGTAATAAAACAGCACGAACTTTGCCCCTAAAACTATGAACAGCGCCGTTATCAACGCAATAAATATTATAAGCTTTGCATACACCTTCTTTTTCGGCTCTTCATAAGCTGCGTTTGTTTCTTTATTTGCATCGTTCATATTAAGCACCCCTTTCTGTTCTTACAGTAACATAATAACAAAAATCTGCACCAAATGCAAGCATTTGTAATTTTGCTAAGATGATTTTAAGATTTATCATAACAATGCACAAATTTGCACTTCCGGTTTTATTCACTTATACAATGTGCAGAAATGCCTGACATTCGGGCAAAGACAAAAACAGAGCGGCACTATCTGCACCGCTCTGTTCGCTATATTATAATATATTACTGCTTAACGTTTCCCATAATGATACCACGTCCGTCAGTGCCTACATAAACTCTGCCGTATACCTTAGGGTCGCCGCTGATTATCTTTCTAACGTTGCCCCACTTCTGTGTGTCATCATTGATACGCTTCCATGTTACTCCCTTGTCGGCTGACATATAAATGCCGTAACCATCGCCATTTGCTTCGCCCATCATGTAAAGAGCCATATAGTCGCCGTCTTTTTCAGCCTTACCAAGACCGATAGCGTCACACTGTGTAACGTCCTGAGATGTAGGAGCAAGTGTGCCTGTTGCTGTATCCAGATAATAAACGCCACCTGCACCGACAGCTATCCAAAGGTCGCCCTCTGTATCAGGACAAGCTTTTATTGATGTTGCTGAAACCAGCATATTTGCGATAGGACTGAAAGTCTTTCCGCCGTCCGTACTCATATAGAACGTTCCGTCATATGAGCCGTAGAACTTATCAGGATTTACCTTATCTGTTTCGATAACTGCACCGGCAGGAAGTCCCTCGCAGGTAGTCCATGTTTTGCCAAAGTCACTTGTTACTGCCGCAGCAACGCCTGTTGTGCCGCTCTGATAGAAAATGGTCTTGCCGTCAGCGGAAAGCTTAGCTGTGCCGCCTGCTTTCTTCTCAACACCCTCCGGTAGTGTTTCCACTGCCTGCCAGGTTTCGGCTGCGTCTGTTGAATAGTAAACCGAGCCGTCACCGTCGTTAGTCGCTCTTACTACTATCTTATAATCCTGTGCCGCACAATCTATAGATGTCGCCTTGAAGTCGCCATAATGCTCCTGCGGAGCTTTTGTTACATCATCATGGCGGAAGCCGTAAAGGTCGCCCATTGTGGAATAAAGCTCAGGAGTACCCTCGCCATTATCGAGAGGTGAAACAAAGTCAAAGATAGCTGTCATTTCAATGCCCATTGCCTTTACGCTTATGTCAACAGGCTCGTCCTTTATCTTTGAAAGATTTGATGTGCCGAAGATAGTTGCACCTGTTGTGTAAAGAACTTCATCTGGGTTGAACGGGTTGATAGCAACGCCTGTCATCCACCAGCCCGGCTTGAGCTGTCCCTGCCAATCCAGCCAAGGAGCATTGCTTATATCAAGATCAAAGTTGTTTACCGTCTTGCCATTCTCATCACAGCTCCAAATGCCGTTCCAAGTTTCGCCTCCGTCATAGGAAACGAAAAGGTTGTCGAAGTATGCCCAAAGGTCAAGAGTTGTGCATACTATCATGTTAGGGTCGTTAGGGTTTACTGAGATACCATTATAACCGCAAGTATAAGATCTCTCAGGAGTTATTTCTGTCCACTCGCCTGTTTTAAGGTTATACTTCTGAACTGCTCCGTCAGAAGCGCCGTTTGGTCCTACCTTATAAGACCATGTTGAATAGAGATATCCGTCAGAAGATATCTCTCCCTGACAAGGCTTGAGCTTCTCGGTCTTGTCGCCTGTAGCCTCAGCCTTTGGATTAGGGATAGCTGTCCAGGTTTCGCCTGCGTCATCAGAACGATAGAGATAATCCCCCTGTGTTCCTGCTGAGCCAACGATTATAGTTTTTGTTGCCTGACCCTTTTCAGAGCTTGATTTATCGAATGCCACGAATGTAAGTCCGATAGAATATCCGTCTTCAGTATATCCGCCCTTTGTAGGGAATGAAGTGACCTCGTTCCATGTTGCGCCATAGTCTGTGGACTTCCAAAGTCCGTCAGCTCTTGAGCCGAAGTAAAGTATAGAGTTATCGTTAGGGTCTACCTGAAGTCTTTCACCGCAGCCTCTTCCGACCTCGTTACCGCCCATGCCGAAAGGCATTTCGCAGATAGTCCAGTTCTTGCCGTAATCGTCAGAAGCAAATATTGCACCGTTACTTGTGGAGTATGTACCAGCTGCCAGATAAACTCTGTTTGGCTCAACAGGGTCAGTTGCAAGGCTCTCTGTTCCGTTATAGTTCCAATCGTCGCCACCGAAGCAATCTGTTATGCACTCCCAGCGCTGAGTATCCTTATTATACTTATATGCGCCGCCCATATCTGTTCTGGCGTAGATAAGCCCCTCCTCAGTAGGGTTATAGATGACGTCAGGGATAAAACCGCCGTCAACTATCTCGACATTTCCCCACTCCCAGCCAGTGTCAACAGGCTGAGCGTTGTAATACTCCTTCTTAGAGTCGCCCTTGCTGTCAGAGCCGCTGGAGGAATCGTTCTTTTTTGAGCAGCCTGCGAAAGCTGTCACTGTAAGGGCGGCGGCACAAGCCACTGCCATTAGCTTTTTTAACCTCATAAAAATTCTCCTTATAAGTTGTATTCGTTTACATCTCTGTGTTATTTAAAGGCGGAAGATCTCCGCCTTTAAAATTTGAACTTATTTCACAATTATTGTACTACAATATCTTCAAATTGTCAATAGTATTTTATTATTCTTATGCTTCTTTTTACGCCTTTATGAAATGAAGGATCTTTGAGCAGAAGTCGCCGTAAAGTCCGTCACCATTCCACATCTTTGCGATGTTGATGCCTGCGTTCATAAGTGCCGCACCTGATATCTTTTTATCAGGCTCGTTTTCCTCATAATAGTAAGCGTCAGCTTCAAGGCCTTTGAGCTTGATACGTCTTGATCTTTCGTTTGGTCTGCCAAGCACCTGAACGAATTCAAAGAGAGCTTCGCTCTTGTCCTTTGCAACGAACTCCCAAGCGTCCCAGGTGTTGTCCTCAAACATATTGCCTATTCTGTAGTGGTCGCCTGTTCTTACAAGCTTGTTGAACTTGTTGAACTCCTCTATCTGTGCAGGGATAGCGTCCCTGTCCTCCTGCGGTATCCTTGTTACGTCAAGCTCATAGCCGAACGTACCCACCATAGCAACGTGACCTCTTGTCTTGAAAGGAGTGTTTCTGCCAACAGTATGATTAGGGCAATCGGAAACGTGCGCACCCATTGCTGAGCATGGATAGCACATTGAAGTGCCGTGCTGTATCTTAAGTCTTTCGATAGCGTCTGTATCGTCAGAGCACCATATCTGTGGGCTGTAGTAAAGCATACCAGGATCAAATCTTGCTCCGCCTCCTGAGCAGTTCTCCAACAGGATATGAGGATAATCTGTTGTAAGTCTGTCCATAAGGTCATAAACACCGAGAACATATCTGTGCCAAAGCTCTCTCTGTCTTTCAGCAGGCAGGGTAGCCGAGCCGACCTCTGTGAGCTGTCTGTTCATATCCCACTTGATGTACTCGATATTCGCACTGTCGAGAATCTTCTTCATCATGCCGTAAACGTAATCTCTGACTTCTTTTCTTGAATAGTCAAGAACATACTGCTCTCTGCAAAGTGTCAGAGGTCTGCCCTTTATCTGGATAGCCCAGTCCGGGTGAGCCTTATAAAGCTCAGAGTCAGGGGATATCATTTCAGGCTCAAACCAAATGCCGAACTTCATGCCAAGCTTATTTACCTCGTCAACAAGATATTTAAGACCGCCCTTGAGCTTCTTCTCATAAACGAACCAATCGCCCAGTGATGAGTTATCAGAATCTCTATGACCGAACCAGCCGTCGTCCATAACAAGCATTTCTATACCAAGCTTTGAAGCTTCCTTAGCGATGTCTATAAGCTTGTCAGTATCGAAATTAAAGTAAGTAGCTTCCCAGTTGTTGATGAGTATCGGACGTCTTTTATCCTTATACTCGCCTCTGATAAGGTTGTTTCTATAGAGGTCATGGAAAGTTCTTGACATTTTGCCTATACCCTCGTCAGAGTGCACCATTACTACCTCAGGACAAGTGAAGCTTTCGCCCTTTTCCAAAAGCCACTCGAAGTCAAGAGGATTTATACCCATAAGGAAACGGGTTTTCTTATGCTGAGTAACTTCTGCCTGAGCGTAGAAGTTGCCTGAATAAACGAAGTTGAAGCCGAACACCTCGCCCTTATCCTCGTCAGCGTTATTGTCGCAGAGGGCAACGAACGGATTGTTCTGATGTGATGATTCGCCCTTGCAGGAATCAACAAGCTGTTTACCATGGTGAAGTCTGCATCTTTCAACAGCTCTTTCTCTAGCCCATGAGCCGTTGAGTGTAATCATATCCATTTTGTCTGTATCAAAATCAACGCAAGCTGAAAGTGCTCTTGTTATCTTGAACGGCTTTTCACTCTTGTTTGTGATAACAGCGGAACGTGTGATAACGTCAAGCTTATCGAAAGCTGTGTAGATAAGAACGACTTCGATATCAGCATACTTATCATACATTGTTATCTCGAGAGTTGAACAACCGCTTTCCTCAGTAGCGAAAGTAGCAGGCAGACCCTCAAGCTTTGGCTTGCCCTCATACATTTTATGAGAAACATATCTCAGGTCGCAGGTCGACATACCGTTAGCGTCCATTATTTTGAATGCAGACTCTCTGTAGTCGCCAAGGCCGAAGCATGGATATTCAAAAGGCAGTGTATCCATAAAGCTTGCTCTGTCACGGTCGTTAGTGGCAGGGGTAAAAGGGCTTTCATCAAGACGGAGAAGATAAGTCAGATCCTCGTCAGGGACTTTATTTCCATAGTAAACGTGAGCGAGGTAGCCCTCCTCGCAGACCTTCATCATATAGTCTGTATTATTGGCTCTCAGCTTGAAAGCCTTATCTTTTTCGTTATAAAAGATATTGATAATTATCACTCCTTGCAAAAATCTGAACCTTACGGCTCAATTGATATTATAACACATAGAAAAAATAATGCAACAGGGTAAAACGATTACTTTGAAAATTATTTTGTTAATTTTTCTTGATAATGCAAATATTTGAACACGGGTGGTTCAAATTGTGGGAATATATAAAAAAGGGACTTATGCATTTAGCACAAGTCCCTTAAAAATTCAATATTTATCTGTTATCAGATTAGTTGCCGTACTTAGCAGTGCTGATCTTGATACCAGGGCCCATTGTAGAAGCTACAACTACGCTCTTAAGGTACTGACCCTTAGCAGCGGCTGGCTTAGCCTTTACAACAGCGTTGATAAGTGTGTTGAAGTTCTGCTCGAGCTTCTCAACACCGAATGAAGCCTTACCGATAGGGCAGTGAATGATGTTTGTCTTATCAAGACGATACTCGATCTTACCAGCCTTAGCCTCTGTAACAGCCTTAGCTACGTCAGGAGTAACAGTTCCTGCCTTTGGGTTTGGCATAAGTCCTCTAGGTCCGAGGATCTTACCAAGACGTCCTACAACACCCATCATGTCAGGTGAAGCAACTACAACGTCGAAATCCATCCAGTTTTCCTTTGTGATCTTCTCAACGAGATCCATGCCGCCAACATAGTCAGCGCCTGCTGCCTTAGCAGCCTCGTACTTGTCTTCCTTACAGAATACGCAAACTCTTACAGTCTTACCAGTTCCGTTTGGAAGTACAACAGCACCTCTTACCTGCTGATCAGCGTGTCTTGAGTCAACGCCCAGACGAATGTGAAGCTCGATAGTTTCATCGAACTTTGCCTTAGCACCCTTAGCTGCAAGTTCCAGAGCCTCAGGAGCGTCATATTGCTTAGCCTTGTCGATAGCCTTGAAGCTGTCAACATACTTCTTGCCATGTTTCATTAATATTTCCTCCTCATTAAGTGGTAATACCGACAGTGGATATCTAGTCGGTTAGCGGAAAATTCCTCCCACCATTGCCGTGCATGAATGCACAGTACGATTGATTAGTCCTCAACTACAACGCCCATTGAACGGCATGTACCAGCGATCATGCTCATAGCACTCTCGAGGTTTGCTGCGTTCAGGTCAGGCATCTTCTGCTCAGCGATCTTCTGAAGCTGCTCTTTTGTGATAGTTGCGACCTTAGTCTTGTTAGGAACACCGGAACCTGACTCGATCTTGCAAGCCTTCTTGATGAGAACTGCTGCCGGAGGAGTCTTGGTGATGAATGTGAATGATCTGTCTGCGTAAACTGTGATAACAACAGGGATGATAAGACCGATATCGTTCTTAGTTCTCTCATTAAAATCCTTTGTGAACGCCATGATGTTTACACCGTGCTGACCAAGAGCTGGACCAACCGGTGGTGCAGGAGTTGCCTTTCCTGCTGGAATCTGAAGCTTAATATAGCCTACTACCTTCTGTGCCATTTGTTCGCACCTCCATAATTAAGTGGTAAGGCGAGCGTCATACGCTCTCCCACGTTTCCGGAAGCCGTATATCCGAACCGTCATTGACGGCTTTGCTTCCATTTTCACGAATGTTTGCGGAGTTTTACCGCCTTTTTCCTTATTCCTCAGACTTTATCTGTGTCAGCGGCATAGTAACAGTTGTTTCTCTGCCCAGCATAGATACTCTGACGTCTGCCGTCTGTGCTTCCATATCGAATTTCTCCACAACTCCTGTGAAGCCCTCGAATGAACCTGCTGTTACAACGACGTTGTCGCCTTCCTTGAAGCCAACCTGAACGTTAGCGCTTCTCTGTGTATCAACACCCAGCGCTGCGACCTCTTTATCGGTCAGCGGAACAGGCTTTGACGCAGGACCAACGAAGCCCGTAACGCCTCTGGTATTTCTAACGATATACCATGAATCGTCTGTAAGCACCATTTTTACAAGCACATAGCTTGGAAAAAGCTTTCTGTCGCCCTTGTCGATCTTATTGCCCTTTACTTCGGTAACTTCCTCCATTGGGATCATTACCTCAGGGATGAGATCCTGAAGGTTTCGGTTTTCAACAACCTTTTCAATATTGCTTTTTACCTTATTCTCATAACCTGAATAAGTGTGAACAACATACCACTTTGCTTCTTCTGACATGTTTCTTACCTCCATATTGATGTTGTCAAAACCGCTGTGACGGCTTAGCCGCCGATTTTAAGGATAGCCTTGATAGCTGCACCCAGACCTGAATCAACTCCGAAAAGGAACAGAGCCATAACGACCATTACCGAGAGAACAACTCCCGTATTCTTAGTCACCTGCTGTCTTGTAGGCCAAACGACCTTTTTCATTTCAGCTTTAAGCTCTCTGAAATATTTTCTTATTCCGCCCTTTTTCTTCTGATCCTTGCCGGTATCCTTTTTTGAAGACTTAGTAACATCTGTTTTTTTAGCCATTAGAAATAGCTCCTTTCAATATTACTTAGTCTCTTTGTGAAGAGTGTGTTTCTTACAGAACTTGCAATACTTGTTCATTTCAAGTCTGTCAGGGTCATTCTTCTTGTTCTTCTTAGTGTTGTAGTTTCTCTGCTTACACTCAGTACAAGCAAGTGTAATTTTTACTCTCATTTCGGCACCTCCTGACGAAATTTATACCCCGCAAGAACATTCAGGGTACGTCTGCCTCCCTCATACGTTTTCACGCAAGCTGTCACACAGCCCTGAGGTAACTTATGCTTTTTCACGCTCAAAAAATGAGCGCAAAAAAATAGACCTCATAAAGAGGTACTACAATTATAACATCTGTGTTCTTCTTTGTCAATCATTTGTCAAAGAATTTTATTAATTTTTTGTAAACTTTTTCGTTTGTCGAGTGAGGAATGAGAAATGAGGAATGAGGAGTGAGGAATTATGGTATCGCCTTGCGGCGATGATTTTTTTGTAGGAGCGACCTTTGGTCGCCCACATGGTTTGTATAAATTCAAACCTTGCCGCTCCCAGAAACGGGCTGTCGAGGGCGCCAGCCCCTACAGCTTCTTCGGGCAAAATCGCTCTGCTCGGTGCTGGGGCACAACTATGGTCAGCTATGCCCATTCCTCATTCCTAATTCCTCACTCCTCACTTAACAGGAAACTCCCCATTCTCCACGGTCGCATCAGCGATCTCTCTCATCTCGTCCCAGTCATGCGAATAATGGTCATTCAAGCAAGCCACAGCAAAGAACCCTCCTGCTTTCGCTCCCTTTATGCCCTCAACGATATCCTCATAAACCACGCAATTCTTCGATTCAAGCCCAAGTTTTTCAGCCGCCAGCTCATAAACATCAGGAAATCCCTTTCCCCTCTCCACCTGCTCTGTAGACACGAAGCAATCAAATTGATCCAAAATGCCGTTTCTCTTTAGCACAGGCTTATAAAGCTCCTCAGTTGAAGCGGTCGCCAATGCTATCTTCCTGCCCTGCTCCTTAAGCTTTCGCACATACTCCCCTGCGTTTCCGCAAAGCTCGATAACGTTGGTATACTCATACACCGCCATATCGAACCATTCCTTCATTATGTCCTGAATGTTCTCACCCAGAGAAAATCTATCGTTTGTATAAACAGCCGCCTGCTCGAAATTCATTGCAGACACCTGCTTGAAATAGTCCTCGGGCACTTTTATCCCACGCTTGCCGAGAAATTCCTCGTCTATCTTTGACCAAACGTGATTTGATCTTGTCAGAGTGCCGTCTAAGTCGAAAATGTGTCCCTTAAAATCTTTTATGTCCATTGTAATGTCCTTTCAGAAGTATTCATCAGAGAGCCTGAAGCCCTCGCCTATTATCTCGCTCACGTCACCCACAAGCACGAAAGCCTTTTCGTCAGTTTCCGCTGCTATCCTGCGAACGTCCGTTATCCTGCGTTTTCTCACTGCACAAAGTATAAGATCTCTGTCCTCGCCCGTGTATCCCGTTCGGGCTTTTATGACCGTACACCCCAAGTTGCCCTCATTAAGAAGCCTATGGAGTATTTTATCTGCGGCTGGGCTTATTATCAGCGCAAGCTTTCCTCTGTCGCCGCCGTAGAGTATCATATCCAGTGTTTTTGAGAACACCCACAGTGTAAAGAACGAATACAGTGCGTTGTCGATACTGCCGAAAACAAAACCGCTGAGCACACATATCACACCGTCTGCAAGCATAAAGATCTGCCCTGCCGCCATATAGGGCTTTTTCCTTTTGATAAGCTTTGCGGCTATATCAGTTCCGCCTGTTGTTCCCCCTGAGCGAAAGACTATCCCACAGCCTGCGCCCAACAGAATACCGCCTGCTATTGCGCTGAGGAAAATATCATTTGTAAGTGGAGTAAAAAGCGTACATATATCTGCCGTCAGACCCGAAACTGCAATAGCTACAACAGTTCCCAAAAGGAAACGCCAGCCGAACACATAAAGGCTAACCGCCAACAAAGGAAGATTTATCGCCATTGTAAGCGAGCCGACACCAAGAGGCAGAAATCTTGACAACATGACAGCAAGCCCCGAAGCACCTCCGGGGGCAATTTCGTTAGGGCTTAAAACCAGTCCCACGCTCACGCCATATATGACCGCACCTACCAAAAGCAGAGGATAATCCACTCTGCCCTTTGCGGACTTTTTTGTCGAAAACAATTTATTCAGAAGTATCATAAAAGCCCTCCAAGCTATGCAAAAGCAAAGATAGGCTTATTTTTCCCCTGATACCTCGTAAAATACATTTTTACAAAAGAGGCGCAATGGTCCTGAGAATGACCGACATGAACCTTGACCAGAAGCTGCGGTTATTTATATCGTCATGTGTTATCCTATGACAGCGGTTTTCAAACATATCGTCAAAGTCCGCTTTTATATCCTTTATACAACTTGTTTTGTACATATAAGTTGCACACTCAAAATGGAGATACAAGCTTCTGTAGTCGAGATTTATCGTACCCACCACGGCTGACTTATCGTCTGACAGGAACATTTTAGCGTGGTTAAAGCCGCCTTTATACTCATACACTTTCACGCCAAGCGTTTCAAGATCTCTGTAGAAAGACCTTGTTATAACGCTCACATACCATTTATCAGGTATCTCAGGAGTGATTATCCTAACATCAACACCGCTTTTGGCCGCATAGCCCAGGACGGTGAGCATTTCGTTGTCAGGAATAAGATACGGGGTAGAGATATAGATATAATCCTTGGCATTGTTTATCATATCCATATAGACAAGCTCGCCCACATTCTCGTCATCGAGAGGGGAGTCGCCGTAGGGGATAACATAGCCGTTGTTCACAACGTTTTTTACAGTGGGGCGGTACATATTATACTCAGTTTTATCACCTGAGATGACCTCCCACATTTGCAGAAACATCATGGTAAAATTCCAAACGCCGTCGCCCTTTAGCATAACGGCGGTATCCTTCCAATGACCGAAACGCTCCTTGCGGTTTATATACTCGTCGGCGATATTAACGCCCCCATTGAAAGCCACGTTGCCGTCTATAACGAGAATTTTTCTATGGTCACGATTATTCTGTATAGTAGAAAGCATAGGGCGGAAAGGATTGAAAACAAGGCATTTTACCCCTTGGTCGGTAAGCTTTTTCTTATATCTGAAAGGCAAAGTGAACTGAGAGCCCATTCCGTCATAAAGAAGTCTTACCTCCACGCCTGCCTTAGCTTTTTCAAGAAGTATCTTAACTATCTCACGCCACATTTCGCCGTCGTCGATAATAAAATACTCCATAAAGATAAACTCCTGAGCTTTCTGAAGCTCCTCAAGCATAGCCTTATACTTATCTTCGCCAAGGGGAAAATAAGTGACCTCCGTATTACCGCAGACAGGGTAGCCCCCCGACTTATCCACATAGTTTGCAAGCTTATAAAAATCAGGCTCACTTTCATGGAGATAGCTCATTATCTGTTTATTTGTTTTAAGAAAAGGTCTTGTATTGGCGGATTTCTTAGCATAAAGGTTTCTGACCTTTCTTGTTGAAAACTGATTTTTGAGTAATATATAAAGCACCACCGTAAAGATAGGCACGATAACAAGGGGTACTATCCACGCCAATTTATAGGCAGGGTTCTCGCTGCTGTTAAGGATATAGATAGCAAGCACGATAGCCACAGTAGAAAAAACGATATGCAGATAGGCATAATGCACAGCGAAGCTTTGGAAGATGATAAAAATGAAAATAAGCTGCAATGCAAGAAGCAGGATAATAGTGGTTTTCTGTGAGAATATCATATTTATAAGTTTTTTCGGTTTTTTCTTTTGTATTTTTTCGCTTATCTTTTCCGCCACATTATCCGCCTGCCTTTCTGAAAATAGTGATACACAACTGATTATAACATTTATTTTTAATTTTTGCAATACGCAAAAATGCAGTTAATCCTCCCTGATTTCACGAATTTCTGTGACAATGACACAACTTTTGTTATCTTATTGTTGACAACAATTTGCGAAACAACGCACGAACAATGTAGGGGCTTGGCGTCCCACTTGTGTTCGCCTGCTCAATCCTACGATATCCGTACAACATTTGGCACATTGTTTCAAAACATTGTCTGCTTCTTATATTTAGTGACAAATTGAAACCACACCGCTCCGAACGGGACGTCGAGGGCGCCGTCCCCTACAATTCTAAACATAACGCCACACAAGATTCCACAAAAACAAAGGCAGACGATTTTCCGGAGCAAGCCGTTCCCACAGCCGCTCAGGAAAAACATCTGCCTTATTATTTTTGCTAAAATTTCAAACAGCTATTCGGTATAGCCAAAGGCAAGCACTTCTCCATGCTTGTCCTCATCGCCTGCCGCCATTGATATTTCAACGGTATAGTTAGTTGCTTCAGGCATCATGGCGATATTCTGTATCTGAGCATTTCCCCAGCCTGACGGACTTATGGTATCGTAATCGCTTTCGTCATACACCTCTCCGTCTGCTGTTACCTTAACATGAAGCTTGCCGAACTCGCCCTGCTTCACCTCTTTGTATATCATGTACAAGAATTTTTTGTCCTTGAAGTCGAATACGATAGGGCTGTTATCTCCGGTGTTGTCGTAAGTCCAGCCATTTGTGAAGCTTGCGACGCTTGAGCCTTCTTTCCAGCTGCCAAGGCTTGTTGGCGTAAGGCTGTCGCCCTCATACATATGAGCGTTCACTTCTCGTGGAGCGAAAACCGTATCTGTCGGCATAACATAATCGCCTTCCGGTGCAACGTCCATAACAGTATCAAAATAGTAGTCTACCATTGAAGCCACAAGCTTGTGACCCTCAGTGTTAGGGTGTGACTGATCGTCAGAGAAATCTTTCCAAGTCATTCTGTTATTTGCGAAAAGATATCTTAGTGCGTCACAGTATGATATCATCGGCAGGTGATAAAACTCGCCTATCTGCTTCATATAATCCTGAGCAGAATGGTCGTTTTCTGTCACCGAGAACAGCAGAACAGGAGTGATATTCTTTTGCAAAAGCGTTCTGACTATTGACTCGTAAGCGTTCTGATAGTCAGCCTCCATGCCGTCATTTACTGCAAATTCGATAAAGCATATGTCAGGCTCATAAGCCAGCACATCTCTGTCGAGCCTGAGTATTCCAAGCTTAGACGGCGTACCGCTAAGGCCTGCGTTCACATACTGAACGTTATCCCCCGTACCGAATTTCTGTGCAAAATAATCATAAGTGAGCTTAGCATAACAGCCGTCTGCACCGGCAGAAATACCCTCAGTGATAGAGCCGCCAAGATACGCCACAGTGACCTTTTCCCCTGACTGTGCTTTCTTTATAACATTCTGCATCATAGAAGTGTTGCCATATGACACCATAGCCTTGTCATACATAGCCTGCGTCCACTCCTCGTCAGTTTCAGGCATTTTTTCGACCTGCGAGCTTGAAGACTCCGCTTTGCTTTCAGCCTTTGAGCTGTCCGCATTATTTCCGCAGCCTGCAAAAGCCGCTCCGCACATAGCAACACTCACAAGCACTGCCAACAATTTTTTTGTATCCATTATTTGTACCTTTCTAATCTATGATAACGAAATCGGTTTCACACCGCATATAACACAAAAAGTACGGACAAAGCCGTACTTTTTGGTTATATCAATATGATAAAAATTCTTATTAGTTAAGAACTGCCTTCTCAGTTTCCTTATCGAAGATATGGATTCTGTTAGGATCGATAGCGACCTTAAGCTCATCCTGTGGACGAACGTCAGAACGAGGTGAAACTCTAGCTGTAAGCTGGATACCCTCGCAGTTGAGGTACAGATATGTTTCAGCACCCATCATTTCAGTTACTTCAACAGTTGTATTGATAACGCCTGTTGTAGCCTGAGCGAGGAATGCAGGCTCGTCGTGGATACACTCTGGACGAACACCAAGAACAACTTCCTGGTCAACCAGTGGCTCGAGAACTTCAGGGTCTACCTTAGACTCCGGAACTGCTACCTGATACTTAACGCCTCTTGTTGTCTTTGTATCCTCAGAACCGAACTCAACAACATACTTGCCGTCTACCTTGAGAAGCTTAGCGTCGATGAAGTTCATCTGTGGTGAACCAATGAATCCTGCAACGAACTGGTTTACTGGATCGTTGTAAAGATTTGTTGGTGTGTCGATCTGCTGGATGTAACCATCCTTCATAACTACGATACGGTCACCCATTGTCATAGCCTCTGTCTGGTCATGAGTTACATAGATGAATGTAGTACCGAGCTTCTTATGGAGCTTAGAGATCTCAGTTCTCATCTGTGCTCTCAGTTTAGCATCAAGGTTTGAAAGAGGCTCGTCAAGAAGGAATACCTGTGGCTCACGAACGATAGCTCTACCGAGGGCTACACGCTGTCTCTGACCACCGGAGAGAGCCTTTGGCTTTCTGTCAAGAAGGTGAGCGATGTCAAGTATTCTTGCTGCTTCCTCTACCTTTCTTGCGATCTCGTCCTTTGGTACCTTTCTGAGCTTCAGACCGAATGCCATGTTCTCAAATACTGTCATGTGAGGATACAGAGCGTAGTTCTGGAATACCATTGCGATATCTCTATCCTTAGGAGCGATGTCGTTTACAAGTCTGTCGCCGATGTAAAGCTCACCTTCACTGATCTCTTCAAGACCTGCGATCATTCTAAGTGTTGTAGACTTACCACAACCAGAAGGACCTACGAGGATGATAAACTCCTTATCCTTGATCTCAATGTTGAAGTCTGAAACAGCGATAACGCCGCCTGCGTACTTCTTATAAATTTCCCTTAATGATACACTTGCCATTAAAAAAGGACCTCCCTATTTGAATTTTACTAATATCCTAATTAGCTATGCTATTATCATAACAAATTTTTAACATACCCGCAAGAGTTTTTTTTACTAAACTTTATTATATCTCATTATGAATATTGACGAAAATTCACATAGAATAGGTAATTACTTACATTTAAACGATTTCGCTGTCAATAATCTTTCAACATCTTTGTGCATTATTTCTAAACAGCTTCCAAGGGGCAGATCCGGATCTAAAGGCAGCTCTCCGATCTTTGTCCGCTTAAGAAAAACAACTTTATTTTCAAGCTTTTCAAACATTCTCTTGACCTGATGATACTTACCCTCATGAAGCACAACAGTACATTCATCGGGACAGTTCACACTTGCGGAAAATTCCGCAGGCAGACATTTCTCTCCGCCGTCGATAGTCATGCCCTCAGCAAATGCCTGAGCATAATTTTCCTGCCAAGGGTCACGAAGTCTGACGAAATAGGTTTTCGGAACATGGGTCTTAGGGGACAACATTCTGTGGGCGAGAGCTCCGTCATCAGTGAGAAGTACAAAGCCCTCAGTATCCTTATCGAGCCTGCCAGCAGGAAAAAGCCCCTCCCTGAACATCTCAGGAGGTACTAGCTCAAGGACAGTTTTCGACTCTCCGTCACGAGTGGAGCAAACCACACCCTGCGGCTTGTTCATCATTATGTAGACAAACTTTTTATAGCATATCTCCACGCCCTTTACAGCAACAATATCGTTTTCGCTGACCTTAGTATCAGCCGCCTTGGCGACCTTTCCGTTTACAGTCACCTGACCTTTTCTGCAAAGCTCTCTCACCATGCTTCGGGAAATATCATTACGCTGTGAAGAAACAAATTTATCAAGTCTCATAGCAAAAGCCTTTCTGACAATTTTCTTATAAAGATTATAGCATACGATACCGCCAAAAGTCAAATATGCGAAAAAACTTGACCAAAAGCAAACGCCTGCAGATATGCTCCACAGGCGTTTTATTGCTATTCGTATCGGTTTTTTCGACCTATGAAGCATTGGTTTACCCTTATTCATAATGCCGACGTTCCACGCTCAGACGCCTACTTTTTCCTCAGCCCCTGCATAAATCCGTCCAGCTCCGCTGAGCATACATCTCCTCCCACAAGCTGTCCCTCACAGACGATAAGATTAGCCCTGACCTCCTGCTTCTTATTCCCATAATTCTTCACAGCATATGTATACACCTCAGCGGTTTTCCCTTTATAGTTCTCCAAGTCAAAGCCCTGCTGCTTCTGAAGCTTATTATACTTTTCATACACCTCATTGAATTCTTTCGGTATGGTCACCGCCTTGCATTCATCGTATTCGTCAGACACCTCCCAGCCCATTTCTTTCAAAAATGCCTGTCTTTGCGCTTCGCTTTTCATCTCGTACACCGCAGGCGACGATATCCTCACCACTGTCACTATTATCACCGCCAACAATGCCAACGCCGCCAGAACCGCCCCGATCACCGCAAATGTTGGCTTTTTTACTTTTATTGTCTTGATAAACATACCCTTTTCCTCGCTTTCTGTTTTCAAAGTTTGTACATTTATATGTGTTGTCCCAAAAATTATAACTACCTGTCCGATTTTTTTATTTTGTTATATAATTTTCAAAAATAATTTTTATAGCATTAATAATATTATCGTATAATAAACTTATCGATTTGCTATGATTTATTATTACAAACTCTGTAGCACTTATATGGCATTGTGCAAAATTGACAAAAATAAAAGTGAAAATTAATGTGAATTAACGATTTTGTATTTTTTTGTACAAATGTCTTTGACAATTTCAAAATATGTGGTACAATATTATTAGGTAACGCTATGCTTCTCCGCATTGCCTGCGGAGGGTACTGAAACGTTTTCTTAAATCTGCCTTTTCACGGCTGTGAAGGGGCAAGTTATTATTGCTGATGCGTTCTGCGGTCAGCCGCAGGATTGATATATGAAAGGAGCAATGAGTTTTATGTCAAAAATTATTGCAGTTACTTCCGGTAAAGGCGGAACAGGCAAATCTTCTATAAGCGCCTGTCTGGGTTATGCCCTTGCCAAGCAGGGAAACCGTACACTTATAATTGAGCTTGACTTTGGTCTGAGATGTATGGATATCATGCTTGGTATGCAGGGTAATATTACATACGATCTAGGTGACGTTCTTGAGGGTACTTGCGACGTATACAAGGCAACAACAACTGTTAAGCTTGCTTCAAACCTGAGCGTTCTTTGTGCTCCGTCCGACCCGTTCGTTCAGCTCAAGGCTGAGGATATCGAAAAGATCACACAGGAAATGAGAAAGTATTTTGAATACATAATCATTGACACCTCTGCAGGTATCAACGGTTCTGTATTTGATATAGTTACTAATTCCGACCTTATACTTATAGTTACAACTCCTGACCCTGTATGCGTAAGAGATGCGAGAATGATGTCAGATGAGTTCTATAAGAGAGGAAATCAGAAGCAAAGACTTGTTATCAACAAGGCAAACAAGAGAATATTCGAGTTTGACGAAATGGACGACCTTGACGCTATCATCGACACAGTCGGCGTTCAGCTTCTGGGTGTTATCCCTGAGGACAGTGCTATCCCTCTTGCAACAGGAAAGGGTGCGCCGCTTTCATCAAGCTCTATGGGCTTCCTTGCATTCTCTGCTATTTCAAGAAGAATAAAGGGCGAGCATATACCCCTCTCCATCAAGGTCTGAGTATATTATCAGCCGTATGCGTGAGGATATCTGCGCATAGTGCGGCTGTTTTATATAACGAAACTTATTTGTTCATTAATATACCAATATATAAACGGGGGGTTTCCATTGAATATTGCACTTATTGCTCATGACACAAAAAAGGAACTCATGGTACAGTTCTGTATCGCCTATTGCGGTGTACTCAGCAAGCACAATCTTTGTGCCACAGGTACTACGGGAAAAATGGTAGCCGAAGCAACAGGCCTTAACGTTCAGCGTTATCTCAGCGGTTCACAGGGCGGCGACCAGCAGATCGCAGCGAGAATATCCTGCAACGAGATAGACCTGCTTCTGTTTTTCAGAGATCCTATCTCAGTGAAGCCACACGAACCTAATGATATGAATCTCCTCAGACTTTGCGATGTACACAACATTCCGGTAGCCACAAACATTGCCACTGCCGAAGCGCTTATCCACGCACTTGAGCGAGGCGATCTTGACTGGAGAGATATCGTTAATCCTACAAAGATATAATTGAAATTTCATATACAAAAGCGATGAGAGGGAGAGTATTCCGTTCTTATGTTTCAGCGAGAGCCGTTGGTGAGAGGGTTCACACAAAGGGCAGGAAGAAGGACACCTTGGAGCTTCCGTTTGTTCAAGAACGGACGTATAGCTGCGTTAAAGCGTCAGAGTGATCCGGCACGAAGATGTTCGGATAATTAGGGTGGTATCACGGTAAAAGTCGTCCCTTACTAGGGGACGGCTTTATTTTTTTATCCACCACTCGTAGGGGAGCGGCTCAATTTCTGTTTCACAGAAATGCGACGTCCCGCTTTTTCGCCCCTCACTTACTCTCGAATACCTTATCTCAGCACACCAAAAAGCAAAGGCGGTATAACAATGAAAGCCAGCCAGCTAACAAAAGAAAATATCACCCCCGAAATAGTAGACAAGCTTCTTTTCGAGGGCCTTGACTATAACGGCGAAACTGCCGACGTTATAATAGTTCTGGGAAGCCGCAAAGCCTGCGACTATCGTGTTCCGCTGGCAGCAAAGCTTTTTCAGGAGAGAAAAGCCCCACATCTCATATTCTGCGGAGGAAAAGTGCAAAATACTTCACAAGGCGAAATGAAAGAGTATAAAGCCATGCTCATATCCGCCGAAAAATGCGGCATACCAACCTCCGCCATAACTGTGGAAACACGCTCTCTTGATACCGTGGAAAATCTGCAAAACGCAACCGAGCTTGTAAAAAAGCATTTTCCAAACTGCAAAAGCATCATTATAGTCACTACCGCATATCATATGCGGCGTGCCGCCATGCTTGCACAGCACTTTTTCACACAGAAAATTATCCCCTGCCCCGCCAGCCGTGGCAGCACTCAGCGAAATAATTGGTCAATGACCGAAAAAGGCAGCAAAACAGCACTTGACGAATGTCTTAAATTCGGTTATTATATAAAAAAAGGTTTTATTGACGATTTTGAAATTTGAAGCGTTGTAATTAACAGCACCAAGGCTCTTTAATGTAGAGGTGAACAGTGTTCGCCATTTCTTACAACGTCCCGATATCACAGCTATTTAAACGATATCGGTATTCAAAAGTTCAAGACAAAATACAGAAAGGATCGTTATTATATGGCATTGATAGTTAAAAAGCCAAAAGGCACAGAGGACATCGTTCCCTCAAAGGTCTATAAGTGGCACACTGTAGAGAAGATAGTTTCCGAAGCTGCCGAAATATACGGCTTCAAAGAAATAAGAGTACCAACTTTCGAGGAAACAGGTCTGTTCGTGCGTTCTGTTGGCGAAACAACAGACGTTGTTCAGAAAGAGATGTATTCAGTTTCCGCAGCAGGCGACTCAAAGTTCACACTCCGCCCGGAGGGAACATCAGGCACAATGAGAGCTGTCCTTGAAAACGGCATTATGAACGAGGGTCTGCCGCAAAAGGTCTATTATATCCTCTCATTTTTCAGACACGAGAATACACAGAAAGGCAGACTCAGAGAGTTCCACCAGTTCGGCTGTGAAATGGTCGGCTCTGAAAGCCCAAGAGCAGACGCAGAGGTAATTTCACTTGCAAAAAGCGTTCTTGACAGAGCAGGGCTCAGAAACATCAAGCTCAACATCAACTCTATAGGCTGTCCAACCTGCCGTGCAGAATATCGCAAGGCTCTGAAAGAGTATTTTGCCGCAAGAAAAGACCAGCTTTGCGAGACCTGTCGGGACAGACTTGACAAAAATCCAATGAGAATACTTGATTGTAAAATCAAACACTGTCAGGAGCTTGGCAAGGACGCACCTGTTATCCTCGATTATCTCTGTGATGATTGCAAAGAACACTTTGAGAAGCTTCAGGAGTACCTCTCCGTAATGGGCATCGACTTTGACATCAACCCTAAGATAGTAAGAGGTCTTGACTACTATACAAGAACAGTTTTCGAGTTCATCACCGATGAGATAGGCGCACAGGGCACAGTCTGCGGCGGCGGACGCTATGACGGACTTATCGAGCAGCTTGGCGGAAAGCCAACCCCTGCCCTCGGTTTCGGTCTTGGTCTTGAAAGACTTCTCATGGTAATGGACGCTCAGGGCTGCGACTATATGGAGCCAAAGACCTGCGACCTTTATATCGTACCAATGGGCGAGGACGCCCTTAAAAAGGCAATGGGCATAGCCTCCGAGCTTAGAGAAGAGGGCTGTTTCGTAGAATATGACCTTATAGGCAAAGGACTTAACGCTCAGATGAAGTATGCAAACAAAATAGGTGCAAAGTTCGTTATGGTGCTTGGCGACAACGAGATAGAATCAGGCGTTGCAAAGCTCAAAAACATGGCAACAGGCGAGCAGACAGATATCAGGCTTGACAACACCATTGCCGAGAACTTTTCAAACGCCCTCATGGCAGATATGTTCAAGGATATCGACGCTGATATAGAGAAATTTATCGGAAAGGAGAACTAAGCAATGAGATGTGAACAGTGCGAGAAAATACCTCTGGTAGAAATACACACTCCGCAGGAATATATGCTCTGCATAGGTTCTCTTGCAAGAATGCTGCTGGCTGGCGAAGTTGAAATGACCTATCAGACCTGCCCACTTGATAAGATAATGGATAACGACAACAAGTGGTATGCTGAAAAGCTTTTCCACCAGTTCAGGTGTACAAAATGCGGCACTATCTATGGTATGCTCTGCAACACCCACACAGGCGGACAGATAAAGATAAACGACAAGGTCTTTGACCCTGCTGATTATCCCGATAAAAAGGAAGATAAATAATGCTTGCAATAAGACCTGTGACCTATGAGGTAGAGACCTCGCTTTCGCCCAAAAGAGTTCTGAGAAAGCTTGACGGTGACCTTATTGAGCATAGACCCACCATAAACATTCTCTCCCAAAGCAAGTTCATGAAAAACCACCGTGACGATACCATTTTTTATGGCTACCGCACAGACGCCGAAAGCTTTCAGATATTCCACCACACCGCCAAAAAGCGTGACGGAGGCTCAACAGGCTTTTATGGCAAGGTAGAAAAGACCCCCAACGGCTCCAGGATATATGGCAAGTTCAGAAAGCCTGTCTATGCCTATGTTGTGGGCGTCATATGGACGGTGCTTGTGCTTTTTCTCACCCTTATGCTTGTGGCACTGGAAGAGAAAACAGGCGCAGTATGCTTTGCCGCAATATGGCTCGTGGGATTGTTCCTCATGTTCTGGGACAACAAGAAGAAGTTTGTCAGAGCCTATCTTGACAGCTTCCCGCCTGCCGTCAGCAAAACAGACGAAAGCGACGAATAATTTTTATCAATATAAACCCAAAGAAAAGGAAGTAATGTAAAATGAAACTTGATACAATGAAGGGCTTGCGCAGGACCCATTACTGCGGCGAAGTGCCTGAAACAGAGCAGGAAGTCGTTGTATGCGGCTTTGCCGACAGAGTAAGAGATATGGGCAACCTTATCTTCATCAACCTCCGTGACAGAACCGGACTTGTACAGCTTGCATTCAATGATGAAACAGACAGAGCCGTTTTTGAAAAGGCTCAGCTTGTAAAAAGCGAGTATGTCCTCATGGCAAAGGGTATGGTACGTCCTCGTGAGAGCGTGAACGAAAAGCTAAAAACAGGCAAGATAGAAGTTGCCGTAACAGACCTGAGAATTCTCTCAAAGGCTGAAACAACGCCATTTGAGGTAACAAACTCAGATAAGGTAAACGATGAGCTGAAGCTCAAATACCGCTACCTTGACCTTAGAAATCCAAAGCTTCAGAAGAATATCATCACCCGTCATAAGATTGCTCAGATAACAAGAGAGTATTTCTATGACAATGGTTTCCTTGAAATAGAAACTCCTATGATGATGAAGTCCACCCCTGAGGGTGCAAGAGATTACCTCGTTCCGTCAAGAGTTCACGCAGGCAAGTTCTATGCACTTCCACAGTCACCGCAGATATACAAGCAGCTCCTTATGATATCAGGCTACGACAGGTATATCCAGCTTGCAAGATGTTTCCGTGACGAGGACCTGAGAGCTGACAGACAGCCTGAGTTCACACAGATAGACCTTGAGATGTCCTTTGTCGATCAGGAGGATATCCAAGCTTGTATCGAAGGCTATATCGAAAAGCTTTTCAAAGAGATACTTGGCGTAGAAGTAACTCTCCCACTGCCAAGACTTACATTTGCAGACGCTATGAGCCGTTACGGCTCTGACAAGCCTGATACACGTTTCGGCATGGAGATACAGGATATCACAGACACCGTTAAGGATATTGACTTTGTAGTATTCAAGTCAGCCATCGAAGCTGGCGGCTCAGTTCGTGCAATAAACGTCAAGGGCGGTGCGGCAACATACACAAGAAAAGAGATCGACAAGCTTGTTGAGCACGCAAAGGGCATAGGTGCAAAGGGTCTTGCGTATATCCGCTGGGCAGACGAGCCGAATTGCTCATTCAAGAAGTTCCTTGGCGAGGGCGACCTTGAGAAGATAAACACAGCCGTTGGAGCAGAAAAGGGCGACCTTATCCTCATCTGTGCAGACAAGAACAAGGTAGTTCTTCCAACTTTGGGCGCACTCAGACTTATCTGCGGAAAGCGTCTTGGCGTTATCCCGGAGGGCAAGTTCAATTTTGTATGGATAACAGAAATGCCATTCTTTGAGTATGACGACGAGAACGACACATGGGTAGCAGCGCACCACCCATTCACAATGCCAATGGAGGAGTGTCTTGACTATCTTGACACAGACCCTGCAAACGTCCGTGCGAAGGCGTGGGATCTTGTCCTCAACGGCACAGAGCTTTCATCAGGCTCAATGAGAATAACAGACTTTGAGCTTCAGCAGAAAATGTTTGAAGCACTGGGCATGACAGACGAAGAGATAGAAGCGAAGTTCGGCTTCCTCGTAGACGCCTATCGTTATGCCGCACCACCGCATGGCGGCATGGGCATAGGACTTGACAGACTTTCTATGATAATCTGCAATGCCGACAGCCTTAGAGATGTAATAGCGTTCCCAAAGGTACAGAACGCCAGCGAGCTTATGAGTGCTTGTCCGTCCACAGTAGACGAGAAGCAGCTTGAAGAGCTTCACATCAAGACAACAGAAATAGAAGAATAATTCGCATTAACGCAAACAGGACAGCTCATGAGGGCTGTCCTGTTTTTGTTTTATTGCACAAATTCTAATGACCGCACAATGTATATGTAGGGGCGACCTGAGGTCGCCCGCCTGCGTTTTATCTCTCGCTCCGCTCGGTGCTGACTTTTACTTTGTGCTTGTTCTTTACCCTGGTCGGCTTTGCCCATTCCTCACTCCTCACTCCTCATTCCTCACTTATTTTCCCCTCATAAAAACTTGAAACCCGCAGCCGAATTACTCGACCACGGGTTCCAAGCTATAATTTATAAGTGGGATGGGGGCAATTTTATTGGGTAGTCACCCGTCATCTTTAAGGCTTAATCGTCCTGAAGTGCGTCATAACCCTCTTCATTCGTTCTGATCTTTACTACGTTCTCAATGTTGTATACAAAGATCTTTCCGTCTCCGATATGACCTGTATAAAGGGCTGCCTTTGCAGCATCGATAACTGCTCTTGTTGGTACCTTGCAAATAACGACCTCGACCTTTACCTTTGGCAGCAGATTTGTTTCAACAACTGCACCACGGTAATACTCAGGCTGTCCTTTCTGCATTCCGCAGCCAAGAACGTTCGTTACTGTAACACCTGTTACGTCGATGTCCTCCAAAGCTGTGATAAGATCGTTGAGCTTATGCTGCTTGCAGATGATAGCGACCTTTGTCATCTTAGGTGTGCCGTCAGCAGACGGTGCGTCTGTTGCATAAGATTCTACCTTGATGGCCTTCTCAACAGGAACTACAGGCTCTGTTGACTTGTCTACCTTTACAACGCTCTTTGCGTCGTCCTTTGTATAGCTGAGCATTGCCTGTGACATTGCCGGTGCGAAGTCAGCGTAAGAAGATACAAGGCCATGCTCTGTAACGTCAAGACCAAGGATCTCTTCCTGCTCGGAAGCTCTAAGACCGATCGTGTGCTTGATGATCTGGAATACGATAGTCATTGTGATAGCTACCCAAGCGATAACTGATACCATACCGAGAAGCTGGATACCAAGGAGATGTGCTCCGCCGCCTGTGAAGAGTCCCTTTTCACCGCAAGTACCGTCTGAGAAAAGACCCACTGCGATAGTACCCCACATACCGTTGAGCATATGAACTCCGCAAGCACCAACCGGGTCATCTATCTTGAGTACCTGATCTATAAACTCTACACCTACAACTACGAGGATACCTGCAACGATACCGATTATAGCTGCTGATACCGGTGAAACTGTGTCGCATGGAGCTGTGATAGCTACCAGACCTGCAAGTGATGCGTTAAGTGTCATTGAAACATCAGGCTTCTTATACTTGATCCAAGTAAAAATCATTGTTGTGATAGTTGCAACTGCTGCTGCAAGGTTTGTTGTTACGAAAACTTTACCTGCAAGCGGGATAGCGTCGCCTTCCATTGAAGTTGTTGACGCACCGTTGAAACCGAACCAGCAGAACCAAAGGATAAAGCAGCCAAGTGCGCCAAGTGTAAGTGAGTGACCTGGGATAGCCTTTGCCTTGCCGTTCTTGTCATACTTACCGATACGAGGACCAAGGATAGCTGCACCAACAAATGCTGCAACACCGCCCGCCATATGAACGCAAGTTGAACCTGCGAAATCATGGAAGCCGAGGTCTGCGAGCCAGCCGCCGCCCCAGATCCAGTGAGCCTCGATAGGATAGACCAGAAGGCTTATAATTGCTGAATAGATACAATAAGAAATGAACTTTGTTCTTTCTGCCATAGCTCCGGAAACGATAGTTGCTGCTGTTGCACAGAAAACTGTCTGGAAGATAAGGAATGCAAAGAAAGGCACTCCGTCTGGAGCAGCTGAGGCATATGTTGAATCAGCGATTCCCTTGTAAGCTCCGATAAACTTTCCGTCGCCAAACATTATACCGAAACCAAAGAGCCAGAACAGCGGAGTTCCGATACAGAAGTCCATCAGGTTTTTCATGATTATGTTACCTGCGTTTTTCGCACGGGTGAAGCCCGTTTCAACCATTGCGAAGCCTGCCTGCATAAAGAATACAAGTGCAGCTCCCAACAGTACCCATATAGTATTGACGGCACTGAATCCTGTGCTTTCAGCCAATACTGTTACAGTGTTTGTCATATCTTTTTCCTCCTAAAATACAAAAAAGTGTATGACGACCAAAGCCATTCGGCTCGGTCTGTCATACACTTCATTGTGCATTCCGTATATTATTGTGTCTGTAGGGGAACAAAGTAGTAGATCTGTGGTTAGTTTGTTATAAAGTCCATGTTATATTGAAAATTTGAATTGTCCCTTACTTAACGTAGAACAGCAGGTCGCTGTATGTTGGATAAGGCCAGTACTCCTTGCCTACCAGTGTTTCGATCTTATCAGCCGGAACTCTGAGAGCACCCATATCTGCAAAGATAGTATCGTGGAAGAAGTTTGCCATTTCCTGTGTGTCCTCGATAGCGTGTACTTTCTGTACATCAGCTTCCAGTGTGCCAAGTGCCTTGTACATCTCAGTTACGAGAGCTGAAATTTCCTTAACTGTTTCTTCCTCGAATACAGTTTCAGCACCGCAGCTCTTTGCAAGCTCAGCAGTCTTTGCGATATCCTTGATATACTTAGCGGCAGCAGGAAGGATCTCCTTCTTAGCCATGTCGATCATTGTAAGAGCCTCGATATTGAGCGTCTTGCAATACTCGTCGAGGAGGATCTCAACTCTTGACTGAAGCTCAGCTTCTGTATAAACACCGTACTTAGAGAATACGTCAACATTCTTTTGTGCAAGGAATGTAGGAACAGCCTCAGGAGTTGACTTAAGGTTAAGAAGTCCTCTCTTTTCAGCTTCAACAGGCCACTCGTCTGAATAACCATTGCCGTTGAAGATGATGTTCTGATTTTCCTTGATAGTTCTCTTGATAAGATCGTCAAGAGCGTCCTGGAAGTTGTCAGCCTTTTCAAGCTCGTCAGCAAACTGATCGAGAACGTCAGCAACGATAGTGTTAAGAACTGTGTTAGGACCTGCTACTGAAAGCTTTGAACCAGGCATTCTGAACTCAAACTTATTGCCTGTGAATGCAAATGGTGAAGTTCTGTTACGATCTGTTGTATCCTTAGGGAAGTGTGGCAGAACGTCAACACCGATCTCCATCTCAACTCTCTTGTCCTCATACTTAACGCCGTTTACGATAGCATCGAGAACGCCTGTAAGCTCGTCGCCAAGGAAGATAGAAATAATAGCCGGAGGAGCTTCGTTAGCGCCAAGTCTATGGTCGTTACCGGCAGAAGCAACTGAAGCTCTCAGGATATCCTGATAATCATTTACAGCCTTGATAACTGCTGTAAGGAACAGAAGGAACTGAGCGTTCTCAGCAGGTGTTTTACCAGGATCGAGGAGGTTTACACCTGTGTTTGTTGAGATAGACCAGTTGTTATGCTTACCGGAACCATTGATGCCGGCGAATGGCTTCTCATGAAGCAGGCACTTGAAGCCGTGCTTTCTGGCTGTTCTCTTCATGATCTCCATTGTGAGCTGGTTGTGGTCGGTGGCAATATTTGTTGTGCCATAGATAGGAGCAAGCTCGTGCTGAGCAGGTGCAACCTCGTTATGCTTTGTTTTAGCGTAGATACCAAGTTTCCAGAGCTGCTCGTCAAGATCTTTCATGTAAGCCTGAACTCTTGTCTTGATAGTACCGAAATAGTGATCTTCAAGTTCCTGACCCTTTGGAGCAGGTGCGCCGTAAAGTGATCTGCCTGCAAGGATAAGGTCCTCTCTCTTTGCATACATCTCTCTGTCTACAAGGAAGTATTCCTGCTCAGGACCAACGTTTGCTGTAACTCTTGTTGCGTCTGAGCCGAACAGCTTCAAAATTCTGAGAGCTGATTTATTGATAGCTTCCATTGAACGGAGAAGCGGAGTTTTCTTATCAAGTGCTTCGCCATTGTATGAACAGAAAGCAGTAGGAATACAAAGTGCCTTTTCCTTAATGAATGCGTATGAAGTTGGGTCCCAAGCTGTATAGCCTCTTGCCTCGAATGTTGCTCTCAATCCGCCTGAAGGGAAAGAAGAAGCGTCAGGTTCGCCCTTAACAAGCTCCTTGCCTGAGAACTCCATGATAACGTGACCGTCCTCAGTTGGTGAGATAAAGCTGTCGAGCTTTTCTGCTGTAAGACCTGTCATTGGCTGGAACCAGTGAGTGTAATGTGTGCAGCCCTTTTCAACTGCCCAGTCCTTCATTGCGTTAGCAACGATGTTTGCAACCTCGATATCAAGTGGATCGCCGTTGTCGATAGTCTTCTTCAAAGCCTTGTATGTAGCCTTTGGAAGTCTTTCTTTCATCACTGATTCATTGAATACGTCTGAGCCGAAATATTCAGGAACGTTTGCCATATTGAATTCCTCCTATTATAAATTATAGTCTAAAAAAATAAAAAAAGACACTGCGAACCTAAGTGGTTCACAGCGCCTTTGCTGTTTACAGTTATGAGTATATACCTTTTGACCTCATTTGTCAAGGCTTTTTTTTATTTTTATAGACTTTTACAAATCGACGCGAAAATATTTGTTGAAACTTGTGAAATCACATCCCATGTCAATAAAATGCACATATTTTTGTAAAGAAATACTTCAAACTGCTAAAATAGTGAAAAAAAGTGGGCGACCCTAGGTCGCCACTACGATAATATCCTAAATATCTATATAATGATCCTTATCAGGTCTGTCTTTGAGTTCTTTTTTCATAAGCTTATTTACCTTTTTGAGCTTTGAGCCTGCGGTAAAACAGCCGAAGATATTCGTCACACCTGAAACGAGCAGAGCGATACCAAGGACTATCATTGCGGTTTCGCCTAAAATAAGAGGGTCAAAGAGGAGAAGTATACCAACGAGAGTGGTAACAGCGGCTGAGATACAGCTTACATTCCAGCTTTCTACACCTGCACGTCTAAGGTTAAGGGAGTCCTGAATATTCACGATGCCGCTTATGAGCATATAAAGTCCGCAGACAACGGCAATGACTTTCGGGATAAAATCAGGTCTTATGATAATGAAAATGCCTATGGCGGCGAGGATTATTCCTCTTACAAGGCTTGAAGAATAGCTCTGGTCGTCCTTGCCCATGGCGAAGTATCTTATAAGCTCCACTGCACCGAATGCGGTGAAAAGCCCGCCGATAACATAGCCTATGGCGTCGGTAAAGAAATTAGGGTCGATTATGAGTGCAATGCCCAGCACTACGCAGAATATAGACAATATCCAATAGCTTCTGAATACTTTTTTGATATATTCCATTTTTATCTTTCCTTTCATGTTTTTATAATGCTGCAAGCTGGCGACTGGACGTGCGACCTCATGTCGCCCCTACAATTTATTTGTGCAGTACAAAGGTGTTGCATTAATAAATGCACAGCGTGAAATACCCGTCACGGCGAGTGACCGCCCCCACAATAAACAAAACAACGTTGAAAAGCGGGCTGTCGAGGGCGCCAGCCCCTGCAATAACATTGCAGAAATTACGCCCCGCCATTACAAATATCATTTTGCCGACTTTAGCTTTGCCGCCTTTATTACTTTCATTCGTGAGAACTCCTCTCTGTCCTTTTCTTCAAGAGAGTCAGTAATGAATTTCACTATGTGTTCATTTCTTGGAATGATTATGTTTTGCAGAGCATTTGCTCTGCGCTGTGTCTTTTTTATGGCTACGGACAGTCTGTAGATACTGTTTTCCACTTCTGCGAGGACTGCTGTGGTCTGTTTTACCTTTTCAAAGGCAAGATAGGCTCTGTCAAGCTGAGAATCGGTCTGAGAAAAGCCGTATGTGACTTTCAGAGGGCGTTCTTTAAGGGTGACCTTTGGCAGCTCAACGCCCATAACGCTTCTTGTGCTTATCTCAACGCCTGTTTCAACAGGGATACAATTTGCATAAGGTGTAACAAGACCCATGGAGATATTTGCAAGCTGGAGTGCGCTGTAGGCTTCCTTGTAGGTGTCCTCAATGCTTCCTCTAAGCTCCCCTGCTTTGTCAACAAGGCTCATAAGCTCTCTTATAAGGATATTTCTTTTTCTGTCCAGAAGCTCATAGCCCAATGCGGCAAGTTTCAGAGCCTTTTTATAAAGTATAAGATTTCCCTTTGTGGCAAAGACCTGCTGTTCAGCCATTGGTCACACCCTCTCTCTATTATATCACTGTATCATAAAAAAATCTAGTATGGTCTGAAAATCAAGCAGGGGCGAACATCGTTTACCCGATTTTTTTATCATAATTGTTTTATGCGGTGCAAATATGTGGCATTAACAAAAAGTGTAGCGTAAAATGCCCGTCACGGCGAGTGACCGCCCCTACATAATTATTTGTGTGGCACAAATGTGTCCCATTATAATTTTAGTCCTCTGCAAAAAGTGCCTTAGCTTTTTCGGCACTGTAATAATGCTCCAGATGTTCTTCGTCAACTCGGTCAAGCTCTGATTTCGGCAGGGTGGAGAGCAAGCTCCAGCCCAGGTCGAGAGTTTCATCTATGGAACGGTTCACGTCAAAGCCTTGGTCGATAAAATGCTTCTCAAAGAGCGTACCGAATTTAAGATAGGCTTTATCGGTATCGGAAAGCTCCTCCTCACCGATAACGGAAGCAAGGCTTCTTGCGTCCTGCACCTTTGCATAGGCTGCAAAAAGCTGGTTCGACACCATTTGGTGGTCTTCCCTTGTATAGCCCTCGCCTATGCCGTCTTTCATAAGTCTTGAAAGGCTCGGCAGGATAGAAACAGCAGGATAAACACCTGTTTGGTCGAGGTTTCTGTCAAGAACAATCTGCCCCTCGGTTATATAGCCTGTAAGGTCAGGGACAGGGTGGGTGATATCGTCATTCGGCATGGTGAGTATCGGTATCTGCGTAACAGAGCCTTTTGCTCCCTTTACAATGCCTGCTCTTTCATAGATAGAGGCAAGGTCGGAATAGAGATAGCCCGGATAGCCTTTTCTTCCCGGTATCTCCCCCTTTGATGAGGAGAACTCTCGCAAGGCTTCGGCATAGGAAGTCATATCTGTGAGGATAACGAGAATGTGCATATCATGCTCAAAGGCAAGATATTCGGCACAAGTGAGGGCGCATCTTGGGGTGAGGATACGCTCTATGATAGGGTCGTTGGAGAGGTTTAAAAACATTGCTACTCTCTGCAAAACGCCTGTTTCCTCGAAACAGCGTTTGAAATAATCGGCAACGTCGTTTTTTACGCCCATCGCTCCGAAAACTATTGCGAAATCCTGTCCGTTTTCGTCGGCGATTTTCGCTTGCCTTACTATCTGCACGGCAAGCTTATTATGGGAAAGTCCCGAACCTGAGAAGATAGGGAGTTTCTGACCTCTTATAAGGGTAGTAAGGGCGTCTATGGAGGATATCCCTGTGTTTATATAGTTTCGAGGATATGTTCTTGAAACAGGGTTAAGGGGCGAGCCGTTTATGTCACGGTACTTTTCAGGGAAGATCTCTCCCAGACCGTCGATAGGCTTGCCTGCTCCGCTGAATATCCTGCCCAGCATTTCGGTAGACAATGCAAGTTCCATAGGCTTGCCCTGAAAGCTTGTGGTGGTATTAACAAGGGAAAGTCCTTTTGTTCCCTCGAAAACCTGCAAAACGGCTCTGTCTTTTTCCACCTCTACAACTCTTGCAAGGCGGCGTGTGCCGTCATCAAGTTTTATTTCCGCCATTTCGTCATAGGAAATGCCGCTTACATGGTCAAGTGCAACGAGCGGGCCGTTTATTTCGCTTAGTCCGATATATTTTACGTTCACGCTCCTGCACCTCCTGTCAAAGCCTCCATATCGGCTTTCATATTCTTTTCGTATTCGTCAAAAAGCTCTATTTTATCGTTTGGTATATCATACTTGACTTTGATAAGCTTTTCTATCCAGCCGCAGCCTATTATTTTATCAACGTTCACGCCCTGTGAAAGTGTTTTCTTTGCAAGGGCATAGAAATCTGTAATAAGCTTCATCATGCGGTACTGCTTATCAAGGGGGACGTAGGTATCGTCCTTATGATAGGCATTTTGCTGTAAAAAGCCCACTCTTACGGCTCTTGCGGTTTCGATAAGAAGCTTCTGATCGTCAGGGAGGACGTCAGTACCCATGAGTTTGACTATCTCCATAAGAGTATTTTCCTCAACGAGGATATTTGATATCTCCTGTCTGACTTTCATGAAGTTCTCATTGACGTTTTTATTATAATAATCGGCAAGATCTTCTGCATACTCGGAATAGCTTGTGTTCCAGTTTATTGCAGGATAATGTCTTGCATAGGCGAGGGATTTATCCAGCGCCCAAAAGCAACGTACAAAACGCTTTGTGTTCTGTGTGACAGGCTCGGAAAAGTCAGAGCCTTGGGGCGAAACTGCTCCGATTATAGTAACAGAGCCTTCCTTGCCGCCCAGAGTTTCAACATAGCCTGCACGCTCATAGAACTCGGAAATTCGTGACGGCAGATAGGCAGGAAAACCTTCCTCGGCAGGCATTTCTTCAAGTCTGCCTGATATCTCACGGAGAGCTTCCGCCCAACGTGAGGTAGAGTCTGCCATAATTGCGATATGATAACCCATATCACGGTAATACTCGGCAAGGGTTATGCCCGTATAGATAGAGGCTTCACGGGCGGCAACAGGCATATTTGAGGTATTTGCGATAAGCACTGTTCTGTCGGTAAGCGGTCTTTGTGTTTTCGGATCGATAAGCTCTGAGAACTCCTCAAGCACCTGCGTCATTTCGTTTCCACGTTCGCCGCAGCCTATATAGACGATCATATCTGCGTCACACCACTTTGCAAGCTGGTGCTGGGTCATGGTCTTGCCTGTGCCGAAGCCCCCAGGGATAGCGGCTGTTCCGCCCTTTGCAACAGGCAGGATAGTATCAACGATACGCTGACCTGTTACCAACGGCTTTGTAATAGGCAGACGGTTTTTGCATGGTCTTGATGTTCTGATAGGCCATTTCTGACAGAGGGTAAGCTCCTCTACTGCTCCGTTAGGGGCTTTTATTTTTGCCACAACGTCATTTATTGTATAGTCGCCGTTTTCGGCAGTCCATATGACCTCTCCGCCTTTTGACAGAGGGGAAAGCATACACTTATGTGTGATAAGCGGTGTTTCGGGGCAGGTGCAATAAATATCCCCTGCGGAGAGCTTATCCCCTGTTTTCACTGTCATTGTAACGGGATACTTTTTCTCTGTATCAAGCGAGCTTACGTCTGCACCGTCAGCGATAAAAGCACCTGAGACTTCTTCAAGCTTTTTAAGCGGTCTTTCTATGCCGTCGAAGATGTTATTTATTATACCGGGGCCGAGGGTTGCGGACATTGGTGCGCCTGTTGAGGTAACAGGCTCGTCAGGCATAAGCCCTGTTGTTCCCTCATAGACCTGAATGGTGGTAAAATCGGACTGCACTCTTATGACCTCGCCGATAAGACGCTTTTTGCCCACATAGACCATTTCCTGCATGGCAAAGCTTTTCGTATCTGCAACCTTTACTACAGGTCCGTTTACCGAATATATTTTATCCATAAAAAACTCCTTATTATCCAAGCACAAGCTCGGCTTTTTCAGTAAAGGCTGAACGCTGTCCCTCAAATGCTGAATCAAAGGTATAATCAAGTGCTATACCCATATCCTCATAGACCATGAGCATACCGCCAAGCTCTATGGAATCTCGGCTTTTTACTTCAAAGTCTGCAAGGTCAGAGGCGTATTTCATATCCTCAGGCGAGAGGTAGATAACGCCCTTATGCTCGGGATAGGTCTGTTTGCATTTTTCGGCTTTTTCTTTTAGCCAAGACTTATAATCTCTGCTTGCTTTGAAAGTTGCAAGCCTGCTTTTTACGTTGTCAAAAACGCTGTCTATAAGCTTTTCTCTATGGCAAAGCACGTTTCTTTTAGCTTCAAGCTGTTTTGAAGATATTTCCCTTACGGCTCTTGCCTCCTCGGTCTTATCTGCGGCGGCTTTTTTTGAATCTACAAGGCTTTGTGCTTCTATTTTCGCCTGAGCAAGCTCGTTTTCTCGCTGTTTATCAGCGGCTTCGGTTATGAGCTTTGCCTGCTTTTCAGCGTCCTCAAAGACAGCCTGCTTGAAGCGTTCAAGTTTTATCGTCTGATTTTCCATTACTAAACTCCTATCAAAATCACAGCTTTATTCCCACTGCTTCTGCGAGATAGTGGGAAATGGTATCAGATATCTTTGATGTGGCATGGCGGTCTGGTATTTCAACTATGAGGGGCGTTTCTCTTGTGAGCTTATAGTTATAGACCTTTTCTCTGCACTGCTTGACTGCAAGCTCTGTCATAAGCACAACGCCCACGTCTTTCATTTCCATAGCCTTATCAAGTGCGTTTGACACCTCCTCGGAGGTATGCACCACAACGCCCTCGATACCTGAAAGTCTCATGCCCATTTGGGTATCTATATTATCGCTGATAAGATAAAATCTCATGTTAAATGCCCAATGCAGTGCCTACGTTTGAGATTATAAGGATAGCGATAAGAAGTCCATAGAGGGCGATACCTTCGCCAAGAACAACGAAGATAAGAGCCTTTACAAAGTTCTTAGGGTCTTCTGAGGTTGCACCGATAGCGGCCGGTGCGCCTGCGGCAACGGCTATGCCTGAACCTACGCAGGAAAGTCCAACGGCAAGGGCTGCTGCAAGGTAGCCAAGGCCTGCGCCTGTTGAAAGGGCGGCCTTAACGCCCTCCTCGCTTGCGGCTGAAACAAAATTACCTACAGGGACGATAAGAGCGCAGAGCATTATGCCTGCAAATGTACAGAGATTACCGATAAAAGCGCCCTTTGGCGATCTTCCGTTCTTTATTTTCTTTGCAGTGAAAATGAATGGTACACAAAGAAGTGCGACTGCTATAAGTGGGAGCAGGAAATAGATAAGCATAGTTGATTCCTCCAAAAAATTATTTTTACTTTAGATTTTACGAATTACATTGTACGGGTATGGATAATGGTCGGGGTAAAATGCCCGTCACGGCGAGTGACTGAACGATGTTCGCCCCTACAAAATAATACCACAAATTTGATATCATTCTGTTTGTGCAGTAAATTTTACACCAACAGGCTCGAATGGTTTTCCGCCGCCCTCATAGAAGCGGGAGAATATCTCATAAAATTCAAGTCTGATTATCTGAATGGCAACTATCATGCCCTCCATTACCATTACAAACAGGTTGCCAAGCACAAGCACAAATGGCTGTGCGGCGGCGGAACACATTTCCATAAGGGTCATTACCACTAGCATCATGCCCGCGTGAGAGAGGACAAATCCGCCCACACGGAGAAATGACATAGTATTTGAAACATAGCTGAGCAGGAACTCGAACATTTCAAAGAAGTTCTCAACGATAAAGTTGCCCACGGTCATTTTTTCCTCGTCCTCGGACAAGCGCCACTGTTTATACTTCACGGCGATAGAGAAAGGTGTTCGGCAGAATATGCACACCAATGGTATTACGATAAGGAAAATGACGAACGGAGCGGACATGACTTTTACATCGAACATGAGCGTTCCAACGAGGCCTGCCGCAACAGAGCTGTAGAACACAAGTCCTGCAATGCCGTTACAGCCGAAAATGGCTTTTTCGTAATCCTTATTTTTAAAGCCGATATAGATATTGAGTATCATTGAGATAACAATAAGTGCCACACCTATGGCAACGGCAGTTATGAGGATAAAGTTCGTTTGCTTGAAAACCTTTAGGGGCAGGAAGTCAAGTCCTATATTCTCAAACACAGGGTCTAAAAGCTCTTCATAACCGAAGAACGAGCCATAGAGAGTACCGAATATCATGCTTGATATGCCAAGGCGTGTGACAAGACCGCTTATTTTTGCTCCTAGCTTTTTCTTTAAGGCAAGTCCGCCAAGGACGATAAGAAGTCCTTGTCCCAAGTCGCCGAACATTATGCCGAAAAGCAAAGTATAGGTTATTGCCACGAAAGCTGTCGGGTTATAGCCTTTATACTCAGGCAGACCATACATTTCCACAAGCATTGTAAAAGGTCGGGTCAGGAAATTGTTTTTCAGCACCGTAGGCGGCTCACATGAGGCGTCTGCGTCAGGAGGCAGATAGACCACGGACACTGACCGCATATCCTCGAAAAGCTTATCAAAGCGGTCTTTTTCCTTTTCGGGGATAAAGCCTTTGAGATAAAACTTATCGTTTAGTGCGGCGGCATTTCGCCGCAGGTCAAAGGTATCGTGGATAAACCGCAGTTTTGAGAAAGCTTTTTGCAGTTCAGGCTCAGCTTTTGCGGCAAGCTCGTTTATCTGCTCGTTTATCTTTGCGTTCTCAACTGTATCTGCGTCTATAGTTTGTTTTAGCTTTTCCAAGGCTTCGTCTGCGTCGCCTGATACATAGGACGGTATCCGTATCCTTTCAAAATACATTGAGTGGAAGATATCATCAACACGCTGTTTATCACGTTCAGGGACGAAATACATTCCCCAGCAGAAGCTCTTTCCCGTTTCAAAGGGGACAAAGAAGAAATTCTCGTCATAATAGTCAAGCTTCGGCAGGTTATCCACAGGCAGCTTTCCGATACGGACGGAAACATACTTCATTGAGAAAAGCTGCTGAAAGTCGCTGTGCATACCTTTCAGGTGGTCTATTTGTCTGACCGCCCCTCCAAGCTCTGAGATACGCTGAGTAAGCTCCAGCCGCTTTGTATTAAGCTCGCTGAAAGGGGCGTTATACTTTTCAAACAGGGAGTTAAAATCCTGCGGAGCTGACAGGTCGCAGTCAGTAAAATCAGTTTCCTTTAGAGTTATACCAAGCTGTGCGGAAAGCTGGGCAAGGTCTTTCAGAGGTCGGTCATACTCGTTTTTCTCGCTGAGGGGCTTCATTGCGCTGTCAGGAGAATTGCCCGCAGGCTCTATATGAAAACAGCCGCTTTCACAGCACCTTTTCAGGGTGGCATCAAGCTCGTCCATAAGACCTGCTATATTCACAAGGGACATTTTTTCTATAGCCAATCACATTATCTCCTTTCCTGAGAATTTACCGCTCAGGCGGTGATGATAAGATCCTTTTCAACTGCCGAGGGGTCGGCATTATATCTTATCGCTTCGATTATATGCACGATGTTCAAGGCTTCCGTACTGCACAGTTTCATAAAGGCATAGAGAGAAACCGGTGCGGCGGTGCTTTGGGCTAGGATATGGGAAAGATAGCAAAACTGTGAGCTTCGCACTATGCTTTCGATATATTCAGAGGTCTGTTTGCAACCCTTTGAATACTTTGATCTTTTCACCCATTCGAGCATATCTTCGGGGCTTTCAAGCTCATAATACTTATCAAGTCTTTTAACTGAGCCTGTGCCTGTTTTTATTCTTATCTGCCGTTTTTTTATCTCCTCGGAGGAGTAGCCAAAAAAGGCTTTCATACGGTAGGCGTTTATTATATTAAGGCAATCTATCTCTCGGCTTATCATTTCTGAGAGCTGTTTGCTTTGCATTTCGGAAAAATCATGCTTTGCGGTATTTAAAAGCTCGGTATAATAGGCTGTTCTCAGCCTTAATTCGCACTCGGTATAATCCGCTGAGCCGTCCTCCAAAGGCGGTATTTTCACCAGTATCTTATAATACGGTGTATTTCTTAGTATTTTAAGAAGCTGTTCATAGTTCTCGGCTCGGCTCATTTCAAGAAGGCTCACCTTTGAATGTTTTATGACATAGCCGGGGAGGTCGTTAAGGTAAGAATTATCAAGCCCTGAATTTATATTGTTTATCATGGACAAAATACATTCTATCTCCTTGCTTTTTATAAGGAAGTCATAAAAAGGCAGTTTATCAAGCTCCTGAAATCTGCACAGGCGCATATAGGTATTGAAATTCTCTCTTTGAAGAAGCGCCTCCACAAAACCTCTATGGACGGTATTAGGGTCAACGTCACGGAAAGCGTCTTTATATCTGGCTGAATGTGCAAGATAGTCTGCGACTTCGGGGACTGTTCTTCGCATGAGCATTTCATGATAGTTCTCTTTAGTAAACATTCTGCCGTGGATATATTTTATTTTCGCCACTGTTCCGTTGGCAGACCAACTGTCAAGCATATTTTTTCAGCCCCTTTCACGGAGAATTTTTGCTCTACTTCGGAGAGATGATATTATCAAATATCTCCTTCTCCCACTGAGTATGTTTTTCTTCAAATATTTTATCGAGAACCGTTGTTTTCTCGTTCTGTGCGGAAGTTATCTTTTCGCTTTCGGTATTTATACGCTCTGTGACCTCTTTGGCTTTCTGCGTTTTATAGGCTTCGGCTTCTTTCAGGGCGTTTTCCTTCAGCTCCTGCGCTTCTTTCACTGTGCGCTCCAGCAGTTCGCCGCTTTCCATATCTGCTTTTTCAAGCTTGCCTGCAGCGGCTTTATCTGTTTGCAGTATTTCTGCTATCATATCCATATTATTCTCCCCTTTCAGGCAGGATAGTTTCATAACATTAATTGTACACCTTTTTGTCTTAAATAGCAAGTTTGGCGGGTGATAGCCGAAACTATTTATATATTTTGCACTATCTATATGACTTTTCTTTGGACAAATTGCTCTATGTGTAATGATTTTAGTCAGAATACACATTTTATTTTACCCTGAATTTGAAAAATTAGTTGAATATCTGCGGTCAGGTCACTTGACAAAAGGGGACAAAAGTGGTAAACTTGTATTTATCACGCACACATCTGTACTTTGGAGGTGGACTAAAATTGGAGAACGGGCAAAACAAACTTGTTATCGTAAGTTCTGAGGTGCTTCCTGACATTGTGCTAAAGGTGCTTGCCGCAAAGCGCATGAGGGCAAGGGGCGAAGTTTCCACTTCATCGGAAGCCTGCCGTAAGGTGGGGATATCGAGGAGCGCATACTACAAATACAAGGACTCCGTATTCAATTATGAAGAACAGCTCACAAACAACATCGTTTCGGTATACTGCATACTGAGAGATGAAAAGGGAGTGCTTTCCTCCATTATATCACGGCTTTACGAGCTGAACACGAATATTCTGACCATAAACCAGAATATCCCTATCGACTCGGTGGCGACGGTGACATTCTCGGTAAGATTTGAGCATGACGCACTTAGCACCAACGTGCTTACGGAGGAGCTTTCTAAAGTTCACGGCGTTGTGGAAGTCAAGATAATATCGGGAGAGTAAGGGTAAAATAAGATTTTAACAATATATAATTTATTAGGAATGAGGATTTTTTATGTGTAAAGTAGCAGTTATCGGTTATGGCGTTGTAGGCTCTGGTACGGTAGAGCTTTTTATGAAAAACCGTGAATCTATCTCAAAAAAGGTCGGCAAGGAATGTGACATCAAGTACATTCTTGATCTGAGGGATTTCCCTGATTCTCCATTTGCAGACAAAATGATAAAGGACTTCAACATCATTCTCAATGATGCCGAGGTAGAAGTAGTAGCCGAGGTAGTAGGCGGAACGACTTTCGCTTATGACTACACAAAGAAGCTTCTTGAACACGGCAAAAGCGTTGTTACATCTAACAAGGCGCTAGTTGCGGAAAAGGGTGCAGAGCTTCTTAAAATAGCAAGGGAACACAACTGCAACTATCTGTTCGAGGCAAGCGTTGGCGGCGGTATACCTATCATCAGACCGCTTAACAAGTGTCTGGCAGGAAACGAGATACTTCAGATATCGGGTATTCTCAACGGCACAACAAACTTCATTCTTACAAAGATGATAAAAGAGCAGATGTCATTTGACGATGCTCTTAAAATGGCTCAGAAGCTTGGTTATGCTGAGGCTGACCCTACGGCTGACGTTGAGGGCGAGGACGCTTGCAGAAAGATCTGTATACTTGGCTCACTTGCATACGGCAAGCACATTTATCCTGAAATGGTACACTGCTCAGGCATAACAAAGATCACACTTGATGATGTTGAATATGCTGCAAACGCAGGATATGTTATAAAGCTTATCGGCTCAGTAAAGAAGCTTGACGACGGCAGAGTGAGTGCCATCGTTTGTCCTAGACTTGTGCCAAAGTCAAATCTTCTTGCGTCTGTTGACGATGTATACAATGCTATCAGCGTAACAGGCGACGGCGTTGGCGACGTTATGTTCTACGGACAGGGTGCAGGCAAGCTTCCTACAGCTTCAGCGGTAGTGGGCGACATTATTGATTGTCTGAAGCATCATCACAGAGTGCTTGCTCTTACATGGGAAGATTGTGATGACAAGAACTTTGTTGCACCATACAAGGATATGGACGTTTCAATGTATGTTCGCATAAAGGCTGAAAATGCTGAGGCTCTCAAGTCTTCTATTTCTGAGATGTTCGGAAAGCTCATGTATATCGAGCGTTCAGGCAGGACAGAGAACGAGCTTGCGTTTATCACGCCGAACATGAAAGAGGCTGACATTGACGCAAACCTGACTATCCTTTCACACTCCGCTGAGATCGCAAGCAAGATAAGGATATACTGATAAAAAACAAGAAGCGGCGGATCAAAACTCCGCCGCTTTACATATTTAATCACGATCATTTAGTTTGAGATATGCTATCCAAACAGTGCCGTTCTCATTAATAGACATCAGAGCAAAAGGCTTGCCGTCCAAAGGTTCATTCTGATCATAATAGACCTTTGCATTATCACGAAGAATGGTGACCCTAAAATTCTCTGCTAAGCCACTGCAATCACTGCATTGTGTTGTTTTTCCAACATACTTATAGTCTTTTAACTCAGCTGTATCAAAGATCAGTCTGTCTTCAGGATTGACCGCAGGGATATACAGATCGCCCTCATAATACATATACAATGGACACATATCAGCTCCTCTGACCTCTGTTGTTTCCTCTGTGCTCTCCTCAGTTACAACACTCTCTGTTTTAACATATTCGGAGTCTATTCCGCTATCATTTTTGCTTTTTGAACACGAGCAAAATACACACAGACACAATGCACACAGAGCGATAATTATTTTTCTATTCATTTGCTCGCCCCCCTTTCTTTAATCAAAGGATAGCATAATATCAACTAATTGTCAATTGATGTAAAAGACAATTTTAACTGCGATTATTCGTACATTTTTACATATAAAGGAGTTTTCACCATGATAAAAATACAGATACCTGCCACGTCGGCTAACCTTGGCGCAGGTTTTGACGCACTTGGTCTTGCGCTCACTTACTACAACTACATTGAAATGGAGGAGTGCGACAAGATAGACATAACAGCGGCGGACGGACTTGACATTCCTACGGACGAGAGAAACCTTATTTACATTTCTGCCAAAGACCTTTTTGCGGTATGCGGAAAAAAGCTGGAGGGACTTAAACTTATACAGACAAGCAACATTCCTATGGCGAGGGGACTTGGCTCGTCCTCTGCCTGCATAATCGCAGGACTTGTTGGAGCAAACAAAATGCTTGGAGATCCCCTCACAAAGGACGACCTTGTTGACCTTGCGGCACAGATAGAGGGTCACCCTGACAACACTGCTCCGGCACTGCTGGGCGGAATCGTGACGGCAGTATTTGACGGAAGAAAGGTACACTGGGTAAAGCAGGAGGTTTTCACAAAGCTGAAATTCGTGGCGATAATACCTGATTTTGAGCTGAAAACTGAGGAAGCGAGGGCTTGTCTGCCTAAGGAAGTTTCACACAAGGACGCAGTTTACAACCTTTCCCGTGCGGCGCTTTTCTCGGCTTCGCTTCTTACGGGCAAGTTTGAAAATCTGAAAACGGCAGTTGATGACAGGCTTCACCAGCCTTACAGAATGGCGCTTATACCCCACTGCAAGGACGTTTTTGACATTGCGTACACTCATGGTGCTTATGCGGCATACATTAGCGGTGCAGGTCCAACTATCATGGCTATTGTAGATGAGAGCAATCAATATTTCGCAGGCAAGATGAAATTTTCTCTTGACAATGCAGGGCTTAAGGGCTGGCAGGTAAAGGAATTTCACATTGACAACGAGGGTACGAAGCTTATATGAACAGGTGCAAATGGTGCGACCTGAAAAATCCAAAGTATGTGGAATATCATGACAAAGAATGGGGCGTTCTCAGGACTGATGACAGCTATTTGTTTGAGATGCTTGTGCTGGAGTCTTTTCAGGCTGGGCTTTCGTGGGAGTGCATACTGAACAAGCGTGAGAATTTCCGCAGGGCTTATGATGAATTTGACCTTGATAAGGTCTGTGGATATGACGAAGAGAAGATCGCAGAGCTTTGCTCTGACAGTTCTATTGTGCGAAATAAGCTGAAAATTAGGGCGAGTATTTCTAATGCAAGAATATTTCGGGATATTGTGAAGGAGCATGGGAGCTTTTATGATTATCTTTGCAAGTTTACTGACGGAGAAATATTGTATGAGTGCGATAAAACTACCAACGAATGGTCCGATATGATCTCTGCAGACTTGAAAAAGCGTGGGATGAAGTTCGTGGGAAGCGTGATAATATATTCGTTTTTGCAGGCGGTGGGAGTTATATATTCCCATGATAGTGAATGTGGACTTTATAGAGAAAAATAAAGTAAAGATATAAGCAAAGCGGTGTCGGAGTGGAAACTCTGCACCGCTTTTTCGTATTCTCATAAACAATGTAAAAACCGCCCTGTACAATGTATACAGAGCGGCTGCATTTTTCAATTTTTTTATCCCAAAGGACAAATATTTTTGCGGTTTTCGGCTATCCTTTCGTCTATACCCTCTACCTGCGGCTTAACAAGGCTCGATGTTCCTGCAACAAACATTCTTGCACCTGCTTCGTAAAGCTTGCGGCAGTTCTCGTTTGACATATTGCCGTCAGTTTCTATGATAATGTCCTCGTGGCCGTTTTCGTCAAGCCACTTTCTAAGACGTCTTGCCTTATCCACCGTGTTAGGCACAAGCTTCTGTCCTGCAAAGCCGGGGTTCACTGTCATGACAAGCACACCGTCTATGAAGTCTACGGCTTCCTCTACCACGCAGATAGGTGTGCCCGGATTGATAGCCAGGATAGGCTTTGCACCGATAGAACGGAGATATTGCAGGCACTTTGCGATATGCTTTGTGCTTTCATAATGCACTGCCGCATAATCGCCCTCTCTGATATCAAACCACTGGAGCCTTTCCTCAGGCTTTTCTATCATGAAATGAAAATCAAATGGGATATCCGTTAGATCACGGAGCTGTTTTACATAATCAGGATAAAGTGTGAAATTCGGCACAAATGAGCCGTCCATTACGTCTATATGGAGATATTCGATATTGTTGCGCTTAAAAGCGTCAAGATATTCCTTTATCTGTCCCAGATGGACGCACATCATTGAGACTGATATCATACCATTGTCCATACTGATCCTCCTGTTTCTATTCATCTTGTTTATCTTCTGCTGTTATCATCAGGCTCTATGCCCATGATAAGCTGGTCTATTACTCTGTCTGTGGACTTTCCGTCTGTATATTTGAAGTTCTTCTTTATGAAGCCCTCCATTTTTTCAAACTCGTAATCCTTATCTCTGAGAGCGGTCATAAGCTCATCAAAATCGTGGACGATCTTACCAGGAACAAGCTCCTCATACGGCTCATAGAAATCTCTTGTTGCTTCATAATACTTTTGGTCGAAAGCAAAGAAAAGCATTGGCTTTTTAAGCAGTGACATCTCATATATGATAGAGCTGTAGTCTGTGATAAGCACGTCAACTATAAAGAGAATATCATTTACCTCTCTGTAGTCGGAGGCGTCAAGTATTCTGTGAGCATACTCGTCAGGTATTTCGATACGCCTTTTTACAAACGGGTGGAGCTTTACGATAAGGACGGAATCCGTTTCATCAAGAAATTTGCCCCATGCTGTAAGGTCAAGCTTATCAAATGGGAAATGAGCATTATTTGCGTTATCTCCTCTGAAGGTCGGTGCATACATATACACCGTTTTTGCAGTTTTGCACTCAGGGAAAACTTCCAGCATCTGCTCTCTTGTTTTAGCTTTATATTCGTCATCAAAGAAAATATCCGTTCTTGGGATACCCACAGGATAGAACTTCTTTTCGTCGATAGCGAAGCCCTCTGCATGGTGGAGCGCAGAATGATAGGAGCTTACAGGAACGTGGGTATAGCACTTATGCACCCTTGTATTGAACGGAGGTGCGCCCGGCTTTCCCAGTCTTTCAAAGCCCAATGACTTGAACGCTCCGCAGGCGTGCCAAACCTGAAGCACCTTGACGTTCTTAGGATAATCCACAAGGTAGATGTCAGGATAATAATCATCTATAAGAATGATATCGGAGGTTGCAAGATAGTAGACGAACCTTATCATGGCAGGTATCGACCTATTGACAGTGATACTTGCTTTGAAGTCAAATCTGAACTTATACTTGCTGTCAAGTCCTCTTTCTATCATGCGGTCATAGATGACCTTTTCGTTTCCGCCTATCTCGGCTCTCGAACCGCTGGCAAAGAGGATAATATCCCCGTTTTTCTTAGCAAAATGCTTAAAGAACGAGAACGCCTTTTTAAAGCACCATATCTTTAAGCCGTAAACATCTCTTATGATAAGCTTCTTACGGTTTTGAAGCTTTTTCGCAATACGCTTTGGCAAGGTCTGGGAAGGCTTAGGCTCTTTATAGGTGACGGCAAGCTTATATTCGAGTGTATCCATATCGCTTGCAGACTCGGCATAGAAAAGGTTTTCTGCGCCTCGTCTGAGCTTGAAGTTCATAGGGTTCGCCTTTGTATCGTCCTCTATAGTTTCCACTTTATCGGATATGATACAAGGATACTCGTTCGTAAGCACCTGTTTTGACAGGCATCTGCCATCGTTATCATAAGTGAGCTTGAGAAGCGTACTGCCACTGAGGACATAATCCACTGTATCTGTTGATATCTGCGGTTTATTCATGCCCTTATACTTTGTGAATATTTTAAGGGCATAGTCGCCTGTGGCGATAGGGGCTTCGTTATTGGCAGACATTATATTCACTGTCAGATGAAAATGAGTTCCGCTTACTTCAAAATGCTGGGCAGGGAACATAAGAGTTCTATCCTGCGTGATGAATCTTGCTGACAAGTTTTCAAGCTCGTCTTTTTCAAAGCCCACAAGCTCGCCCTCGATATGGAGGATAACTCTCTTGAACTCTACTCTTGTAAGCTCTGCAAATTTTTTGTTTCTCTCTTTTAATCTCTCAATAGTCTTTCTTCTGTTCCCGTATATCTCTTCTAATTCGGGAGTCATATTATCCATTTAAAACCATTCCTTACTTTCCGCCGCTTTTATCTATCCCTCTCAACTTTCATTTCAGGTCTTGAAAAGCGACTACAAAATTTTTACTCAAATTTACAAAAAGCAGACTGTTTAATCATCAAATGTGAACATTACCTTTAATGTGAACTCGCCTGTGTTTCTTATAGCGGAGAATGCCTTTTCGTTCTCCTCTATTGTGAATGTATGTGTGATAAGATCGGCAAAGTTTACGTCGCTATGCTCGAAAACTTCAAGGGCTTTCTTCCAATCGTTCACTCTGCTGTTATAGCTGGAATTCCATGAGCCTTTGACTGTTATCTGCTTTCTCAGTATTGACCAATAGATATTCTTAGGCAGGATAAGGTCTGTTGATGGGTTGCCAACGAGAACGATACTGCCAAGAGCGCCTGTTGACTCGATAGCGGAAGCGATAGCTTCGTTCGAGCCGACAGCTTCAAATGTTACGTCTGCTCCGTCGATTCCTATTATCTTCTTCACCTGTGCAGGGAGATCGTCAACGCCTGTATCAACAACGTCAAAGCCCAGCTTCTTTGCATACTCAAGCTTATTCTTTGAACGGCCTGCGATAACCACCTTGCCGGTCTTTGTTCTCTCTTTTGCAAAGAGGGCTATCATAAAGCCTATCGTACCTGTGCCTATGATAACAACATTCTGACCCTCTTTGATGTCACCGATATTTACAGCGTGCATTGAAACAGCGGCAGGCTCGCAGAGCGCTGCAGTTTTATAATCGAGGGTATCGTCGAACGGAACTAAGTTCCATACTGGAACAACGAGATACTCAGCCCATGCGCCGTCCTGTCTTGAACCGAAATAGCTATAGCCTGAGCATTGTGCATATTCCTCCATTTTGCAGGCTTTACAATGCTTGCAAGGAAGCATAGGGAACACGCAGGAACGTTTGCCGAGAAGGCTTTCGTCAACGTCATCGCCAACTGCAACTATCTGACCTGAAAACTCATGACCGGGTATGGTCGGGAAATGGTAAGTTCCTGTTACAAAGCATCTTGGCATATCGCTTGAACAAATTCCGCACGCCTTTATTTTCAGCAATACGGTGCCTTTTTCAAGCTTTGGCACGTCTACCTCAGTTACTCTCAGGTCGCCCACGCCATAAAGTACAAGTGCTTTCATCTTTTCTGGTATGTTTATTAAGCTTTTCATAAAAAAAGTCCTTTCTATTTACCGCCAAGCAGCGTTCTGACAATAAGCAGGTCGCTGTCTGTTGTTATCTTGAAATTAATAGCGTCGCCCTCTATAAGGTGGATAGGCTGATTATTCATTGTGCATATCTGCGAAGTGCCTGTGATGACTTTTTTCTGCTCCTCAGTGAGGTTATCCTGCATTTTGATAAAGTGGGCAAGGCGGAAACTGTCGGGAGCTTGTCCGCTGTAAAGCTCGCTTCTGACAGGGATATCTTCAACATACTCTCCTCCCTTTGAATGGAGGATAGTATCTGCACATGGAAGTCCGCAGACGCAAGCACCGTATTCTGCGGCACAATCTATGGAATCGTTGAGTATCTTCTCTGTAACAAAAGGTCTTACGGCATCGTGGATAACGATAACATCGTCATCATGAATTCCGTTGTCATTTGTGATAGCGGTGGTGACATTATTTATAGTATCCATTCTTTCCTTGCCGCCGAGAATTATCCTTACCTTTTCGCTTTCAGGGATATTCTTTTTCACCTGCTCGTTCATATAGTCCTCATAGTCCTTATGGACGGCGATATAGATATAATCAAATCTCTTTACCTTGAGCATATTTTCAAGGGTATAGATTATGATCGGCTTACCTCCGATCTCGATAAACTGCTTTGGTATTTTTGAGCTTTTAACTCTTGTACCTGATCCCCCTGCGAGCATTGCACCGTAAATCATAGACAAACTCCTTACTGATATTTATATTATAATAATGTATCTGACAAATAAATCATTGTGATACGCCGATAAAGTTTCGGCAGTCAACGGGCAAACGCTGTTCACCCCTACATAAATTAGTATTCGCTGTTTTGTGACATAATATAATCGGCTATCCTTTCGGTAGAACGGCCATCGCAAGCGCCCATAAATCTTTCTCTGAAATCAGAAATGACAGTAGGGTCGGCTTTTCCCTGCTTTATGGCGTTTATAAGCTCCTCATTGGTCTTAACTATTGGTCCCGGGAGGAAGCTATAGTCATAGGGATAATAAAAGCCTCTATAGTCATAGAACTGGTCAAGGTCAAAAGCGTAGAATATCATAGGTCTTTCAAAGAGCGAATATTCAAAAATAAGCGAAGAATAATCGGTTATGCACATATCGGCAGTAAAAAGAAGATCCTCGATAGGCATATGTTCTGTTATGTCAAAGGCGAAGTCCTGACAATCCTCGGGGATATCCCACTCCTTTTTAACAAATCCGTGTCTTTTTACAAGAAGCACCCACTCGCTGCCGAAATTCTCTTTAAGGGCTTTTATATCCAGCTTTTCGGGGATATAAGCCTTATCAGCGTCCCCACGATAGGTCGGGGCATAGAGCAGGACTTTTTTATACTGTGCGTTCGGGCAATTTTTATAGAGATTTTCAAAGGCTTTCACACGATTTTCCTCTTTAAAGAAAAAGTCGGTACGAGATACGCCTATTGCCTGCACGCTATTATTATCAATGTCAAAGCCGAAAGCTTCCTTGAAAGCCCATATGCACTCTTTACTGCTGACGGTACAAAGTGTATAGCTCGTATGGGCAGGGAACTTTCTCAATTCTTCCAGCGACTCGCCGAAAGAGAGGTCGGTGATACTTTCTCCCCACTTTTTGAAAGCTCCGCAGGAATGCCATGTTTGAATGACCTTTGTGCCTTTTCTGAACTTAAAAGCGCCGAACAGATTACAGGTATCGTTAAGCAAAACACAACCCACGTTTCCCATTAGCCAAGTAAGCTTCAGATATCTCAGCAGATAACCCATTCCGCCCTTATTATTATGGACGTAATAGACCTGCGGATCAAGTCCTCTGGTCTTTATCTCCTCATAGATATAGCGGAAGCTATCCGTCAGCGTACCGCTTCTTATCTCGGCAAAGATGACCTTGTTTTTTCTCAAAGGTCTAAGGCTTGACACTTTATAGCAAAGGGGATAGACTCCTTTAAACATTATGATCTTGGCGGTGTTTCTGACCGCCTGTTTTAAACCGCTCATTTCTCACCCTACATTATATCATATTATGCGCCGTTTGTCTACACTTTAACAAATAGCAGGACACTTTTGCGGCACATCTCACAAAAAAGCTTATTTTCTAGGCTTTATTATGCTCATTTTAACGTATGCACAACGCTAAAAAAAGTTCTCTTGTGTAGTATTATAGTGCAGAACGGGAGAAGTGTCAAGGGGGTATTTGTAATTTTGTAAAATTATTTGAATAATGAAAGTGAGTGTGAAAAAGGCTGTGAACGAGGTGCGTTCACAGCCTTGGGGTTTTATTTTATTCCCACTCCACCGTTCCCGGCGGTTTTGAGGTTATATCGTAAACTACTCTGTTTACATGGTCTACTTCGTTTGTTATCCTGTTGGATATTCTTGCGAGAACATCGTATGGTATCTTTGCCCAATCGGCTGTCATGAAGTCGTCTGTTGTTACAGCTCTGATAGCTATAAGGTGGTCATAGGTTCTGTGGTCGCCCATTACGCCTACTGTCTGGACGTTCGGGAGAACTGCAAAGAACTGGCTCAGGCTGCTTTCAATTCCGCTTTTCTTGATCTCGTCACGGAAAACGGCGTCTGCTTCCTGCAACACCTTTATCTTATCCTCTGTTATCTCACCGATTATTCTTACGCCAAGTCCTGGGCCTGGGAACGGCTGACGCCATACAAGCTCCTTTGGTATGCCGAGCTTTTCGCCGACTTTTCTTACCTCGTCTTTGAAAAGATCACCCAATGGCTCTATAACGCCGTCAAAGTTGATGTCCTCAGGCATTTTAACCTGATTGTGGTGAGTTTTTATTGTGGCAGCGTCGCCCTTTCCGCTTTCAATTCGGTCAGGGTAGATAGTACCCTGTGCGAAAAATCCGCCGTCTGCCTCTTCTCTGATCTTATCCCAGAATACCTTATAGAACTCTGTTCCGATAGTCTTTCTCTTTTCCTCTGGATCTGTTATGCCCTTGAGCTTTTCAAGGAACTGCTTCTGACAGTTTACTCTTACAAATCTCATATCGAAAAGTCTTGTGAAAGTTTCCTCAACAAAGTCGCCCTCGTCTTTTCTCATAAGGCCCTGATCTACGAACACGCAGGTGAGCTGTTTGCCCACTGCACGGCTGATAAGTCCTGCGGCAACTGATGAGTCAACTCCACCTGAAAGTCCCAAAACGACTTTTTTATCGCCTATCTGCTCTTTAAGCTTTGCAACTGTGTTCTCGATAAAGTTATCCATTACCCAATCGCCTTTACAGCCGCAGACTTCGTAAAGGAAGTTTTTCAAAATGACGTTACCATACTCACTGTGAGTTACCTCAGGGTGGAACTGAACGGCATATATCTTCTTCTCTGCATTCTCCATTGACGCACATGGGCAATCATCTGAATGGGAAGTGATAACAAAGCCCTCAGGTGCTTCGCTGACATAGTCGGTATGGCTCATCCATACGATATTCTTATCAGGAACGTCCTTGAAAAGCTTGCTCTCTGCGGAGGCTGTTATCTCTATCTTGCCGTACTCGCTCTTTTTACAGCTTTCTACCTTTCCACCACTCATCCATGAGATAAGCTGACAGCCGTAGCAGATGCCGAGGACTGGTATGCCAAGGTCAAGTATAGCCTTGTCATAATGCGGGGAAGTCATATCATAAACGGAGTTTGGTCCGCCTGTGAAGATTATGCCCTTATAGCCTGCTGCTTTTATTTCTTCAAGTGGAGTTTCAAAGCTTTTTATCTCTGCATAAACGTGGTGATCTCTCACACGTCTTGCGATAAGCTGATTGTACTGTCCGCCAAAGTCAAGCACCAGTATCTTCTCATGTGACATATATTTACCTCTTTTCCTTATGTTTTTTGAAATACATAAATATTATAACACGTTGCCGTCCCTTTTTCAAGAGCAATTTACACACTCTTTGAAGCATGGGGTAAATTAATTGTGAACACCTGACATCAAGCAGGACAATATTTGTTGATTTTAGCTGTTGTAATTTGCTAATAGCTATGCTATAATGAATAGGCATTGTAAAATGCGTGTAAATCAACAGAAAAGAGTATATTGTAATGGAAGAACAACAAAACATTCAAACACAGCAGGCAAAGGAGAAAAAAGGCTTGCTGAAAAAAATAGGAGCATGGTTTGCATCGCCTGACGGAATGCAAACATTACGATTTATAAGTGCCATAGTGGCAGTTATACTGGTAGGAGTCATCTGTGCTTTGTTGGGCATATACATGGACAAAGACAACTTCCTGCCGAAAGAGCGAAATTATGCGCTTATAGGGGCTTGTGCTGTTGAGCTGGCACTGATATTTATTATTGCGGAATTTTTCTCAATGCAAAAGAAGCTGAAAAAGAGCGAAACAAAAGGCTGCATCGACCCTTTTACGGCGGCTTTTATGCTTGGTCTAAATTCTTATTTTCTTCCGGACTTTGTAATGGGGTCATATTTTCCAAAGAGCAATGTGCTTTACATTCTCCTTGGAATATTGCTCTGCTGGCTTTTATATCTTATAGGAGCGGTGATATTCCCGAAGCCACACGCCTGGTTTTGCGGAGTGAACGTCATATTTGCCATATATGCTTTGGCACAGTATTATGTCACCGAGTTCAGGGGGAATCCTGTGCAGTTTGCCGACCTTGCCAACATAAAGTCAGCCAGTGAGATAAACGGAATGTACTCACTGTTTTTAGACAGCAATGTAATATTTGTGCTTTGTGATCTTATTCTTATTATCGCTGTAACGGTGACGACAAAAGTAAGGAAGATAAAAATACGCAGCAGGATAATATCGGGTGTGGCTGTTATCGCAGGGTGTTTCCTATTCGTATACGGTGGCAGGTTTGCCTATGACCTTGGTATAAGGAACAGATACATCAGGCTGAACTTTTCAGGTGCAGAAAATGCAGACACATACAGGTGCGTAGGCTATGACCTTATGTTCTGCTTTGACGGAATGTTTGACCGTGTGACGAAGCCTGATGGCTACTCCACTCAAAAGGCTGAGGATACCATAACTCAGTATGAGGTTCAAAAGGCTGACAAAAAGCCTGCTATCATTGCTATCATGAACGAATCCTTTGCAGACTTTGAGCATATCGCTCAGTTCAAGACTAACAAAGACTATCTGCCCAACTATCACAAATTGCAGGAGGAAAGCATAAGCGGATATGTTTCCGTTTCGGCATATGGCGGTTATTCCTGCAACTCTGAGTATGAATTTCTCACGGGCAACACTCTTGGCTTTTTACCGTCGGGAAGTGCGGTATTCACCCAATATCTCAACGACAAACAAAACGGTCTTGTAAGCTGGCTAAACGAGCTTGGCTACACAACGCAGGCAATCTCGCCTTGCTCTGAGGGACTATGGGATATAGGCAACGCCTATGAACAGCTTCAATTCAAGAGCAAGCTCTTCAACTGCGGCGACTACATTTCAAACTGTCAATACATAAACAACAATATGTCAGACAGCTCCCTTTTCCACTACATTGAGGCACAATACGAGAGCAACAAGGGTTCACCGTATTTTGTATGGACTGCCACGATGCAGAACCATGGTCCATATGATGACCTCAGCTCTGTTCCGTCTGAGGTAACATTTGAGGGTTACAACAACAATGAGGCTTTGCAGTATATAAACTCCATTTATCAATCTGACAAGGCGTTGGGAGAGCTTACGGATTATTTCAGGAACAAGGACGAAGAAGTCATAATCGTAATGTTCGGCGACCATTATCCACACATTTTAAGCTTTACAGAGCATCTCTATGGCAAGGACGTTGCTCTGCTTTCAACGGAGGATTACTCAAGACTTCGACAGACTCCTTTCCTTATTTGGAGCAACAAGGGCGTTAATGCGGAGAAGATAGACGATATAAGCCTTAACTATCTTTCAAACGAGGTCATGGAAGCGGCTGGACTCCCAAAGTCGAGATATCAGCAGGAGCTTGACAAGATACGCTGTGACATTCCGATAATAAGCTCTTACGGCTACAAGACGGCTGACGGAGAATGGTATTCTATAAACGATGTGGCTGACAAATACAAGGACACGCTGAACGAATATGAAACGGTGCAGTATTACAGAATGTTTGATGAAAAGCGTGACAATAGTGTAAATTAGGCTGTTAAAAAACACAAACAACAAAAAAGTGGGACTTCTCATTTCTGCAATGCAGAAATTGGGACGATCCCCTACAAAACAATAAACGGACGAAGCTTTTTTACTTCGTCCGTTTCGTTTTATAATGCGTGTCAAAATGCGGGCGAACACTGTTCGCCACTACAAATAACTACATAATTATGCGCTTATTTTTTATCCTGTGACCTTTTTCTCGAACATGAACATTCCCATGACATCGTTCATTATGCTGTCAGAAGCGACCTCCTTGCTGTTCTTTGTCATTTGCCTTACGACAGTCTGACCGTCATTCTTGCCGAATATCATAACATAATCGTCGCCACTTTCGGAAGTTCCCTCATAGGACACCTGATTTTTAAAGATGTTATATTTCCACTTGCCGTCTTTGAAATATGCGTCAACGGCTTCGCCGTAATTTTCGCTTGCCAATTTCATTTCGGTATCGAAATCGTAGGTGGAATGTCTTACGCTGAATATTCTCACAAAGGCGATCACAAAATATATCACCAGTATTACCACTGTGATCTTAAGCAGAGTCTTTAGTATCTTTTTGCCCTTACCATAATTCTCTTTGCCGCTGCTTGAATGTTCAGTTGGGGTGCGCCTATAGTCTGCCGCACTCATTTCTCTGTTTCGGTCTGTCTCTCTTACACGCTTTACCCTGCGAGCTTCCTGCTCTCGGCGCATTCTTTCCTCTGCTTCGGCTCTTTTCGGGTGTTCGTAAACACGCTTTGGTATGCCCTGTATCCTTGAACGATCTATAAACTCCTGCTCGCCACGTCTTTGGGTCGATGAGGCGATAGGTACCATTTTTCCGCAGTTGGTGCATATCTTAGCTCCGTCCTCCAGCTTAGAACCGCAGAATGTACAATGTCTGCTCATTATTACCAATCCTTTACACACTTAGAACTGTTTTGTTTGTCGAAGTTTTTTTCTATATCTATGTTGGACTATCCGCCCGTTTTGTTTAATGACACGGGCGAACGCTGTTCGCCCCTACAAATCTTCTTTATCTATATTTACAGATATCTTACAACGCCAACGACTTTTCCTAATATTTTTACCTCGTCAACAATGATAGGATCCATGGTATCATTTTCAGGCTGCAGTCTGTAATGGCCGTCCTCTTTATAGAAAGTCTTTATGGTAGCTGACTCGTTGTCAACAAGTGCGCAGACAATATCGCCGTTTTCTGCATATGGGGTCTGCTCTATAACTACCATATCTCCGTCAAGGATAGCGGCATTTATCATGGACTCTCCCCTTACCTTTAGGGCAAAAAGCGGATTGCTGTAATGCCTTGCAGGCTGGAAGCTTATATAGTCTGTTATCTCCTCAATGGCAGTGATAGGGATGCCTGCGGTGACAGTTCCCACAAGGGGGATCTTCATGCCGTTGCCGCCTGTGAGCCTTATGGCTCTGTTCTGGTTATTTCCCTTTTCAAGAAGACCTTTTGCGGTGAGATTATTTATATATCTATGGGCTGTTGAGGTAGACTTAAAGCCAAACTCTGCACAAATCTCCCTAACTGTGGGCGGATAGCCCTCTTCTATGCGATCCTTTATGAACTCGAATACCATTTTCTCGTTCTCGGTTACTTTTCTCATAGCTCCGTCCTTTCTGTTATATCAATAAATCTTTATCTTCTAAACCTAAAGCTCTTTTGCAAGCCTTTTTGCAAGCTTATAGACATCTCCGCAGCCAAGAGTTATAACAAGGTCGCCCTCCTTGCAGTTTTTCTTTATATAGTCGATACACTGTGAGAAGTTATATTCCTTCTGCTGTGCAGTCTGCTTATCAACAAGCTCGTGGTCGGTCTTGAACCAAACCGCATTTGGTATCTTCTCTGCAAGCTGTTCAGCATAAACACCGTCGGTATTTTTCTCACGGCTTCCCATGATATCCGTTACAACGGCAATATCTGCAATAGAAAGTGCTTTCACAAAATCGTTCATGAGTATCTTTGTTCTTGAATAGGTGAAAGGCTGGAAAACTGCCCACACTCTGTTGAAATCAAGACCCTTTGCGGCTTTCAGTGTACACTCGATCTCCTTTGGGTGGTGAGCGTAATCGTCAACGATAGTAACGCCCTTGACCTCGGCTATCTTCTCGAAACGTCTTATTGCACCGAAGAAAGTATCAAGTCCCTTTTCGATACCCTCCCATGAAACGCCTGAATATCTTGCGGCAGCGATAGCTGCAAGGGCGTTCATGACGTTATGGTCGCCCGGAACGTGGATAGTAAGCTCTCTGACAAACTCGCCCTTATAATAAAGCTCAAAGCGTGTCTGCAAGCCTTTTTTGGACTTTATAACGGCGGAATAATCGTTTTTCTTATCCCAGCCGAAGGATATCATTTCCTTGTCGACACCCTCAACGGCTTTCAGAGTATTTGCGTCATCACCATTATAGATAACGGCTTTTGAAGCCATGGTTGCGAACTTATGGAAAGACTTTATGATATTTTCGATATTTTTGAAATACTCAAGGTGGTCTGCGTCAACGTTCAGGATAATTGAAACGTCAGGGAAAAGTCTGAGAAAATGGTCCTCGAACTCACAGGATTCACAGACCATAGTCTGTGATGAGCCTGCCTTGCCTGAGCCGCCTATACTTGGGAGCTTTCCGCCTATAACGCAGGAAAGGTCAGTACCCTCCTGAACGAATATCTGTGTGAGCATGGAAGAAGTTGTGGTCTTTCCGTGAGTGCCTGAAACGCAAAGAGCGTTCGTATACCAGCTTGTGACAAGACCAAGTATCTCGGCTCTTTCACAGCAGATCGCACCGCTTGCCTTTGCGGCGATAAGCTCAGGGTTATCTGCCATTATTGCGGCGGTATAGATTATAAGGTCTGCACCCTTGATATTCTCGGCTCTCTGACCGAGGAAAACTTCTATGCCAAGCTTTCTCACAGCCTCAAGAGTTTCAGTTTCGTTATTGTCTGAGCCTGTGATGAAATATCCCTTTGAATGGAATATCTGCACCAGAGGGTACATACCAGAGCCGCCTATACCGATAAAATGAACGTGCTTTATATTTTTCAAGATCTCATTTGTTATCATCTTTGTAATACTCCTTAGAATAATAGATAATTCAGAATGTATGTTTATTTTATTATATAACATTTCTAAAAAAAAATAAACCCCTTTTTTGATTATTTTTCAAAAAAAGAGGCAAAAATATTACTACAGGCATTACATCACAAGAAAGGACGCATGAAAATGACTATAACAGAGGTAAAATTCAGAAGATTTATAAACGAGGGCAAGCTCAGAGCCGTTGTGAGCCTGACCTTTGACGGCAGTTTTGCGGTACATGATATCAAGATAGTGCAAGGGGAGGAGCGACTTTTTGTGGCTATGCCCAGCCGCCGTGATGACAACGGGGTTTTCCGTGATATCGTTCACCCCATCGACAGCGAGCTTCGCAATGAGATAGAGGGAGAGATACTTTCTGCTTACCGCATGGAGCTTGACAGGCAGGCGGCAGAACAGCAGGATTTAAGCTGAAAACGACAAAAAAAGCCGATAAAACAGGCATAAAAAACGGGCGAACAATGTGAAATGTTCGCCCTATTATTTTTTCGGCTTTTAGCCCCAAATTTTATCGCCCATGTTTGAAAGATAAGCTGTAAGCTCCTCCGCCATTTCATACTGTTCAGGCAGTCTTGGGTGACCGGGGGTCGCCTTGCCTGTTCTTGTGAACATGAAATGTGTTATCTTCTGGTCATTAAGCTCGTTTGCTATCTCGTCAACGGCTTTATCCCACTCCTCACCGTGGCAGAGAACTGTCAGCAGAAGCACGAATGTTGCGTTTGGATACTTGCTTCTAAGGTCAAGGATAATGCTCTTGTAGGCATTTTTCCACTTTGCTCTGTAATCGGGGTCGGTGATATCGAAATCCTCGTGACCCTCGTTATGCGGGTCGTTCTGACCCACTGCAAAAAGCACAACGTCAGGTGTATAAAGGTCAAAATCCCAAGGGGTCACACCCTTTGCGCCCTCTGGGAAATAGCAAAGCTTGTCATAGACTGACTCCATGCCGATAAAATTCGGGGCATGATAATAGCCAGTGTTGTCGAAAATTGCGATACCGCCCTGTGCGATATTATGGATCTGTGCGCCAAGGTTTCTTGCTGTTATCATTGCATAGCTATGCCATGCGTTATCGTAAACTCCCTGATGATCCTCAGGGTCACAGCTTGCAACAAAGTCAACTGCCTCGCACACTGCGCCTGCAGAAACAGAGTCGCCATAGCACTCTATTTTCCTTGCAGGGAGAGTAGGATTTTCGAGAACTTCTCCGTCGCTGTCTATCTCAAAGCCCACGAACTCAAAGTAATGGGAAGCGTCCTGCCTTTTAAAAAGGGTGACGGTATGAGTGCCTTTTTCAAGGTCACAAGCGATATCAAGGGTGATATCCTCGTCATTTTTATCGAAAGTCACCTTGCCCTCTTTGCCGTCTATAACAAAGCCAAGCTCCTGAATGTTGAAATACTTATGGTTTTTTATCACGGCGGATACGCTTGTGCCTGTGAAAGTCATTTTTACATTTGAGCCTGCGTAATAAAACTCAGGGCGTGTTTTGTCGGAAAAGTCTATTCTGCCAATATAAGTAAGAAAGCTGTTGTCTGCTGTTATAAGCTTTTTATTCTCTGCCATTTTTTTCATATCCTTTCGATACTATGTTTTATTGCATATGTTTATTTTAGCTTTTCAAGGCGTTTTTGTCAAGGATATAAAACGTTTTCACAGAAATATTTTTACACGGAGCGAATATACATAGATAAGAAAAATATCAGGGGGTGCTTTTATGAATGATACTCAGGGCAGGCACAATGCCATTCTTGAAAACAGACAGCGTTTACAGCTTTCGGGCGTAACGGACGTTGACAGCTTTGACGAGGATGAGATAAGGCTTTTCACACAGCTTGGAGAGCTGACGATAAAAGGCAAAGACCTGCACATAAACGAAATAAGCGTTGAGTCGGGAGATGTTTCCGTGGAGGGGGATATCTGGGCTTTGGTTTATGGAGAAAAGGACAGAAAGAAAAAGCTCTCGGCGATAGGGAAGATATTCAGATAACATATGTAGGGGCTGAGGTCGCCCGCCTGTTTGCGGAGCTTTCGGCAAAATACGGATAGGCAGATAACAAATAGCGGTCAGCCAACGGGCGAACGCTGTTCGCCCCTACAAGTGAGGAATTGCATATTCAAGCGGTTTTTAAGCAAAAGGTTTGAGAAAGGGGAAAGAAAATGGAAGAAATGCAACTGGGGCTAGAGCTTGAAAGGGAGCTTTTTTTGCTGGCGGTGGTGCTGGGCTGTGGGCTGGGGCTTTTATATGATATTTTCAGGGTATTCAGAGTGGCTTTGCCACATGGGAAGATACTCACCTTTTTTGAGGATATCATTTACACATTTCTTTACGGCTTTGCACTTTTTACATTTTGCACCGGGCTGACGGGGGCTATAAGAGGGTTTGTTTTAGTCGGTATGCTAACAGGCTCTGTGATAGAACATCTCACTGTAGGAAACGCTGTTGTATCCGTGATGAGGAGCCTTTTTTCGATCATCAGAAAACTATTTGCTAAAACGTTTTCGCCTGTGGTTAAATTTATTACCAAAAGAGCAGACGGTTTCAGGGACTGTTTTGTGAAAAAGTGCAAAATTTCCTCTCTGCGAAAAAAAACTTCTAAAAGCACTTGAAAACTCTCTTTTGATTAGTGTATAATAGAAAAGAGTATAGGTAACGCCTCATGACAGTTATTGGGGTATTGCTTATGGAAAGGTCGGTTTTGTAATCAAAAAAGGAGTACACAATGCTAGGTTTTAAAAATAAAACGTCCGAAACGGCTGACGCTGAAAAGGACGCTGCTAAAAAAAATCCAAAGCCGAAAAGATCAAGATTTGTTAAGCTTCTGACTATTTTTGCTGTTGCCGCTCTTGTTGTTTATTCGGGAGTGACTATCATCTCACAGCAGGCGCAGATAGCACAGCTCAGAAAAGAGTCAGACGCTATAAATAAAAAGATAACCGCCGCCAAGCAGCTCAATGATGAATACACAAGGCTGCTCAGTTCTGACGATGAGGCGGAGTATATGGAGAAGATAGCTATTGAAAAGCTGGGCTATGCTTATCCTAATGAGCGCAGATTTTATATTGTAAACAACAGCGACTAAGGCAAACACGGTCTTTTGACCGTTCATATAGCAGAATTTTTATTGCAGAGAGGACACAAAGATCAAATGCAGCTTGAAGTAGGAAAAATTTATGAAGGAAAAGTAACAGGTATCACAAAATTCGGAGCATTTGTGGAGCTTGACAAGGATACGACAGGAATGGTCCACATCTCGGAGGTTGCGAACACATTCGTAAACGAGATAAAGGATCATCTTACCGAGGGTCAGACCGTCAAGGTAAAGGTGCTTAATTTAGGCGACGACGGAAAGATATCGCTTTCTATCAAGAAGGCTCAGCCTGCGCCACAGAGAAAGCCAAGAGAGAACGGTCACCAGGGTGGCAGAGAGGGCAGACCTAACGGTGGTCAGAGAAATTTCAACCGTCAGGGAGGCAATTCTCAGGGCAGACCTAGAAACGACTATAACAGGGATCACAACAGAGACAGAGCGCCACAGGATTTTGCTAAAAATCCGCCTCCAGTATACAATGCTGACAGCAATTCAGGAAACGCTGATTTTGAGGATATGCTCAGCAAGTTCAAGGCGTCAAGCGAGGAGAGATTTTCTGATCTGAAAAAAGTCATTGACAACAAGAGAAAATCTCCGTCAAGAAGAAAATAGATACCGATACATAAAACAGAGGATATTCAGTCATGAAAAATTTCAAAAAGACTTTTGCGTTTATATTTTTCATGCTGGCAGGAATAATACTTGGTGCGTTCATAGCTTACGTCTGTGAGGGCAAGGATTATGTGGGCTGGCTTGCATGGGGAAAAAATGTAGGCGTTGAAAGCTTTGCTATAGACCTGTATGTGATAAAATTCAATATAGGTCTTATGGTCCATGCAACTATCTCGCAGATATTCACTATTGCTGCGGCGCTTATAGTGTTCTCAAAGACCTGCAAGGGGCTTTAAGGAGAGTAAATTTTAAAATGAGATTTCTAAAAACAGCAGCAGTAGCTTTAACAGTGGCTGTCTGCCTTTTATGCACTTCCTGCGGTACGCCTGAGCTAAAGCATGACACATTGGTATATCAGGCAAGGGAGGACTATGCGACGCTTGACTCCGCAAAAGTCGTTATAACCAACGAGGACACTGGTGATATTGAGCAGGAGTTCACTTTCAAGTATGACGAAAAGGATGTGCTGACCTATTCTTACTACGGCAAGAACGGTGGAAAGGAATACGCTCAGTATAACAACGGAATCGAGAGCTACACCTATGATAACGGAGAATACTCACATTTGGTAAAGGGTGACAAGGACTTTTCAAAGTACACAAGAAAGGCAAAGCACCCACAGGCTGACGAGGGTATGCTGATGTTTGCACCGAAAGCTGTTGATTCTGTTTCTGACATTATCGGTGATGACGGCTCTGTTACTGTGACGTATGTTTATGACGTTTCAAAGCTGGGAAAGGACGCTGAGGAGATAGGCACAAAGGGCTTTTCCACAACCTACTTTTTCGACAAAGACGGCGGTCTTGAATACTTCACTGAAAACACTGTCACCAAGAACGCTCAGTACAACTATCGTGTTGACATAACAGAAAGAAACTCTGTTGACAAGATAGAAAACAATGTTGAGCAATACAAAGACAAGTAATTTACTGCATACAAAATGTATTGGCGACCTGAGGTCGCCTGTTGATCTGATACTTTTTAAACATTCCAAACAGGCTGCAAAAAACAGCCTGTTTTTTGTCAAGAAGCATATTTACGCCATTATCAAAAAAACGCCCCAACTTAATGGGACGTTTTTTATTTTTGTTATAATTTGCTCTCTGCCAGTATTCTCTGTGGCTCAGCAAGCATTTGCTTTGCTTCCACAAGGGTCTGCCTTATCTCGTCATTATCATAAACCATCATGAGCTGCTGAGCCTGATTGAGGGCTTCTCTGCCCATTTCCACCTGATACTGATAAAGGCTGTCGAGCCTTGCGGCTGCCTTTGTTTCAAGGTCCTGATAAACTGTCTTTATATCCTTGACGATATTATTTCTGATATCGTCATAGTTTTCAAGAGCGATATCAATTATATCGGTCTGCTTTTTCTTTTTAAGGATAAGGCTGAAAACTGACATTGTGGCAGGAGGAAAGGTTTCGCTGGTGCCGAAAAGCTGAACGCCCATTACAGAACGTGTTACATTCTTGTTCAGGGAGGTCATTATCATTTCCACTGACGGAGCCTTTGCCGCCTTTGAAAGATCGTCTATGCCAAGGGCGGAGGCAAGTTCTCTGCCTGTGCCTTCCACTATCTCGGCTATCCTATCTCTATGGCTCTCGATACAATTTCGATATGCTTCGCCCACCTTTTCCATAAGGAACGAATAGAAATGCTTTTCTATATCCTCAGAGCTGTAAAGGTCGTTTCCGTCTGCGTCTTTTCCACGGCAATCCAAAATGCTTGCTCTCAGCTTTGAGAAGAACTCATACATCCAAGCTTCGGCTTCCTGCTGCATTTCGATAATAGAAAGGTGCAAAGCAGGCTTTTTCTCCTCCAAAGCCTTTGAAAGCATTTCACACTGCTCCTCAAACTCTTTTGCTCTGTCGGCAAGCTTCTGCTTGTCAAGCTCTGCCATATCGCTTATAAGTCTAAGCTTTGCGGCTGTTTCATCGCACATCTGCGAAAGCATTGTGAGCACACGCTTTGAACGGATAACGTCCTTCTGCATGATTATATCACGCTGCAAAGACAGCTCGAACTGGAAAAACTGTGTTTCGTAAAACTCTCTTGTACCCTTGTCCAGCGGTCTTTCTCTGCCAAGCTTTCTGCTCAGTTCATCAGCACCGCTTATGCCGTATACGATAGCGTTAGGCACTATCCTCTCGGATATGTTTCTCACACGCTTTAGTATTTTATCAGCGTCCTTCTGAGAATTCATTGCGTCTATCATATTCACGAGGATATAGAGCATACCAAATCGCTGAGGCTGGACATGGCTTGCAAGAAACAGCTGCTCGCTTTCAGAAAAAGGCAGCAGGCATGATGCCGCATACATGATAGCGTCGGCATTGACAATGTAATCCATTACCTGCTTGTCAAGGCTCTCCAAGTCAGAAAGACCTGGGGTATCCACTATCCTTATCTCTTTGAGTATAGGGGCGTTGTCCTTTATCTGAACATAGCTTATTTTTGCAGGGAAAAGCTTCATTCTCTGCTCAAGCTTTTCTCTTGTAATATCCTCCAGCGACAGTGGCACTCTCATGCCGTTTTCAAGGATAGCTTCCACATACTGTGTATGACCGAAAGATATCTCATTTATGGTATAAGTTTCAGGTGTAACGTTTATAGGTGCAAGCTCCTTGCCCAGCAGGGCGTTTATAATGGTGCTTTTTCCCCTTTTGAACTCGCCAAGTATGACCAGCGTGAAAGGCTCTTCGCTTTTTTTCTCGATAAGAGCTTCCCAATCGTTCATTTCGCTGACAAAATCCTTGCCGAGCATTTTCGCTATTTTTTCATTTTCAACAAAGGCTTTAAGAGCGGTTTTTACCTGTGCAATATTCTGCTCCGCTGTATTGATATTAGCACTATCCACCTATCACGCCTCCGTTTCCGATTATAATACTGCTGCGCACATCACATATCTGACCCGAAACAAGGTGTCTGTCAGAATCCTCTGCGTCGCCACGCCATTCATAAAGAACTGAGCAATACAGAAACTCAGTAGCTGCGACAACAAGCTTTTCAAGCTCGCTCATAGTATTATATGTTTTCAGATTTCTTGAAGAAACTGCATGGACGCTCTCAGCCTTTTTGATAAGTCCGTCGGTATCCATATTCTTCTGCTGTCTGCCATAAAAGTCGATATAGCCCTTGTTATAAAGCCCTGTTATGACGCTTATGAACATTCCCGGCTTATCGAGGCAGATAATGCCTGCTCTGTTTGCAGTTATATCAGCATACTTCACCCACTGAACAAGCGCTGTATAAAGCTGATTGTTCACGGTCTGCTTATATGACCTTTCAACTGGTCTGTAAGTATACTTATTGTAATTGAGATATGTAAATGCCATATTGTAGGCACAATGATTGTTCTGTATTCTTCCACACTCGCAGCCTATAAGGAACATAAGCTCCTCCTTGCTGCACATTTCCACTACCTGCTTTGAAAGCACGATACAAGGCTCGATGATATCGCTTGCCACAGAGTAGACCTGTGCTTTATCCATATCCCCTCTGACAAAGACGATAGGCACAACAAGCTCCAGCCGCTCGGCACACTTCTTCACAATGTCATAGATATCAGGATATTTCAGCGGGCCAACCTGCTCGCACTTAAGAAACAGGTGCTTTGCTTCGGCAGAAACGTCCTGCGAGCCTGCCGCCTTGACGAGCTTTCCCCAGCCCCCAAGTCCCATTATCTTCTGCCTTACGGCAAAGTCGGACTCAAAAGCATAGTCAAGCACGCCGTCAACTATATGGTTCTGATAGCTTCTTGTATAAGCGTTCAAATATGTGCGGAAGCTTGTGTCAATCTGTAGCAGCGGATTTTCCCTTTCCGTTGTATTTGTACTCATGACCTGTCCTCCCTTGATCCTAAAATAATATTTTTATATGACCGTCAGCTTTCCATAGCTTCGGTAAGCACACGTCTTACCTGATATGCTTCCTGAACTATAGCGCTTGCGCTCTCGGCAATATCATGGAGACGCTCCATTTCCTTCTGAGAAATGTTGCTCTTTTCAGTTTTAAGATCATTAAGATTATCAAGTGTTTCCTGAGTATCACGGAGGATTATCTCTGTTTCGCTCTCGATCTTGCCCTTCAGACCCTCAAATGCTGAGAATACCTGACGGCGGACAGTTTCAGTGAAGTCATTATTGAGTTTCATTTCGTGGAACTGCTTTCTCACCTGAGTTTTGAAGTTTGACTTATACTTATCTATTCTTTCCTTAACAAGTATCTTATCAACGGCAAAGTTTGAAGTAAAAGTACCTGCAATGCCTGCAAGAGCCATAAGGCAGAGAGTCACAGGCAGGGTAGCGGTGATGCCGAAGAAGCCTGCAAAGAATATAGCAGTATAATAAGTAGCATAAAATCCTGCAAAGCCTGTTGCTCCGCCCAAAAGTGCGCCCTTTACGCCAGACTCTCTGAAGCCCAGGAACAATCCTCCGACGCCGTAAGAGCCGATAGCAACGCCGATTATCTTATCCATTACGCCGCCGTTCTTTGAAACTCTGTCGGAGATAGTGAACATCTGCTGTATCTTTGTAACGGACTCGAAGAACTCGTCCTCAAATTCCTGAAGTCTTTCAGCCTCACAGGAAACAGCGAAGTTGATGCTGTTCTGTATCTGCTCGCAGATTATCTGCGCTCTTGCCTCTATGCTCTCCTTTATTTTCTCGGTGAGCTTTGCGGTAACGAGCTTGAGCTGGTCTTTCTTGAAATCGTCAGAGGACATCTGGAAGTTGTCTATAACCTCCATAGCTGTCTGCTCGATGTTTGTCCAATAGCTGTCCAGAACTGGCTGCAGGTCATTGAATACCTGATTTGCGGCGTCGTTGATCTTGACAAATTCCTGTCTTTTCTTATTTCTTATCTCGCCTATCTCTTTGATAGCCTCGTCATACTTTTCCATGAACTCATCGTTAGCCATCATAAGGGCGTTTTCCTGCATAACAACGCTTCTGAGTATCTCAGTACCCGAATTTGTTATCTTATTTGCAAGGATCTGCAATGCGATAACGCCACGCTCTTTTGTGAGCATGGTTTCAAGAGCCTTTTCAAACTCAGGGAAGTTACTCTTTTCAAGGGCTTCCTTATCCCCTGTTTCCTTGGCGGTAAGAGCCTGCTTTGCATAAACGCCGATAACTCTCGGAGTTCCTATCTTTCTTTTATAGACCGCAAACTCACGGGAATCCTCGCCCATGACCTTTTTAGCCTTTTCCATAACGTATTTTCCGATACGTCCTCTTACAGTTTCGACTATCTTGTTCTCGTCTGCCTGTGAGAAAGTACCGAAGCAGTTTACAACGAAAATAATCCTTCCCACATCGGAAGTGAGCATTTTCTTTTCAAGAAACTCTTTCTCAAACTGTGAGAAAGGGGAGTTTGCACTGATAACGAAAACGGCTGCGTCTATTTTCGGCAGGATAGACAGAGTAACGTTAGTCATCTGGTCGTCGTCGTTAAGACCCGGAGTGTCTATGATATCCACGTTGTTCTTACAGAACTCGGTATCATAATAAACAGTGGCTTCCTTGACAGTTTCGGCTCTTTCCTCCGACTCTGCCGTAAGCTTTGTTACATAGTCCTCCAGCTTGTTTATATCCACCCTTTCACTTTTGCCGTTTTTGTATTCCACCTGTACATACGGCTCTTCGCTATAAGTAACTCTGTTAAGGGTAGCCGTTGCAGGCAGCACGTCAGCAGGAAGTACCTCCTGACCCAGCATTGCGTTGATAAGGGTGCTTTTTCCTCTCTTGAACTCGCCCACTATAGCGACCTCAAAATGCTCCTCGGCAGTTTTCTCCAATGTTTCCCGAATAGATTCCGCAGTATTGACAAGAGCGATCTCCTCGCTCAATCCAAGCAGCGATTTCAGGTTCTCGGTAAGACCCTTTACCGTTTCCTTATAGGACGCATAGCTGCCGTAATCAATTTGCTTTTTCATTACAAGCCTCCATTCCTCGTTTCTAAGGCAAACCTTGCATGGCATTGCCTTGAGGTAATATCTATACTATATTCCATTCATTTCCGCTGTGACACAATAAATATTACCGTGACATTATTTTAATTATAACATATTATTAAAACATAAGTCAAGAATTTACTTATAACAAGTACAAAAAACTACCCTTTTGTACAAATCAGCGTACACATAATATACATTTTGCACAATATGTGAGCAAAGGCACAAAAAAACGCCCCGAAAATCGGGGCGTTGGTTTATCAAAGATGTGCCAGATAAGCGGGACGTCATATTTCTGCAAAGCAGAAATTATGCCGTTTCCCTACACATGATAATGTGTATTGTCTTAATTTTGTCCGTAATATGCGTTCTTTCCATGCTTTCTAAGGAAGTGCTTGTCAAGAAGCTCCTGCTGCATATGACCTATCTCAGGGTTCAGCATCATTGCGTGGAAATTCATGAACGCAGCCTCTTCAAGAACAACTGCGTTATGGACAGCCTCTGCGGCGTCCTTTCCCCATGTAAAGGGACCGTGGCTTTTTACCAGAACGGCAGGTATCTGAGTTGCGTCAAGACCCTTGAAAGCCTCGATTATAACAGTGCCTGTTTCCTTTTCATACTCACCTGTTATCTCCTCAGGGGTCATTGCTCTTGTGCATGGTATCTCGCCGTAAAAATAATCTGCGTGAGTTGTGCCCATTGGTATTATGCCCTTTCCTGCCTGAGCAAAAGATGTTGCCCAGCGGCTGTGGGTATGTACTATTCCGCCGATATCAAAGGCTTTGTAAAGCTCCAAATGTGTTGGAGTATCGCTGGAAGGCTTATATTTTCCCTCCACAACCTTGCCGCTTTCAAGATCAACTACCACCATATCATCGGCTGTCATGCCCTCATAAGGCACGCCTGAGGGCTTTATGACAACAAGTCCCTTTTCTCTGTCTACAGCGGAAACATTTCCCCATGTGAATGTAACAAGTCCATATTTCGGCAGGAGCAGATTTGCTTCGCACACCTGCTGTTTTAATTCTTCAAGCATAAAATTCTCCTTTCGCTGATTTGGAAAATGCACCTTTTTGTCTGCCCGTTTTCCGTACAAGTGAACAGCTCACCGACAGTTTGAGTGGGCAGGTGGGCGACCTCAGATCGCCCCTACGATCTATCTATGAATTTCTATGATTTTTTTTCAGAACTGTGCGTTTTTTTCTGCCGCCAATCCCTTTTTATATCTTTCTAAGAATGTTTTATAGCCCTCTGAGCCTGTCTGCTCAGGCTGAGAAGTTGTCACTTCCATATCTGCGAACACCTTTTTGTCAAGGAAGTCTGCAAGCTTTTCGCCATTTGAAAGCTCCATATATGCCGCAAGGATAGCCATGCCCCATGCTCCGCCCTCGCCTGCTGTTTTCATCACTGAAACAGGTGTGGAAAGTGCGTCCGCCATAAGCTGTGAAGCCACTCCGCTGACCTTGAAAAGTCCTCCGTGACCTGTTATCTTTTCAGCTTTTACCTGCTCTTTGTCAAAGAGGATATCCATGCCTATTTTCAGTGCGGTGAAAGAAGAATAAAGCTGGGCTCTGAAAAAGCTGCCCAAGGTCAAAGTGCTGTCGGGAGTGCGGAAATACATTGGTCTGCCCTCGTCAAGCTTTATAACAGGTTCACCCGAAAGACAGTTATAGGCTGTTACGCCACCGCATGAGCTGTCGGCTGTCATGGCGTTTTTATAGAGAGTTTCATAAAGCCTGCTCTTGTCTATCTCTCTGCCTGTGAGCTTTGCGAACTCACCGAACATATTCACCCATGCGTCAAGCTCTGAACAGCAGTTATTGCAATGCACCATTGCCACAGGCGAGCCGTCAGGGGTGGTAACAACGTCTATCTCCTCGTAAACACCGTTAAGTGGCTTTTCTAGGACGAGCATTGCGAAAATTGAAGTGCCTGCGGAGATGTTTCCGGTCTTTTTCAGAACGCTGTCCGTTGCCACCATGCCTGTGCCGGCATCACCCTCAGGCGGACAGACCGGCACGCCTGCTTTGAGGCGTCCCTCCGGGTCAAGGAACTTTGCGCCCTCTTCTGTAAGGACAGCACCCTTTTCTCCTGCATTTCTTACCGCTGGGAGGATATCTTTCAGCTTATGGTCAAAGCCTTTTTCTGCAAGGCTTTTTTCTGTAGGCTCGCAATACTCTTTTTTGTATCCTATACCCTCCACAGGGAAGATACCTGAAGCTTCGCCAACGCCAACTTCAAAGCGGTCTGTGAGCCTTTTATGCACATATCCTGCAAGGGTATTGATATAAGCGATATAAGGAACATGGGCTTCTTTGTTAAGCACCGCCTGATAAAGATGTGCGATGCTCCAACGCTGTGGGATATTGAAGCCCAGTAGTTTTGTAAGCTCTCCTGCCGCCTGAGCTGTCATGGTGTTGCGCCATGTTCTGAAAGGCACAAGAAGCTTGTCATTCTTATCAAAAGCCATATAGCCGTGCATCATAGCAGAAATACCCATTGCACCGTATGTTTCAGGATAAATGCCATACTGTGCCTTTACGTTCTCTGCAAGGTCTTTATAGCAGGCTTGTATGCCACCGTGGATATCATCAAGAGAATATGTCCAACAGCCGTTCTCGAAGCGGTTTTCCCACTGCTTCGACCCTGATGCGATAACAGAAAAGCTATCGTCTATAAGAACAGCCTTTATTCTTGTTGAGCCAAGCTCTATGCCAAGATATGTTCTTCCCTGCAAAATTTTATCTTTTACTGTCATTTTTGACTCTCCTTATAGTCCTTATCTCATTGTCACAACTGCAACGGAGCATTTTGGCAGGTCTATCTCAAAGCCCTTTTCTGTCCATATTGCCCTATGCTCTTTCGGTGTTACTTTATCGCAGTTATCAAAATCGTTATAGTCCCTTACTTCATTGTCAAGTATCCTGCATTCAATGTTCTGATAATTTTCTCCTGCTATATCACAGCAGATATGAGCGTCATCATCTATAGAGCAGTTCGCTATAGTGACAGTGAGGACGCCGTCCTTTACTGAGGCAGATTGTGATATCATCGGGATCTTTCCGCCTGCCTGACAATTGTTGGCATAGCTGTAGCAAAGCTCGCCTCCCTGATGAGTTTTGAAAAGATCAAAGACGTGATAGGTAGGCGTCTTTACCATTTTGTTCCCCTCTGTGAGAATAAGAGCCTGCAAAACGTTCACAGCCTGCGCAAGATTTGCCATAACGACCTTGTCGCTGTGGTTATTGAAGATGTTCAAATTGCAAGCCGCCACGATAGCGTCACGCATTGTGTTCTGCTGATAGAGGAAACCTGGGTTTGTGCCCTCCTCAACGTCATACCAACAGCCCCACTCGTCAACTATAAGACCTATCTTACCCTCGGGGTCACGGCGTGACATTATCTCGCTGTGACGTTTTATAAGCTCGTCCATATATAGAGTTTTTGATATAGTTTCGTAATACTCCTCGTCTGAAAACTCAGTTGCGCTGCCCTTTTTGTTCCAATCCCCTGTAGGAACGGTGTAATAGTGCAGTGAAATGGCCTTTGTATGCCACTCACCAAGGTTTGACATTACAACGTCCGTCCAGTTATAATCGTTGGAATTTGGTCCGCAGGCAATTTTGTAAAGCTCATTGCCGCTGAAATTCTTGCAGAAGCTCTGATATCTTCTGTATTCGTCGCAGTAATACTCAGGGCGCATCGAGCCGCCGCAGCCCCAGTTTTCGTTGCCTATACCAAGATATTTAAGCTTCCAAGGCTTTTCCCTGCCGTTTGTTCTTCTCAGGTCAGCCATAGGTGAAACACCGTCAAAGGTGATATATTCTATCCACTCTGCAAGCTCCTGAACAGTGCCGCTTCCGAGATTTCCTGCAAGATACGGTTCACAGCCTATCTCTTCGCACAGGTCAAAGAACTCATTTGTGCCGAAAGAGTTATCCTCTGTCACGCCGCCCCAGTTTGTGTTTATCATTTTCTTTCTCTGGGATTTTTCGCCGATACCGTCTTTCCAATGATACTCGTCAGCAAAGCAGCCTCCCGGCCAGCGGAGAACAGGCATTTTTATCTCCCTGAAAGCTTCGATAACGTCTTTTCTTACGCCTTTTATGTTCGGTATCTCAGAATTTTCGCCAACGTACATTCCGTTATAGATACATCTGCCAAGATGTTCGGAGAAGTGTCCGTATATCTCCGGGTTGATGTGGGAACGTTTGTCTGCGGTATTGATAAGCATTGAAATCTCTTTCATTGTGACCTCCTAAAAGTGTATGATTTTAGTTTCAATTATATTTTATCACTTGACAAAAAAACAACAATGATATATCCTATTATTATACTGATACATCATACGAAATTAGAAAGGAAAAACCTATGGAACTTCACGCTTTGGGACTAAACTACAGCCATGACGGGTCTTTTGATATACGCCGTCCAAACGGTTCGGGGGATAATCTTCTGCTTATATTCAAATCCTCTGCGGTGGTTCGTTTGCACGGCAGGGAATACACAGTTTCCCCTGACAGCGCAATACTATACAAAAAAGGCACTGAGCAGATATACCGTGCCTGCAAGGGATTTTACATTAACCACTGGCTTCATTTCGATTGCGACGATACGCTCACCCGTGACTATTCACTCCCATATGATACGATTTTTATGTTATCAGACGCAGAGAAAACTGAGGACATCTTATCCATCATAAGCAGACTCAGTTTATCTGAAAGCGGCAGGCGTGAGGATTATATCGAGCTTATGCTCAGAATGCTGCTCATAAGGCTTGGAGAGGAATATTCTCTCAGCAAGAGCGGTCAGCCGCCAAGAAAACGCAGTCACTACGCTGACGCACTTGAGCGGCTCAGGGCTGACATCTACAGCTCCCCCTCCGGAAGCAGGAACATTGCCGACATGGCGAAAGCCCTCAGCGTAAGCCCCTCCCATTTTCAGTATCTTTACACCTCACGCTTTGGTGTGAGCTGTTATGAGGATATACTCTGTGCAAGAATGAAAAACGCTGAATACTATCTTCTCAGCACTGACATGACAGTGAAAAACATTGCCGCCGTGTGCGGATACGAAAATGACGTGCATTTCATGCGGCAGTTCAAACGCAGATACAACATGACACCCTCACAGTTTCGGCTAAAAAACAAAAAATAGGCATATGCAAAAAGCGGACGAAAAAACTCGTCCGCTTTTATTTTGTCAAATATCTATTGAAAGGCGGGCGTCCAAAGTCCGCCCCTACAAAACAGCTTAATCTTCTATCTCCGACTGATCCTCAATGACAACAGGGTGACCGTCCTCGGTCATTATCATATCCCCTGCACTGCACTGAACAGCCGTTTGCTCTGCGGTTATGTCATTGGGTTTGAGTTTGAATCTTATTGCCTGCTTGCAGTTTTCTATCTCAACATATGTATGCTTTCCGCCCGACTCTCCGTCCAGCGTCCAAGGCACTTCGTTCTCACTTGTGAATGTGACCCTTGAGGTCTTGAACGTCACAAAATGCTTATCGTTGAGCTTATTAAGCACTGCTTCATTTATGGTGTTGCTCAGCTCGATAGCGTTCTTAGGCGTCTTTACCAGAACCACCTCGAAAAGTCCATCGTCAAAACACACCCCGGAAGCAATAAGCTTTTTCATTCCACCCACTGAGATAGTATTTGAGATAAGACCGAGTATAAAGCTTCCTTCTACTACCTCGCCGTCATGCTCCACTCTCATTTGCTGACCTGTTATCTTTGAAAGCCTTTTTATCCCCTCTGCCACATATGCGGCATGACCAAACTTGTTTTTCATCGTTTGTGAGGTTTCATAAGAAACGTCGGTGAAAGCGCCAAAGCCTGCTACATACACAAAATACTGACCGTTGAACTTACCAACGTCATAATCAAAATACACGCCGTCAACTATCTCCCTTGCGGCGTCAAGCATTTTTTTCGGTATGCTCAAAGACTGCGCACAATCATTTGTTGAACCGGCAGGAATATATCCAAGCGGTATTTTCTTATCAAATGTCATCATTGCCTTGACAGCCTCAGACAATGTTCCGTCACCGCCTGATGTGACTATCATGTCATAATCCTGACCGCACTGGCAAAGCTTGTTATAGCCGTCAAGCTTAGCCTGCGTAGGGTATGTGACTACCTCATAGCCGCCCTTTGTAAAAATATCCACAATGTCGCAAAGGTTATCTTTTATCTGTCCCTTGCCAGCATGGGGGTTGAACACAAAAAGCAATTTTTTCATTTTCCCAGCCCCTTTTCGTTTTTCAAATTCCTATTATTCTACTTTTTATCTATCTTTCTTACACACTTTTTACATAGAGAATTATACCACAAATTTCACAAAAGTCAAGTATTATTGCGACAGCCGTCAAAAAATTCGTCAACAATCACAAACAAATTGTCAGCCAAACCACGAAGGTGACAAAGATAATAAGAGCAAAACATATAAAATAAGCAATATGGATAAACAGGTGATCGCTGTTCGCCCCTACATATAGAAATCAAGATCATCGCCGCAGGCGATACCTTAATTCCTCACTCCTCATTCCTCACTAAAAAAATCAGTCTTTCGCTTCGTACCAGCTTCTGCCGCTGTTTACGTCCACTGTCATTGGCACAGCAAGCTTTACAGCGTTCTCCATTTCGTCTTTGAGTATCTTTTCAGCTCTATCCTTGTCTTTTTCAGCCGCTTCTATAATAAGCTCGTCATGCACCTGCAAAATAAGCCTTGCGTCAAGATCTTCTTCTCTGAGCTTTTTGTATACTCTTACCATTGCTATCTTTATGATATCAGCCGCCGCACCTTGGATAGGTGCGTTCATTGCCGCCCTCTTTCCAAAAGCCTGCAAGACCTTGTTTGAAGCAGAAAGCTCAGGGATATATCTTCTTCTGCCGAAAAGGGTGGTGACATAGCCGTTTTTTATGCCGTCATCAACTGTCTTATCCATAAATTCAGATACTTTCGGGAAGTTGTCAAGATAATTCTTGATGTATCTTTTTGCTTCCGCAACGGTCACACCGATATCTTTCGACAGAGAAAATGCTCCTATGCCATAGATTATACCAAAATTTACAGCCTTTGCCGCACTTCTCATTTCAGGGGTGACGAAATCCTCGGGGATATCAAAGACCTGTGCCGCCGTTGAGGTATGGATATCTCTGCCCTCTGAGAAAGCTTTCTGCATATTTTTGTCACCGCACACGGAAGCAAGCACTCTAAGCTCGATCTGGCTGTAGTCAGCGTCAAGAAGAGTATAGCCGTCCTCGGCAACAAAGAATTTACGCATATTCCTGCCTATCTCTTTTCTCACGGGAATATTTTGCATATTAGGCTCTGTGGAGGATATCCTTCCTGTTCTTGTTTCGGTCTGCTTGAAAACAGAATGAACTCTGCCGTCAGGGTGGATAAGCTTCAAAAGTCCGTCAACATAGGTGGAATTGAGCTTTGTGAGTGTGCGGTATTCAACGATAAGAGGCACGATAGGGTGCTTGTCCATAAGGCTTTCAAGAACGTCCGCATTAGTAGAATAGCCCGACTTTGTTTTCTTCTTTGCAGGCAGACCTAAGTCCTCGAAAAGCACCTCCCCAAGCTGTTTTGTGGAAGCTATATTGAACTCCTTGCCTGCATACATATATATCTGCGAGGTAAGCTCGTCTATCTTTATTTTCAAGTCCTCACCGAAAGCCTTTATGCCCTCTGCGTCAGCCTTTACACCGTAAAACTCCATTGAAGCAAGCACTTCGCAAAGTGGCATTTCGATATCGTCAAAAAGCTTTGTCATTTCTGTCATTTCAAGCTGTTTTTTCAGATTTTCACTAAGAGCAGGCAGGCTTGAAAGGTCTGCATATTCCCCCATATCAGAGCGGTAAAGGCACTTATATGAAAGACAAAGATTTTCCGCTGTATACTCGCTTGACTGTGAATTGAGAAGATATCCTGCAAGGTCGCAGCAGAAAGTGAGGTTTTCAAGGCAAGTGCCATTTGAGAACGCAAACTTATGGGCAGTTTTGCCCTCAAAGGTTATTTTTTCGCAGGCTGTTCCCATGAAAGCTGTGATAATTGCATTGTCCTCGGTGGTATAGATAACATCATTACAGAGGATAGAAAGTTTATTGTCGGCAAAGATAAAATACGCTGTTTTGTCCTTGTCGAGAACAGATATAACGCTCTCATCAAGTGGCTTGACCTCAAACTTAGGCAGGTCGGAAAGCTTTAGCTTGCTTTCCTGCACTGTGCTGTCAGAGCTTTCCACAGCTTTTCCGCTAAGACCCAATCTGTCTATAAGGCGCATCATTTCAAGGTCGGCAAGGAGAGCCTTTGTTTTCTCGGTATCGACCTCGCCCATCTTATAAAACTCTGTAGCTTTCTCAACAGGGGCTTCAAGACATATTTCCGCAAGGAATCGGCTGTCTATAGCGTCCTGATGACCATTTTCAAGCCTTGTGCGCACAGACGGGGTAAGCTTGATATCTGCGAGGTGTTCATAAAGGGTCTTGACATCGCCCTCCTGCTTGATAAGGGAAAGGGCGGTCTTTTCGCCTATGCCCTTTACACCTGAGATATTGTCTGAGGTATCGCCCATAAGAGCCTTTACCTCTATCATCTGGCGAGGGGTAACGCCGTATTCTTCCATTATCCTGTCAGGGGTATATATCTTTGTTTCCTTTGTGGTGGCAAGGCGCACTGTCACACGATCGGAAACGAGCTGAAAGCTGTCCCTGTCACCAGTGAGGATATAGCACTCGTTGCCTGAATCTGCGGCGGCTTTTGAGAGCGTACCGAGAATATCATCTGCTTCATAGCCCTCGCACTGTACTATCTTTATACCAAGGTCGCCCAAAAGCTCTTTTATCACAGGCATTTGCTGAGCAAGCTCCTCAGGCATACCCTTTCGGTTGGCTTTGTAGGCGGCATTCGCCTTGTGTCTGAAAGTAGGGGCTTTAAGGTCGAAAGCCACTGCCACGCAGTCAGGCTTTACCTCGCCTATCTCCTTGAGGTAAATGTTCATAAACCCCGTAAGGGCATTCGTGAACTGTCCCTTTGAATTTGACAGCAGCTTTATTCCGTAAAAAGCCCTGTTCATTATGCTGTTTCCGTCTATGGCTAGTAGTTTCATTTTTTTATACCTCAAAAATAATTTTATTCCGAAATCTTATCCAGCGACAGCGTTGCAATGCCGTTAAGGCTTTCGTCTGCTCGTCTGCCTGCAAGATAGTCAAAATATCCCTGACAGGCTATCATTGCACCGTTATCTCCGCAGTATTTGAACTCAGGCATATAAAGCTTATAACCACGCTTGTCACAGGCTTTTTGAAGCTTCTCTCTTACCCCTGAGTTTGCCGAAACGCCGCCTGCAAGCCCTATGGTAATATACCCAAGATCTTTTGCGGCAAGCATCGCTTTGTCTACAAGAATGTCAGATATGGTGTTCTGGAACGAAGCCGCCATATCGTTCACATTGACAGTTTCGCCCTTTTGTGCGGCATTATGCACAAGGTTTATAACGGCAGTTTTTAGTCCGCTGAAAGAGAAGTCATATTCACTGCCCTGCACCTTTGGGTGCGGCAGTTTATAAGCATTAGGGTCGCCTGACTTTGCGGCATTGTCGATAAACTTTCCGCCAGGGTATTCAAAGCCCAGCGTTCTCGCTACCTTGTCAAAGCACTCGCCTGCGGCATCATCTCTTGTTCTGCCTATAACATGATATCTTGAATAATCAAGCACCTCTACAATATGTGAATGTCCTCCTGACACGACCAAGCAAAGATAAGGCGGTTTAAGCTCAGGGTGGGAGATATAGTTTGCGGCAATGTGTCCTGCGATATGATGAACAGGCACAAGAGGCTTGCCTGCACTCATGGCAAGTCCCTTTGCAAAGCTCACTCCCACGAGAAGTGCTCCGATCAGACCAGGAGCATAGGTCACTGCAACAGCGTCGATATCGTCCATTGTGCAGTTTGCTTCTTCAAGAGCGGCCTTTGTCACCCATGTTATGTTCTCCGCATGGCGGCGTGAGGCTATCTCAGGCACAACTCCACCATAAAGCCTGTGTTCGTCTATCTGACTTGCAACTATATTTGAAAGCACCGTTTTTCCGTCTTCAACAACAGAGCAGGCTGTTTCATCGCAGGAGCTTTCTATTCCTAAAATCTTCATTTTATTACCCTCTTTTTATTTCGTAAATATACGCATATCATGTCCTTAGATTTACCCACAGAAAATTGGTCACTTCATTTCAACTCACACGCTTATGTGGAACGTGACTCAATAATCCGTCATAACACCATAATCCATAATTTGATTTCAACTCACACGCAGACAAATTGGAGCAAGCGGGCGAACAGTGTTCGCCCCTACGAAAAAATAATCATCGCCGCAGGCGATACCTTAATTCCTCATTCCTCACTCCTCATTTCTCACTTTTCAAGGAAGTCCGTATATTCTCTTCATTTCAGCCGAGTTTCCGCCGTCTGCGGAACGCACATACAACGGCTTTTCTATCTGCACAAAAGGCTTTCCGCCCTTTTTGCCCTCAACGAGAATAAGCCATGGGGGACACTCCGGGTTTTTGTGAACTGTCCGCAAACGCTTCGGCTCGATGCCGCTGGCTCTCATTGCCGTCATTATATCGCATAGGCGCTCGGGGCGGTTGCATATGCAAAGCCTGCCACCGAATTTCAGATTTTTCTTTGCACATCTGCACACGTCATCAATAGTGCAGAGCATTTCATGCCGTGCGATAGAAACCGCTTCGCTGTCATTCTTCGCACCTGTGTTGTTTATCTTGTAGGGCGGATTGCAGGTGATAAGGTCAAGCTCTTTTTCGCTTCGCCAATCATTCAAGTCGCCCAAAACAGGCTGGATAGTATCTATTTTCGACCTCTCAAGAGATACTTTAAGCTGTTCGTGAGCCTTTTCCTGTATCTCAACAGCATATATCTTCTGCGGCTTGTAAAATTTGTGCAGAAGAAGCGCTATTATGCCGCTTCCTGTGCAAAGGTCTGCGCAGATATCCTTGTGCCGTCCTGCTGAAAAATCCGCAAGCAGAAAGGCGTCAGTACCAAAGCGGTGTTCGTCAGATATACATATCTCAATGCCCTCGCCCAAGGACTCAAATGTAAAATCGTTATATGTCATTTATTTCTCCATTTTCAGTGGGTTGAAGTGCCATTAAAACAGCATTTTCCGTGGGGGAGGTGTAGAAATTTTTTCTCATGCCTACCCTCTCAAAGCCCAATTTTTCATAAAAGCTTATAGCCCCAAGGTTTGACTCTCTCACTTCAAGATACCATTTTTCAGCCTTTGCGGCATTGTATGCGCTGTCAAAAAGGGCTTTTGCAATGCCCATTCTGCGGAACTTCTCCAAAACGCCTATATTGTTTATCTCAGCTTCTCCGCAGACGCACCACACGCTTATAAAGCCTGCGGCTTCGCCATTACAAAGGGCAAGAAACGATATATCGTCAGGGTTTGAAAGCTGTTTTTGGTAGGTTTCAAAACTCCAAGCTTCGGGCAGAATTTTCGCCGCAGTTTGTGAAAAAAGCTGTACGTTTTCCTCTGAAAGAGGCACAATGGTCACATCTGCCACCTTATTCGCCCTCTATTTTCGTGCCAACAAGGCAATACGCTTTGCAGTCGCTCAGAATTTTGACTTTTACATCATGGAAGCCTCTCTCTCTTGCCATTGAACGCACCTGCTGAGGAGTGAACTTGCCAAAACCTGTGTCGCAGTACGGGAGCTTATCAAGGTAGCCCTTTGTATAGAATGTGCAGATAAAATTGCCGCCGTCTTTGAGAACTCGCCTTACCTCGTCAAGAACTTTTGCGGTGTCCTCCCAGAAATAAATGGTGTTCACAGTGTAAACAGTGTCAAAAAAATCGTCATTATAAGGAAGCTCCTCAGCTTTTCCCTGCTGTAAGATCACCTTGTTGGTATTCACTCCGCCACGGTTTTTTCGCTTGGCTTTTTCCACCATATCCGCAGAAATATCGACTCCATAGAACTTAGCGTTTATATTCTTGCTAAGCTTTTTGATAGTCACGCCGTTTCCAAAGCCTATGTCCAATATCCTTGCACCGTCAAGCTTGCAGACAAATTTTTTCACCGCTCTGTAGTGCTCGGCATTGAAAAAATTCATGAATTTTGCACAGGCTATACCGCCCAATCCCTCTGGGTCGGCACACTGTCCGCCTATGTATTCTTTTATGCTCATAAAATCACCTCAAAAAATCTAAATTGATATATAATACAAATGAGAAAAAACAAGAAATAAACATCGCCGTAGGCGATACCTTAATTCCTCATTCCTCACCCCTCATTTCTCATTTAAACAAGCGTCCGTACAGCTCCCCCTTAGAAAATCCCGTCGCCTTTGCTATCTCACGACAGGCGTCAGCTCCACGCATACCCTTTTCCACAAGGGCTTTTACTTGTTCCAAAGCTTCCTCTATATTCTCCGCAGGGCAAAGCTCGTCCTCTTTTGCACCCTCGATAACAAGCACGAATTCGCCCTTTGGCTTGTTGGCTTCATAATACTCCACAGCCTGCGCAAGGGTGGTGCGGAAAACTTCTTCGTGTATCTTTGTAAGCTCCCTGCAGAGAGATATTCTTCTGTCACCGAAATATTCCAGCATATCTTTCAAAGTATAGATGAGCTTGTGGGGCGCTTCATAGAAAATAAGAGTGTTCGTGCAGTTTTTCACCGAGGCAAGATGATTTAATCTTTGCTTCTTGGTGGTTGACAAAAAGCCCTCGAACTGAAATCTTGCAGTGTCAAGTCCGCTTATGGCAAGTGCTGATACCACCGCTGACGGACCTGGTACTACCTCCACTTTCACACCGTTTTCAGCGCACAGCTTCACAAGAAGCTCCCCGGGGTCTGAAATGCAGGGCATACCGGCGTCTGTGACGATAGCGGCGTTCTCGCCTGCCATTATCCTGTTCACAATGCTCTCGCCCACCTGCTTCGCATTGTGTTCGTGATAGCTCACAAGTGGCGTTTTTATGTCAAAATAATTGAGAAGCTTTGCGGTAACTCTTGTGTCCTCGGCACAGATAAAATCAGCCTTTTCCAGAGTCTCAACTGCACGATATGTCATATCTCCAAGGTTGCCTATAGGCGTTCCTACTACGGATAAAATTCCCATTGTTTATTCTCCTAACTCGTTTGCAAGTATGCGGTCTATCATCTCATAAAGGTCAGAAATGGTATTAAGCCCACCGCACTGTGCTCTTAGCTTTGCAGAGCCTTTCAACCCTTTAACATACCATGCACAGTTTTTTCTGGCTTCTTTCATGCCCTGACGTTCGCCCTTGTATTTGCATATAAGCTCGCAGTGCTTTTTCATCACTGCCATTTTTTCTTCTATGCTCACCTCAGGAAGCTTTTCCCCTGTTTCAAGATAATGCTTCACGTCACGGAAAACCCATGGTCTGCCGTAGCTTCCTCTGCCTATCATCACAAGGTCACAGCCTGTCTGCTCATACATTGCTCTTGCGCTTTCTCCGTCAACAACGTCGCCGTTGCCTATAACGGGTATCTTAACAGCCCCTTTTACCTGCTTTATTATATCCCAATCGGCTTTGCCTGAATAAAACTGCGTTCTCGTCCTGCCGTGACAAGTCACCGCATTTGCACCTGCCTGCTCCATGAGTTTTGCAAACTCCACTGCATTTATGCTGTTTTCGTCCCAGCCTGCACGAAATTTCACTGTAACAGGGCAGTTTGCGTTTTTTACCACCTCTCTGCATATCTCTGCCGCAGTGTCAGGAAGCTTCATAAGTGCAGAGCCGCTGCCGTTGCCTACTATCTTAGGCACAGGACAGCCCATGTTTATATCAATGATATCAGGGGAATAATCGTTGAGCTTATAAGCCGCTTTTCCCATATAATAAGGGTCTTCCCCAAAAAGCTGCAAGGCATAGGGGCGTTCCTCGCTCTCAATCTCGCAAAGACGTGCAGTCTTTTTGTCGCCAAAGCACAGACCCTTCGAGGATATCATTTCGCTCACAAGATATGAAGCCCCATACTCTTTGCACATAAGGCGATATGATTTATCTGCCACCGACGCCATGGGTGCTAATGCGGCGGTCTTTTCTATTTCAACGTTTCCGATAAAAAAGCTGTTCATCAAGTAAAATTCTCCTAATATGTTCCAATACATGAATAGTCATAGCTATACTATTTTATTATAGCACAATGCGTGATTTTTTGCAACGATAAAAAGCCATATAACTACACAAAGTAATAAATCGCTGAAACGCCTTGACATTTGCGGAATTTTGCTATAAAATATAATGGTAGTATTATATTTTGTATAAGGAGAATGTTTCATGAATAATTCTGAAAAAACCATGGATAAGATCGTGGCTCTCTGTAAAAACAGAGGCTTTGTATACCCTGGAAGCGAGATCTACGGTGGTCTTGCAAACACTTGGGACTACGGTCCGCTTGGCGTTGAGCTGAAAACTAACATCAAGAACGCTTGGAGAAAGAAGTTCATTCAGGAGAACAAGTACAACGTTGGTCTTGACTCCGCTATTCTTATGAATCCGCAGACTTGGGTGGCTTCAGGTCACATCGGCGGTTTCTCTGACCCTCTTATGGACTGCAAGGACTGTAAGACACGTCACAGAGCGGACAACCTTATCGAAGATTTCGACGGCACTAACGTTGCAGGCTGGACAAACGAGCAGATGATGGACTACATCAAGGAAAAGCAGATACCATGCCCAGATTGCGGCAGCCACAACTTCACTGATATCCGTCAGTTCAACCTTATGTTCAAGACATTTCAGGGTGTAACTGAGGACTCAAAGTCTGAGCTTTATCTGCGTCCTGAAACTGCACAGGGCATCTTTGTAAACTTTGCAAATATCCAGAGAACAACAAGAAAGAAAGTACCTTTCGGTGTTGCACAGGTAGGTAAATCATTCAGAAACGAGATCACTCCGGGTAACTTTATTTTCCGTGTTCGTGAGTTTGAGCAGATGGAGCTTGAGTTCTTCTGCAAACCTGGCACAGACCTTGAGTGGTTCAACTACTGGAGAGGCTTCTGCAAGGATTGGCTCCTTAGCCTTAACATCAAGGAAGAGAACCTCCGCCTGAGAGATCATTCACCTGAGGAGCTTTGCTTCTATTCAAAGGCTACAACTGACTTTGAATATCTCTTCCCATTTGGCTGGGGCGAGCTTTGGGGCGTTGCCGACAGAACTGATTATGACCTTAATCAGCACATTAAGACAAGCGGCAAGAGCCTTGATTACTTTGACCCTGAAACAAACGAGAGATATGTTCCATACGTTATCGAGCCTTCCCTTGGCGTTGAGAGATTGTTCCTGACAGTTGTTTGCGAAGCATACGACGAGGAAAACATCGGCACAGAGGAGAAGCCTGACGTTAGAACTGTTATGCGTTTCCACCCTGCACTTGCTCCTTTCAAGGCTTGCATTCTTCCGCTTTCCAAGAAGCTCAGCGAGCAGGCAGGCGAGCTTTATGCAGAGCTTTCAAAGCACTTCCTTGTTGACTATGACGAGGCAGGTTCTATCGGTAAGAGATATCGCCGTCAGGACGAGATCGGTACACCATTCTGCATCACATATGACTTTGATTCTGTTGAGGACGGCTGTGTAACAGTAAGAGACAGAGATACAATGGAGCAGGAGCGTATCAAGATCGACGAGCTGGTAGCTTATATCGAAAAGAAGATAGCTTTCTAGTAAAATAAAGATCTTTGCGGGCGAACGGTTTGTTCGCCCGTTTTTTATGCCCGTTTTTACAATAAAAAGCTTTACAAAATTGGCGAGTTGTGATATAATATGTTTGTATATTTTTACGAAAGGACGTCCTTGCCATAAAAAATATATTTGACTCACATTGTCACTATGACGATCACGCTTTCGATGAGGACAGATACGAAGTCCTTGACAGGCTTCTTTGCGACCCTGACTCTCCAGTAGACAAGGTCTGCCATGCCGCAACGGACGAAAGATCGTCTTTGTTCGGAATCGAAACTGCGAAAAAATATGAGAATTTCTATACCTCTGTGGGCTTTCACCCTGAGTGTATGGATACTCTTCCTGAAAATTATATGCAGGTGCTTGACGAGCTTTATTTGAAAGCCTGCTCTACTCACAAGCTTGTTGCGGTCGGTGAGATAGGGCTTGACTATCATTATGAGGGATATGACAAAGAAAGACAGATAAAGCTTTTTGACAAGCAGGTGGAATATGCTGTGAAGAAAAGTCTGCCTGTTATAGTTCACTGCCGTGAAGCCACTCAGGACTGCCTTGACGTGCTGAACAAATATGCGCCGTCAGGTGTAGTTCACTGCTTTTCAGGCTCGGCGGAGACCGCAGAGATAGTGCTTGGGCTTGGTATGTACATCGGGTTTACAGGTGCGCTTGCTTTTAAAAATGCTAAAAAAGCCAGACGTGCTCTTGAAGTTGTCCCAATGGACAGGCTTCTTCTTGAAACGGACTGCCCTTACATGGCGCCCCCTCCTTACAGAGGACAGAGGTGCGAAAGCCCTATGATAGAAGAAGTGGCAAAGGTCGTGGCTGAGATAAAAAAACTCGATCCGCAGGAAGTGCTTGACATTACAAATAGAAACGCCTGCCACCTGTTCGGGATCGAATATGAGAAAGGATAAGAGAACAAAATGACAGAAACTATGTATGTAGTGATACCATGCTACAACGAAGAACAAATGTTGCCTATCACAGCGAAAGCGCTTATAAAAAAGCTCGATGAGCTGAAGGCAGAAGGTCGTATCGCACAGAACAGCAAGGTCATGTTCGTTGACGACGGCTCAAAGGACAAAACGTGGGAGATAATACAGAAGCTCCACGAAGCAAGCCCTGTTTTCACGGGTCTTAAGCTCTCAAGAAACAAAGGTCATCAGAACGCACTGCTGGCTGGTCTTATGACGGCGAGAAACTATGCTGATATCGTTGTTTCCATGGACGCTGACTTGCAGGACGATATAAACGCTATTGACGGCTTCCTCGATAAGAGGGCAGAGGGCTGTGATATTGTTTACGGTGTTCGTTCATCGAGAGAAAAGGATACCGCTTTCAAGCGTGGAACTGCTCAGGCATATTACAAGCTTTTGGAGCATATGGGCGTTGAGATAACATATAATCACGCTGATTACAGACTTATGAGCAAAAGGGCTATAGACGCTCTGGCAGAGTTTAAGGAAGTTAATCTGTTTCTGAGAGGTCTTGTGCCTATGGTTGGCTTCAAGAGCGACATCGTTAAGTATGTAAGAAACGAACGTGTGGCGGGCGAATCTAAATATCCGCTGAAAAAAATGCTTTCCTTTGCAGTTGAGGGAATAACCTCACTTTCTGTAAAGCCTATAAGATTTATAACCACTATCGGTATAATAGTATTTTTAGTATCACTTATAATGCTTATATATTTCCTTATAACATGGGCAGTGGGACACACTGTTCAGGGCTGGGCTTCAACTATCACGTCTATATGGGCGATAGGCGGACTTCAGCTTTTGGCTATAGGCATTATCGGAGAGTATATAGGCAAGATCTATTTGGAAACAAAGGCTAGACCTAAATTTATAATCGAAACAAATCTTGAAGAAACAGACAAGGAGTAATTAAAAATGGCAGAACTCAAGGCTAACAATCAGAAACCAAATTTCGACAACAACCCTAAGCTTATAGAAGCTATCGCAGAAATGAGAAAGAATTTCTGTGCCGAAACTCAAAACAAGGTAATAAACACAGCACTTGCCTGCACATTTCTCGTGCCTGCAATGGTAGAAAAGACAACAGAGCTTGTTGCCGACGCTGAAAACCATGTTAATTTTGAGGACAAGAGCAAGGCTAAGTTCATTCTTCTCAACAACAACAAAACAAACGGCACATTTTTCCCTGTTTTCACTTCCCCTGAGGAGGCTAAAAAACTCCAGTATGACAAGCCATTCCAGAGCTTTGCAATGAGATTTCAGGATATAGCTGCTCTCACTGAGCAGACGCCAAAGGTACAGGGCTTTGTTGTAAACCCATTTGGCGAGAACCTTCCTTTCACTCAGGAAATGCTGGAGTCTATCAAGCAGACCCTTATAAAGGTAGCAAAGGAGCGCAAGGCGGCTAGAGAAGCTGCTGAAAATGGCGAAGCTCCTGACATTGCTGTTACAAACAACGAAACAGCAGAGTAAGATACTTAAGCATATCGGAGGACGGACTGTGTTCGTCCTCTTTTTTGTTCCCATATTGGCATTTTACAGAGTAAAACAGCGTAAGATACATGGGATTTCATTTTACAAAATTCAAGTTGAATATGGTTGACAAAAGACGTACTGTGTGTTATAATTGTAGTAATATGGTGGGAAATATAGCGTGTTATTTGTGCAGTGTTCACTATCACGCACCACGCAAAAGACTAAAAGGTTCTGCTTTTAGAAATTTTTTCGTAATCTGAGGGAGTATATATGGCTAACGAAACTGAGCTTGAAAAAATTGACCGTGCTGCCGAATACTTTGAAAGATATTTTGAGTTTGAGGACGCTGTAACGGTCAGCAAGGAAAATAAAGAATACCTCAAAACTTATATCCATGACAACGATTATGTTGTTAAAAACTTCAATATAAAAAATAAAATAATTAAGTCTTTAGGCATAAGCATCGGCATTGGATTGGTGGCTTTTCTGCTGCTGTGGCTGCTCCTTGGCACAAAGCTTATTATAGTGGGCATTATTGCAGGTGCACTTATTTTTATCGGTGCAGGCGTTTTCGGCATCGCACTGAACAAATACAGACTTACTGCTGCTGAACAGAAGCAGGTTGAAGTGAACGAGGGCATAAATGAACAGATAATAATGCTTGATGACAGAATAAAGCAGGTAGAACGTCAGAGAGATGATTACTACAAGGCTCTTGAAAAGAGAGTGCCTTTCATGTCACTTGACTATATGAAGAACGTTCAGCAGATAAAACAATTTCTTGTGGACGGCAAGGCTGACACCTGCGAGGAAGCTGTGGATATGTTCGAGGAGTCGATGCTTTTACAGCAAATGACGGATATCATGACAAAGAGCGAAACTATCGAGCCTGTCAAGGACGATAAGGAACGTTTCGGCGACCCTTTGAAGATAATAAAGGAAAACAAGAAGAAACGCAAAAAGGAAAAGAAAGCAAAAAAAGACAAAAAGTAACTTTCGACCGCAGCAGCATTTTACGCTGCTGCGGTCTTTCTGTGAAGATCCACAATTTGCTATAGATAGGATAATGTATGAACGAGAAAAAAGATATTCTGACAAAAACATGGGTAGTGGCTGTCCTTGCGTCCATATGCTGTATGCTGTGGGGAAGTGCATTTTCCTGCGTGAAAATAGGCTACAGCCTTATGAACATAACCACCAATGACAGCGGCTCTCAGCTTGTGTTTGGGGGCATAAGATTTTTTGTGGCAGGGCTAATGGCTCTTGCCATGGGAAGCGGAGCAGAGAGAAAAATTCTCCTGCCAACAAAGACGTCCATACCAAAGATCATGATAATAAGCCTTTTTCAGACAATTTTGCAGTATTTTTTCTACTACATAGGTCTTGCCCACACAACGGGGGTAAAGGCAGCGATAATAGTTGGGGCGAACGTTTTTATTGCGATACTGGTGTCATCGCTTTTATACAAGCTTGAAAAGCTCACCGCTGTGAAAATAGCAGGCTGTATACTTGGTTTTTCGGGTATCATTGTTATAAATCTCGGGGGACTTTCGGGGGTAAGCTTCAATTTTCTCGGGGACGGATTTATTTTTCTTTGCACCTGTGCATATGCTTTTTCATCGGTGTATATGAAGCGCTATTCCGAAACAGAAGACCCTGTTATGCTTAGCGGCTGGCAGTTCGTTTTCGGCGGAGCGGTTCTCACCGTCATAGGCTTTTTAATGGGCGGCAGGCTCGGTCACATGAGCGCAAAGGCTTTTTTGATGCTTTTGTATCTTGCCTTTGTATCAGCGGCGGCATATTCTCTGTGGGCAGTGCTTTTGAAGCACAACCCTGTTTCAAAGGTGGCGATTTTCGGCTTTATGAACCCTGTGTGCGGAGTGCTGCTTTCAACTATCCTGCTTGATGAAAAAGGCATTTTTGGCGTTCAGGGGATAGCCGCACTTATCCTTGTATGCTCGGGTATCTTTATTGTTCAGAGAAAAGGGAATAAATAATATTGTAACTATGCTCATATGCTTTTGCATATTCACGTTGTTTGTATGTAGGGGCGAACAGTGTTCGCCCGTTGATTTGACATTTTTGCAACAGACTGGCTCATGTGCTTATTGCATATGAGCTTTTTTATTCAAAATCGTTCTAAAGACTGTTTAAAATGTTGATTTTTATATGTAGCTGTGTTATAATGAATTGTGTATGGTTTTTTACCAATATATTATCAGTAAAGAAAAAGAGGACAAGACAATGTTTAAGAAAAACGGACTTCTAAAAAGCCCTGACAGCAAGCCAAAAGAAAAGTATCTGCTGCTGTTTGCGGTGGCTTTTATCGGCATGATGATCTCGTTCATACCGTCAATGATAGTGAACAAGGGCATCTTTCTCTACTATGGCGACTTCAACTCACAGCAGATGATGTTCTATCAGCACTGTCATGACGCTGTTCGCAGCGGAAACATGGGCTGGGACTGGGGAACGGACTTAGGCTCGAGCTTTGTTGGCTCATATGCTTTCTATCTCCTTGGCTCGCCATTTTTCTGGCTCACTACACTTTTCCCGTCAGGTGCAGTGCCTTATCTGATACCATGGCTCCTTGCGCTGAAAACGGCTATCGCCGCAATAACAGCCTACGCTTACATCAGATTTTTTGTTGACAACACAAGCGCCTGCTTTATAGGCGGTCTGCTTTACGCTTTCTCAGGCTTCCAGACCTACAACGTGTTCTTCAACCACTTCCACGACGCAACTGCGTTCTTCCCTCTCATGCTTTTAGGATTTGAACTGTTGGTTCAAAAGAACAAGAAGGGTCCGTTTGCAGTAGCGGTAGCTATATGTGCGACCATAAGCTATTTCTTCTTTGCCTGCGAAGTCGTATTCATTGTTATCTACTTCTTCCTGAGGTGCCTTGACAAGGACTTTGAAATTGACATGAAGAAGTTCGGTCTGCTTATCCTCGAGGCTGTTATCGGTGTGATGATATCCGCTGTTATCTTCCTGCCGTCAGCGCTGAGCGTAATGGGCAACTACCGTGTAAACGAAAGACTTTATGGACTTGACCTTGTTATATACGGTGAAAATGTAAGAATACCAAGAATTATCCAATCGTTCTTTATGCTTTCCGATATGCCTGCAAGAATAAATATCCTTAACTCAGACAAGGCAAGATGGGCTTCAATGGCAGGCTATCTGCCTATGTTCTCAATGGCAGGCGTTATAGCGTTTATGAGAACAAGAAAGAAAGGCAAAGACAGCTGGCTTACAAAGGCTATCGTCGTGTTTGGCATAATGGCTTGCGTGCCTATACTGAACTCTGCTTTTGTGCTGTTCAACGCATCATATTATGCAAGATGGTATTATATGCCTATACTGCTCATGTGTCTTATGACAGCAAAGGTCATTGCAGAAAACAAGGACGATCTGAAAAAGGGATTTGTGCCTGTTTGTGTAGTTTGTGCGATATTCATTGGCATCGGTCTGCTTCCGACAAACGAAAACGGCGTTGTATCCTATGGCAAAGTCCCTGAATATATTGAACTTTACTACATTCAGGCTATAGTTACCATAGTAATGATAATAATGCTTGGCACGCTTATATATGTGGTCGCAGAGAAGAAGCTCGACTACATGAAGATCGCTTCTGCAATGACGGCGGTTGCAGTGGTCATCTGCATGACTTCTTCTATCGTATACGGCGTAAGCCAGGGTACTGACAACACCGACTACATCAACAGAGCAATAAACGGTGGCGACAACATCAACATGGATAAGCTGGAGTCTGGATCAGAGAACTACAATGCTGACAACAATTTCTACAGAATAGATACCTCAGAAAATGTTGACAACTGGTGTATGTTCTGGAAGCTTTCATCAATGAGATGCTTCCACAGCGTTGTTTCAACATCTATCATGGATTTCTACAGCTCTATCGGACAAACGAGAGATGTTGCATCAAGAATGGAAACTAAGGTCTATCCGCTAAGAAGCCTGTTTTCCGTAAAATACTATTTCAATGAACTTACTGAAAGTGAGAGAAAAGGTATCACAGAGGTATCGAAGCCTGAAACTCTTGCAAATCTCTACGGCTTTGAATATGTTGATACTCAGAACGGTTTCAACATTTACGAAAACAAATATTATGTACCAATGGGCTTCACATATGATTACTACTGCCTTGACAGCGACATTCAGAAGGCTTCAGAGGTAGACAAGACATCAATGCTCATGAAAGCCCTTGTGCTTACCCCTGAGCAGGCTGCAAAATACAATAATATTCTCAGCTACTACAGCTTTAAGGGTACTGACTACTCAACAGATCAGTATTATCAGAACTGCCTTGACAGACGTGCAAACAGTTGTTCATCATTCAGTTATGATTCTTACGGCTTCAATGCCAAGATCGACCTTGACAAGGATAACCTTGTGTTCTTCTCAGTTCCATATGATGACGGCTGGAGCGCAAAGGTGAATGGTCAGGACGTGGAGATAGAAAAGGTGGATTACGGCTTTATGGCTGTTCTTTGTCCTGCCGGATCAAACGACATCCAGTTCACATATGAAACAAAGGGACTTTTCTGGGGCAAGGTAATAACAGCCGTTGGCTTCGGCTCGCTTATCGTTTACCTTGGCGCAGTGAGATTTACAGGCAGAAAGAAAAAAGAAGAAGCTCAGCCTGTTGAAAAGAACGCATAAACCTGAAAGGGAGGATATACAATGTATCAGAACGAAAAAACTATCAGTGAAAAAGAGATATACAAGGGCAGGGTCGTTCACCTGACTTGTGATGAAGTGGAGCTTGAAAACGGCTACAAGACGCTTAGAGAGGTCATTCATCACCCTGGCGGAGTTTGCATCGTTGCTCTTGACGAGGACGAGAATGTTTATTTTGTGAAGCAGTTCCGCTATCCTTTCAAGACCGCACTTATGGAGATACCTGCAGGAAAGCTTGAATACGGTGAAGATCATTTGGAGTGCGGAAAGCGTGAGCTTAAAGAGGAGATAGGTGCAACTGCAGAAAAAATGACTTATCTTGGCTGTATTTATCCTACAGTGGCTTATGATACCGAGATAATCCATATGTATATGGCAGAGGGACTTGATTTCGGTGAGCAGCACCTTGACGAGGGCGAGTTCCTTGACGTAACAAAAATGCCTCTTGAAGAAGCTTACAAAATGGTCATGGAAAACAAGCTCCCTGACGCAAAGACAACGGCGGCTATACTGAAAACTTATCTTATCAAAAAGGATATGTAGTCCATAATATTTTAACCGTGCGATAAAAGAAATGGTCGAACGCTGTTCGCCACTGCATATATAAAGGGTACTGTCAACGTGGCAGTACCCTTTTTTGTGGTGGAAAAAAGAGCGCCCACGCACCGAAGTGCATGAGCGTCTTTTTTATAGTAACTTAGATTACTTTTCCTCAGTATTGTAAAGCTTAGCGTATCTGAGCAGATAATCATATCTGTCCTTAGCGTTCTGAACAGCCTTACCAAAGAGCTTCTCAGCTCTCTCAGGATTCTGTCTAGCAAGTGCGTTGTAACGTACCTCGCCCATGATGAAGTCCTTATAGTCAGCTGTTGGAGCCTTAGAATCAAGGATAAATGGATTCTTGCCCTCTGCCTTAAGACGTGGGTCGAATCTGTACAGATGCCAGTAACCAGCCTGAACAGCCTTCTTCTCCTCTGTCTGAGCGATTGACATACCACCCTTGATACCATGGTTGATACATGGAGCATAACCGATGATGATTGAAGGGCCGTGATAAGACTCAGCCTCGTGGATAGCCTTGATGCACTGATTGTAATCAGCACCCATTGCAACGTGAGCTACATATACATAGCCGTAAGACATTGCGATACCTGCGAGATCCTTCTTCTTAACTTCCTTACCAGCTGCTGCGAACTGAGCGATAGCACCTGTTGGAGTTGACTTAGATGACTGTCCGCCTGTATTTGAGTAAACCTCAGTATCGAATACGAAGATGTTTACGTCCTCGCCCTGAGCGATAACATGGTCAACGCCTGAGAATCCGATATCGTAAGCCCAGCCGTCGCCGCCGAAGATCCACATTGACTTCTTTCTCAGATAGTCAGCGTCCTTAAGGATCTCCTCAGTAGCCTTATTCTTTGTCTTCTTGAGAGCTGCGATAAGGTTATCTGTAGCTGCTGAGTTCTTCTCACCGTCATCTACTGTTTCAAGATACTCTTCGCAAGCCTTCTTGAGAGCTGCAGCCTTAGTTGTCTTAGACAGTTCAAGAACCTTAGCGATAGTTCTGTTTCTGATAGTTGACTGTGCAAGGAACATACCGTAACCATACTCAGCGTTATCCTCGAACAGTGAGTTAGCCCAAGCTGGACCCTTGCCGTCCTTGTTTACTGTGTATGGAGTTGAAGGAGCAGAACCACCCCAGATCGATGAGCAGCCTGTTGCGTTAGCAATGTACATTCTGTCACCAAAGAGCTGTGTGATGAGCTTAGCATAAGGTGTTTCACCGCAGCCTGCGCAAGCGCCTGAGAATTCAAGCAGTGGCTGCTTGAACTGTGAGCCCTTAACTGTTGTTGCCTTGAACTTCTCGAATACTTCTGGCTTTTCAGCAAGTGTAAGACCATAGTTGAATACTTCCTGCTCAGCGAGCTGAGTTTCAAGTGGCATCATGCTGAGAGCCTTGTTGCCCTTCTTGCCAGGACAAACATTTACGCAAGAACCGCAACCTGTGCAGTCCAGAGCAGACATTGTCATTACAAAGTTGTAACCAGGCATACCTGTCATAGCTACTGCCTTCTCCTGAGCAAGCTTAGGAGCCTTCTTCAGCTCAGCGTCTGTCATTACAACAGGTCTGATAACTGCGTGTGGACATACATATGAACAGAAGTTACACTGGATACAGTTGTCACCATTCCATGCAGGAACGTCAACAGCGATACCTCTCTTCTCAAATGCAGCAGAGCCCTGTGGGAATGTACCGTCTGCCATACCTGTGAATGTTGAAACAGGGAGCTTGTCGCCCTCCTGAGCGTTGCAAGGGATCTGAATGTTGTTTACGAAGTCCTGAAGAGTCTTATCTGCGCACTTAGCGGCAGGCATACCCATTGGAGTATCCTTGCACTTCTTCCAAGATGCAGGAACCTTAACTTCGTGAACCTGCTGACATCCAGCGTCGATAGCGTCATGGTTCATCTTAACGATAGCGTCGCCCTTCTTAGAATAAGAAGCTGTAGCGGCGTCCTTCATGTACTTGATAGCGTCGTCGATAGGAATGATGTTAGCAAGCTTGAAGAATGCAGACTGAAGAACAGTGTTTATTCTGTTGCCCAGACCGATCTCCTTACCGATCTTAACGCCGTTGATCGTATAGAACTTGATGTTGTTCTCAGCGATATATCTCTTTACCTGACCTGGGAGGTGCTTATCCAGCTCTTCATGCTCCCACTGGCAGTTCAGAAGGAATGTTCCGCCTGGCTTGATATCCTGTACCATGTTGTACTTAGTGATATAAGACTCGTTATGGCAAGCAACAAAGTCAGCCTGATTGATAAGGTATGTTGACTTGATAGGTGTCTTACCGAATCTCAGGTGAGAAACTGTTACACCGCCTGACTTCTTAGAGTCATAAGCAAAATATGCCTGAGCATACAGATCTGTGTGGTCACCAATGATCTTGATAGAGTTCTTGTTTGCACCAACAGTACCGTCAGCGCCAAGACCCCAGAACTTACAAGCTGTTGTGCCTGCTGGAGCAGAGTCAAGCTTGCCCTCAGTTTCGAGAGAGAGGTTTGTAACATCGTCTTCGATACCGATAGTAAATCTTGGCTTATATGTATCCTTCCAGCTTGCATTCCAGTAAACAGCCTTGATCTGTGCAGGAGTTGTATCCTTAGAACCAAGACCATATCTGCCTGAAGCGATAGCTACATCATGGAACTGTGTACCCTTAAGAGCAGCAACAACGTCAAGATAAAGAGGCTCGCCCTCAGAACCTGGCTCCTTAGTTCTGTCAAGAACTGAGATCTGCTCACAAGTTGAAGGGATAGCTTCAACGAGCTTGTCAGCACGGAAAGGTCTGTAAAGTCTAACCTTAACAAGACCGAGCTTTGTGCCTTCCTTCTCGTTGAGGTAATCAATTGTTTCTTCGATAGTGTCACAAACAGAACCCATAGCTACGATAACGTGTGTAGCGTCTGGTGCGCCGTAGTAGTTGAACAGCTTGTAGTTTGTGCCGATCTTTTCGTTTACCTTGTTCATGTAATCCTCTACGATGCCAGGGATAGCGTCATAGTATGGGTTACAAGCTTCTCTTGCCTGGAAGAAGATATCAGGGTTCTGAGCTGTACCTCTAAGTACAGGATGCTCAGGGTTAAGAGCTCTCTTTCTGAACTCCTCCACCTTCTCGAAGTCAACCATATCTCTTACGTCTTCCATATCCCATGTCTCGATCTTCTGGATCTCGTGAGATGTTCTGAATCCGTCAAAGAAGTGGATGAATGGTACTCTGCCCTCGATTGTTGAGAGGTGAGCAACTGTACCCAGATCCATTACCTCCTGTACATTTGAAGAACAAAGCATAGCAAAACCTGTCTGACGGCAAGCATAGATGTCAGAATGGTCGCCGAAAATATTAAGTGCGTGTGAAGCTACACATCTTGCAGATACATGGATAACGCAAGGGAGAAGCTCACCTGCGATCTTATACAGGTTAGGGATCATAAGAAGAAGTCCCTGTGATGCTGTATATGTTGTTGTGAGCGCACCGGCTGCAAGTGAGCCGTGTACTGTACCTGAAGCACCTGCCTCAGACTGCATTTCTGCAAGCTTTACAGGAGTGCCAAACAGGTTTTCCTTACCCTTGGCAGCCCACTGGTCTGTTACTTCTGCCATAACAGATGATGGTGTGATTGGATAGATAGCAGCAACTTCTGTAAATGGGTATGACGCCCAAGCAGCAGCGTTGTTTCCGTCCATGGTTTTCATTTTTCTTGCCATTTTAGAATCATTCCTTTCTCGATATTTCAAGCAAAAGCTCAAAACTCAAATTTCCTTTTTAGCGTACTTTTTCAAGCACGTCTGTTTAAGGACAGCAGATATTTTCTTCAAAAGTAAGCTGTAACAAACTTTCTCAGGATACATCTGTTTTAACTCTTATAGTATACCACTTATTTTTCAATTTGTAAAGACCTTTTACCACATTTTTTCTTGATTTATACGCTGTAAACCCCCTATTTTCGGTTAGTTATGACTTCCTCATATTTCAGACGTGCTGTATTACGGAGATAAAAAAATGCCTGCCGAAACAGACATTTTTCATATATATAAATTATAAAACTAGCAGTTCATAAGAAGTTCGGCGAGGGCATTGAGTATCTTATCCACATCAACATCAGAGCTGAATTTTACATCAAGCTTTGAGCCGCCTTTTTTATCCTCGCTTAAACTTACACGAAGCTTATCGGTGGCCTGATTTACTCTTATCTCAAACTCAGTATACATAGGATTTGTGATAGTACGCTTTATTTTCTTCTCAGCTTTTTTATTTGTTTCCAAAGCGGCGATAGCTTTTTCAAGCTCTCTTACCGTCCAGCCCTTTTCTATACACTCTGTGGCAAGCTTCTCCTGAGTATCCTTATCCGCAACGCCTGCAAGCACCTTTGCGTGACCCTCGGTGAGCTTTTTGTCATGGAGCATTTTCTGCACATTTTCGCTAAGGGAAAGAAGTCTGATAGAGTTTGCCACAGCGGGACGTGAACGTCCAACAGCTTCTGCCACCTGCTGCTGAGTAAGACCATAGGTTTCCATAAGAGTCTGATAAGCGGCCGCCTCCTCAAGAGGTGTAAGGTCTTTACGCTGGATATTTTCAATAAGGGATATCTCAGCGGCTTCAAGATCTGTAAGCTCCTTTATATAAACAGGTATCTCATCAAGTCCAGCCAGACGTGCCGCACGCCACCTGCGCTCGCCTGCAACTATCTTATATCCCCCATTGTCAAGAGGTCTTACAAGTATAGGCTGCAAAACACCATGCTGTCTGATATTTTCCGCAAGCTCATTAAGAGCGTCCTCGTCAAACTCAGAACGCGGCTGATTTTTGTCAGGCTCAATAAGAGATATCCTTACTGTGGAAATACCATTTTCGCCATCATCATTTTTTACCGATTCACTATCAGATCGTGTGACCTCATCTATAGAATTATCAAAGAACAGGCTATCCAAGCCTCTGTCCATTTTGCTTTTTTTAGCCATTGTATTTTCCTTTCACATTATAAGATACAATGTTCCATGTGGAACATTATTTTTTCTTTATTTTTCTTTATTCTTTGCCGCTTTTTTCTTTTCTCTTTTAGCTATTTCTTTTGCAAGATTTTCATATGCCTTTGAGCCTTTTGCCTTCTTATCATAATAAATAGCCGGTTCACCAAAGCTTGGTGCTTCCGACAAGGCAACGTTTCTCGGTATGGTAGTTTCAAAGACTTCCTTTGCAAAATGCTTTTTGACCTCGCTTATTATCTGACCTGTTATCTTGTATCTTTCAACGCACATTGTAAACAAAATGCCCTCGATATCAAGGTCAGGATTGAATGATGTTTTTACTCTGTTGATAGTATTGTGAAGCTCAACAAGACCCTCCAAAGAAAGAAACTCGCATTGGAGAGGGATAAGTACAGAATCAGCCGCCGCAAGTGCATTTATTGTGAGCATATCGAGAGTTGGGGGACAATCTATAAATATGTAGTCATAAAACTCTTTTGCAGGCATAAGGGCATTGCGAAGTTTCATTGCTCTGTCCTTTTCATTCACAAGTGATACAGACGCACCTGAAAGGTCCTGAGTTGTCGGCACAACTGAAACTCCACGGCAGGAAGTTGGCACGACAGCTTCAAATATCGAACATTCTTCAAATATTACATCAAACACTGTATTTCTGATACTTTTTTTCTTTATACCAAAGCTTGTGGTAGTATTGCCCTGTGGGTCAAAGTCAACGATCAGGACTTTTTTGCCCTTTAGTCCAAAAACCGCTGCAAGATTTACAACAGTAGTAGATTTTCCAACGCCGCCTTTCTGATTTGAAACGGCAATTATTTTCCCCATATTCTTGACCTCTTTTCTTAGCAGAATTATATCATATTTATTATACTACAATTTTTCACTTTTGAAAAGACCCTTTTACAAATTTTCTTGAAAATGTTCCACATGGAACAAATCAGATTTTTACTTTATCCGACAAAGCCCATGACAATTTAGAAAATAATACAAAGAATAAAGTACCAATATCAAAATCAAGGTCATAAAGAGCAGAAAAGTTTTCTGAATAAAATATAGAATTGAGGATCGTGAAGTGTTATGATTATTTTAAAACGAAACGGAGGTATAAAAAATGAGCATTTTCCCAAAAACATTAACAAAAGCTTTCAGCGAAGAAACTGACGAATCGCAAAGGGCTTCACCCTATCAGACGTTAGGCAAAATAATCGACATTTCCATAGGAGAGATAAAGCCTAACCCTGTTCAGCCAAGGCGATATTTCTCACCTGCCGAACTAACAAGCCTTGCAAAAAGCATTTCTCAAGACGGGATCATACAACCTCTTACAGTGAGGCGTGTAAAAGGCACTTTTGAGCTTGTGTCAGGCGAACGGCGTTTGCGTGCGGCAAAGCTTGCAGGATTAAGGTCAGTGCCGTGTATACTTATCAATGCCACAGAGGAACGTTCGCAGGTCATTGCACTTATAGAGAATATCCAACGTTGTGACCTGAACTTTTTTGAAGAAGCCGAAGCGATCTCTCAGCTCATCACAAAATATGGCATGACTCAGGAATCTGCGGCTATTCGTCTGGGACTTGCTCAATCCACAGTTGCTAACAAGCTTCGTATTCTGAAACTTAACGCTGAGGAACGCAAAATAATTCTCGATAACAATATGTCAGAACGTCACGCAAGGGCTTTGCTAAAGATCACAGATAATGACCGCAGGCTTGCTGTGTTGAACAAAGCGGCTGAAAGTGGTTGGACAGTTGACACATTGGAAAAATATATTGCCAAGCTTCTGAAAGATGATGAAAAGCGTGCAAGCTATCACAAAAGAGCGGCTATGTTAAAAGATGTTAGATTGTTTTTCAACAGTGTTAATAAGGCGATAGATGTTATGAGACTGGCAGGAGTGAACGCTGACACAAAACGTATCGACCACGAGGATTATATCGAATATATTATAAAGATACCATCGGAAAAGCAGGCAGAATAAAATGTTCCACATGGAACAAAAAAATTGGACAGGCTCAAAAGTCTGTCCAAATTTTTTTACATATCGCTGTAAAAAAGCTGTTCCCAATAGGTGTATTCCCCGTTGTCTGACTTTGTGGCTTTTGCACACGCCATGTAACGCACATCAGGGTTGAGGATATTTTCTCTATGAGGCGGTGAATCCATCCATGCGTCGAAAGCCTCTTTCACAGTGCTCATGCTGTTCATACCATATGCGATATTTTCAGCCGCCGCACGCCATTCAGGAAGGTCAATTTCTTCTATAGCTGTGATGTATGAATTGCCGTCAGGTCTGTCATGAGAATAATTTTCCAGAAGTTCGTTCGCTCGCACATCTGCCGCAGAGTCGAGAAGTTCAAGTCCCTCAAGCTCTCTTAAACCATACTGTTTTCTGACTTCATTTACATAGCCAAGCATTTCAGATGTTTCAGCAGAAAGATTTCTATTTGACATATTCGTGCTTGAATCAGGTTCAGTAGGCTCGGCAGGCTGAGGAGCAGAGGGCTGTTCTTCCTGCACAGGCTCGGTAACAGTTTCAGTTTGCGTTTCTGTTTTCTTTTCAGTTTTCTTTGAAGTCGTTGTGGTAGTAGTAGCCGTTGTCGTTGTTGTAGTAACAGTTGTAGTCACAGCTTTTATATCTGCACTGTGAGGTGGCCGCATGGTCTTTCCGTTTATGATAACCTTATCCCCTGACACGCTTATGTAGTTATTGCCTACCACTATGGATTCCATAAGCTCATTATCAGTGTTTGTTATCTCCATGCCCTTATCCATGGCTTCAAGCACATACTTTGAGCCGTTCACATCTTTTACAGTAGCTTTCTTTACTGTCTTGCCGTCTTTTACGATCTCAAACTTATTCTCTGCGATACATCTTATAGTCACCTTGTCAGTTACGTTAAAACTGCTGAAGCTTTCATCAACATATGTCACCTTTGTGTTTGCATAGTAGACCTCGTTGGCTGATATTATTATCCTTGTGCCTTTATAACTGAACGAGTTGACCTTTTTTCCGTTCTTAGTGACAGTGACAGCATTTCCATCACAAGTCAGTACAAGCTTATCACCGTTATCATCAGTTATCTCAAAAGAGTTCACTATCTCATTTGAACTGTTTATAAGAGTATATCCCCCCTGCACATTTGCAAAAAGGGTATAGCCGCCATCAAAAACTATCTTTGTACAAGTCGCTGCTGTTTGTATAGTAGTCACTGAACCCGTGATAGTTTCGGCAGACTTTTTATTTGTGGTCACAGTTGTGGTGACTCCTGTGCTGACGCTTGAAAGCTTTTTGGGCTTTTCTTCCCCTGTGCTTCCGCAAGAGGAAAGACAACAGCCTGCCGCACAGACAACACATAATATTTTAACTAACCTATTGCTTCCCATGATATCTTAGCTCTCCTGTTATATCAAATGTTCCACATGGAACAATACAAAAAAGGCAGCCCTGGGACTGCCTTTGTGAGTTTATTTTGTGTTTGAAAGTGTCCATCTGAAAGGTGCTATTCTCTTTGCCCTTGTGTTGTCTATGTTCCAGTTGTTGAATGTGATAGATGGGTCAAAATAGCGATAATCAGTTTTCATCTTACCTTTGTTGATGCTTAGTCCCATTCCAGGTGATTTCTGGATAACTGCACCTATACGGTGATGTTCCTTTTCATAATCAATTATCTCTTTTGCCGTTATCAGCCTTGAATCAGCAAGATTGTAGATTCCCTCATATCTTCCTGTCGGTACATTGATGATACCATTTATAAAGTCGATAAGATTGAATACACAACAGAATGAAAAACCGTATTCTCCATCATTGAATATGTATGCAACATTTTCCTTTGCGTCAAATACTCTGTCTCTCAGATTTTGTGTATACTCAGCGTCATAAATAGGAGCTACTCTGGCAATAACAGGTATAGTTTCAGACTTTTTAAATTCCTTCTGCATTATCTTCTCAGATGTCATCTTAAGATCTGCATAGTTTGAATTTCCCTTTTCAGGAGCAGTTTCCCTTATTGGTTCTCTGCCTTTCTGTACACCATATATTGCTGTTGTGCTGAGCAGGATAAAGCTCCTTACCTCAGCCTTGTTTGCAGCCGCATATATGAACTTATCACATATCTTGCTCTTTTTCATCTCAGCGTCTGTTACATATGGATCTATATCGTTATCTACAGAATTTGCCAGATGCACGACAACGTCGATCTTGTTGCTATCGATTACATTTGTAATAGCGTCCTTATCTGTAATATCACACTGGATAAAAGTATAGTTTGGATCAGTTCCAATAAACTCATTTTTGCGTGTATCTATACCGAATACACGATGCTTTTTGTGCAGTAAGCTGGATGTAAGGTACAAGCCTATCATTCCGCTTGCTCCTGTAACTAAAATTGAAGCCAACTCTGCCACTCCTTCCCCAAGTAGAATTGCACATTTATTTACTATAATTATACCACAGTTTTTATTAATTGCAAATACTTTTTGAAGAAAACTGAAAAATTTAGATTTTCTTTATAATTTTGCTTGCTATATTTAGTGAATTGTGATAAAATTATAGGTATAAATCATAAGTAAAAAAATATAAAATATTTTAACACATAAAAATATTAAGGAGCAATTTATTTTGGTTTATTCCGATCTTATATTTATACTGGGAATGTTCCCGATAATGACCATTATTTCGCTTTTCGACAGAAGTGCAGAATATAAAAACCTCATTCTGATAGTTTGTTCCCTGCTGTTTTTCAGTTGGGGCAGACCTTTTGTGTTCTGTCTTATTTTCCTGTCGGTTATCTTTGATTGGATATTTGGTCTTATTATTTCAAAAAACCGTGAGAACAAAGCCCTTTGCAGGATATTTTTGGTGCTGGATATTATAATGAACGTATCTCTTATGCTGATATTCGGTCAGAATATCCTTTATAATAAGGTAAAAAAGCTCAGTTTTGACGCCGCCATACTTCCACTTGGTATGGGTTATTATATGCTCAGAGGGATTTCTTATGTCTATGACGTTTTCAAGGGCAACTGCAAAGCAGAAAAAAACATTTTCTGTCTTCTGACTTATATGGTGTCACTGCATTTCATGCTTGTGGGACCTCTTGTGAGATACGGTGATATTGAGCCACAGATAAGGCATCGTGAGATCACAGGAGCAAAGCTCAACCAGGGACTTAATAAGATAGTTTTCGGTTTTGGCAAGGTGGTGCTTCTTGCAGGCGTTTTTGAACAGATAAAGCTTGCAGGACTTAACGGCAAAGAGATAACTACCCTTGGCTGTTGGCTTGGTATGCTGTCATTTTTGGCACAGTATTATTTTCTTTTCACAGGACTTTCAGATATGGCAAAGGGTCTTGGTCTGACAAACGGCTTTGTTTATCCCGACAACTACACAAACATTGAGGCTGACGGACTTTTCACTGGTATGATAAAAAGCTTCAATACAACTGTTGTTGACTTTTTCAGCGAGGTTTTCTGCTGCAAAAAAAACATGAACAAGGTCTTTACTTTTGTGTGCTATATACTTTGCGGTCTGGCTCTTTCTGTATGGTATCAGGCAAAGGTGAATTTCATTATCGTCGGACTTTGTGCGGCTGTGCTTTGTATCCTTGAAAAGCTGTTTCTTGAAAGACCGCTTTCAAAGCTGCCTGACCTTGTGAAGTATATCTATCTTGTACTCACTGCACTTGTTATTTTCGGCGGACTTTATTTTGACAGCTTCTATGGCTACAAAAAATGGCTCTTTGCACTTGCAGGAGTAAATGTGAAATACACCTTGAGCGTGTCTGTAAAAAGTGCAGTGCTGAAAAATATCACCCTTATAGTAATATCGTTCTTTATTGTCTGCCCACCTGCAAAAAGGGCTTTCTGCAAGATTTTTAAAAAGCTTTCACAGAAGTCTCAGGCGGCTTATGGCAGAGTTATGATAACAAAGACCATTATGACAGTGCTTGTTTTTGCAGTGAGCGTTATAACACTTGCGGCGGAATATGCGGCATAAAAAGAGGAAAATACTAATGGATAAGAAAACTACACGATTCAATATCGTTCACGATGACAATGAATATGAAATACCGGAGGAATGCGAGGCTGCGGAGGAAGCGGCTGAAGAGCTTGCCAAAACGAATTTGGAGGAGCATTACAGCTTTATAAATCTTCTTTCCATAGCGGTCATAATGCTATTTGCCTGCATATTCTTCATTTCAGTTTCAGGAAGCGACATTGTGGAGGACAACAATCTGTCTTTAACATTCAAGACTTTCTTTTCAGGGGATTACACTCAGGCATTGGAGGACTCTTATAATAATAGTATACCTTTTCCTGACGCCATGAAAGCTGTTGAGGAGCGTATCTCTCTTATTTATGGTATCGGCAATAAGGTCACTGACCCTATAAAAGAAACTCCTGACAATACTGATTCTAATCACAACAGCTTCGATCATCCTGCAAATAATAACAGTGATGATCCTGACGAAAATGTTATCACCACCACTGCAAAACCGCAGGACGGTGAAGTAACTACCACAAAGAAAAAAGAGGACAAGAAAAAAACAACAACTACCACTGCTATTGACAGACCAGAGGAAACTAAAAGCACCACAACGACTTCAACGGCTTCCACTACCACAAATAATGACAAACCTTACTATACTGTCACCGAAACTGAGCCTATAGTACAGCCTGGTCCTACTACTACCACGACCACAACAAAGGCACCTGAGACCACAACTCAGCCGACAGAAACTGCAGAACCTACCACTGAGCAAACTGAGGGACCGTCAGATGAATAGCAGATTTGATAACCCTTTTCCCTATTCTAATGACAATAAAAGATATCATACCTATAATTATTATTTAAGGCACAAATTCGGCACTAAGGTTTTCAAGATACCGCTTAATATCGACCTTGGCTGTCCGAACAGAGACGGCACAAAAGGTGTGGGGGGCTGTGTGTTCTGCTCGGCAAAAATGAGCGGAGATTTTGCAGGCGACCCTCATGAGGATATCCTTACTCAGTACAGAGAGATAAGGGAGAAAATGAGCAAGAAGTGGAGCGAGGGTCTGTGCATACCGTATTTTCAGGCAGGCTCAAACACCTATGCTGACGTTGAAACGCTGAGAAAAATGTTTTATACAGCCCTGTCATTTGAAAATACGGCAGGGCTTTCTATCGCAACAAGGGCAGATTGCATCAACGAAGAAAAAGCCGACCTGCTCGGTGAGCTTACGGAAAAGACTTTTCTTACTGTAGAGCTTGGCTTGCAGACTATCCATGACGAAACAGCTTTGAAAATGAACCGCTGTCATACTTTTGCGGATTTTCTCAAAGGCTATGAAATGCTGAGAAAACGCAATGTGAATGTGTGTGTGCATATCATCGACGGGCTTCCCGGTGAAGATAGGGATATGATGCTTGAAACGGCTAAAACTCTCGGTCAGCTTGATATACAAAGCATTAAGATACATCTTCTTCACGTTTTAAAAGGCACTGTGCTTGCGCAGATGTATGAGCGTGGAGAGTTCAGAGTGCTTGATATGGACGAGTATGTCAATATCGTCTGCGACCAGCTGGAGCTTCTGCCAGCTGAGATAGTAATACAGCGTGTGACAGGTGACGGTGCAAAGGACGACCTTGTTGCACCTTTGTGGAGTTTGAAAAAATTCTGCGTTATGAACGAGATAGACAAGGAAATGGGAAGAAGAAATTCATGGCAGGGAAAGGCTCTATCGGAGTAAAAAGAGGTAAAAATGAAAGATATATGTGCAGTTTCGACACCACTCGCTGAGGGCGGTATATCAGTCATAAGAATAAGCGGTGATAATGCCATAAGCATAGGTGCAAAGGTTTTTAAACCGCTGTCATGCAAAAGTGTTGAAAACATGGCAGGCTATACCTGTGCATACGGAAAAATAGTTGACAAAAACGGCAGAGAAGTCGATGACGGCGTTCTGACGGTTTTCCGTGCGCCTAAGTCATACACCGGTGAAAACGTCTGCGAGATATCATGCCATGGCGGAATATATGTTACAAAAAAAGTTCTCAGACTTTGCATTGAACAGGGTGCAGAGCTTGCTCAGAGGGGCGAGTTCACAAAGAGAGCTTTTCTCAACGGAAAGCTTTCACTTACTCAGGCCGAGGGCGTAATGGAAACTATCTCCGCTCAGGGAGAATATGCGCTTAATTCTGCAAATCTTACAAAAGAGGGCAGGCTTTTCAGGCTGATTTCTGATATGTCAAGAAAGTTTGTCACAATTCTTGGCGAGCTTGCGGCATGGGTGGATTATCCGGAGGAGGACTTGCCTGAGATATCTGAGGATAACCTCAGAGAGAGCATTAAAAACGCTTTGGCAGGGCTTGATAAAATAATATCAGATCATGACAGCGGTATGATATTGAAAAACGGTGTTGACACTGTTATCGCAGGCAAGCCGAACGTTGGAAAATCGACCCTCATGAATATGCTGTTGGGATATGACCGCTCCATAGTCACAAATGTGGCAGGCACTACACGAGATGTTATCGAAGAAAGTGCAAAGCTTGGCGAGCTTATTTTGAAGCTTTCCGACACTGCAGGAATACATGAAACTGATGATGAAGTTGAAAAAATAGGCGTTGAGATAGCGAAGAAAAAGCTTAAAAACGCTATGCTTGTGATAGAAGTTTTCGACATTTCAAGAGAACTTGACGAGGAAGACTTGGAGCTTCTTGAATATGTGAAAAAGCTTGGAAAGAAAGTTATCATAGTTCTCAACAAGTCTGACCTTGAAAATGTTGTTGAAAGGTCGCAGCTTGAAAAATATTCAGACTATGTGATAGAGATTTCTGCGAAGCTTGACGAGGGCAGAGAAGAGCTGCAAAAAGCCGCAGAGAAGCTTTTGGGCATTGGCGGATATGACGCTGACAGCACGATTTTTGCAAACGAGCGTCAAATAGCCTGTGCAGAACGTGCAAGAAAATATCTTGCCATGGCTCTTGAAAGCCTTGATATGGGAGAGACTTTGGACGCTGTTACTGTGATGATAGACAATGGCGCAAATGCACTTTTGGAGCTGACAGGAGAAAAAGCTACAGAAGCGGTGGTAGAAGAGGTATTTTCAAAATTCTGCGTAGGAAAGTAATTTATATGGTCTTATTTTCAGACAGGTGGTTTTATTATGCAAAAGGAATATTTTGATATTATTGTGGTAGGTGCAGGTCACGCAGGCTGTGAAGCGGCTTTGGCGGCGGCACGCCTTGGATTAAAGACGGCACTTTTTACCATAACACTTGACGGTGTTGCCAATATGCCATGCAACCCCTCTATAGGCGGAACTGCAAAGGGACATCTTGTTCGTGAGATAGACGCTTTGGGCGGAGAAATGGGCAAGGCGGCGGATAAAACTTTTCTGCAAAGCAGGATACTCAATCGTGGAAAAGGTCCTGCTGTTCATAGTCTGAGGGCGCAGATAGACCGTGTTGAATATCATAAGCTTATGAAAAAAACTATCGAAGATACTGACGGGCTTTATCTGAAGCAGGCTGAGATAACTGATATTTTATTTGAGGAGGACGGCAAAACTGTCCGTGGTGTGCGTACAAAGCTTGGCACTGAGTATGACTGCAAGGCTGTTGTGATCTCAACTGGAACTTACCTTGGCGGCACTGTCCATGTAGGTGCAGTATCATATTCAAGCGGCCCTGACGCAACTTTGCCTGCACTTAGTCTGACAGAATGTCTTAAAAAGGCAGGCATGACAATAAGACGTTTCAAAACAGGCACTCCTGCCCGTGTACACAAGCGTTCCATAGATTTTGACAAGCTTGAAGTTCAGTGCGGTGACGATGATATAACGCCGTTTTCTTTTGATAATCATGAAAAACTTGAAAATAAAGTCAAATGCTATGTGGCTTATACAAATGAGGAAACACACAAGGTAATAAGAGATAACATACATCTTTCTCCTATCTATTCGGGTAGGATACACGCCATTGGTCCAAGATACTGTCCGTCTATCGAGGACAAAATAATGAGATTTTCGGATAAACCAAGGCATCAGCTTTTTATCGAGCCAATGGGTCTTGAAACTGACGAATATTATCTGCAAGGTATGTCGTCATCACTGCCTGAGTTCGTTCAGCTTCAATTTTTGCACACTATAAAAGGACTTGAACACGTTGAGATAATGCGAAATGCCTATGCCATAGAATATGATTGCTGCGACCCTACAGAGCTTTCTGCTACGCTGGAGTTCAAGGCTTTTGACGGTCTTTACGGTGCAGGTCAGTTCAACGGCACTTCGGGATATGAAGAAGCCGCCGCACAGGGTCTTATCGCAGGAATAAATGCCGCACTGAAAATTCTCGGCAGAAAACAGCTTATTCTTGACAGAGCGTCATCATACATAGGCACTCTTATTGATGACCTTGTTACAAAGGGTTGTTCAGACCCTTACAGAATGCTCACGTCAAGAAGCGAATACAGACTTTTGCTAAGACAAGATAACGCTGATATAAGGCTCACGCCTATAGGTCATGAGATAGGGCTTATCTCAGACGAAAGATATCAGCATTTGCTTGACAAAAATGAACAGATAGCCGCTGAGATAAAACGTGTTTCAAAAATAAATATTGCGCCAGGTCCTGAGATAAATGCCTATCTTGAATCTGTAGGCACTGACCCTCTTAACAACGGCATAAAGATTGCTCAGCTTATCCGCAGACCACAGGTGTCATATGACGGGCTTGCTCCTTTCGATAAGGAACGACCTGAGCTTTCAGCAGAAGTAAAAGAGCAGGTAGAATTGCAGATAAAATATGACGGCTATATAAAGATACAGCTTGAACAGGTGGAGGCTATGCGAAAGCTAGAGAAAAGGGCTTTGCCTGTTGATATTGACTATAATGATATAAAAAGTCTTAGACTTGAAGCAATTGAAAAGCTCAATAAAATAAAGCCTGTATCAGTTGGTCAGGCAAGCCGAATCAGCGGAGTAAACCCTGCGGACGTGGGTGTGCTTCTGGTATGGCTCTCATCAAAGAATGACCATAGGGAGGAATAGTATGTCAAAGCTTATTTCTAAGGACGATTTTATAAAGCTTTTTGATAATTATGATATAACAATATCTGACAGTGATTATTCACGCTTTGAAGCTTATGCAGATCTGCTTTGTGAATGGAACGAGAAAATAAATCTTACTGCTATCACTGACCCTGAGGGAATTTCAATAAAGCATTTTTTTGACAGCGTTTATCCTTTCACACTTTTCGAAGTAAAAGAAAATGCAACGGTAATAGATGTCGGCACAGGAGCAGGATTTCCGTCTTGCCCGCTGAAAATCGTCCGTGACGATATAAAGCTTACACTTTTGGATAGCCTTAACAAGAGGATAAATTTTCTTGCACAGCTTTCAGACAGTCTTGACCTTGGCGCAACTTGCATACACGGCAGAGCAGAGGAGCTTGGCAGAAGCATGGAGTGCCGTGAACAATTTGACATTGCCACAGCAAGAGCAGTGGCAAACCTCAGCGACCTATGCGAGTATTGCCTGCCTTTTGTAAAAGTCGGAGGATATTTCGTTGCATTGAAAGGTTCAGGAGGAAATGACGAGCTGAAAGAGGCTAAAAATGCTATTAAGATACTGGGAGGAAAGGTCGAAGAGGTCTTTGACTATGAACTTCCAACAGGTGACGGCAGAACGCTTATCCTCATAAGAAAAGTATCTGAAACACCTGAGAAATATCCACGCAACAAGGGTCAAATGAAAAAGAAAAAATTATAAATATAAAGTAAAAGAAGCACCGAGCGAAGCGAGCAAAAGGACCAGGGGCACGCCCCTGGTCAGGGTCAAGGGGTGAAACCCCTTGTGAGTAAATTTCTTGTTCGACTTCGCTCACAAGAAATGGGCAAAGCCCTGTCGGAGCTTGAGGCAGAGCCTCAATAGGCGCAAGCCTACTAAGCGGTGCAGAATAATAAAAGAAGAAGTACAAAGTTGTAACCCAAAACAAAGCGGTGTCGGAGAACAAATCTCTGCACCGCTTTTGTAGTTTCTTATACAAAGTAAAATCCGCAAAGAGCGACAGCGATTTTGCAATACGATAAACTATACCGAATATCTGTAGGGGCTGGCGCCCTCGACAGCCCGACATTGAAGCGGCTAGACTTGGATTGGTCACGAATGAAAAGAAGCAGACAATGTTATAAATTTTTGCACCGAACATTGTGTAAAAAAAATATAAATGATATTGAAACCGAAACATAGATAAGTGGGACGTCGGGGGCGCCGTCCCCTACAATAAAAAACAAGCAAAATAGCAAAAAAACACGCTGAATTTTTGTTCAGCGTGTTTTCTTATTGTTATTTTTAATTTAGAACTCTATCTTTGAGTAAAGACCTGAATCCTTCATTGTGTCCTCCGGCTTTGGCTTCTTGTAGTCCTTTTCAAAGCTTGTTGTGATGTCAAAACCCTTTGAGCGGCGATTGTTATTGTTTCTTCTTCTGCCGCCGTTCTTCTTGTAGCCGCCTCTGTTGTCATACTTTCTAGGTGTTGTAGAGCTGATTATTACCTTTCTCCATGGCTCTTCACCCTTTGACTGAGATGTTACACCCTCGATCTCTGATACAGCAGCGTGAATGATTCTTCTCTCATATGGATTCATTGGCTCGAGAGCTGATGAACGACCGCTTCTCTTTACGTTGTTTGCTATCTTTCTTGCAAGCTCTTCAAGCTGGGTCTTTCTTCTTGCCCTGAAACCATTGCAATCTGTGGATATTCTGAAATATTCTCTGTCTATCCTGTTGCATACAAGTGATGCAAGATACTGAAGTGAATCAAGGATATCGCCTTTCTTGCCGATAAGTTTCTCAAACTCTTCGCTCTTTATCTCAAAAAGTGCGCCGTTTTCAAGCTTTGTTACCTCGATCTCTGTGTCTTCTATGCCCATTGCCTTTATAACATTGAGTATATATTCCTTTGCACAGTCAGCCTTTTTCTGCAAAGTGTCGCTCCACTCTGCCTCTGCCTTGACTTCTTCCTGAACTTCTGCCTTTTCTTCAACAGCCTCTGTTTTTTCAGTTACAGTTTCTACCTTTGTTTCAGGCTCATATTCAGCTTCTACCTTTGCCTCACCCTTGATCTTTCCAAAAAAGCCCTTTTTAGGCTCTTCAAGAACTGTGAAAGTGATCTTTTCTACTTCTGTTCCAAATTCAACTGCCGCCTTGTTCTTTGCTTCGTCAACAGTTGCGGCTGTAAAGATCTGTTTCATTTTTTTCTGCTCCTCTCGCTAAAAAAGTTTAGTCAACAACAGGTCAATCCTGTGAATCGTCATATTCGTCGCCATATTTCTCAGCCATTCTCTTTCTGGCTTCGTTAAGACGTCTTCTCTGCTCGTCTTTAAGCTCCGTCTTTGTTTTCTTCTTAGGCTCATCGTAATCCTCATCGTCAGAAAGTGACTTTCTGATCTCAGCAGGATCTTTACCAGCCTGTATCATCTGAGCCTCAGCCATTTTCTCCATAAGAGTAGGCTTGCCCTTCTTTTTCTGCTTTGCTATATCCTTCTGAACAAGCTCTGCAACGTGTTCAGGTGTATATATCTTATTGAGTACGATAGTCTGTCCCAGTGCAAACAGTGAAGAATAGCACCAGTAAAGACCAAGACCTGCCGGATAGCTGAAACCGATCCACAGTGAGAAGATAGGCATACCATAAAGCATTATCTTCATTCCCATTCCGCCCATATTAGCGGCGTCAGGATTGTTCTTCTTTGCAAAATGCTGTGAAACGAATGTCACTATAAGCTGCAAAAGTGCTGATATAATAGGGATAATGCAGGAAAGATCCTTCATTGTTGGTATCTTTCCAAGGAAAAGTCCGAAAATGCTGTAGTTGAAATCTTCAGCCGCAGCCTTTACGCTTGTTGGAAGCACATCTGCATACTGTCCTCCCTCTTTTTCAGTGAAAACGAAAGTCATAAGCTCAGGTCTTGACTGAATGAGGTTTGTGGAGAAGTAATTCTCGTTAAGAATAAAAGTATCTATATCATTATGAGCCTTAATAGCATTCATAACGTTCGATATCTTGTTGTCATTAGAAAGTGCCTTTGCAGACTTTGGATACTTGTCCTTGTCTGTAAAAAGCTTTTCAAGCTTATCATAAGCTTCGTCCTCAGTAGCACCGTCTTTCTCAAACTTTTCAATAAGCTTTTCTATTGTAGTATCCTTGCTTTTTACCTCAGCACTGACAACATAAAGATTCGATATCATGTTGTTTGAGTCTGTAAGCTCCTCTTTATCTGCGTTTGAAACGTAGGTAAGAGGTCCGTAAATAACAGGGATAAGAGCAAACAGAATGACCATTGTGATGACCATTGGCAAACAGCTTGCCATAGGGTTTACGCCCGCCTTGGCGTAAAGGTTCATCTGCTCTTCCTGCATCTTCTGCTGATTTTTAGCGTATTTCTTCTTTATCTTTTCAAGCTCAGGCTGAAGCATGGTCATTCTTGCCGTGCTCTTCTGCTGCTTGACGTTAAGCGGAAATACTATAAGTCTTGTAAGGATAGTGAAAAGCAGCAGTGCTATTCCATAGTTCTTGCATACAAAATAGCAGCCCTTCATTATCCAGCCCAAAGGGGTCGCAATAATACCCATTTAATATCCTCCAGATCAATTATTTGTCATATTGATAACCTATATATCTGATTAAGCTCTCAGGCTTATTTTTTTCTGATTTTAAAATACTCAGTGGTAAGCTTGTCAGGAACATAGTCAACCCCTCCCAGACTCCACGGGTTGCACCTAAGCAATCTCCATACAGTGAGCAGCGTGCCTTTGAAAAAGCCGTGTTTTCTGTAAGCCTCCAGCGCATATGCCGAGCAGCTTGGATAATACTTGCACCTTGGTCCGAAAAGAGGACTTATAAATCGCTGATAAAACCTTATCAGCAGCTGAGCCAGTTTACTCATTTTACTTTCTCTTTGCCCTGCCTGACCTGTTATTCTTTGGAACAGGCTTATTCATCTCTTTTATGAGTCTTTTTTTTATAAATCTTTCAATATCCTGAGTTTTCTTATCCCCTATATCGTTTCTTCCCACAAAAACTATATCATAGCCCAGCGGAAATTCCGCCTCGTTAAGTCTGTAGGCGGCTCTTACTATTCTTTTAATTCTGTTTCTTGTTACCGCGCAGCCCTGCTTTTTGCCCGCCGTTATTCCAAGCCTGTTGTATGGACTGCCGTTGGGATAAAAATATGCTGCTACAAAACTGTCTGCACAAAATCTTCCCTTTTTATAGCACCTTAAAAATGCCTTGTTATCCTTTAAAACCGTTGTGAACAGCATCTTCATTTCCCCATTGTGTACTGTTTTTACTCTTTTCGCCTTTTCACGGCAATTTTGCCAAAAAAAGATAAAGACCCAATACCATGCAAATCAATGAATGGTATATAGGTCATCTGAGGCAGCGTCCAACGACGCTTAAATACAACTGCCTAGGGACATCGATTCAGGCGTAACTAACCGCCTGAATAATGCCTGTCAGACTTATCATCAGAAACTGCCTGTATCTCTTAGTAGCTGAGTCTAGCTCTGCCCTTTGCTCTTCTTCTTGCGAGTACCTTTCTGCCGTTAGCAGTAGACATTCTCTTCATGAAGCCGTGAACTTTCTTTCTCTGAAGCTTTTTAGGCTGATATGTTCTTTTCATCGAATTCTCCTCCTTCCGCTTTCAACACTCCGTCATTTTATACAAAAAAACGTCCTCGGAAATGTTTAAACTTATAGGGTCACAGCAAATTACAATATCGCTATGAAAAAAGCCCTTGTAATTTAATATTATAGCTCATTCACACACCATTTGTCAAGCCTGTTCATAATATTTTTATATTTTTTTTGATATTATTTTTCTTTGCTTTGAGGGGCTTACTGTCCGAAAAACCTGCCGCTTACGTCCTCCTTTTTAATGAGCATACAATATATTGTGTGCCAAATATAAATTTTATCTGTATTAAGTGTTTTTTCTTATCTTTGAAAAGCATACTTTTTATCCCTATTTCTTTCCTTATATATAATATATAGGACTTGAAATTTTAAGTCAAGTGTGCTATAATAGTATAGAATTGATTAATTATGCCTGTTTATATTTTTTTAAAACTCTGACCTGCCGTCTGTTTGACAGGGGTCACGGCGGACAGCGGAAACACCGCACAGGCAGAGCTATTTTCTAGGAGGTTATGGAGAAACAATGGATTCCTTTAATGACGTATTTCAGGAGGTCCTGAAATATTGCCGAAACTGCAAAAGTATCAGCGAGCCGGGATATAACAAATGGATAAAGATACTTGAACCGATGAAGCTTGAAAACAATGTGGCTTATTTGCTCACTGATTCTGATTTTTCAAGAGATATCACTATGAACGCCTATGAGAATCTTTTAAAAGAAGCTTTTCTCAACACTTTGGGCTTTGAGGTAGATATAAAAATACTTGTTAAAGACAAAGAAGAAGTTAATGAAACTGAGGAAAAGGATATAGAAGTCAAGGTGGCTGACTTTTCTGATGAAGAAAACAACAATCTTACCTTTGATAACTTTATCAAAGGTAAATCGAATGATCTTGCCTATGCTTTCAGCACGGCTGTCGCACATAAGTATGACGAAGATCAGAAAACGCCGTCTAACACAAATACTATATTCAACCCTCTCATCATATACGGTGATTCGGGACTTGGAAAAACTCACCTTATGAAAGCTATCGAGCATGAGGTAAAGAAAAATCACCCTGAGCTGAAAATTATTTACACCACAGGTGAATCCTTTATAAACCAGCTCGTTAAAGCTATCGAGTCTAAGGAAACTAATAAATTTCATGATAAATACAGGAATGCCGACTATCTTATGGTAGACGATATACAGACCATTGCAGGCAAGGAGCGTATGCAGGAGGAATTTTTCCATACCTTCAATGATCTTTACAATGCGGGCAAGCAGATAGTTCTCACATCGGATATTGCACCGTCAAAGATATCGAAGCTTCAAAACAGGATACTTACCAGATTTTCACTGGGTGTTCAGGTAGACGTTACACCGCCTGATTTTGAAACAAGAATGGCTATCGTAAAGAAAAAGGCTGATATGCTGGACTTACAGCTTTCTGACAATGTCGTAAGGATAATAGCAGAGAAGATAAAGACGAACATACGTCAGCTTGAGGGAACTGTAAACAAAATAAAGGCTCTTACCATTTATACGAATGAAAGCCCGTCCATATCTATGGCTCAGAGGATAATCAAGGAAATAATCATTGAAAATCACCCTGCTGAGATAACGGTTGACAGGATACTTCAGGAGGTAGCGGCAGCATTTGACGTTACTGCTGACGACATAAAATCAACAAACAGACGTGCAAACGTATCCCTTGCAAGAAAAATAGCGATCTATATCTTCAAGGACGTAAAGGGCATGACCTTTATACAGATAGGAAATGTGCTTAACAAAAACCATTCAACTATGACCATACACTATCAGGACGTTGTTAAAAATCTTAAAGAGAACAAACAGCTAAAAGATACCGTTGACGACATAATCAAAAACCTCAAGGACAATTAAACGGACTATTTCAACATTTTCAACATAGTTTTCAACAATTTTGTTGAATATCCGGACTTGGATATATAAAGCTTTGCGGAATGTTTTTCAAAACTTTGCACAATGAAGTTTAAACCATGGTGTTATAAAATCAAACACCGATTTTCAGGTTTCAACATTTTTTGCGATAATAATAAACATTCAACAAACATTTTTTCAACTTTTCAAACACAAAAAAAGTTTTTGAAAACACAGTTGAAGTGATGTTAAAATAAACTTGAAAAGCAAAACAAGTCTGCAAAAGGCTTTGAATGACTTTTCAACCATTTCAACACACTCTACTACTAATACTAATTTAATATTGATTTATTTATATATTATCAGAGCAAAAAATATAAATTTGAGAAACTCATATGTTGAAAAAACAAAAGTCAGATAAATGTAATTTTTTAGAAAGGAAATTGCTATGAAAATTCTGTGTAATAATGTTTCACTTTGCGGAGCAGTAACAAATGTTTCAAAAGCAGTGTCAGAACGTGCTGCACTTAAATCTCTTGAGGGAATAAAATTCAAGCTTGAAAACTCAATGCTGGAGCTTACCGGCTATGACCTTGAGATAGGTATAAAAACTGTTATACCGGTAAAGAGCGACGATTCGGGAGAATTTATACTCAATGCAAGGTTATTTTCAGAAATGATAAGGAAAATGCCTTCTGAAGAGATCCTGATAGAAGTTTCTGAAAATTTTCAGGTAACGATCTCAGGAGGAGTTACCACATTCAATATCCCTGCAACATCAGCAGAGGAATATCCTGCACTTCCTAAGAAAGAGGAAGAAAACAAGATAACTATCTCTCAGCCTGTTCTTAAGGATATGATAAATCAGACAAAGTTTGCCGTGGCTGTTACAGACCTTAAGCCTGTTCTTAAGGGAGAGCTTTTTGAGATTGAAAACGGTACTCTTACTCTTGTTGCCCTTGACGGATATAGACTTGCTGTGAGATATGAGCCTATAAAGTATGACGGAAGTCTTAAATTCGTCGTGCCTGCAAAAACTCTTTCTGAGATAGCAGCACTTCTGGGAGATAATGACGAAGAAACAGCCTCCGTTTATCTCTCAAAAAATCATGTTGTGTTTGAATTAAACGGCTATCTTGTTTATTCAAGACTTATCGAGGGCGAGTTCCACCCTTATAAGTCAGCTATACCGACTACTTGCACAACTGAGGTCATTGTTGACAGGAAAGAGCTTATTGCCGCTCTTGAAAGAAGTTTGATACTTATAAGTGACAGAACACCGTCACCTGCAAGATGCTATTTTGAAAATAATTCTATAAAAATAAACTGCTCAACAAGCGTTGGAAAGATAACAGACGAGATAAAGGCTGATATAGCAGGTCCTGTTATCGAGATAGGCTTCAAGTGCAAATATCTTCTTGACCCTCTGAAGGTCATAAAGGAAGATAAGGTCAAATTGCAGATGAGCGGAAGTCTGCTGCCTATGAAGATAGTTCCGTGTGAGGGCGACGCTTATACTTACCTCGTTCTCCCTGTAAGACTAGCAAAGGAATAAGAATATGAAATATCAACAGATAGATGTAAATATAAAATCAGAGTTTATAAAGCTCGATTCTCTGCTTAAATATGCTGGCGTTGTGGAAACAGGCGGCATTGGCAAGGAGATAATCCTCGAGGAGAGAATTAAAGTAAATGGTGAGGTCTGCACAATGAGGGGAAAGAAGATCCGCCCCGGGGATAAGGTGCAGATAGACGAGATAGCTACAGAGATAGTGGTAAAATAAAATGGTGATAACCAAAATTTCCGCAGACGGATTTAAAAATCTCAAAAAAGTCGAGATATATCCTCATGAGAAAATGAATATTTTCTGCGGAAAGAATGCTCAGGGCAAAACAAATCTTATAGAAGCTATATGGCTTTGCAGCGGAGTGAGGTCTTTTCGCAACACAAAAGACAGAGAAATGATAGATATAAACGGACAGTTTATGAATATCGACATTTCATTTAAAAACAGCTTCCGCAGTCAGGATATACATTTTGCAATGGCAAGACCTAATGTGAGAGAAAAAAACGTCACCTTGAACGGCGTAAAACTGAAAACTCCCTCAAAGCTTTTCGGAAGCCTTGATTGTGTTATCTTTACTCCTGAGGATCTGGAGCTTTCAAAAGGCTCTCCCGAAAACAGACGGCAGTTTCTTGACCTTTCAGTGTCACAGATAAAAAATTCCTACAGCTCTGTTATCTCAAAATATGATGATCTTATAGAGCAGAGAAATATATTGTTAAAAAATATCTGTTACGGCAGATCAAAAAGAGAAGAGCTTGAAGTGTGGGATATCCAGCTTGCTCAGCTTGGGGCTTATATCTCGCTTTTAAGATATAATTATACAAAAAAACTCGATATGTTCGCAAAAAAGCTTTATGAGGATATATCAGAGGGCAGAGAAAGGCTGGAGCTTGAATATTATTCCACTGTGTATTCCAATCTGGAAGGCAGAAAAGATTATTCAGGAGATATGGCTGAGGAGTATCTAAACTGTCTGCAAAATAATCTTGATGACGATATAAGAGCAGGATTTACGCAGAAAGGCGTTCACAGAGACGATCTTGCGGGAAAAATAAACGGACTGGCAGTTAGACAGTTCGCTTCTCAGGGACAGCACCGCTCTCTTGCACTTATTTTGAAGCTTTCGCAGGCTTATATACTTGCCGAGGAGATAGACGACAGCCCGTGTATACTTCTCGATGATGTTTTGAGCGAGCTTGACCTCTCAAGGCAGAAGTTCGTTATCTCGAAAATACACGATATGCAGGTCTTTATAACCTGCTGTGACAGGAATATCCCCTTTGACGAGAAAAGTCATGGAAAGATATTCAATATAGAAAACGGAATGATAGTTCAGGAGAATAAGTGATGTTTCTGCATTTAGGAAATAACTATTTAGTCAATACTAAAGATATCATAGGGATCTTCGATATAGAGAATACCTCTGTTTCTGCCAATACAAAGGAATTTCTTAATTTTGCGGCAAAAAACAGACGTGTTGTGAACTGCACATATGAAATGCCTAAAAGCTTTGTGGTGTGCCTTGATAAAGACTTTACGGAAACTGTGTATATAAGTCAGATGAGCTGTGCCACACTTTTGAAAAGAAGCAAAAGAATGCCTGAATGATGAATCAAAGATATAAGATTATAAGATAAAAAACCAAGTGATGAGGGGGTTATTTTTTGGAAAATAACAACGAGATCGAGATCCAGAACACCGAGGAAATATCCATGGTGGATAAGCAAAATGATTATAATGAAAATCAGATACAGGTGCTGGAGGGTCTTGAAGCGGTAAGAAAAAGACCTGGTATGTATATCGGATCAACAGGTCCAAAGGGACTTCACCACCTTGTCTACGAGATAGTTGACAACGCTATCGATGAGGCATTGGCAGGATATTGCACTGAGATAGAAGTAGAGATACTTCCCGGGGACATTATCAGAGTTACCGATAACGGACGTGGTATCCCTACAGGTATACACCCCAAGGAGAAAATATCTGCTGCAACGGTAGTTTATACCATTCTCCACGCAGGCGGAAAGTTCGGCGGCGGCGGATATAAGGTAGCAGGCGGACTTCACGGCGTTGGTGCGTCTGTAGTAAACGCCCTCTCGGAATATCTTGAGCTTACAGTTTATGACGGAAAACATATTCATTTTCAGAGGTTTGACAGAGGTAATTATTCAGAACCTCTGAAGATAATCGGCGATACTGATAAAACAGGTACTTCCGTTCTCTTTAAGCCTGACCCTGAGATATTTCAGGAAACAACAGTGTTTGACTATGAAACACTGCTTAAAAGACTTAGAGAACAGGCATTCCTTAATGCTGGTATAAAGATAATATTCACAGATAAGAGAAATGAATCAGAGCCTGTGGGCGAAACTCTCCACTATGAAGGCGGTATAAGACAGTTTGTGGAGCATATCCACAAAACAAGAGGCGTTACTCCGCTTTCTGAGGAAGTTATCTATGTCAATGGCATGGAGGGCGACACTTTCGCTGAGATAGCTTTGCAGTATAACGATACTTATAATGACCTTATATTGTCATTTGCTAATAATATCCATACTCCTGACGGCGGTACTCATGAAACAGGTTTCAAAAATGCTCTTACAAAGGTAATAAATAACTACGGCAAGAAGTTCGGTTATCTTAAAGATGACGATAAACTCCTTGGCGACGATGTAAGAGAAGGTTTGACGGCTATAGTATCCGTTAAGCTCACAAACTGTGAGTTTGAGGGACAGACAAAGGGCAGACTTGGCAATCCTGAGGTAAGACCTTTCGTTGACAAGATAGTTACCGAAAAGCTTATGAACTACTTTGAGGAAAACCCTACTGTGGCAAAGGCTATATTTGATAAGTCAGTTCAGGCACAAAAGGCAAGAGAAGCCGCAAAGAAAGCAAGAGAGCTTACAAGAAGAAAATCTGCTCTTGAATCCTCTTCATTGCCTGGCAAGCTTGCAGATTGCTCAGAGAGAGATGCTTCACTCACCGAAATTTATATCGTCGAGGGAGATTCTGCGGGCGGTTCTGCAAAGGAAGGCAGAGATAGAAAATATCAGGCTATACTTCCTTTGTGGGGAAAAATGCTCAACGTAGAAAAAGCTAGGATAGATAAGGTATACGGCAATGAAAAGCTTATGCCTGTTGTTACCGCACTGGGAACATCAATAGGCGAGGACTTTGACCTTTCAAAGCTCCGTTACGGCAAAGTTATAATCATGGCCGATGCCGATGTGGACGGTTCTCATATCAGAACGCTTCTGCTTACATTCTTCTTTAGATTTATGCGTCCTCTTATCGAGGAGGGTCATATCTATCTTGCTCAGCCACCGCTTTTCAAGGTCGCAAGGGGCAAGCAGGTCAGATATGCTTTCTCAGACGCAGAGAGAGATCAGTATATTTCTGAGCTTTCAGGTGAAAACAACCTGAAAGTAAACGTTCAGAGATATAAAGGTCTTGGTGAGATGGACCCTGAACAGCTTTGGGAAACAACCATGGATCCTGAAAGAAGAACTATGATAAAGGTGACAATGGAGGACGCTGTTAAGGCGGACGAGATATTCACTATTCTTATGGGCGATAAGGTCGCACCGAGAAAAGAATTTATAGAGAAAAATGCAGAGTATGTAAAGGATCTTGACGTTTAAAGAAAGGATACTGCTTTGGATAACAACGAAAATAAAAATCAGGAAAAAGAGCTTGAAGAGGTAAAAACAGAGGAAGCCGTTGAAACGGCTGAGAAAGCTGTGGATAATGCTGATGAGGTGGAAGAAGCACAGATAGAAAAAGAGCCTGTTTTGAGCTTTGAGTATGATGTGAAAAACGAGGAAGAGGAAAGAGCTTTTTTAGCCTTTCAGAAGAAATTCGTTTATGCGCATAACTGGAAGATAACAGCGGCTTTCGGCGTTGTTGCGGTGCTTTTTATAGTGTCCATAGTGAGAAACCCTTCGGGATATCTTAACTGGGTGCTGGCGTTCATATGCCTTGCAATAATCGTTCTCACATGGTATAACACCAGAAGAATAAGAAAATATCTTATGCAGGCACTTAAACCTCTTGAGGACGACAAGTATGTTTTCACCCTCTATGACGACAGTTTCAAAATAGAAACGCTGCCGACAGAGGAGGAAAAGCAGGAGGAGGACTTTACTCCTGTTCCACCGAGGATAGTTGGTTTTGAGGATATCTCACTGAACGTTTTGGAAAATGACGAGATGTTTATTATAATACTCAAAAAAGAAACTATTTATGTGCTTGCAAAAAGAGTCATGAACGAGCAGCAGCAGGAAACCCTAAGAAAAACTTTTTCAGAGCTGCTTGATAGCGATTATGAAATGATAGATAATAAATAAGAACAGGATATGTTCTTTTCAAAGTAAACCGAAAGGTTAAAAAGGAGTGGATAAAGTGAGCGATTATAACGTTATTGACACTGATGTTGAAGCGATAATGAAAGAATCTTTCATTCAATATTCAATGGCGGTAATTGTATCCAGAGCCTTACCTGATGTAAGGGACGGACTTAAACCTGTTCACAGAAGAATTTTATATACCATGTATGAAAATGGTCTTACACCTGATCAAGCTTACAGAAAATGTGCAGATACGGTCGGATCTGTGCTTGGTAAATATCACCCACACGGTGACGCATCAGTTTATGACGCACTTGTAAGACTTGCTCAGAAGTTCTCAATGAGATATCCTCTTGTTGACGGTCACGGAAACTTCGGTTCCGTTGACGGCGACCCTCCGGCTGCCTACCGTTATACTGAGGCTAAAATGGCTAAGATGTCAGTAAATATGCTGACAGATATAAACAAAACAACTGTTGATTTTCAGTCAAACTATGATGACAGACTTAAAGAGCCTGTTGTGTTGCCGTCAAGATTTCCAAATCTTCTTTGTAATGGCTCAGTAGGTATCGCTGTGGGCATGGCAACGAATATCCCTCCTCATAACCTCCATGAAGTTATTGAGGGCATGAAAACTGTCATGAAAAACCCTGACTGCACACTTGACGAGCTTATGCAGAGCATAAAGGGTCCTGACTTCCCTACAGGCGGTATCATCATGGGCAGGTCCGGTATCAGAGCGGCTTACGGCACTGGCCGAGGCAAGATAACACTGCGTTCAAAGACCTCTATCGAGGAGATAAAGGGCAGAAACTGCATTATTGTCACTGAGATACCTTACATGGTAAACAAGGCAAGACTTGTTGAGTCTATCGCTGACCTTGTTAAGGAAAAGCGTATTGACGGAATACATTATATCAACGATGAATCCGGCAAGGACGGAATGAGGATCGTTATCGAGCTGAAAAAGGACGCTAATCCGCAGGTAGTTCTCAACAAGCTGTTCAGCTATACACAGCTTCAGGATACTGTGGGCGTTATAATGCTCGCTCTTGTGAACGGTATTCCTAAGGTGCTGACTCTCAAGGAAATGCTTGAGCAGTATATAGACTTTCAGGTGGATGTTATCACAAGAAGAACTAAGTTCGACCTTAACAAAGCTAAGGAAAGAGAGCATATCTTAAAGGGTCTTGTTATCGCACTTGACAATATTGACGAAGTTATCGAGATAATGAAAACTTCTAAGAATATCCCTGAGGCTAAGCAAAGACTTAATCAGCGTTTTGGTCTTACAGATATTCAGGCTGACCATATTGCAAACATGACTCTCGGACGTCTGACCGGTATGGAAAGACAGAAGATAATAGACGAGTTGGCTGAGATCGAAGTCAAGATAGCTGACCTTGAAGATATCCTTGCAAATCATCAGAGAATACTTGATATAATCATTGAAGAGGTCGAGGCTATTCAGGATAAGTTCGGTGACGAGAGAAGAACTCAGATAGAAAATGTCAGCGGTGAAGTTGATATCGAAGACCTTATCCCTGTTGAGGAAAGCGTTGTTACTTATACAAATGCCGGATATATAAAGAGAATGCCTGTTTCAGAGTATAAGGCTCAGAAGCGTGGCGGACGTGGCGTAACGGGTATGAAACAGCGTGAGGACGATTATATCGACGAGCTTCAGACCTGTTCTTCACATGACAATATACTCTTTATCTCCAATAAGGGCATAATGTATAAGCTCAAATGCTATGAGCTGCCTGAGGGTTCAAAGGCTTCAAGAGGCACAAATATAGTAAATCTTCTTGAACTGGGCGAGGGCGAGAAGATAGCCGCAATGATAAAAACTGCCGACTTTGACGAGGGCAAGTATATAGTCATGGTAACAAAGAACGGCAAGATAAAGAGAACTCCGCTGACTTCCTACAGAAATGTAAGAAAGAACGGTCTTATTGCAATCGGCCTTGATGAGGGCGACGAGATTGCAGGAGTAAGAATGACCTTTGGCGACAATGAGGTCATCGTTGCAACGCATAATGGTTATGCTATCAGGATAAGAGAAACTGACATAAGAGAGATGTCAAGAGTTGCACACGGCGTAAAGGCTATAAAACTCAGGGGCAGCGACTATGTTGTATCAATGGCAAGAGTAAGAGAGGGTGCAAGCGTTCTCACTGTTGCAGAAAACGGTCTTGGCAGACGTGTTCCGCTGGAGTCTTATAAGGTACAGAACAGAGGCGGCTACGGTCTTATGAACTATAAGAGTGGCGGAGTATGCGGAATAAAGGTCGTTGATGATGAAGATGATATCATCATGATATCCACAGACGGCATTGTTATCAGAATAAGAGCCTGCGATATCAGCATGATGAGCAGATACTCCCGTGGCGTAAGACTTATGAGAGTCGGCGAGGACGGCAGAGTGGTTTCATTCACAAGAACTGAGCATGACGATGATGTTGAAACAGCAGAGGTAGAAAAGGCTACTGCCGAGGAGATAGCAGAGGCTCAGGCTGAGGAAAATGCTGAGGTCATTGAAGAGAATACCGAAAGCGTTGAGAATGAGGATTCTGAGAACACGGAAGAATAATATAAAAATCAAGTAAAGACAAAATAAACGGGCGAACACTGTTCGCACCTACATTGACTAAAAAATTAACGGACGGCTAAAAACCGTCCGTTTTTGTATTTAAGGCAACAAAAAAAGGTGAGCGGCACATGACCGTTCACCTTTTTGCATATCAAAATTACTTTGTTATCTTGTCCTTGCCGCCCATGTACATTCTCAGTGGCTCAGGGATATTAACTGTTCCGTCAGCATTGAGATTGTTTTCGAGAAATGCGATAAGCATTCTTGGAGGTGCAACAACTGTGTTGTTAAGAGTGTGAGCAAAATACTTTGTGCCGTCCTCTGCCTTTATTCTTATGCCAAGACGTCTTGCCTGTGCGTCGCCAAGATTTGAGCAAGAACCCACTTCAAAATACTTCTTCTGTCTTGGACTCCATGCCTCAACGTCACAGCTCTTTACCTTGAGGTCTGCAAGGTCGCCTGAGCAGCACTCAAGTGTTCTTACAGGAATATCGAGTGAACGGAAGAAATCAACAGAATTCTGCCACAGCTTGTCATACCATGCCATGCTATCTTCCGGCTTGCAGACAACTATCATTTCCTGCTTTTCAAACTGGTGTATTCTGTAAACGCCTCTCTCTTCGATACCGTGTGCGCCAACTTCTTTTCTGAAACATGGTGAATAGCTTGTGAGAGTCTTTGGAAGCTCACCCTCCGGAATGATAGTGTCGATAAATCTGCCTATCATTGAATGTTCAGAAGTACCGATAAGATAAAGGTCTTCACCCTCTATCTTATACATCATGCCTTCCATTTCAGAAAAGCTCATAACGCCTGTAACAACGTCTGAACGTATCATGTAAGGAGGAATGAAATATGTGAAACCTCTGTCTATCATGAAATCTCTTGCATATGAAAGAATTGCAGAATGAAGTCTTGCAATGTCGCCCATAAGATAATAGAAGCCGTTTCCTGATGTTCTTCTTGCACTGTCAAGATCAATGCCGTTAAAGCTTTCCATAATGTCAACGTGATATGGAATCTCATAATCAGGAACAACAGGCTCTCCGAATTTTTCAATCTCTACGTTCTCGCTGTCGTCCTTGCCTATAGGAACGCTTGGGTCGATAATGTTAGGGATAACGAGCATTCTCTCACGTATCTTAGCTTCAAGCTCCTTTTCCTTTTCAGCCATAGCGTCAAGCTCAGCACCGATAGCGGAAACCTCAGCCTTTACTTTCTCAGCTTCGTCCTTCTGACCCTTAGCCATAAGACCGCCTATCTGCTTGCTCATTACCTTTCTTTTATTTCTCAGCTCGTCAGCCTTTGTTTTGGCTGCTCTGTATTCCTCGTCAAACTGAGCCACCTCGTCAACAAGAACGAGCTTTTCGTCCTGAAACTTCTTTTTGATGTTTTCCTTGACAAGCTCAGGATTTGTACGGATAAGCTTAATATCTATCATTTTACATACTCCTTTTAGCTGACGCAAAAAAATTTCTTTGCGTCGCAATATTTATCCTTTTAATAATATCACTAAAAGGAGATTTTGTCAAGACAAAGCCCCTTTAAAACAGGCTTTTGAAACAGGTTTTGAGAGAACTTATTTCATAGATGAAATACTATCATGATATAAGTAACAGTGCGAATTTCATAAAAACTATTGACATTTTGTATCAAACGTTTTATAATTATAAGGTGAATGTGTTCGTTATGGGCGTATTGTGCCATGACGGCAGAAAAGCCTCTGGGCTTAATAAATTTATCAGGAGGATTAAAGGTGCGAAAAGTTAAAAAACCCGTGTTTTTTATCGTGCTTTTGTGTATAATTGCATTTGGATATCTCACTTATGCAGGAATACATACTCAGTACGGAGATATAAAAACAAGCTATATCAAGGGCGTTGAAGATATCCGCTGGGGTATCGATATTCAGGGCGGCGTAAATGCTACGTTTGAACCTGCCGATAATTACGACGCTACAAAGGAAGAAATGGACGCTGCAAAGGCTGTTATTGAGCAAAGACTTGTAAGCCTTAATATCACAGACAGCGAGGTCTATGTAGACTATAAGAAAAATAAGGTAATGGTTTCATTTCCATGGCAGGCTAACGAAGAAAGCTTTGACCCTGAGGCTGCCGTTTCTGAGCTTGGCGAAACTGCAAAGCTTGTATTCAGAAAGGGTAAAGAAGAAAAAGGCGAGCAGGTGCTTACAGGAAATGACGTTAAAAAGGCTGAGGTAAGACAAACTCAGGACGAAACTACAGGAAATATCAAGTATGTAGTGAGCCTGACACTCAATAACAGCGGTAAAAAAGCTTTTGCCGATGCTACAACTGAGCTTGCCGGAAAAGGCTCTATCTCTATCTGGATGGACGATAAGTGCATTTCTGCCCCAAGCGTAAATTCAGCTATCACTGACGGCGAGTGCGTTATCGAGGGCAACTTCACATATGATTCTGCAAAAGCTCTTTCAGATAAGATAAACGCCGGTTCTATCCCATTCGACCTTAAAACAACAAGCACGAACATCATCTCACCTACACTTGGCGAGGGTGCAAAAAATGCAATGGTCATCGCAGGACTTATCGCATTTATCGTTATCGCTGCATATATCATCATTATCTATAAGCTGCCGGGCTTTGTTGCGTCTATCGCACTTATAGGTCAGGTAATAGGTTCTATCGCCTGCATCACAGGCTTCTTTGGAAATATCGACAGCTTTACGCTGACTATCCCTGGTATCGCAGGTATTATCCTTTCTATCGGTATGGGCGTTGACGCCAACGTTATCACAGCCGAGAGAATAAAGGAAGAGCTTAACAACGGCAAGACCCTTAACGGAGCTATAGAGCTTGGCTATAAGAGAGCATGGAGTGCCGTGTTTGACGGAAACATCACAGTAGTATTCGTTGCAATAATCCTTATGGGTGCCTTCGGACCTACAGACAGCGTTTTCGGAACACTTCTCAGCCCTGTATTCTCAGTATTCGGCGCAAGCACAGCAGGTACTATCTATTCACTTGGATATACTCTCCTTGTAGGTATCCTCCTGAACTTTGTATTCGGTATCTTCTGTTCAAGACTTATGCTTTCGTCCCTCTCAAAGTTCAAGTGCTTTAAGAAACGCAAGCTTTACGGAGGTGCTGAAATAAATGAGTAAAGAAAAAAAGACCCTGAATGTTGTGGGTCACAGCAAGTTATTTTATTCCATATCATGCGCACTTATCGCAATTTTTATCATTCTTACATTCGTTATAGGTCTTAACGTGGCTATCGAGTTCAAAGGCGGTACAGTTTTGACTTATACTTACGAGGGTGATATAAAGACTTCTGACGTTTCAAATACCGTTTCTGACAGTATCGGAGATAAATGTACAGTAACTCTTGGCGAAAACACAGGAAACGCAGGAAAGACAGTAGAAATAAAATTCTCATCCACAAAGGGCATAAGCGATGATAAGCAGAATACCCTGAAAACAGCCCTTGAAAAGGACTTTCCTGATAATAACATAGAAGTTTACGAGTCAAACGACGTTGCAGCTTCAAGCGGTATGAACTTCTTCTTCAAGTGCCTTGCTGCTTGTGCACTGGCAATGGTCATCACTATCATCTATATCGGCTTCAGATTTAAAAAGATAGGCGGTATCTCAGCAGGTGTGTTCTCAGTAGTTGCCCTTGCACACGATATGTGCATGGTCTATGGTTGCTTTGTAATATGCAGATTTGACATCAACGCAAACTTTATGGCAGTTCTGCTGACTATCCTTGGATATTCTATCAACGCAACTATCATCATTTACGATAGAATCAGAGAGAATGAAAATCTTCTTGGCAACAAAATGGAGCTTGAGGATCTTGTAAACCTCTCTATTACACAGACAATGGGACGTTCTATCCATACAACTGTTACAACAGTTCTTGCTATGGCTACAGTTTGTATCGTCTGCATAATCTGCGGTGTAACATCTATTCTGAGCTTTGCTTTCCCACTTATCATCGGTATGATATCAGGTGTTTATTCTTCTAACTGTATCGCACCTACACTGTGGGTACATTGGAAAAAACATCAGGCAAAGAAGTCACATTCAGGTTCAAAAACAGGCAGCGCAAAGAAAAAGGCTTCAAGAAGATAAAATTTTATGGACGGTATGTTAAACATATCGTCCATTTTTTTATGTGATATTCTATTTTTAACACTCCATATCATGGATAAGTCCGCAGTTTCGCATGGAGATAGTTCCGTTATTGCCTGTTATATAATGGTCAAGAACTGTCACACCTAAACATCTCATATATCTCATGACCTCACGGGTGAGAGTAACGTCCTCCTGAGAGGGGGTGTTGGGTGAGTCAGGGTGATTGTGGGCAAGGATAACAATATCAGTTCCGCTGTTGAGGACGGCTTTTGTAAGCTCACGAAAATCAACAGGGGTAAATCTCGCACCGCCTGCGGATATGTCTGTTACGCTCTTTATGTGAAAGCCAGAGTCGATACAAATTACCTTGAATTTCTCCTGCTTTTCGTTTCTGAAACAATTATTTACAAAACTCAGCGCCGCAGATATGTTTCTAATGTCTATCCTGCTGTCTGTGACAGTGGAGCAGTAGTTTATAAGCTCTCTGAAAAATAAAAGTGAGTTCGCAGAGCTTTCGCCCATGTCCTTTACCGAAGAAAGCTCCTCCACAGAAGCGTTAAGAACGCTGTTTAAGCTTCCGAACTTTTTTATAAGCTCGTGCGCAATATCATTGGTGTTCTTTCTCGGCACAATGTAAAATAAAAGCATTTCAAGTATCTCATGCTCGGAAAAGCCCTTGAAATTTCCCGATTCTTTGAAACGCTTCCTCATTCTCTCTCTGTGACCACCGTGGTCTGCTTGACTGCTCATTTTATCACCTCTTATATAAGTATAAAATATCCGCACTTTTTTGTCAATAAAAAACCATTGTGACTTTATTCTTTACAGATAATTTCAGTAAGAGGGTAAGCTAATAATATTTAGAAAATTTTATTAATAGATCAAAAATAGCGTAAAATGCTAAAAAAACCTTCAGAAATATCAAAAGTGTCTGTGCGAAATGACGTTGAAAAAGGTTGTTTTTTTATGATATAATGAAATGGTAACTATTATATTATGGAGATGTTTTTATGACAGACCTGACGGTGGGAAAACCGTGGACAGTGCTGTGGAAATTTTCCCTGCCTATGTTCGTGAGCGTGATATTTCAGCAGATGTATTCCATTTTCGACAGTATCATAGCAGGAAAATTCGCAGGCGAGGACGCTCTGGCGGCAGTTGGTGCGTCTTATCCTATAACAATGATATTTATGGCGTTTGCAGTGGGAAGCAATGTTGGCTGTTGTGTGGTGATATCTCAATTTTTCGGTGGAAAAGAGTTCTCAAAGGTAAAAACTGCGTCAACTACTACTATAATTTCATGTACGGTACTTGCGACAGTGCTTACAGTTTTCGGACTTGCGTTCTCTACTCCTCTTATGAGAATGATAAACACGCCCGATAACATCTTCCGTGACGGCGAGCTTTATCTGAAGATCTATATCGCAGGTCTTATCTTCCTGTTTCTTTATAACGTGGGTACAGGTATTTATAACGCAATGGGCGACTCAAAAACACCATTGTATCTCCTTATCGGCTCATCAGTTGGAAACGTTGTTCTCGACTATGTGTTCGTGAAGTTCTTTAAATGGGGTGTGGCAGGCGTTGCATGGGCTACTTTTATCGCTCAGGGAGTGGCTTGCGTGTTCTCACTGCTTATTTTGGTGAAGAAAACCGCAGAAATTAAAACAGAGGATAAACCACCGCTGTTTTCAGGAAAAATACTTAAAAAGATAACCCTTTATTCTATACCTAGTATTTTACAGCAGAGTTTTATCTCAGTGGGAAATATCTTTGTGCAGTATCTTGTAAACAGCTTTGGCTCGTCTTGTATCGCAGGATATTCTTCTGCAATAAAGCTAAATACCTTTGCAATAACAAGCTTTACAACGCTTTCTAACGGGCTTTCAAGCTTTGTTGCACAGAATTACGGTGCAGGCAGGAACGATAGGATAAAAAGCGGATATAAAGCAGGACTTGTTATCTCGGCTATCGTGGCAGTGCCTTTTATACTCTGCTTTTTCTGTATGCCAAAAACTATGATAAATCTGTTTCTTGACGACGGCGGAACAAAAGCCGTTGAGATAGGCACAACATTTTTGAGAATAATATCGCCTTTCTATGTGTTTGTGGGCATAAAAATAATGTCAGACGGAGCACTCCGTGGTAAAGGTGCAATGCAGTATTTTATGATATCAACTTTTACGGACTTGATACTCAGAGTAGTGCTTGCGTTCGTTTTGGCAAGACCATATGGGTCAACGGGAATATGGCTGTCATGGCCGATAGGTTGGCTTGTGTCAACAGTGCTGTCAGTGGTGTTTGCGAGAGTGAAAGTGATGAAAAACGAATTGAATGAGGAATGAGGAATGGCAAAGCCAACCTAACAAATTACAAGTATAAAGTAAAATAAAGCACCGAGCGCAGCGATTTTGCGGCACTGTAAACCTTGGCTAAAACAACGTAACTCCGATTAGCAAAGACTAAATTAAAAAAAAGTTCTCAATAATGATGTTGACAAGTTTAATTAAATGTTGTATGATTATAAGAATAATAAATTAAGAATTCAAAATGTTTGCGGGAGGTTAATTTATGCTGGATACTAATGTAAACAATAAGTTTGGTAAAGAGGGTCTTACCTTTGATGACGTTCTCCTTATCCCAGGCGAGTCGGATTGTACACCTGATATGGTGGATATCCATACACACCTTACTAAGGATATAGTCCTCAATACACCTATAATGACATCTGCTATGGATACAGTCACAGAGTCAAAAATGGCTATCGCTATCGCAAGAGAGGGAGGTATCGGTATTATCCATAAGAATATGACTATCGCTCAGCAGGCAGAAGAGGTGGATAAGGTAAAGCGTTCTGAAAACGGCGTTATCGTTAATCCTTTCTCTCTTACAGCCGATAAAACTGTTGCTGAAGCTGATAAGCTCATGGGCAAGTATAAGATCTCCGGCGTGCCTATAGTCGATAAGGAAGGCAAGCTCGAGGGTATCCTCACTAACAGAGATCTTAGATTTATCACTGATTTTGAAAATATCAAGATCGGTGACGTTATGACTAAGGAAAACCTCGTTACTGCTCCTGTTGATACGGATCTTGAAGGCGCTCAGAAAATACTTATGAAGCATAAGATCGAGAAGCTTCCTCTTGTTGATGCAAACGGCGTTCTTAAGGGTCTTATCACTATCAAGGATATTGAAAAGGCTGTTCAGTATCCAAATTCCGCAAGAGATAAAAAGGGCAGACTTCTTTGCGGTGCTACTATCGGCATGACCAACGATATTCTTGAAAGAGTTGCCGCTCTCGTTGAAGCTCAGGTAGACGTCCTCGTTCTTGACTCTGCTCATGGTCATTCTATGAACGTTATAAATTGTCTTAAAAAAGTTAAGGCCGCTTTCCCTGATACACCGGTTATTGCAGGTAATATTGCTACTGCCGAAGCCGCCAGAGCGCTCTGCGAAGCAGGTGCTGACGCTATAAAGGTCGGTATCGGCCCTGGTTCTATCTGTACTACCCGTGTAGTTGCTGGTATAGGTGTTCCTCAGGTCACTGCAGTTTATGACGCTGCTTGCGCTGCTGCTGAGTATGGCATTCCTGTTATTGCTGACGGCGGTATCAAGTATTCAGGCGATATCGTTAAGGCTCTTGCCGCCGGTGCAAACGTTGTAATGCTTGGTTCACTCCTCGCAGGCTGTGACGAAGCTCCAGGCGAAACTGAGATCTATCAGGGCAGACAGTTCAAGGTATACAGAGGTATGGGTTCTCTTGCCGCTATGAACAAAGGCTCAAAGGACAGATATTTCCAGACAAATTCAAAGAAGCTCGTTCCAGAGGGCGTTGAGGGTCGTGTGGCTTATAAGGGTCCGGTTTCAGATACTATCTTCCAGCTCGTTGGCGGTATCCGTTCAGGTATGGGCTATTGCGGTTGTCATACTATTGCAGAGCTTGGCGAAAAGGCTAAGTTCATCAGAATAACAGGCGCAGGTCTTAAGGAGTCACACCCACACGATATTTATATCACAAAGGAAGCTCCAAACTATTCCGCAGGTATCTAATAGAATTTTATATACAAAAAGAGCAGAGATCTCGTTTCTCTGCTCTTTTTTGCGTTATTTTGTAGGGGAGAACAGCGTTCGCCCACAGTTTCAAAGTTTTTTTCTGAAAAAAACTACTCCATAAATTCTCCCAAAAGACCACTTGCAATTGCTACAGTTTCAGGACATGGACGCTTCTGATAGTATTCTTTTGTGCGCTTTGCAGGGTCAGGGTCACTAGGTCCGCTCAGACCAAGAAGCTCACGGCAGATGATAGTGTCAGAGCCAAGCTCTTCCTTGAAACGCTTTGCAAAAAGCTGAACACGCTCATAATCCTTGCCCTTTGCCGCCCTGTCACTGCCTATGGTGTTGCCAAATTTCAATCCAAGCACCATGACTGCACCTGTAAATGCTCCGCAGACCTCTCTCATTCTGCCTATTCCGCCGCCAAAGCCCGAAGCTATCTTGTATGCAGTTTCACTGTCAAGTCCGATATCCTCAGCCCATGCGCCTACTACCGCCTGTGAACAGTTGTAGCCCTCCATGAAAAGAGCCTTTGCTGCCGCTGCTTTTTCCTTATTCATTTAAAAAAACTCCTTTTTTGTCATATATTGATCTTCATTATAGCACAGCTTTAAGTTTTTTTCAAGACGTATTATTGGTTAGTATAGTCTACGTCAAATTGCATAAAATTTTGCCATAAAATTTTGCAATATTTTTATATTGTTAGACGAAACTAACCTATTGACAAATGTACACTAATGTGGTATACTTTAATCACAGCAAGGGAAAAGCTGCAAAGAATAACGCAGATAAAGCAAAAACGCTGGTCTGTGGAAAAGTAAAAAAATGATATCTAAATAAGGAGGACAAAGATTATGTCAAAGTTTGTATGTTCAGTATGCGGTTATGTTTATGAGGGCGAGGCTGCTCCAAAGGAGTGTCCTATATGCCACGCACCAGCAGAAAAGTTCAATAAAGTAGAAGAAGCAGCTATCACATGGGCTGACGAGCATAAGGTAGGCGTTGCAGAGGGTCTTGATGAGGAAGTTGTTGCAGGTCTTAGAGAGAACTTCAACGGCGAGTGCTCTGAGGTAGGTATGTATCTTGCAATGGCAAGAGTTGCTTACAGAGAAGGCTATCCTGAGGTAGGTATGTACTATGAGAAGGCTGCTTATGAAGAGGCTGAGCACGCTGCTAAGTTCGCAGAGCTTCTGGGCGAGGTAGTAACACCTTCTACAAAGAAAAATCTCGAGATGAGATATATGGCTGAGAATGGTGCTTGCGAGGGCAAGATGAAGCTTGCTAAGAGAGCAAAGGAGCTTGGCTATGACGCTATCCATGACACTGTTCATGAAATGGCTAAGGACGAAGCAAGACATGGCTGCGGCTTCAAGGGTCTGCTTGACAGATATTTCGCTAACAAGTAATTTATCTTAAAATAGTATAAATTAAAGATTACGACGAATTTTTCCCGAAAAAGGCAGAGGTATTTGAAAAAATACTTCTGTCTTTTTGTTTTATAAAGCCGTTATAAAGGCTCAAATCTATTGCAAATGACGTAAAACTGTGGTATAATATTTTAGTATGATAAAATAATGCTTTAGGAGATGATAGTGTGATAGAAACACTGGCGGCGGAAACTGCGACCTTGCAGAACGTTTATGCCCCCTTGCCTTTTAAGGTGCATATGATATTCTGCGTTATCGCTACGCTTTTATATATAACTCAGTTCATAAGGAAAGGCTCTTGTCATTATCTTACATTAATGATAGCTATCGACCTTACTATAGTTACTCAGTTTACCACAAAAAGCTTTGTTATCGGTATGCTTTTCGGTGCAGAGGTTGCGCTTCTTGCGGCAACAGCTTTTATTTCCCATAGGTTTGCTAAAAAGCAGAAAGCTTTGGAGAATGCCGAGGAAAAGTCGGAAACTGCTCAAAAGGAAGATGAAGAATGAAAATAGTTATACTTGACTCTGAAACAGTTTCAAGAAACGATGTGTCGCTGGAGGGAATAACAGTCCTTGGTGAAAGCATTGTTTATGGTTTTACACCAAATGAACAGGTCGCAGAAAAGATAGGCGACGCTGACGCTGTTATATGTAACAAGTGCCTTATAACAGAGGAGGTATTCTCAAAGTGCAAAAACCTGAAATACGTCGGTCTTTTTGCAACGGGATATAATAATGTTGACCTATCCGCCGCAGACAGGCATGGTGCGGTGGTCTGCAATGTGCCTGCATATTCAACAAATGCGGTGGCACAGCATACTTTTGCGCTTATCCTCAACTATTTCAGCAAGATAAGAGAATATGCCGAGAAAGTTGACGAGGGCGGCTGGGTGAATTATAAGCTGTTTTCATATTTTGGTATCCCTACCTATGAGCTTGCAGGAAAAACCATCGGTATAGTAGGCTATGGCGACATAGGAAAGAAAGTTGCTGAGATAGCAAGAGTGTTCGGCATGAAGATCATCACCTTTACACGCTCACCCCAGAAAATTATTGATGGCACGCCTGCGGTAAGCCTTGAAGAACTTCTAAAGATCTCTGATATAGTGACGCTCCATTGTCCTCTTACAAAGGATAATGAGAAAATGATAAATGCCGAAAGCCTTGGCATGATGAAAAAGTCAGCATTTTTCGTCAACACTGCAAGGGGCGGTCTTGTGGACGAAAAGGCTCTTGCACAGGCTCTTGAAAATGAAGTCATTGCAGGGGCAGGAATTGATGTTCTCACAAACGAGCCAATGAGTGAGAACTGCCCTCTCAGAAATGCAAAGAACTGCACTGTTACCCCGCATATAGCGTGGGCGCCAAAGCAGACGAGAGAAAGGCTTCTTGAAACTGTTGCGCAGAACTTGAAAATGTGGATAGAGGGTACGCCACAGAATATTGTCAACGGAAAATAACAATAAGGACATGATGAAAATGATAGATATGACAAAAAAGAAAAGAGTTGTGGTAAAGGTAGGAACTTCTACTCTTACTCACAGCACGGGGCTTCTTAATATACGCCGTGTGGAACAGCTCGTTAAAACTCTTGCCGATCTGCAAAATGCAGGACATGAGATAATCCTTGTATCAAGCGGTGCGGTGGGTCTTGGCAGAGCAAAGCTGGGCATAAAGGAAAGACCCAAGGACACTCCCACAAGACAGGCTTGTGCGGCGGTGGGTCAGTGTGAGCTTATGTATCTTTACGATAATCTTTTCTCTGAATACAGTCTTAATGTGGCTCAGCTTCTGCTTACAAAGTATATTCTTCTGGAAGACAGAAAGATAAACGTGCAGAACGCCCTTAACCGCATCATAGAGCTTGGTTCTATCCCTATTGTGAACGAGAACGATACGGTGTCTATTGATGAGCTGGAGCTTGAAATGGGCGAGAACGATTCTCTTGCGGCAAATGTTGCGGTGCTTGCTAATGCAGATCTGCTTATAATAATGTCTGATATTGAGGGACTTTTTGACAAAGACCCTCATAAGTATGATGACGCTGAGCTTATCCCTGTTGTGCCTGAGATAACAGAGGAGATAAAGGCTATTGCAGGGGGTGCAGGTTCTTCACTTGGCACAGGCGGAATGGCGACAAAGATAAAAGCCGCTGAGATATGCAAAAATGGCGGAATAGATCTTATCATCATGAATGGCAGAGATCCAAGACATTTGTATAAGGTATTTGAAAATAAACCTATAGGAACACTTTTTACAGCTAACGGGGAGGTATAGTAAAAATGAGTTACATCGATATTTTGGGACAGAAAGCAAAAGCTTGCAAAAAGGATATCGCCTTCGCTTCAACAACACAGAAAAATGACGCACTTCTTGAGATCGCACATATCCTGAGAGTTTGCAAGGACGATATTATCAAAGCAAACAAGGTTGACCTTGAAAATGGCAGAATGAGAAAAATGTCGGAAGCAATGCTTGACAGACTTGCACTTAATGACAGCCGTATCGAGGGCATGGCAAAGGCTTGCGAGGAGCTTGCACAGCTTGACGACCCTGTGGGAGAGGTAGTTTCAGGCTCAACAAGACCTAACGGCATGAAGATCGAGAAAGTAAGAGTGCCAATGGGCGTTATAGGCATTATTTTTGAAGCCAGACCTAATGTTACTGTAGACGGCGCTATACTTTGCCTTAAAAGTGGAAACGCTGTTATACTCAGGGGCGGAAAGGAAGCAATAAACTCAAACAAAATGCTTGCTGACCTAATGAGAAAGGCTGTCGAAAGGGCAGGTTTCAGTCCTGATATCATTCAGCTTGTGGAGGATACTGACAGAGGCATCGCTCTTGATATGATGAAAGCCAATGATTATATTGATGTCCTTATCCCAAGGGGAGGCGCACAGCTTATAAAGGCTGTTGTACAGTCTGCCACTGTGCCTGTTATCGAGACCGGCACAGGAAACTGTCACGTTTATGTTGACGCAAGTGCGGATATAAAAATGGCTGTGAACATTGTTGATAACGGCAAGACCTCACGCCCGTCTGTATGCAATGCAGTTGAAAGCTGTCTTGTTCACAGGGATATCGCAGAGGATTTTCTCCCGAAGCTTAAAGAAAGACTTGACAAGCACCACGTTGAGATAAGAGGCTGTGAGCTTACAAGGCAGATACTTGGTCCTGAGAACGTTACTCCTGCTGATGATGACGATTATGCAACAGAGTTTCTTGACTATATAATCTCTATCAAGGTCGTTGACGACATGGCGGAAGCCCTTGAACATATCGACAGATTTTCCACAGGTCACTCTGAGTGTATCGTTACGGAAAGCCTTTTTGCCGCACAGGAATTTCAGAAGAGAGTAGATTCTGCGGCTGTATATGTAAACTGCTCAACAAGATTTACAGACGGCGGAATGTTCGGTCTGGGTGCTGAGATAGGTATTTCTACTCAGAAGCTTCATGCAAGAGGTCCTATGGGTCTTAGAGAAATGACCACCACAAAGTATCTTATCTCTGGAAACGGACAGATAAGAGAATAGATATTAGTGAGGAATGAGGAGTGAGGAATGAGGAATGAAGGTATCGCCTGCGGCGATGATTTCTCTGTAGGGGCGACCTTTGGTCGCCTGTCTGCTCTGATACTTTGATATATTACAAAAAAAGAGGTAATTATAATGATAAAAGCTATGAATATTTCTTATGAGATAGGCGATAAGCTTTATCTCAACATCACAAATAAGTGCCCATGCAACTGCACATTCTGTATTCGTCACAACGGTGACGGTGCTTATGGCTCTGACCCACTGTGGCTGGAACATCAGCCTACTGCCGAAGAGGTAATAGACAACATCAAAAAGCGTGACCTTGACAGCTACAAGGAAATTATTTTCTGCGGCTACGGTGAGCCTACCTGTGAGCTTGAAATACTCAAAGAAACTGCAAAATATATAAAGTCTGTTACAAAGACACCTGTAAGGCTCAACACAAATGGTCTTAGCGACCTTATCAACAAGCGTGAAACTCCTGCTGAGTTCAAGGGACTTGTTGATATAATCTCAATAAGCCTTAACGCTTCTGACGCAAAGGCTTATGACGAGGTAACAAGACCCTCATTCAAGGGCGTGAACTGCTTTGAAGAAATGCTCTCTTTTGCAAAAAGAGTGAAAGAGTTCGTGCCTGAGGTAATGCTCACTGTGGTTGATATAATCGGCGAAGAGGAGATAAAAAAATCTCAGGCGGTTGCTGACAGCGTGGGTATACATCTCAGAGTCAGAGAATATGTTGATTAACATTTTGTAAACAATATATTAAGTTTTATATTTGCTCAATATTCCGTTTTCAGCAAACATCTAAGTGATGTCGGAACAATAACCGAGTGCTGAAAACGGATATTTTTATACGATAATCAAAAAGAAAGCTTGGTAGAAAAAATGGAAAAGGAAAAGATAAGACGTCTTGTTTTGCAGGCAGGACAGTGTGACAGAGCAGCTTTCGGAGAGCTTTATGAAGAAACGGGCAGGAGCGTATATTTCAACTGCCTGAAGCTTCTTGGAAATGCTCAGCAGGCAGAGGATATAACTCAGGATACTTTCATGAAAGCTCTTGAAAAGCTTGACAGCCTTAAAGAGCCTGAGAATTTCTCAGCATGGGTAAATCGCATTGCCATAAACAACTGCAAAATGTATTTCAGGAAAAATCCCCGCACTGCGGAGGAGGAGTCGGAAAAGATAATCGATGATACGCCTGACAGAGAGCTTATCCCTGACGATTATGCCGACAGCGAAGAAAAACGCAGGATAATAATGAACATTATCGACACCGCTCTCACTGACGAACAGCGTCAGACAATAGTACTTTACTATTTTGATATGATGAGTGTGGCTGAGATAGCAGAGATAATGGAATGTTCAGTTGGCACTGTCACTTCCCGTCTTAGCGCTGCAAGAAAGAAGATAAGGGAGGCGGTGCTTATTTACGAAAAGAAAAACAATGACAGGCTTCATGCTGTTATACCTATACCTGTTCTGTCAAAGATATTTATGCAGGAATGTCAGCATTTGAAGCTGCCTGAATTATCCGTTTTCAGCAAGGCGTCAGCCACGGAAGTTGTTCCCGATAAAAATACTACAATAAGTAAATCGGGAGGAAAAGGTATGTTTTCAACAGTAAAAGCAAAGGTAATAGCAGGCGTTTGTGCCGTGGCAGTTGTGGGCGGAGGTATCACAGCGGCGGTGCTTGCAAACAGAGATAGGGCGGCAGATGCTGATAAGCCAAACACAGCCGTTCAGACAGACGCACAAGGTGACGTGAATGAGCAGGAGATAGAGAATAAGCTAAACGAACTTGATGAAAATACTGATAATGAAGATGATGTTACTGGCGATGCTGCAAGCGGTGTAGATTCTGACGGAGAGCCTGAAATGGCTGTTTACACTGTTTCTGACGAGATAAAAAACGCCGGCCTTTCGTCAGGTCTTGTTCAGCTCAACGGTGACATCATGCAGGTTGGCGGATATGAAAAGACCTCTGACTTCTGTGCAAAATATGCCGATGAATATGACATTATGTACAGCGACGGCACATACGAAGAGAAAAAGGACGAGATGCTTAATTATTTTGTGGGCAAAGACGGTCTTTTAACTGGCGAATGGTGGGATATATATTCCCTTACTCTTATCCCAAAAAATGAGCCGAAGGGCGACCAGATAACTGTCTATGTGACAAATCTAACAGCCCCAGACGGTCAGGTATCTCTGGCAGACAGCTATGTGGTATGGGCTGAGGAAAAGCCTATGTCAAACGATATTTACACTCCTGCTTGGATACCGACCGGTATGCCAACAAGGCTTTGCTATGATGTCACAAGCACAAAGAAGCTCGATGAGATATATGACAACATAGACGATTACTCAGCACAATCAGTGCAGGATATGCTTGCTTCTCAGGGCATCTCAAAGGGCGAGAACAGCATTTCAGGAAACTATCTTTCCTATGTTTACTCACAGGGCGATATGTCAATGGACGGAACATACTGTGTGAACAGCGACACTGATCCTGATGTTTTCGTTGCATATGTTGCAGGTGAGAAAAATGCCGCAGGGCTTACACCTCTCTACAGATATCATTTCACTTTTGACACAAACTCAAAAAAGCTTTATGAAAGCAGAATGTATTTTGCAGGTATGTTCTGAAAAAACTATCCCTCACATTTGTGGGGGATATTTTTTTGCTCGTTGACAGGCATTTTGTTATGTGATATAATTATTTTCGCACTATTATAATAATAAATATTAACTATAAGTAAATTATATATGAAAATTCTGAATTTACTCAACAAATCGTCTGCGTTTTGCATCTAACTAATGTCGGGACTGATAAAACAGCGGACAAGAAAACGGCAATTCGGAAAGAAAGAGCAGGTCAAAAACATGGAAAAAGATGATATCAAAAAGCTTGTATTGCAGGCGGCACAGGGAAACAAGGCGGCGTTCGGTGCGCTTTATGAAGAAACGGGCAGAACAGTGTATTTTAGCTGCCTGAAGCTTCTTGGCGACCCACAGCTAGCAGAGGATATCACTCAGGAAACTTATCTTACAGCCCTTCAAAAGCTTGGCACTCTTGCACAGCCTGAGAATTTTCCAGCATGGGTAAATAGGATAGGGATAAATCTCTGCAAAATGCACTTTAGAAACAATGCCGCCCCTGAGGACAACTCAGAGGAGATAATAGAGGAAATCCCTGACGAGGGGCTTATCCCTGAGGAATATGTGAGCAATGACGCTAAAAGAAAGATAATAATGGATATTATCGACACTGTTCTCACAGAAGAGCAAAGGCGTTCGGTGATACTGTATTATTTCGATATGCTCACAGTGCCTGAGATAGCAGAGGTAATGAACTGCACCACAGGTACAGTAACTTCCCGCCTTAGTGCCGCAAGAAAAAAGATAAAGGAGGCGGTGCTTATATACGAGGAAAACAACAACGACAGACTTCATGCTGTCGTGCCTGTATTTATTCTTTCAAAGCTTCTTAATAAAGAGGCTTCAAACACCGTTCTTCCGAAACTTACCGTTTTCACAGGCTCAGCCTCAGCCGCTAATGCAGTTCCCGATAGCGTAACATCAACAAAAACTATATCGGGAGGAAAAGTAATGTTTTCAACAGTAAAAGCAAAGGTAATAGCAGGCGTTTGTGCCGCAGCAGTAGTTGGCGGAGGTATCACAGCGGCGGTTGTGCTCAGCTCAAACGGCAGTAAGGATAATGATAATGATGACGGCGTGGTCGTTGTGACTGAGTCACAAAAAAGCAGTGAAAGCAGTTCGGCTGCCGATAATAAAGCTGATTCGGCAGGCAATAACAGTGATAAATATTGGATAACAGGCTTTAAAGGCTCTGATCCGTCAGATACTTTGCCTCAGGATATTTTCGGCAGCAAAATATCGGTGCCTGTTGACCTTAGTGCCATAGACGGCGGCAATGCCAATATGAAAATGTACGGCGACGATATTGGCAGATCTAGTGATATTATGAGCATCGATAAAATGATAGGTGAAAACACTAACGTTGAGATAACCTTCGTTTCATCAGATGAGAGCCAAACAAAATACGACCTTATCAGTGGAAACCCATTTGACCGTGACGCAAGCGTGGCTGACATTCTAAAGGAAAACAGCTGGAGCGTTACAATACCTTTGGAAGAGGCTGTGGATACCTCCGACTGGGAGTATGAAAGCTACGGCAGCTACAGCAATAAAGAAGATCTTGATAAAATAATCGACAAAATGGGCTGTCCTACAAGCATTTATATGAACAGCGAATATGACGGCATGGACGATTACAAATGCTATACAATGTATTGGGAGAATGTTGACTATACAATTTCACTTACCGTGGTGGAAACATATAGTAATTATGAAGAGTATGACGTAGTGCTTGATGACTTCTCGGTTTCCGATTTCACATACTACAGCAAAAACTATCCGCAGGAAGAAATACACGAAAAAGACGGAGAGGCTGTTTTCACATCTGAGTATACAGGCATAACAACACCGGGCGAGAGCACTGTAAACACTGATGAGAACAGAGTAAAGGTATATGATGACCTCAAGGCACTTGACCTTAGCTCAGACGCTGTTCTGCCAAAGGATATAAGCGTAAGCTATAAGGGCATAAACCACGTTTTCACAGGCACAGAGCTTATTGATGATGTAAGAAAAGAAATGGTGGATACCCCTGACGATGAATACGATTCTGCTCTTTGTTACGGAAAAACAAGCTCGACTGTGGATAATATCATCATCTTCGACTTCTGGCTCAACAGCGATCATACCCTCCATAAGATAAGAATGAGTTTCACCACCGAAAGCGACTGCTCAATATTCGGTATAACAAAAAATTCAACTCCTGAGGAAATGGCTGCGATCTTAGGCACACCTGAGGTCAGCGACAGAAACGGCAAAGATCAGTTTCTTGATTGGAAGAGCGATTCCATGAGCGTGAACGCATATTACTATGACGGCGTTTTGCAGTCTATACAGGCTTACTTTGAAAGCTAGGCGGCTTTTATTTGACAACATAAGCGGTATGTGCTATAATATTTTATATTAATGCTTTACTATGATAAAATATAGAGAGGATAATGTAAAATGAGCGAAAAGCTTTGGAGAAAAAACCTTATAAATATAGAGCCATACGTTGCAGGGGAACAGCCTAAAAACGATAAGATAATAAAGCTCAATGCAAATGAAAACCCTTATCCGCCGTCACCAAAGGTAAAAGCGATACTTGAGGGGAAAACTATTGCAGAGCTTAGAAAATATCCTAGTGCTGACGCTTCTGTTCTTAGGGCGGCACTTGCAGAGCGTGTGGGACTGAAAAGCGAGAATGTTTTCTGTGGAAACGGCTCAGACGATGTGCTTGCCACAGCTTTCAGAGCGTTTTTCAACTCTGATAAGCCTATACTTTATCCTGATATAACTTACTCTTTCTATCCTGTGTGGTGTGAGCTTTTGAAAATACCATACAAGACTAAGAGCGTTGACGATGATTTTGTAATAAATATCGAGGATTTCAAAGAGCCTAACGGCGGCGTTGTTATTCCTAACCCTAATGCTCCGACAAGCCTTGGTGTAGGTGAGAAATTTATAAGAGAACTTCTTGAAAACAATCAGGACAGCATTGTTATAATCGACGAGGCATATGTGGATTTCGGCAGATATTCCTGCGTGGAGCTTGTGAAAGAATATGACAACTTGGTCGTAACGCAGACGTTCTCAAAGTCACGTTCCCTTGCAGGCATGAGAGTTGGCATGGCGTTCGCCAGTGCCGAGCTTATCAGCTATATGCAGGCTGTGAAGGACTCATACAATTCCTATCCTCTCGATCAGATAGCCATAGAAACTGCCGTTGCAAGCCTTTCTGACGAGGATTATTTCAAGGCGACAGTTGAAAAGGTCAAGGCAACAAGGGATAGAACAGCGGAAAAAATGCGTGAAATGGGCTTCAACGTCCTTGACAGCGAAACGAATTTTCTCTTTGCACAGCATGAAAAGCTCTCCGCAAAGGAGATATTCACATATCTCCGTGAAAATGGTATCTTCGTGAGATATTTCAACAAGCCGAGAATAGATAACTTCCTGAGAATTACTATCGGCACAGACGAGGAAATGGATCTTATGCTTGAAAAGCTTTCGGAGATATGCAAATAATATAGTTATCACAAAAGCTTATGGATATATCTATTCAGTGTAGGGGCAAACAGTGTTCGCACCTTAGTTTCTGATTTTTTTGAAAGACTTTTGTTCGGGCGGCTCTGACCGCCCTTTTTTGTGCCTTATCCCTTAAAATCAGAGCATAAAGGTATTGAAAATCAGAAAATGTTGTGATATAATTATCATAAGTAATTATTGCCTGAAGAAAGGATATGTATATATGTTGATAAATTCACTGGCGGCGCTTGCGCTTGGCTTTGCGCTGGATATGCTCCTTGGCGACCCTGAAGTAGTGGTCTATCCTCAGTATTTTATAAAAAAACTTGTGGCAAAGCTTGATAAATCTTTCAGAAACAGCTATAAAAACACCCCCGAAGCACAGCGCATGGCAGGTCTTATGATGACTGTGATAGTGCTTCTTATAGTTGCCGCTGTGACATTGCTTCTTCTATTCGTGGGTTATAAGCTAAATGCCGCACTTGGCATCTTCCTCGAGGGCATAATGTGCTGGTCAGCACTTTCTGTAAAGTCCCTTAAAACTGCGGCAGGGGGAGTGATGCGTGCTGCAAGGGCAGGCAATCTTTCTTCGGCACAGCGCAAGGTAAAAAAAGTGACCTTTCGTGACACCGACGATATGAACATCGACGCTGTTATAAAAAGCACGGTGGAGTCGGTTGCAGAGAACACCACAGATTGGGCGGTCGCACCTATTTTTTGGTCTGCGATATTCGGCGGTCTGGGCGGAATACTCTACAGAACAGTGAATATTATCGACAACACAGTGGGCTATAAAACAGACACATACATAAACTTTGGCAAATTCCCTGCAAAGCTGGACGACGTTCTCAGTTTTATACCTGCAAGAATAGCCGCCTTGCTTATGAAAATGAACGTTTCTTATCTTCACCTTGACAGCAAGAACGCTTCTCAGGTATACAAAAAAGACAGAAGAAAATCCCCTAGTCCTAATTCAGCGCAAACTCAGTCGGTGTGTGCAGGTGCATTGGGTATACAGCTTGGCAGTGATGAGTATTACGGCGGACAGCTTGTAAGGAAGCCTGTTATAGGCAGAAATCTAAAGCCATGTGAGCCTAACGATATATTCTGGGCAAATCAGCTTTTGCTTGGCACATCGTTCTATGCTATGCTTTTTACAGCAGTTATAAGAACGGCACTGTTCTTTGTGATATGATATAAAATAACAATAGCCGAGAGGTAAATGCCCCTCGGCTTTGTTTTTATAGTGTAGAGGCGACCTTGGGTCGCCCGCTTATCGTTAGTTTCTGTGCAAAAAAAGACCTCCCACCAAGAGAGGCCTTTTGTGTTATCAGTGGTTTCTGTACCAATCACGAATGAACTTGCCGCTTGCTGTGAGCTGTGAAGTACCGCTCTTTATAGCTTTGAGGTTCGTGCCGCTCTTAAATGCGGAAGCCGTTTCGCTCTTTCCGCAGGCTGACCAGTTTATGTAGCCCACTTTTAGTGAGTCGAGAAGCTTGAGCCATTTTGTGCTTTCTGTTGAGTTATATCCGCCGTTTCCGCTTGCGTCGCAAGTTCCGAACTCAGATACAAGAACAGGAAGTCCCTTTTTGTAGCAGTTCTGAAGTCTGTTTCTCAGCCAATCTCTGTGAGTGTTTGCATAGAAGTGAAGAGCATAAACGCAGTTTTTGTCTGAAAGCCTATTGCCAAGCACCTGATCTATGTCCTGACTCCATGTGCCTGTGCCGCAGATTATAATAGCGTCACTGTCGTATTTTCTGATAGCGCTTACAACGCTCTGGCAGTAACTTTTTATGCCGCCTGTCCATGTTACACCGCCGTTAGGCTCGTTGCAGATCTCGTAAATAACGTTATTGTAGTCCTTGTAGGTCTTAGCCATTTCTGTGAAGAACTTGATAGCGTCATTTTTGTGGTTGTTAGGGTTTTGGTCATTGAGAACGTGCCAGTCGATTATAGCATACATTCCAAGAGACTTTGCGTTCTCAACGCCTGTCTTGACTTTCTGCTTTGCCTGTGCCTGATACTTGCCGTTCTCGGTGCAGTAGCCACCCCATTCTTCTGTGTACATTGCAATTCTTATAGTGTTGACCTTCCAGTCATCTCTCAGCACTTTAAGAGAGTTCTTTGTAAGAATATCGGAGAAATCTTCCCACATGATGCCGTGAGTTGACATACCCTTTATCTTGAATACCTTGCCGTTCTTGTCAACAATATTCGCACCCTTTACAGAAAGCTGACCATGCTGTGAAACCGGTGTCACAACAGCAGGAGCTTTAGATGTGGTAGCCGATACCTCTGCAGAATATTTTCCATAGTGGTTGGCTTTCTTGTCGTCTGTCTTGCAGGCTCTTATCTTGAACTTGTATGTGGTCTTCTGGCTGAGATTTTTTACAGTGTAGCTTGTGCCTGTGGTCTTCGCAATCTCTTTCCACTGACCATTTTTAAGCTGAAATACTCTGTAATTTGTGCATCCTATCTTTGTCCATGAAAGCTTTACGCTGTCATAGGAAACGCTTGATACTTTAAGACCCTTTGCAGGTTGTGGGTTCGTGGCGGTGTTCCAGTTGTCTGAATATGCGCCGTATACCTTTTTTCCTTTCACGGTCTTGTAGGCTCTTACCTTGAAGTTTTCACGGGTGGCATTTGGCAGATTTTTCACTGTGTATGTGAGGGTCGAGCCACTTTTTACGTCTGCGATCTGCGGATATTTACCGTTTTTTCTCATACAAACTGAGTATCCCGAAGCTCCGCTGACCTTTTTCCAGTTAAGCTTTATCTCGCTGTTGCTAAGTGTTTTTGAAGTAAGCCCTGTGACTTTTCCGACGCTTGCCGCCTCAACAGTTATCGCCGTCTGCGAAAAAAGCGGCGTTTCGTCCACAGCAGGCAGTGCCGCCGCAGCCGACATGAGTGTTACCGAAGTCAGCAGCACAGCGGCGGCTTTCTTCAGACTGGTTAAGTTTCCCATAATTTTTCCTCCAACAATGAATATTGTAACTTTTCATTCATATTTATTATAAGTTTAACATATTTTCATTCATTTGTAAACAGCAAAAGCCTATTTTAAAACTTAAATACTTCACAAATTTTAAATTCGTTCATTGGTTAAAATGTAATAAATCCTCCCTATTTACTATAGAAGTACGAAAAATGAATAAATTACAAATGATTAAAAAACGGTAACAAGAGCTTTTTTGGACAGTTGAAAACTACAGTTGAAAACTTTTGAAAATGTTGAAAACTATGTTGAAAATGTTTAAAACTCATGCTATAACAGCAATTTGGTGTTGAAAATTATAAAGTTTTCAACAATCGTCCGTTTTTTTACCCTTGTCTGTAACCAAAATGTAATCAAATCATTACATTGGGATATCCAAAAAAACGTACTTGAAAGAGTTGAAAATGTACAGAATATTATTTGATTTGTAATCATTGTGTAACGTGGTTTACTTTATCTCACAAAGTAAGTGAATTTTACATTTTAACGCATGAATAATAAAAATCATGCCTGTTTTGGTGAAAAACGCTATTGACATTATGTCATAGACAGTGTATACTATTAGTAAATCATATTTACATAACAATACATGACAAATGTCAATTGACAGTTGAGCTGTGGTGTGCTATACTTGATTTATTCACAAAAAATACAATGATACAGACAAAGAAAGGAATGGGGAAACAATGGAAACCGTTTTACAGGTCAAAGGGCTTTCAAAGCAGTACAAAAAAGGCATTTACGCCTCCCATAACGTCACTTTTGATGTTGGAAAGGGAGAGATATTTGCGCTGATAGGTCCAAACGGTGCAGGAAAGACCACGACCATAAGAATGATATCAACACTTTTGCAGGCAACAGAGGGCGACGCTATCGTGGCAGGTCATAGTATTCTCACTGAACCTGATATGGTAAGAAAAAGCATTACATACCTCCCTGACGAGGCTGGTGCGTATAAGACCATGACAGGCAGAGAATATCTGGAGTTCATGGCTTCTATATATGCCGACAACGGAGAACAGGCTTACGAGTTTGTTAAGCGTGGCTGTGAGATATGCGAGCTTGGTGATAGGCTTAACGATAAAATATCAAATTATTCCCGTGGTATGGCAAGAAAGCTTCTCCTTGCAAGGGCGATAATGCCACTCCCTGCACTGGCTATCCTTGACGAGCCGACTTCGGGACTTGATATTATAAACGCCCTTGAAATAAGAAGAATGATAAGAAAGCTTGCTTCTGAGGGCATGAGCTTTCTGCTTTCTTCCCACAATATGCTTGAAATAGAGTATGTTTCAGACAGAGTTGGTATAATTGCAAAGGGTGAGTTGCTGGAGGTCGGCAAGCCTGCGGAGCTTATTGAAAAATATGGCGCTCAGAACCTTGAAGAAGTCTTTGAAAGGGTGGTGCTTGACCGTGAAGTTTTATAGTCTTTTCCGCAAGGAATTAAAGGAAATGCTCAGCCTGCAAACTATTATAACAATGATAGTCACAGTAGTGGTGCTTGTTATGGCAGGTCAGGCAATGTCAGGGGCAATAAGCGACAGTGCTGAAAAAGCTTCCGACCTTACTATCTGCGACCTTGACAAAACAGAGTTCACAGAAAACGTTTTAAACTCTCTGAAAGCTACTGCAAAGGCTGGTGACGGCAAGATAACAGTTGTAGATATAAAGTCTGACGACTATGCCGCAGAGCTTAAAAGGCTCGATCAGGACAGCGTTGTGATAATACCAAAAGGCTTTACAGAGCAGGTAAAACAGCATAAAAAGGCAGACGTTGGATATGTTCAGAGAATGACCTCTCTTGCAACCATGTCAAATATAAACACAGGCTCAGACACTGCCCTTGCAGTTATACAGCAGGCAGTAAAATCAACTATCTATCAGGATAAGCTTTCAAGCGGCGCAATGACAGAGGACGAAATGAATCAGCTTGAAGACCCTGTACTGCTTTCTGAAACAACGGTTGTTGGCGACAAAGCAGATAAAGTGAGCAGTTCTGTAGTGATGTCCCTTTGCTCGGCACAGAGCATGGTAGTGCCTATAATAATGTTCGTTCTTATAATGTTCTCGGCTCAGATGATACTTAGCGCGATCTCTACCGAGAAAATAGACAAGACCCTTGAAACGCTTCTTTCCGCACCTGTTTCAAGACTTTCAGTCCTTGCGTCAAAAATGCTTGCCGCAGGTGTTGTTGCGGCTTTGCAGGCTGTGGTCTATATGTTCGGCATGAGCAAAATGACAGGCGGTCTTACTGAGGGCATGGGAGATACCTCAGCATATGAATCTGCAATGGAAAACCTTGGTCTTACTATGAGCGTCGGACAGTATGCTCTTGTGGGAATACAGATGTTTGTGTCTATCCTTATCTCATTGTCACTCTCAATGGTATTAGGAGCACTTGCAAAAGACGCAAAATCTGCCCAGACAATGCTTTTACCTATAACCTTCTCCGCAATGATACCATATATTCTTGCAATGGTAGTTGATATCAGAACGCTTTCACCTGTTATAAAGTATATCGTCTATGCTATACCGTTCACCCATACCTTTATGGCAAGCGAGAACGTAATGTTTGGCAACTACAGCCTTTATGCAGGGGGACTTATCTATCAGATAGTGCTTCTTGTAGTGTGCATGACTGTCGCACTGAAAATCTTCATGAGCGACAAGATATTCACAATGTCAATAGGCGGAAAGCAGAGAACAAGGAAGTCATTTGCTTTTATGAAGAAATAATATCACATAAAAGCGTATAATTACGTCACTTATATGTAGGTGAGCGACTCAATTTCTGTTTAACAGAAATACGACGTCCCACCATATAGGTTTTATCGCAAAACAAAAAAACCGCTGCGGATTTTCTCCGTGGCGGTTTTGCTTTGTGCTATTTAATTTTCTGAAGTTTTAAGCCCCGTGTCCTCGTCAACAATGCCGTTATCCTGCGTGATGTTGAAAATGCACCATTTTCCGCTGCATTTTCCAACGTAGATGTAAAGCTTTGCGTCCTCGCTGCCCTTTGAGCCTTTGAAAGTCACGTTCGTTACTATCTCATAAGCCTCTGAAACATTCGGTGCAGAGCCGTAAAAGCTTTTGTATTCGCTCAGGTCATATTCAGATTCTTTAAGCTTTGTTTCTCTGCCAAAAGATACGTCGATAGTGTAATCAGAACCATAGCTTTCAATGAAATCACCGTAAAGGACTTCTTTCATGACCTGCTCTTTGCCATATCCGCCTTCGGTTCGCTGCTGTTCGTATTCGTTCTTCATCTCTTTCGGAAAGCACTCCACGAATGAGTCGAAATCGCTTGTCTGTATGGACTTGAAGTATTTTTCTATTACCTCTGTCTTTGTGGAGCTGAAAATAACTCCGCTTTTGTATAGCACAGCCACGATAACGCCTATAACAACTACCGCCACAATGGCAAGGGTCTTTTTGCCTGCGTTGGGATCATAGTGACGCTTTATCTCAGTGTCCTCTTTTTTCTCCTTTTCCCACTCGGCGTAAAGCTCTTTTTCCTCCTCCGTCCTGAAACGTTCAGGCTTTGTGGGCTTTTTGTATTTGTCAGCGGCGTGGGTCTTTAAGTTTGGGTCGCCATAGCCGCACTTGTCGCAGTGATCTCCCTCATAATAGTTTCCACATGATTTGCAAAGTTTTGACATTTTTGTACCTCGTGTCTGTGTTTGTAGATGTATGGTATGAGCATAAAAGCATATTGGGCGAACACTGTCCGCTCTACAGTTTTACTTCTGCTTGTAGTCTTTGAGGAAATCTCTCATTTCATTCATGGAGTATTCAAGATCCTCAAGCTTAGGAAGATAAACTATCCTGAAATGGTCAGGCTGTTCCCAGTGGAAGCCGCCGCCATGAACAAGAAGTATCTTCTTCTCACGGAGAAAATCAAGCACGAACTGCTCGTCATTTGTGATGTTGAAACGCTTTGCGTCTATCTTAGGGAAGATATAGAATGCCGCCTTAGGCTTTACAGCCGACAGACCGTCAATGCTGTTAAGTGCGTTGTAGATATACTCTCTCTGATCGTAGATACGTCCCCCCGGCAGGAGCAGATCGTCAGTTTTTGTGTAATCACCAAGAGCATATTTGATTATATACTGGCTCGGTACATTTGAACAAAGCCTCATGCTTGAAAGCATATTAAGACCCTCTATGTAGCCTTTTACTCTGCTCTTATCACCGCTAAGGGTCATCCAGCCTACACGGAAGCCTGCGATACGATGTGACTTTGAAAGTCCGTTAAGAGTGATGCAGAAAACGTCAGGGCAAAGTGAAGCGATAGAAGTATGCTCAACTCCGTCCATAAGAAGTCTGTCATAGATCTCGTCTGAGAATATGATAAGCTCATGACGTCTTGCCATGTCTGCTATCTTTTCAAGTATCTCTTTTGGATATACCGCACCTGTCGGGTTGTTAGGGTTGATGATAACGATAGCTTTTGTCTTGTCTGTTATCTTCTTTTCCATGTCCTCAAGGTCAGGATACCATTCGGAGCTTTCATCACAAATATAGTGAACGGCAGTACCGCCTGCAAGAGTAACGGAAGCTGTCCACAGCGGATAGTCAGGGGCAGGAACAAGCACCTCGTCGCCGTTGTTGAGAAGACCCTGCATTACCATTGTGATAAGCTCGGAAACACCGTTTCCGGTGTGGATATCGTTAAGACTTTCAACAGGTATGCCCTTGAAGTGTGCATAATCATAAATAGCCTGCCTTGCTTCTGTTATGCCCTTTGAGTCAGAATAGCCCTGAGCGTTTCTTAGATTGTCTGTCATTGCCTGTATTATCTCGTCAGGGGCATTGAATGCGAACGGAGCAGGGTTTCCGATATTGAGCTTGAATATCTTCTCTCCCTTTGCTATCATTTCATTTGCTTCGTCCATAACAGGACCTCTTATATCATAACACACGTTATCAAGCTTGCTTGATTTTGAAAAAGTTCTCATTTTATAAAGCTTCCTTTCGCTTTTTGGTTTTCTTTTTATCTTTACTCTTTGTAAGCTCAAAGCTTCTGAGGGTAAGATCTTCTATCTCCTCTGTTGGCACGTCGCTGTCGAGATACAATGTTATCCAGTGGACCTTGTTCATGTGATAAGCTTCCGTCACGCCCTTGTAGATATTCCTGTAAAACAGCACTTCTTCGGGTTTTAGCTTTAAGTTTACTATCCACCTGTCATTGTGGAGCATCAAAAGCCCGAACCACTTTTTCGTGTCCCAGTGGCGCAGTGCAGTGGTCTGAAAGTCCTCGTTGAAAGGCTGGTCATATGTCGCACCTGCAATAGAGCCGCAAAAGTCAAGATATTCTTCTTTTGTCATAAAATCACCGACCTTTGCAAAATAAAGAAGTGTACTCGTTTAAGGCAAAACTGTCAGGTGGGCTTTGTGCGGTGTTGCCTTAATAGTATACCTTATTATAATAGCACTGCTTTGACCCTCTGTCAAGACGGAAGTCAAGAAAAAAGCTGTCCCGATCTCTCGGAACAGCTCTTTCCCTGAAGTAAAAGAATATGAAAAATATGAAGAAAGCTTTGTTATTTAGAAACCATAGCCGTAGTCGTATCCGCCAAGACCGTTTCCATAGTAGCCGTTGTAGTCGTCGTTGTTATTGTTATTATTATTATTGTTATTGTTGTTCTGGTCATTGTCATTTGACTCAGAAGTGTCCTCTGTGGACTCGCCGAGAACAACGTCAACATTTATCATTTTCTTGTTTCTGTATATAGTAAGCTGAACAGTGTCACCGACTTTGCACTTGTTCTTTATCTCATTCAGCTCGCTGATGTTTGATATAACAGTTCCGTTTATGCCTATAACGATATCATTTTCCTGAATACCAGCCTTTTCAGAGCCGCTTCCCTCAGTAACGCTCTTTACAAGGAAGCCCTGTGGGATACCATAGTATGAAGAATATGCACTTGTGATGTCTGTGCCTGAAATTCCAAGGCTAGGTCTGCCTGTAACGTAACCGTTCTTCATAAGATCCTCAACAATAGGGAGCGCCTCGTCGATAGGGATAGCGAAACCAAGTCCTTCGCCCACGGATGATGATACCTTTGCAGAGGTGATGCCTATTACCTGACCATATGCGTTGATGAGCGGTCCGCCTGAGTTACCGCTGTTGATAGAAGCGTCTGTCTGGATAAGATTCATTGTCCTGTCCTCAACAGTGAGCGTTCTGTCTGTTGCGGAGATTATACCTGCTGTTACAGAGTTTGCAAGTGAGAAGCCAAGTGGGTTGCCTATTACGATAGAAGCTTCACCTACCTGAAGATCTGCAGATGTGCCGAACTCAGCGGCTGTAAGTCCCTTTGCGTCTATCTTCAAAACTGCGATATCAGTCTGAGTGTCTTTGCCTACAAGGGTAGCTGTGTATGTGAGGTTGTCCTCATCGTCATCAGAGCTGCTGTCAGAGCTTGATTTGCTGTCATCTGATTTGCTTGAAGTATCGTTGTAGCTGTCAGGAAGCACAACTGAAATAGACTGTGCACCGTCAACAACGTGTGCGTTGGTTACGATGTAGCCGTCCTCGCTCATTACGATACCTGAACCTGTTGCAGTGCCGTTTGAAAGGATACAGGAGATGCCTACAACAGAAGGTGAGACCTTCTTTACTATCTCAGGGATAGTCAGTGCGTCGGACGGAGTTGAGAGCTGCTGGATAGTTGGCAGATTTGAACGGTCAACAGTGCTTTTTGCACTGTTTGATGAGCTGTCGTCCTTTGAAACAACGGTGCCGTTGTTTGAAGAGCCTACAGCGTTCTTTCCTGTAACAAGATTGTAGCCTACAATGGAAGTAGTTCCGATAGCTGCAACGCAAAGCACTGCAATAATGCCTGAAAGCACCTTCTTGCCCTTTGACTTTTTCTTATTAGGATTGTATGTGAACTCATTCACGCTGCCTGCCTGAGCCTGATATTGATTATATCCGTTTTGCTGTGTATAGCTATTCTCAAAATTGTTATTATTGTTATCATTGAAGTTGTTGTTTCTGTATTCATTCATGATGAAAACCTCCTGGTATGTCAGCGGCGTGAGCCGTGGTAATCAATTTTAACCGCCCCTTGTGGGGCTTTCTTGTTTCGTTATCTAATATTATACTTGTTTATGTGAAAACTGTATGATAAATAGGACAATGTTTAATGTTTTTTACGGGAATATTGCGTCATATTGCAGGCTTATTTCTTTCACATTAGGCTTTTTTTATAGGTTCAAATTGCACAAATGCCTTTTTGTATAGTTTTTTTTGCCTCCTTTTACATAATGTTAAGAACAGTTTTGCT